>Ga0213827_1000439_pt1 | contig 35343 bp, 38 predicted proteins | sample MC6MC0898MG_FD_180669 | JGI IMG/M metagenome (GOLD analysis project Ga0213827, IMG submission 180669) | Enriched soil aggregate microbial communities from Iowa State University, Ames, United States - MC6-MC0898-MG | ecosystem: Environmental > Terrestrial > Soil > Unclassified | place: USA: Iowa...
TGATCGCCCCCATGATCGAACTGATCCCCATCAGGTGGATGGCGAAGATGAAAAAGGTCACGCTTTCCGGGGCGTAGGTCGTGGACAGAGGCGCGTAGAACGTCCAGCCGAAGTTAGGTCCGCCACCGGGCATGAACAAGGTCGAGACCAGCATCAGGAACGCTGCCGGCAACAGCCAGAAACTGAAGTTGTTCATCCGCGGCAGGGCCATGTCCGGCGCGCCGATCATCAGCGGGATCATCCAGTTGGCCAGGCCGACAAACGCCGGCATCACCGCGCCGAAGACCATGACCAGGCCATGCATGGTGGTCATCTGGTTGAAGAACGCCGGCTCGACGATCTGCAGCCCGGGCTGGAACAGCTCGGCACGGATCACCATGGCAAACGAGCCGCCGAGCAGGAACATCATGAAGCTGAACCACAGGTACAGCGTGCCGATGTCCTTGTGGTTGGTGGTCAGCACCCAGCGCATCAGGCCCTTGGCCGGACCATGGGCGTGGTCATGGCCGGCATGACCCTGGTCATCGATCACTGCACTCATGTCCTGACTCCTGTAGACGGATGGACTGGGCGGCTCGAGGCGTCACGCCCCAAGCGCTCACGGGAACACGCAATCGACCGGGTCATTTGCTTTCCTCCTGCTTGAGGGCCAGCACGTCTTTTGGCGTGACCATGTCGCCTTTGTTGTTGCCCCAGGCATTACGCTCGTAGGTCACCACGGCGGCGATGTCGACTTCTGACAGCTGCTTGCCGAACGCCGCCATGGAGGTGCCTGGTTTGCCGTGGAAGACAATGCCCAAGTGGTCCGCTATGGGGCCGGTGGCGATTTTCGAGCCCTTGAGCGCCGGGAACATCGGCGGCAGGCCCTGGCCTTCGGCCTGGTGACAGGCCACGCAGGTGGTGTGATAAACCTTGTCGCCGCGCTCCTTGAGCTCCTCCAGCGTCCATTCCTTGCTGGTCAGTTCCTTGAGCTTGGCCGCTTCGGCCTTGCGCTCGGCCAACCATGCGTCGTAATCAGCCTGGCTTTTGACGTCGACCACGATGGGCATGAAGCCGTGGTCCTTGCCGCACAGTTCGGCGCACTGGCCACGGTAGATCCCGGGCTTGTCGACCCGGGTCCAGGCCTCGTTGACGAAACCGGGGATCGCATCGCGCTTGACCGCAAAGGCCGGCACCCACCAGGAGTGGATGACGTCGGCGGAGGTCACCAGAAAGCGCACCTTGGCGCCGATCGGCAGCACCAATGGCTGATCGACCTCCAGTAGGTAATGTTCGCCCTTGGCGCTCTGGTTGCGAATCTGCTCTTGCGGGGTGGCCAGGTTGCTGAAGAACTCGACGTCCTGGCCCAGGTATTTGTAGTGCCACTTCCACTGATAGCCGGTGACCTGGATATCGATATCCGGCTCACTGCTGTCGTACATTTTGATCAGGGTGGCGGTCGCCGGAACGGCCATGGCCACAAGGATGATGAAGGGCACTACGGTCCAGAGGATCTCGACCGTGGTACTTTCATGGAATTTGGCGGCCTCCTGCCCGGTGGAGCGCCGATGCATGATCATCGACCAGAACATCGCACCAAATACGATGATGCCGATCACTACACAGATCCAGAAGATGGTCATGTGCAGGTCGAAGACTGCGTGACTGATTTCAGTAGCCCCAGGCGCCATATTCACAGTCCAGGCGGCTTGCGCCTGGCTGAAAATCGACCACAACAGGAGGCCCATCCAGACTTGTGGATGTCGCATCATTGCGGGTTCCCCTTATCGTTCTTGTTATCCCGCCGGCTTTCACCTGCGTCCAAGGGAGCGGCTGCCTAGACTACGAACTTAAACCGCCAAGCCTTGCTGCACATGCAGTCGGGCGTCATCAGCTAACTTCATACAGAACCGAGTATAGACAGCGAGTGGGACCTCGCAACGCGATGGCGTAAATCAGCTGAAACACCTGGGGCTTGCGCCGCAGGCCGCGGATGGAGAAGGATGTGACCAGGTGATGGCAAATCGATATAACTTAGATGCATCAAAGGTGAAACAATTATGACAAATACGTCTTAACGGTTTTCATAAGCAAGCTAACTTATGTCTTCCCCTATTTCCTTGCCTTCGTTTCCTGGAGTTTTCATGAACACCGCCGCATTGCGCGAGCAGATTCAACGTGCCCAATTACATGAGTCCGAAACCGGTCAGCTGACCCGTCAGCTGGAAGTCCAATTGCCCCACCTGCATGCCGCTATCCAATTGCCGGACGTCGACGCGAAGGGCGTGATGACCCGTTTTGTGGCCGCCTACATCGACCAGGTCCCGGACCTGCTCGACGCTGCCAACGACGTCGCGCGCGAAGCCGGGATCGAGTCACAGATCAAGCCGGTCCTGAAGATCGCCGAGCAGTTCTTCCTCCAGCCACCGGCAATCATGAACGGCCACGTAGGCCTGGACAGCCTGCTGGACGAAGCCTACCTGGCCCATCGCCTGGTAGAAGAAGTGAACGACCTCTACATCAAACATTTCGGCCAGCCACTGATCCCCCTGGACATGACTGTCGCCAACCTGATTGCCCACCAACTGATCGGCGAAGACTTCGCCAATCAACTGGATGAGGCGGTTCATCACGCCGTTGACGAAATGCTCAACGAAGATAGCTTCGCCCTGGAGTCCGTCGAAGCCTATCGGGAAAAACTCAACAGCCCGGACACCGGTGCAGCCTGGAAGCGCTGGCCGTGCCTGTCGCGCCAACTGGGTGTCGGCCTGGAGCTGGACCAACCAGCCGCCTGACCTCCTCCAATACTTGTGGGAGCGGCCTTGCTTGCTCCCACAAGGACATTTGACCGACTGAACCGCTTTCAGTCGCCCCCCATGAGACTTCCCCCCGAATTGATTCGGTATGGCGAAGCCTGGACGCTTTTTCAGCAGCCTCGACCCGCCACCGAAGATCTAGAAGCGTGCCTTGGGCGTCGCCATGGGGATCGGAAGGCTACCATCCAAAGGCAGGAAGCAGCCCTTGTCCGCGTCGTAGGCTTTTATTTCACTGGTTTCGATGCTGTAGACCCAGCCATGGATGAACAGCTGACCATTGGCCATGCGTGAAGCCACGGAGGGGTGAGTACGCAAATGCTGCAACTGGGCGATCACGTTTTCTTCGGTGAGCACCTGCATGCTTTCGTGTTCGGTGGCGCATTGGCAGTTGTCCTGGACCATGCTTTTCGCAACTTCCGCATGGACCAGCCAGGCTTTGACCGTGGGCATTTTTTCCAGGCTCTGCGGGTTGAGAACCGCCCGCATGGCGCCGCAATCGGAGTGCCCGCAAATGATGATGTGCTGCACGCCCAGCGCCAGCACGGCGTACTCGATGGCCGTGGAAACACCGCCATTCATTTGCCCGTAAGGCGGTACGACGTTGCCAACGTTGCGGGTGACAAACAGATCGCCAGGGGCACTTTGGGTAATCAGTTCAGGAACGATGCGTGAATCAGCGCAGGCAATGAACATCGCACGGGGCCGCTGCGCCGTCGCGAGTTTCTTGAAGAGCTCCTCCTGTTGCGGGAAGACCTCATGATGAAAATGCAGAAAGCCGTCAACGATGTGCTGCAACGCTGCATCGGCACTTTCGGCGTCGGCAGGGGCCGGACCCGACGCAGCCAACGGCGGTTGTTGTTTATCACTCATGACTCATCCTCTTTGGCACATTAGGGGATTTTCCCCGAGTTTACCTCACACGCGACCTGTCCTTTAGTGGGTTGACACGCAAGCGACGCGAGCGTCACCCAGAACCAGCCTGTCACCACCCTAAACGCTCAACTCAGGTTGAAACTTAACTAACTTTCTTGCCCCCAACACTTCAATGCCAATCAGAAACAAAGAGAATAGTTTTAAAACTTTTTTATTTCACCAGCCAAATTACTCTAAGCCCACAAGTGCACAAGCACTTGCAGATATCAAACATACTCAAAGGAATGAACCCATGACCGCTTTTGTCGAGACCATGAACGAGCTTCGCGCTTACCACACAGCCCAATTGACGAGTGGCAACCAACGCCCCGCCCGTACTTTCGCGGTACCCAGCGCAGATACCCTGGGTGAACTGACACCCGAGGCCACCATCGCCCTGGAAGAACTGAAGACGACCGCAAAAATGGCAGCCATCACCCAGAATCAGAGCACGGAACTGACCATTACCAAAGATGCCCAGGATTTAAGCAACTCCGGCAACGACGCTAGCGCCACTGTTCTCTTCAAGCAGAAAATGAATGAACGCCGTGAATATGAAAAAGAGCAATCGCAAAAGAACATTGACCGAATTTTCGACGTCGCCATTGAAATCGGTGAGCGCCATCCGACTGCACAAAATGCCATCGTCTCCATCACCGATATTATTTCCTCTCTGTTCCGTGCGATGTCGGAAAAACTCAATGTTTTTATCACAAAAGTTGTCGCCGAAATCATGACGTGGGTAAAAAATGCCTTTGCCGATATCAAATCGACCTTCAGCAACTTTGAGGGCTGGATTCAAGGCTGGTTCAGCCGTTGATTAATCGCCCTGAAAAAGCCGTGATCCTGCCGCTCACAAGACAGGGTTGGTGAAAGAACTCCTCCTAGGGTTGTTGGCGCTATTTTCGACGACCCTTTTTGCCCTGCATGAAGCAACTGAATCGACTATGACTGCCCAGTCACTTGACGAACAACCTAGCGGCAAAAACTAAACTCAAGCTGTATTAACCGCTCTCAAACAGGCTTACTCGCTCAAAAAACAGCCAAATCGTACCAGTACGAATACTACATACCACGCCAAAAAAGCACCATCGCGTAGCTATAACAACGCCATTTGCGCACCTGGAGGACAAAAAGCAGTGCAATCGAGGTTGAACCCCTCACGCTGATTCAACCCCAGCCGCTTGATTGCCTTGGCAAACCGTTGTGCCAGCAAGTCAGCGAACGGCCCCTCACCGCGCATTCGCACGCCAAAACGACTGTCGTACAACTCGCCGCCACGACTCTGGCGTATCAGGCTCAGCACATGCGCCGCTCGTTGTGGGTAATGCGCCGCCAGCCATTCCTCGAAGAGAGGGGCGACCTCCAACGGCAGGCGCAACATCATGTAGGCCGCACTCTGGGCTCCAGCCCCATGGGCTGCCGTCAGCAGACTCTCCAGCTCGCTGTCGTTGATCATCGGAATCATTGGCGAGCACAGCACACCCACCGGAATACCTGCCTCACGCATCACCCGAATGGCCCGCAACCGCGCCTTGGGTGCAGCTGTACGCGGTTCGAGAATGCGCTTGAGCTCATCGTCCAGGCTGGTCAGGCTGATCATCACTGCCACCAGTCGCTGCGCAGCCAACTCCGTCAACAGATCCAGATCACGAAGAATCAGCGATCCCTTGGTGATGATCGTCACTGGATGTCGATAGCGTAGTAGTACCTGGAGAATTTGCCGGGTAATTCGGTGTTCGCGCTCGATCGGCTGATAAGGGTCGGTATTGGAGCCCAGATTGATCGGCGCACACTGGTAACCACGCTTGGACAGTTGCTGCTCAAGCACATCGGCGGCGTTGGTTTTGGCAATTAGCCTGGTCTCGAAATCCAGGCCGGGAGACAGGTCCCAATACGCATGGCTGGGCCGCGCGTAGCAGTAGATACAACCGTGCTCACAGCCCCGATAAGGGTTGATCGAGCGGTCGAAGGGCAAGTCCGGTGAGTTGTTACGGGTGATGATGGTCTTCGCCGTTTCAATACGCACCTCGGTGCCTTGGGTCAGTGGCACTTCCTGGTACCACCCGTCGTCTTCGATGACCGAGCGGCTCGGCGCGAAGCGGTTGTGCGGGTTCGTTGCGGTACCACGACCGCGCGGAGGTAATGGTGAGTTCATGGCGAAGCCCTGTGACTGTATGAATATACAGTACACCCAAGACTATTCTCCGCCTAGTGCCGTTCGGCACCTGCACAACGCTAATGAGCGCTTATAACTACACGATGAACTTGGCGACATGCGGCGTTACAACAATGAAGTGGCGATTGTCATGTGTCACTCGATAGTATCCAGACGCTCGTTTACAACTTTGATCATTATTTAAAAGGATTTAATAATGTCGTACTTCAATCGTCGTGGCATTTTTCTGCAAAAACTCGGACCCACTGTGGTAGATCCAGATGAAGTCCTGGTGTCCATGCAGCTTGCATTAAAAGAGTCAGGCTGGGATCAGCAAAACGAGGCCCCGACCGAGGCGCTGCTGGACTCCACCACCATCATTGCAGCCTCCTACGATGGTGGCCAGTCGTTCAGCATTACCAGCATCAACAAGGATGTCGATGAGGATGACAAGGCAAAACTCCTGGTCTTGGCAAAAGCCTACGCCAGTATTACCAGTCCTTGAATTACACCTATAAGTCGAATGACTTAAAAGTAGGTGAAAGCTAATCGCTGAGCATTAATCAGTACATTAGCCTGAACAAAGCCGGCGTCTCAAGAAGCCGGCTTTGTTAGTTGGCGTTATTGCGCGTCGTCAGTTTTTTTCTTCAGTTTCGGGTTCACAAAGAACTGCACCGTCTGAACCTTGGTATCAGCCACCTTCACTGCACTGGTGTTGACCCGTGTTCCCAACTCCTTGGGAACCGACAGACCTTGCTCATTGAGCGTGTCCGAGTACCCGCACGCCACGCATTCGCGGTGCGGTACATCGTCTTCACTCCACATCATCAATTTGTCCGGCTCGCTGCACGCCGGGCACACTGCTCCGGCGATAAAGCGTTTCTTGGTTTTGCTCACAGGCCCATCACTCATGCTGCCGCGCCCTCATCCAGGCCGCTGTGGCGCAAGAGTGCATCAATCGACGGTGCACGCCCGCGGAAGTCGACGAACAGCACCATCGGCTCCTGGGAGCCTCCACGCGCCAGGATCGCCTCACGGAAGGCCCGACCGGTCGCAGCGTTGAGTACACCTTCCTCCTCAAACCTGGAGAACGCGTCGGCCGAGAGCACTTCCGCCCATTTGTAGCTGTAGTAACCCGCGGCGTAACCACCGGCGAAGATGTGCGCGAAACTGTTGGGGAAGCGGTTATAAGCCGGCGGACGCATGACCGAGACCTCGTCGCGCACGCCCTCGAGTACCTGCAGCACACTGCGGCCATCGCCGTGGGTGGCGTGCAGTTCGAAGTCGAACAGGGAAAATTCCAACTGGCGCACCATCATCAGGCCCGACTGGAAGTTCTTCGCCGCGAGCATTTTCTGCAGCAGGTCCTGGGGCAGTGGCTCGCCGGTTTCATAGTGACCGGAAATCAACGCCAGGCCTTCCGGCTCCCAGCACCAGTTTTCCATGAACTGGCTCGGCAACTCGACCGCATCCCAGGCCACGCCATTGATGCCGGATACACCCGCGTGCTCGACTCGGGTCAGCAGGTGATGCAAGCCGTGGCCAAACTCGTGGAACAGGGTGGTGACTTCGTCATGGGTCAACAGCGCAGGCTTGCCACTGTCGGCCGGCGTGAAGTTGCACACCAGGTTGGCCACCGGGCTTTGCAGAACGCCCTCGGCAGTGCGACGACGGTCGCGGGCGCCGTCCATCCAGGCGCCGCCGCGCTTGTTGGCGCGCGCATACAGGTCGAAGAAGAAGCGGCCGACGTGCTCGCCGTTTTCCTTGATTTCGAACAGGCGAACGTCCGGATGCCAGGTGTCGAACCCGGTCTGCTCGGCAATCTCGATGCCGTACAGGCGCTGGACGATGGCGAACAGACCGCTCAGCACTTTATCGATCGGGAAGTAAGCGCGCAGCGCCTCTTGAGCGACGCTGTAACGCTGCTCACGGAGTTTTTCCCCGTAGAAACCACTGTCCCAGCTTTGCAGGTCGGCACAGCCCTGTTCGGCCGCGTAGGCCTTCAACTGCTCAAGGTCCTGGGCGGCGAACGGCTTACTACGCTTGGCCAGGTCCCGCAGGAAGCTCAGGACCTGATCGCTGGACTCAGCCATTTTGGTCGCCAGGCTCAGCTCCGAGAAACTGCTGTAGCCCAGCAGCCTGGCCAGTTCCTGACGCAGGTCGAGGATCTCTTCCATCACCGGCCCGTTATCGTTCTGACCGGCATTCGGGCCCTGGTCCGACGCACGGGTGCAGTAGGCGGCGTAGACTTCTTCGCGCAGTGCACGGTCATGGGCGTAGGTCATCACCGCGAAGTAGCTCGGAAACTCCAGGCTGATCAACCAGCCATCCAGCTCCCTGGCTTGAGCCGCAGCGGCCATTTGCGCCTTGGCCGAATCCGTCAGGCCGGCGAGGGCGGCTTCATCGGTGATGTGCTTGGTCCAGGCCTGGGTGGCATCGAGCAACTGGTTGGAAAAGCGACTGCCCAGTTCGGACAGCTTGCTCTGTACCTCGGCATAACGCTTTTGCTCAGCCTCCGGCAGGTCGATACCCGACAGACGGAAGTCCCGCAGGGAATGTTCGAGGATGGTTTTTTGCGCCACGTCGAAGTCGGCCGCTTGCGGGCTGTTGGCCAGGGCTTCGAAGGCCTGGAACAGTTCACGGTTCTGCCCCAGCTCGGTGGAGTAGGCGCTCAGCGCTGGCAGGCAGGACTCGTAGGCCTCACGCAACTCGGCGCTGTTGCACACCGCGTTTAGGTGGCTGACCGGGCTCCAGGCGGCGCCCAGGCGGTCGTTGAGCTCATCCATCGCCAGCACCAGGCCGGCCCAGGTCGGCTCAGTGCCCTGGGTCTTGAGGAGGTCGGCAATGGCGGCGCGGTTGTTCGCGAGGATCTGTTCGATGGCCGGTTGTACATGCTCGGCGCGGATCGCCGAGAACGGCGGCAGGTCGTAGGACTGCAAAAGAGGGTTGTTCACGCTCACGGTTGGCACCTTGGCTGGAAGAAACATCGCCCCATCTTAATTACAATCGACGCCAACCGCAGCTATCAGCAACAGAGAGAGAGACTATCGTGTCCCTTCGCAAGTATCAGAACCACACCCCCGTGCTCGACCATGGCGCGTTTGTCGACGGTTCGGCAGTGGTGATCGGCGACGTCGAAATAGGCGCCGACAGCTCCGTCTGGCCGCTGACCGTGATCCGCGGCGACATGCACCGCATCCGCATTGGCCAGCGCACCAGCGTGCAGGATGGCTGCGTGCTGCACATCACCCACGCCGGACCATTCAACCCGGACGGTTTCCCGCTGCTGATCGGCGATGACGTAACCATTGCCCACAAGGTCATGCTGCACGGCTGCACCGTCGGCAACCGGATTCTGATCGGCATGGGCAGCATTGTGATGGACGGTGCCGTGGTCGAGGACGAGGTGATCATCGGCGCCGGGAGCCTGGTGCCGCCAGGCAAACGCCTGGCCAGCGGCTTCCTGTATGTGGGTAGCCCGGTAAAGCAGGTCCGACCGTTGACCGACAAGGAGCGGGCATTCTTTACCTACAGTGCGGCCAACTACGTCAAGCTCAAAGACCTGCATCTGGCCGAAGGCTACGACCAGCTCTGACTCTCATTCAGGAATTTTCATGCATTACCAAAGCGTTTTATTCGACCTTGATGGCACCCTGACTGACCCGCGCGAAGGAATCACCCGCTCCATCCAGTACGCCTTGGGCAAACTGGGGATCGATGAGCCGGACCTCGGCAAACTGGAGCACTTCATCGGCCCGCCCTTGCTGCAAGCCTTCATGCAGTTCTACGCCTTCGACGAGGCCAAGGCCTGGGACGCGGTGAACTTCTACCGTGAACGCTTCAAGGTCACCGGACTCTATGAAAACCGGGTGTTCGACGGCGTCACGCCACTGCTGGAAACCTTGAGCGGGCAGGGACGGGAACTGTACATCGCAACCTCGAAACCCTGGATCTTCGCCCGGGAGATCGCGCGCCACTTCGACTTCGACCGGCACTTCAAGGTGATCTACGGCAGCGAGCTGGACGGCACCCGCACCGACAAGGTCGAACTGATTGCCCACCTGGTGGCCGAGGAGGGGCTGGACCCAAGCAGTACCCTGATGATCGGCGATCGTAAACATGACCTGATCGGCGCCAAGCGCAACGGCCTGGATGCCGCCGCGGTGGGCTATGGCTTTGGCAGTCTTGAAGAACTGAACGCCGAGCACCCCGCGTATTACTTCGAGACGCTGGCGCAGTTGCATCAGGCGTTTTTGCGCGGCGAATAAGGCTTGCCCGCGATGGCGTCCCTCAACCAGACAACGACCTCAACACCGTCTTGCGTTGCTGAGCCGGTAACGCTGCCAACCGTTCGACGGCGGCGTAAAACCTCCGCCAATCCCCTGCCGACTGCTTGAACAGCTCGGCAAACGCCGGCACCCATTGCTCGTACAGACCGAAGGGCAACAGACGCGCGTTGTTCAGGGGGGCGTAGATCCAGGCGTCATAACGCTTGTCGCCAGCCCATTGGCTGTCACGTAGGGTCCGGTAGTCGCTGCGCAAGCGCTCGAACTCGGCGCTTTTGCGCTGGCGCATCTGCTCGCTTGGCAAGGGCAGGGCGTACAGCGCCTCCAGGCGCGTGCGACAGTCCAGCAGCAACTGGGTGAACTGCTCCCGCTGCCGCGCGCGGGCGTCGCTGGCTGGGGGTAAACCACGGGCTAAGCGCCATTGCCGGGACCCTTGCTGCTCAACAAAGGTGGCAAACGACTCATTGAACTCAGTGTCGTCCTTCAGATAAAAACGCTGATGCGCCAACTCATGAAAAATCAGGCTGGCCAGGCGCTCGTCGCCCCAGCCCAGCATCGAATTGAGGATCGGGTCATTGAACCAACCCAGGGTCGAATAGGCCTCTACGCCGCTGATCGAGACATCCATGCCCTGCAGTCGCTGCAGGGCTGCCTCACCCCGCGCAGCACTCTGGCGGTAGTACCCGCGATAGGCCACGCACCCGGCAATCGGGAAACAATGGTTCTGCGGGCTGAGGGAAAATTCCGCAGTGACGAACACATTCCACACCACATAGGGGCGACCTATGTCTGCGTAAAGGCGATAGCTCTGGTTGTTGGGCAGGTGCAGGTGCTGGCTGGCGAAGTCGCGGGCCTTTTGCGATTGCTCCAGGTGGGCACGCAATGTCGCGTCGCTGGCCGGGTCGGACAGCACCTTGCTGACCGGCTCACGTGCCTGCAGCAACTGCCACTGACCGCTGGCCAACTGGCTGTAGTAATCGACACTGGCACAACCGTTGAGCAACAAAAACATCACAGCCGGAAACAAAACGCGCAAAACGCGATCAAGTAACCGATGGCTTGGAAGCAGCCTGATCACATCGAATCATCCTTGGGGAGTCTGCCCGCAAGACTATCTCGCCTGACTGGAGCTTCGCTATGCGCGTGTTACTGCTGACTGGAGGCCTGCTGATGCTGGCCGGCTGTGCTGGATTGCCCCAACCCGACCCGACGCAAGCCTGGATCGACCTCGCCCCTCACCCTGAAGACACTGCGCTGCAAGCGCTGGAGGTGGATGACAAAGCCTCTGTGGACAAACGTTACTTCCAGGTCGCGCCCGGCCGCCATGAACTGACGGTGCGTTATCAGTTCGCCGTCGATCCAACCAACATCGGCCCAGACGCTGAACCGTTGTGGCGCGATTGCCAGTTGAGCGTGAAGTTCAACGACTTCAACGCCGGCCAGCGCTATCAGTTGCAGGCTGGGAACATTGGCTTCCGCCCTTGGGCCAAGCTTTACGACGAACAGCGCAAAGTGGTTGGCCAGGCGCAACCCGCGGGCTGTCAGCGCACCTGATCGGCGCTATGCTGAATACCTGACCACCCGGAACTGAATCATGCACAGGTATTTGCTGTTCTTTGCCCTCGGCGCATTGTCTGCGTGCGCCGCCAGCCCCCTGCCGGATGTCAATCCAAACATGGCCTGGGTCGACTTCGCGATGCCAACCCCCGGCGGCAAAGTCCTGATGGCCGAGCGCCTGGACAATCAACCGCAGCGCGATGGACGTTTTTTCCAGGTCACGCCGGGCAGCCACGAACTGACCGTGCGTTTTGACTTTGAAGTGTTCGGCGGCGGCATGGGCATGAACACCGACCCGCAGGAACGGTTGTGCTACATGACCATCCCTTATGAGCATTTCGAAGCGGGCCAGCGTTACCGGCTCGAGGCCCGCTCGCTGGCCTTTACCCCCAGCGCCCGGCTGTATAACGCCAAGCACCAGCTCGTCGCCGAAGAACGTCAGGTCAATTGCGTGCCCTGAGGCGTTTTAGCGGTCGTTCTTTTGATAGATGATTTTTTTGCTGCCGCCGTCGCAGGTGCCGACCACCATGTTCTGGTCATGCACATCGTCATTGCTGACAATTTCCAGCGTATAGGAAGAGACGTTGTTGGCCTGGATCTTGGCTTCGATCTCGGCCTTGAGTTCTTCGCACGGTTTAGGCGCCGCCAGGGCCGATGTGGCCAGCGCACCGCAGATAACCGCCAAGGCAAAACGTTTCATGGTTGAAGCTCCCTTGAAGCAGCGCGCACGGGTGTGCGCTTGGGCTGCTGTCATTTATTCGACCACAATTTCGCCCTGGGAGTTCTGATTTGTAGGAGTCAGCTGGCTGGCGACTCTGCCAATCCATGATGTCAGACCGTTCGCGTTCACTGGCAAGCCGACTCCTATGTGGGGGAGGGAGGCTCGCTCAACCGACGAGGGTGCCATCCAGGGTGATTGTCGCGTTCAGCACCTTGGACACCGGGCAACCTTCCTTGGCCTTTTTGCTCAGCTCGTCAAATTGCTGCTGACTGGCGCCGGGGATTTTTGCCTTGAGAATCAGGTGCACGGCGGTAATCGCAAACCCACCGTCGACCTGATCCAGGGTCACCTCCGCCTGGGTGTCGATGCTGTCGGCCTTGAGGCCGGCGTCGCCGAGAATCATCGAAAAGGCCATGGAGAAACAGCCCGCATGCGCTGCGCCGATCAACTCTTCGGGGTTGGTCCCTTTGCCACCCTCGAAACGCGCCTTGAAGCCGTAGGGGGCTTCCCTGAGAACCCCGGTTTCCGTGGAAATCGAGCCGATACCAGTTTTCAGATCACCTTCCCAATGTGCCGATGCTTTCTTCTTGATGCTCATGTGTGCCTCCTCAAGATCCGGCGCGAAGAGTCGCGCCTTGATGGTTTTCGGTTGCTAAGGGTTCTGAGGATAGATGGCCGGACAAAGTTCACCCGGTCGGATAAGACCGCTTATCTGGTAGGCATTTTCAGGCCAGCTATTGAAACTCGGGTATATGCCCACATTGCATAGAGCAGGCTTATACATTCGGCAGGTTTTCGTTGGTGAGAAAAGCCTGCATACCCCTTGGAGACGCAGGCTTATGAAACAACTGTCCGATATCAAGTTCTCGACCCTCGACCTGGTGCCCGTGCGGGAGAACGGCAGCCCCGCCCAGTCCTTGCGCAACTCGCTGGACCTGGCGCAGCACGTCGAAAAATGGGGTTACAACCGTTTCTGGGTTGCCGAGCACCACAACATGGACGGCATCGCCAGCTCCGCCACTTCGGTGTTGCTGGGTTATCTGGCCGGCGGCACGTCGAGCATTCGCGTCGGCTCCGGCGGGGTGATGCTGCCCAACCATGCACCACTGGTGATCGCCGAACAGTTCGGCACCCTGGAAAGCCTCTATCCGGGCCGGATCGACCTCGGCCTGGGCCGTGCCCCGGGCTCCGATCAACTGACCGCACGTGCCTTGCGCCGCGAACGTTCCGGCAGCGCCGATGACTTTCCGGAAGACGTCGCCGAACTGGTGCGCTACCTCGGCCCCCGCACACCCGACCAACGCATCATCGCCATGCCCGGCACCGGCACCCATGTCCCGGTGTGGCTCCTGGGTTCCAGCCTGTTCAGCGCACAACTGGCGGGCGAACGCGGCTTGCCCTACGCCTTTGCCTCGCATTTCGCACCGCGCTACATGCACGAGGCGATTCGCGTCTATCGCAATCACTTCAAGCCATCAGCGGTCCTCGACAAGCCTTATGTGATGCTCGGCGTGCCACTGGTCGCCGCCGACACCGATGAGCAGGCCGAGTACCTGGCGACGTCGGTCTACCAGCGCATCCTTGCGCTGATGCGTGGGCAAAGCCTGGTTCAGCGTCCGCCCGTCAAGAGCATGGACGGCCTGTGGTTGCCCCATGAGAAACAAGCCGTCGGGGATTTCCTCGGGTTGGCCATGGTGGGCAGTCCGGCAAAAATTCGCGGCAAACTGGAGGTGCTGATCGAACAGACCCAGGCCGACGAACTGATCTTCACCTGCGACCTGTACGAGCACGCCGATCGCCTGCACTCCTATGAGCTGCTGGCGCAGGTGATGAGAAGCTGAGCGCGCACCCCGCGCCCATGAAAAAGCCGACGCCAGAGCGTCGGCTTTTTCACTTGCAGCAAATTCAAGCTACTTCTTGTAGACGATTTCCTTAGAACCACCTTCACAGGTGCCTACGACTTTCCCGCCAGCCGCAGTGCCCTTTTCGACGATTTCCAAGGAATAACCTGACACACCCTTGGCATCGAGCTTCGCTGCAATTTCCGCTTTCAGTTCTTCACAAGGCTTGCCGGCCGCAAGGGTTGTTCCTGCGATGCTCAGCAAACCAATAGCCAGAATCAACTTCTTCATCGGTCACATTTCCCTGGTCGGATCAAAAGGATTAGCGTTCAGCCCAAGGCATCCGCGCTCGAAGACAAGTATCGCTTTGCCACTCCATATGGCAATCGGCCAGCGCACAAGTTCAGAAATCTAGCTCATCTTCAGCTATTGGCAATCCGGAACCCGACCTTGAGTGTCACCTGGAAGTGCGCGGCCTTGCCGTCCTTGATATGACCTCGGGTTTCAGTGACCTCAAACCATTCCAGGTGCTTGATGCTTTTGCTGGCCTCAGCCAAGGCATTATTGATGGCGTCCTCGATACTGGTGGGCGAGGAACCAACCAGTTCGACTTTTTTGTACGTGTGGTGGTCTGTCATGGCGATCTCCTTGGGTGTTCATACAGCCTAGCAGTGATTTTTCGTATTTCTTCTGTGGGCATTTCTGCTGCTAAGGTTCATATTTTCTGCACTTTCGCGAACCGCTGGAGTCGGAACCAACACACGCAACTCAATCAATGCAGGAGAGCCACCATGGCCAATACCTCTTTACGTAAAGCCTCATTGCAAAGCATGGAAGCCGAGATCGAGAGTCTGCTCAAGTCGTTGGAAAGCCTGAAAAGTGATGCCTCGGACGAGTCGCTGAAAACCCTGAAGTCCCTGAAAAGCAATGCCGAGAGCGCGCTGAAACACTCGCGCAGCCTGCTCAGCGATGCCTATGCGGAAGTCAAAGTGAAAACCCGTGAGACCGGGATCGCAACCCGCAACTATGCTCAGGAACACCCTTGGACCACCGCGGGTGTCGCCGTCGGGGCCCTGGGCTTGCTGGCGGCTTACCTGCTGTGCAAACGCGGTGATTAATCTGCCTGGCGCAGCTCGTTTTTGAGCCACTGCGCCAGCTGCCGAGCGCGTCCGTCGGCGGCGCGCTTGGGTAACCACAACGCCAGTTGCGCCGGGGTCTGTGAAAACCCCCACGGCGCAACCAGGCGTCCTGCCTTCAAGTCCTCGGCCACCAATGGCTGTGGGGCAATCGCCACACCCAGCCCGGCCACGGCCGCCTCCAGCAAATAATACAAATGCTCGAAACCCTGGCCGAACTTCAAGGCTCCGGGGTCGAGTTGATTGTGCTGGGCCCAACTGGGCCAGGCTTGTGGTCGCGAGGTGGTGTGCAGCAAGGGTAGTTCGAGCAAAGCACTGGCCGGCGCCTCACACAGCGACTCATACCCGGCAAAGCGCGGGCTGAGCACCGGGCCGATGCGCTCGCTGGTCAGTTCATACACCTGCATATCCGCAGGCCATGGCGGCTCGGCAAATACCAGCAAGGCATCCAGGCCCGGACGTCGCGGGTCCAGGTCACCTTCACCAGCCGAGAGGTGCAAACGCAGATCCGGCAGATCGGCATTCAGCCGCCCCAGGCGCGGAATGAACCAGCGCGCCAGCAGACTGCCGGAGCAACCCAGGACGAAGGGCGCCTCGGCGTGGCCCTGAGTGAGTTCACCGCAGACCGTGCGCAAGCGCTCGAATGCCTCAGTGCTGGCGTCGCGCAGGCGTACACCGGCATCTGTGAGTTTCAGGCCGCGCCCGTCCTTGACGAACAGGCTCACCCCCAAGTGCTCCTCCAGCACTTTCAGCTGACGGCTGACGGCGCCATGGGTAACGTGCAATTGCTCCGCCGCCTGACTGACACTGGCTAGACGGGCAGTGGCTTCGAAGGCGCGCAGAGCGTTGAGGGGGGGCAGGTCGTGGCTCATGGTATCTGTGAGTTTTCCTGACAGGTTGTGGCGATCTTATCGGTTTTCAGCCGTCGACGTCAGGGGTAGAGTGGACCCCATTGTCACTTCACGCACTCAACTGGAGCGCCCCATGACCCAGACTAATCTGCGCAACGGCCCTGACGCCAACGGCCTGTTTGGCGCGTTCGGTGGCCGCTACGTCGCCGAAACCCTGATGCCGTTGATCCTCGACCTGGCCCGCGAATACGAAGCGGCCAAGGAAGATCCGGCCTTCAAAGAAGAACTCGCCTACTTCCAGCGCGATTACGTCGGACGCCCAAGCCCGCTGTACTACGCCGAACGCCTGACCGAGTTCTGTGGCGGCGCCAAGATCTACCTCAAGCGTGAGGAGCTGAACCACACCGGCGCGCACAAGATCAACAACTGCATCGGCCAGATCCTGCTGGCACGGCGCATGGGCAAAAAACGCATCATCGCCGAGACCGGCGCCGGCATGCACGGCGTGGCCACGGCCACCGTAGCCGCGCGTTTTGGTCTGCAGTGCGTGATCTACATGGGCACCACCGACATCGAGCGGCAACAGGCCAACGTGTTTCGCATGAAGCTGCTGGGCGCCGAAGTGATCCCGGTAGTGGCTGGCACCGGCACCCTGAAAGACGCCATGAACGAAGCCCTGCGTGACTGGGTGACCAACGTCGACAACACCTTCTACCTGATCGGCACCGTGGCTGGCCCGCACCCTTATCCGGCGATGGTCCGCGACTTCCAGGCCGTGATCGGCAAGGAAACCCGTGATCAGCTGCAAGCCCAGGAAGGTCGTCTGCCCGACAGCCTGGTGGCCTGCATCGGCGGTGGCTCCAACGCCATGGGCCTGTTCCATCCGTTCCTCGACGATACCAGCGTCGAGATCATCGGGGTTGAAGCGGCCGGTCATGGCATTGAAACCGGCAAGCACGCCGCCAGCCTGAACGGCGGGGTACCCGGTGTACTGCACGGCAATCGCACCTTCCTGCTGCAGGACGACGACGGCCAGATCATTGATGCCCACTCGATTTCCGCTGGCCTCGACTATCCCGGCATTGGCCCTGAGCACGCCTGGTTGCATGACATTGGTCGTGCCCAGTACACCTCGGTGACTGACGATGAAGCCCTCGACGCGTTCCACAAGTGCTGCCGCCTGGAAGGGATCATTCCAGCACTGGAAAGCGCCCACGCCCTGGCCGAAGTGTTCAAGCGCGCACCGACCTTGCCGAAGGATCACCTGATGGTGGTCAACCTGTCTGGTCGTGGTGATAAGGACATGCAAACCGTAATGTTCCACATGGAACACTCTCAGCAGGAGAAACACTGATGAGCCGCCTGCAAACCCGCTTCGCCGAACTCAAAGAGCAGAACCGTGCGGCCCTGGTGACCTTTGTCACTGCTGGCGACCCCAGTTACGACACCTCCCTGGCGATCCTCAAGGGGCTGCCGGCAGCCGGCGCCGATGTGATTGAACTCGGCATGCCGTTCACCGATCCGATGGCCGATGGCCCGGCGATCCAGCTGGCCAACATCCGTGCCCTGGGCGCCAAACAGAACCTGGCGAAAACCCTGCAAATGGTTCGCGAGTTCCGGGCGGGCAACAGCGACACGCCACTGGTGCTGATGGGGTACTTCAATCCTATCCACTACTACGGTGTTCCACGCTTCATCGCGGACGCCAAGGAAGCGGGGGTGGATGGCCTGATCGTGGTCGATCTGCCACCTGAGCATAACGGCGAACTGTGCGATCCGGCCCAAGCCGCCGGCCTGGACTTTATCCGCCTGACCACCCCGACCACTGACGACGTACGCCTGCCGACCGTGCTCAATGGCAGCTCCGGTTTCGTCTACTACGTCTCGGTGGCCGGTGTCACCGGTGCGGGTGCTGCTACCCTGGAGCACGTCGAAGAGGCGGTGACCCGTTTGCGTCGCCACACCGATCTGCCGATCAGCATCGGCTTCGGCATCCGTACGCCAGAGCAAGCGGCAGCGATTGCCCGCTTGGCAGATGGGGTGGTGGTGGGTTCGGCATTGATCGACCATATCGCCAATGCCACCACGCCGGACCAGGCCATTGATGGCGTGCTGAGCCTGTGTGCGGCACTGTCTGAAGGTGTGCGCAACGCTCGCGTTGGCTAAGTATTGACCGCGTAACAACCCAGGGCCCGGAACCATGTTCCGGGCCCTTTTCTCTGGCGCCAACTCACACCTCAAAAAATCGACAGGTCCAGCGGCCGAATCGCTCCCATCCAGATTGCGTGGTCCGTGTGATCGGCCAACTCATCCCCGGTCTCGGGATGCAGGAACACCACCAGCCCGTTGCGATGCAGTGCCAGCCACGGTAGCACCACACCGATCAGTTCCGGGCCAAAAGCCAGTTGGCAGCTCCAGTCCGGATGTGGCCCCACCGGGCGCTCGTGAACTCGCCCCATGTGCAGGGGAAATAGCTGGGCAGCCTCTTCACACAGTGCCCGAGCCTGAGCAAGGGTGCTCGCGTCGAAGTAAACATGGGCGTGGTAGCCCTTGATCCGTTGCATAGTGCTCTCGTCTTGCCCAATTCAGGTCCCAGGGGCAACGCTACACCGCAATCGAGGGCAGGGCCAATCCCGCCAGCGATTCGGCGCTGTGGGCCTGTTCGCTCATCAACCAGTCGACGAACTGCTGGATCAGCGCACTGCGGCGTTTGCGCTGGGGCAGCACCACGTAGTAACCGAAACCCGAGATCGCCGTCTCGGCAATCGGCCGCACCAAAAGCCCCTGGGCCAGCAAGTCATCGACCAGGTGCCGCCAACCGATGGCCACGCCCTGGCCGCCGATCGCCGCCTGAATCAACAGGGTGTAATTATCAAACCGCAGTTGCCCCGGCGTCGGCGGGGTGGCGATACCCAGGCTGCGGAACACACCGCTCCAGTCGAACCAGTGGCTGCTGTTCTCGCCCCGCAGATGCAATAGCGGCAACTCCAGCAAAGCGTGGACGGGCAGGGGCGCGAGCCGCTCCTTGAGCAGCAGCGGGCTGCACACCGGGAACACCTCCTCGCTGAACAACCAGTGACTTTCACCCTGCTTGAAGCGCCCTTCGCCGAACAGCACGGCCACGTCGATGTCGGGACGCAGCATGTTGTGATTACGTTCGCTGGTCACCAGGCTGACATCCACCCGGGGGTTGGCCTGGTGAAAGCGATGCAGACGTGGCATCAGCCAGTAAGCAGCGAAGGCGAAATCGGTGGCCACCTGCAACACCTCATGCTGGTGCTGGGTACTGATCGCACTCAAACCGGCCTCGATACTCTGCAAGCCGCTCTGCACCTGCTCGAACAGGATCGACCCGGCTTCCGTCAGCTCGATGCCTCGGTAGATGCGGTCGAACAAGCGGGTTGCCAGTTGCTCTTCCAACCGCTTGAGCTGTTGGCTGACGGCAGGTTGCGTGGTGCCCAGCTCCACAGCGGCGGCGGTGAAACTGCCATGGCGCGCCGCCGCTTCAAAGGTGCGCAACAGGTCAAGGGAGAGTTCACCAAGCGCGTCATACATAAGGTGGGCTTATCCTAGTCATTGCCGGACATGGGCTTTACCGCGAAGAGCACGGGCTACATTCTCGATCACAGCACTTTCGCATAACTGCCCACTATGGAATGCCGCTATCACATGAAGCGCAAGAACATTCTTTTTATCATGGCCGACCAAATGGCCGCGCCCTTGCTGCCGTTCTACGGCGCTTCACCGATCAAGCTGCCCCACCTGAGCCGGCTGGCGGCCAAGGGCGTGGTATTCGACGCGGCGTACTGCAACAGCCCGTTATGCGCGCCCTCGCGTTTCACCCTGGTCAGTGGCCAATTGCCGAGCAGGATCGGCGCCTACGACAACGCCGCGGACTTTCCCGCCGATGTGCCGACCTACGCCCACTATCTGCGCCGCCTCGGCTATCGCACCGCACTGTCCGGCAAGATGCACTTCTGCGGTCCGGACCAACTGCATGGCTATGAGGAACGCCTGACCAGCGACATCTACCCGGCCGACTACGGTTGGGCAGTGAACTGGGATGAACCGGACGTGCGCCCGAGCTGGTACCACAACATGTCCTCGGTCCTGCAAGCCGGACCTTGCGTGCGCACCAACCAGTTGGACTTCGATGAAGAGGTGGTCTTCAAGGCCCAGCAGTACCTGTTCGATCACATCCGCGAAGACGGCGACCAACCGTTTTGCCTGACTGTGTCGATGACCCACCCACACGACCCGTACACCATTCCCAAGGCATTCTGGGAGCTGTATGACGACCAGGACATCCCGCTGCCGGCGACCCCGGCGCAGGCCGACCTCGACCCGCATTCCCAGCGCCTGCTCAAGGTCTACGACCTGTGGGACAAACCACTGCCCGTCGACAAGATCCGTGATGCACGCCGAGCCTACTTCGGCGCGTGCAGTTACATCGACGCCAACGTCGGCAAACTCCTGCAGACCCTCGAAGACACCGGGCTGATCGACGACACCATCATCGTGTTTTCCGGCGACCACGGCGACATGCTCGGCGAGCGTGGCCTCTGGTACAAAATGCACTGGTTCGAAATGGCCGCACGGGTGCCGTTGCTGGTCTACGCGCCGGGGCAGTTCGCGGCCGGGCGCGTCAGTGCCGCCGTTTCCACCGCCGACCTGCTCCCGACCTTCGTCGCCCTGGCCGGTGGGGAGCTGCAGCCTGGCTTGCCACTGGACGGTCGCTCGCTGTTGCCACACCTGCAGGGGCAGGGCGGTCACGATGAAGTGTTTGGCGAATACATGGCTGAAGGCACCGTCAGCCCGTTGATGATGATCCGCCGGGGGCCCCACAAATTTATCTACAGCGAAGACGACCCCTGCCTGTTGTTCGATGTGCACAACGACCCGCGTGAACAGGAAGAGCTCAGTCACTCGCCACAGCATCAAGCGGTTTTCAGCGCCTTTCTCGCCGAAGCTCGCGCCAAGTGGGATATCCCGACAATTCACCAGCAGGTCCTGGCCAGCCAGCGCCGCCGGCGATTTGTCGCTGATGCACTGAGCCTCGGCCACCTGAAGAGCTGGGACCACCAGCCACTGGTAGACGCCAGCCAGCAGTACATGCGCAACCACATCGACCTCGATGATCTGGAGCGCAAGGCCCGTTATCCACAACCCTGCCAAAACCAATAATGTAAGGGGAAGCGCATGCAAAGGTTATCCACAGTCGTGACCGCCGGGTTGCTGGTGTTTGCCAGTGTTTCGGCCGGGGCCGAGCAACGTTGCGACACCGTGAAGTTGGCCGACCCTGGCTGGAGCGACATTGCCGCGACCAACGCGATCACCGGCGTGCTGCTCGATGGCATGGGTTACAAGGCCAGGATCGATACCCTGGCGGTGCCGATCATCTTTGGGGGTCTCAAGGACGCTCAGGTCGATGTCTTCCTCGGTAACTGGATGCCGGCGCAGCAGGGTTTCTACGACAAGTTCGTGGCCACCGGCGAGGTCACCCAACTGGCGAAAAACCTCGAGGGCACCGAGTTCACCCTGGCGGTGCCGGACTATGTCTGGGAGGCCGGCGTCCGTGACTTCGCCGACCTGAACAAATATGCCGAGCAGTTCGACAAGAAAATCTACGGCATCGGCTCCGGAGCACCGGCCAACCTCTCGCTGCAGGACATCATCAAGAAAAACGACTTCGACCTGGGTCAATGGAAGCTGGTGGAATCCAGCGAGCAGGCGATGCTCGCGGAAGTCTCGCGCGCCGTGAAAAAGCACAAGTTCGTGACCTTCCTCGGCTGGACCCCACACCCGATGAACGTGCAGCTGAAAATGCGCTACCTCAAGGGTGGCGAGAAATACTTCGGCGACACCGGCAGTGTCCACACCCTGACCCGCAAGGGTTATGCCCAAGCCTGCCCGAACGTCGGCAAACTGCTGAGTAACCTGAGCTTCACCCAGGACATGGAAAACAGCATCATGGCCGAGGTGGTGAACAACAAGGTCAGCAATACCGAGGCCGCCAAGGCGTGGCTCAGGGCCAACCCGGCGGTGCTGGACACGTGGCTGGACGGGGTGCAAACGGCAGACGGCAAAGAGGCATTGCCGGCGGTCAAGGCCAAGCTCTAAACCCTGACCCATGGGATTGTTCCTGCGCACACGTGGGAACAATCACCGTTACCCTGATACTCTTTGGCAAAAGCCCATTCGCGAGGATTCATGGCACTCCCCAGCCGCCATTCGCTCTTTCCCTTTCTCCGTTGGCTGCCCCGGCAGACCCGCGCCAGCGTCGGCCGCGATCTTGTCGTCGGGCTGAGCGGGGCGATTCTGGCGCTGCCACAATCGATTGCCTACGCACTGATTGCCGGCCTGCCGCCGGAGTACGGCTTGTACGCCGCCATCATCCCGGTGCTGATCGCCTGCCTCTGGGGCTCCTCCTGGCATCTGATCTGCGGTCCTACGGCGGCCATCTCCATCGTCCTGTACGCCAGTGTCAGCCCGCTGGCCGTGCCCGGCTCCCAGGACTACGTCACCCTGATCCTGTTACTGACCTTCCTCGCGGGGGTGTTCCAGTGGCTGCTCGGCCTGCTGCGGTTCGGCGCCCTGGTGAACTTCGTCTCGCATTCGGTGGTGCTGGGCTTCACCCTCGGTGCCGCGGTGGTTATCGCCCTCGGGCAACTGCCGAACTTGCTGGGGCTGGATCTGCCGAGCCAGGCCACGGCGCTCGACAGCCTGATGTCGCTGGCCAGCCATCTGCATGAGCTGGACAAACCTTCGTTGGCACTGGGCCTCGGCACACTGGCGCTGGGGGTTGCCCTGAAGCTGTGCCTGCCGCGCTGGCCGAGCCTGTTGATCACCCTGGTACTGAGCAGCCTGTTGGTCTGGCTGTGGCCCTCGTTGTTCGGCCATGTGCAACTGGTCAGCGCATTTGTCGGACGGCTGCCGCCATTCAGCCCCTTGCCCCTGGATCTGGACCTGATCCTGCGCCTGCTGCCCAGTGCCGTGGCGGTTGGCATGCTGGGACTGGTCACCAGCCTGTCGATTGCCCGCTCGCTGTCGGCACGCTCGCAACAGTTGCTCGACGCCAATCAGGAAGTACGCGCCCAGGGCTTTTCCAACATCGTCGGCAGTTTTTTCGCCGGCTCACTGTCGGCCGGCTCCTTCACCCGCTCCGGCTTGAGTTATGAAGCCGGGGCCTGTTCACCGCTGGCGGGCGTATTCTCGGCGCTGTGGGTAGCCCTGTTTGCGCTGGCCGGGGCCACACTGATCGCGCATATCCCGATCCCCGCCATGGCCGGCAGCATTCTGTTGATTTGCTGGGGCCTGGTGGACCATCGCGGTATTCGGGCACTATTTCGGGTCAGCCGGGCCGAGTTTGCGGTAATGGCGCTGACCTGCGTCGCGACGCTGTTGCTGGAGCTGCAAACGGCGATCTACGCCGGTGTGCTGGCCTCGCTGTTCTTCTACCTCAAACGCACCTCACAGCCCCGCGTGCAGCAATGGCGCGAGGGCGATGAAGAGATTCTACGGGTCGGCGGCTCGATCTTTTTCGGCGCCAGCCATTACCTGCAAGTGCGCCTGCAGCGCACCCAGGGCCCGGCGGTGGTGATCGAGGCGCAATACATCAACTTCATCGACTATTCCGGTGTGGAAATGCTCCACCAGGAAGCCCGCCGCCTGCTCAGGCAGGACCGCAGCCTGACCTTGCGTCGGGCGCGGGGGCATGTGGTCGAAGAGTTGCGCAAGCTCGAAGGCGCGGAAAAATGTCCGATCCGCTTCGAGGATTGAGCTACAGCGCCAATTGCCGGCGCAGTTCAGCCAGCACCGGTGCCGTGTCCGGACGCACCCCGCGCCACAGGAAGAAGGCTTCGGCAGCCTGTTCGGCGAGCATGCCCAGGCCATCCAGGGCCATGCCGGCGCCATGGGCGCTGGCCCAGCGGCAGAAGGATGTCGGCTCCTTGCCGTACATCATGTCGTAGCACAGGGTCTTGCCGGGTTCGATCAGGCTGCTGGCGATCGGCGGTACATCGCCTGACAGGCTGGCCGACGTCGCGTTGATGATCAGGTCCACGGGCTCGCGCAGCCAATCGAAGCCGCTGGCCGACACCGGGCCCAGATCGGCGAACAGTTCGGCCAGCAGCTCGGCTTTTTCCACCGTGCGATTGGCGATGATCACCGAGGCCGGATGCTCGGCCAACAATGGCTCCAACGCACCGCGCACCGCGCCACCAGCACCGAGCAACAGGATGCGTTTGCCTTGCAGGCTGAATCCGGCATTGACCGTGAGATCTCGGACGAGCCCGGCACCATCGGTGTTATCACCCAACAGGCTGCCGTCGGCCAACTTGCTCAGGGTGTTGACCGCCCCGGCCCGTTGCGCACGGGCCGTCAGCTGGCTGGCCAGACGGTAGGCCTGTTCCTTGAAGGGCACCGTGACATTGGCCCCGCGCCCCTCAGCGAAAAATGCCGTGGCGCAGCCGGAAAAATCATCGAGCGGCGCCAGCAGGGTGTTGTAGTCCATTTGCTGAGCGGTCTGCTGGGCAAACAGGCGGTGGATCAACGGCGACTTGCTGTGGCCAATCGGGTTACCGAAAACGACGTACTGATCCATCTCACACCCTCTTGGAGCGCGCCCTGCAGGCGCTTCTGTGCTCAACCACGTTAGCGTTGTTCGCCAGCCAGCCGGCGCCTACAGATCAGGCCGAGCCCACCAGCCAATCGCGGTCTTGCAGGAAGTACTCCGTCAGGCGCGCTTCTTCACTACCCGGCTCGGCCTTCCAGTCGTAGGCCCAGCGCACTTGCGGTGGCAGCGACATGAGGATCGACTCGGTACGCCCGCCCGACTGCAGGCCGAACAGCGTGCCACGGTCGTAGACCAGATTGAACTCGACATAGCGACCACGGCGGAACTCCTGGAATTCACGCTGTTGCTCGGTGTAGGCCTGGGCCTTGCGGCGCTGCACGATCGGCAGGTATGCCTCGATGTAGGCATCGCCGATGGCGCGGATGAACGCGAAACAGGTGTCGAAATCCCACTCGTTCAGGTCATCGAAAAACAGGCCGCCAATACCCCGGGGCTCGTTGCGATGCTTGATGTGGAAATAACTGTCGCACCATGCCTTGTAACGGCTGTAGACATCCGGCCCGAATGGCGCGCAGGCCTGGGCGGCGACACGGTGCCAATGCACGCAGTCTTCTTCATTGCCGTAGTAAGGGGTCAGGTCAAAGCCACCACCGAACCACCACACCGGCTCTTCACCGGGTTTTTCCGCGATGAAAAAGCGCACATTGGCGTGGGACGTCGGCACGTGAGGGTTGTGCGGGTGGATCACCAGCGACACACCGAGGGCTTCGAAGCCGCGTCCAGCCAACTCCGGCCGGTGCGCGCTGGCCGAGGGCGGCAGGCCGCTGCCAAACACGTGGGAAAAGTTGACGCCGCCTTTTTCGATCACCGCGCCATTTTCGATCACCCGCGTCCGTCCGCCACCGCCGGCTGGCCGGGTCCAGGCGTCTTCGACAAAGCGCGTGCCGCCGTCTTCTGTTTCCAGCGCGGTACAAATGCGGTCTTGCAGGTCGAGCAGGTAGGCTTTAACGGCTTCGGTGCGGGTAGTCATGGCATCACCTTGAATCGGGCAAAGCTACGCGGCGCTCGATCAGAACGGCGGCCGACGCAAATGGGCGCGTAGCATAACACTGCACCCGGGCCTGCCACAGTTGACGAAGATCAAGCTTAGGAGTCCGATAGGACCCGACGCAAAACCACCCAAGGAGAGTGCAGATGGCCAAACGAATCCAGTTCCGTGCCCATGGCGGCCCCGAAGTGCTTGAGTATGTGGACTATCAGCCGGCCGAGCCGGGCCCGCAGCAGGTGCGCGTGAGCAACAAGGCCATCGGCCTGAATTTCATCGACACCTATTTCCGCAGTGGCCTGTATGCACCTCCCGCCTTGCCATCGGGCCTGGGCGCCGAGGGTGCCGGTGTGGTCGAGGCGGTCGGCAGCCAGGTCAGCCGATTCAAGGTCGGCGACCGCGTGGCCTATGGCAGCGGCCCACTGGGGGCCTACAGCGAAGTGCACGTATTGCCGGAAGCCAACCTGGTGCATCTGCCCGAGGCCATCAGCTTCGAACAGGCTGCCGGTGTGATGCTCAAGGGCCTGACGGTGCAATACCTGTTGCGTCAGACCTATGAACTCAAGGGTGGCGAAACCATCCTGTTCCACGCCGCTGCCGGCGGCGTCGGTTCGCTGGCCTGCCAGTGGGCCAAGGCCCTGGGTGTGAAGCTGATCGGCACCGTCAGTTCACCGGAAAAGGCCGCACTGGCCAAGGCCAACGGCGCCTGGGCAACCATCGACTACAGCCATGAGAATGTCGCGGAACGTGTGCTGGAACTGACTGACGGCAAGAAGTGCCCGGTGGTCTACGACGGCGTCGGCAAAGACACCTGGTTGACGTCCCTCGACAGCACTGCACCCCGTGGGCTGGTGGTGAGCTTCGGCAATGCGTCGGGGGCGGTGGACGGGGTGAACCTGGGGATTCTCTCGGCCAAGGGTTCGCTGTACGTCACCCGACCGACCCTGGCGACCTACGCCAACAACGCGCAGAACCTGCAGCGCATGGCCGATGAGTTGTTCGCGATGATCATCAGTGGCCAGTTGCGGGTTGATATCAGCCAGCGTTATTCACTGGCTGAAGCCGCGAAGGCCCAGACCGAGTTGTCCGCTCGGCGTACCACTGGCTCGACCATTCTGCTGCCCTGAGCATTATTGCGTCAGGCAGTACGTCTTCGTTGGCACGCCGCACGCGAACCTCAGCCTCGCGATCTCAGTCCGGGCGCACCACGTGGCCGGTCGCCAGGTCGCGAATCACGCTGGGGTTCCTGCGCCCGCCGAGCTGGCCGCCCAGCACCAGGTCGACTTGCCCACGGAAATACTGCTCGACGCGAATCCGCGTGCGCGCCGCCGGCCGTCCCTGAGGGTTGGCGGACGTCGACACCAGTGGCCCGACCAATGCACACAAGTCCCGCACCTGTGGGTGATCGCTGACGCGCAGGGCCACGGTTTCGTGAACCCCGGTGATCCATTGCGGCAACATGTTCTGGTGGGGCACCAGCCAGGTATTCGGCCCTGGCCAGGTGCTGGCCATCCGATCGAGCCACAACTGCGGGAAGTCATCGAACAGGAAGTCGAACTGGCGAATATTGTCGGCTACCAGGATCAGGCCCTTTTCCACCGAACGTCCCTTGATCGCCAACAGGCGATACACCGCCTCTTCATCCCAGGGGTCGCACCCCAGGCCCCAGACGGCTTCGGTTGGATAGGCAAGCACCGCCCCTGCGCGAATACCTCGTGCGGCTTGTTGCACACGCCAACTGTTGACCATGACCGACTCTCCAAAATAAGGCTGTGCGCAGTTTACCCATCTTCCTTATAAATCCCAGTGCATGAACCTAGCTTAGGCGGGCAAACCAGCGTCCGCCTTCCGCCACCGCGCGCCCCTGCATTTCCAGCTCGGTCAGCGCGACCAGCACTTTGGGCAAGGCCCAGCCACTGGACTCGGCCAGGGCTTCGCTGGTGTGCGGCGCGGCAAACAGCAGGCACAACAACGGGTGATCGAGTTCAGTCGGGGCCGTGACCGGGGCGGGCGGCAGGTACTGCCAGCCACGTAATCCTTCGAGAATATGCTCAATGGTCTCCACCAGGGTTGCTCCATCGCGAATCAACTGGTGACAACCTCGGGCAGCGGGGTGGTGGATCGAGCCGGGAATCGCATAGACCTCACGCCCTTGTTCTGCCGCCAGCCGGGCGGTGATCAACGAACCACTGGCGACACTGGCCTCGACCACCAGCACGCCCAGGGACAAACCACTGATGATCCGGTTACGCCGGGGAAAGTGGCTGGCGTGCGGCCCGGCATCCAAGGCAAATTCGGAAACCACCGCGCTGCCCTGGGCAATCATCGCCTCGGCAAGGGCTCGGTTGCGCTGTGGATAAAATTTTTCCAGGCCGGTGCCCAGCACGCCCACGGTCTGCCCGCCGACGTCCAGTGCGGCCTGATGCGCAGCGGCATCGATGCCGAGCGCCAAGCCACTGGTAATCACAAAACCAGCACCTGCCAGGCTGCGGGAGAATGCCGCCGCGGTGTCCATCCCCGGCCTGGAGGCACGACGGCTGCCGACCATCGCCAACTGCGGTTTTTCCAGGATCGCCGGATCTCCTGCGACAAACAGCAAAGGCGGCGGATCACTGATCTCGGCCAGCAACGCGGGGTAACCGGGCTGGTCAATCATCAGTAAATGCTGGCCTTCATGCTCCAGCCAGGCCAATGCCTGGTAGGCGCCATCACGAATCAACGGGCTGCGCCGGGCCTCCGCGCAGGCGGCGGGCAACCCCAGGGCGCGCCAGGCACTGGCGGGGGCACTGATGGCTTTGGAGGCCGAACCGAAGGCTTGCAGCAACTTCTGAAAACGCCGCGGCCCCAGTTCCGGCAGGCGGTGCAAACGCAGGCGAGCTTCCAGTTCCGCCGGTGAAACCGGCAGGGATACAGACAACGGCATAAGATCATCCTTGATCGTAATTGCGCCTGACGAGTCAGGAACAAGCTGTGGATAAGTCTGTTGGTAACTTGTTGAGTGTTTTCCCGCCCGGTTGTCCTGCGGGGCAGGGATTTTTGCCCTGCGTGCAGGCTGTGGTGGGCGATGGCCAGAGGTTTGTGATTTCCCTCACGCAGTGAATCCCTTTATTATGTGGGTTCGCGTAAAACGCCAGAGCCGGCATGGCTCGCTCCCGCGAGGGGGCTTCGTTTTACAGCCATCGCCAGCCTCTGCGGACTGCCAGGCGATCGGCCCTGACCTTACTTCACACGTGCAGCAATTACGCTTATGGCCATTTTGAACATCCTCGAATTCCCCGACCCGCGCCTGCGCACGATCGCCAAACCGGTGGCCGTAGTGGACGACGAAGTGCGGCAGTTGGTCGATGACATGTTTGAAACAATGTATGAAGCGCCAGGCATCGGCCTCGCGGCGACCCAGGTCAATGTGCACAAGCGCATCGTGGTCATGGACTTGTCCGAAGACCGCAGTGAACCGCGGGTCTTCATCAACCCCGAGTTCGAGACCCTGACCGACGAGTTGGACCAGTACCAGGAAGGCTGCCTTTCGGTACCCGGCTTCTACGAAAACGTCGATCGCCCGCAGAAGGTCAGGATCAAGGCCCTGGATCGCGACGGCAAGCCGTACGAACTGATTGCCGAAGGCCTGCTGGCGGTGTGCATTCAACATGAGTGCGATCACCTCAACGGCAAATTGTTCGTCGACTACCTGTCCACGCTCAAACGCGACCGGATCAAGAAGAAGCTGGAAAAGCTCCATCGCCAGAACGCTTGATTCCTTTCTTCCAAAGGCTTGCTGCGGCAAGCCTTTTTCTTTTGTGACTGCTTCTGAAACCGAGAGCCTCCTCAATGCGCATCGTCTTTGCCGGCACCCCCGAATTTGCCGCCGAACACCTCAAGGCCCTGCTCGACAGCCCTTACGAGGTCGTGGCGGTCTACACCCAACCGGACCGTCCGGCAGGTCGTGGGCAAAAGCTGATGCCAAGCCCGGTCAAACAACTGGCCCTGGAACACCACATCCCGGTGTTCCAGCCACCCACCTTGCGCAATGCCGACGCCCAGGCCGAACTGGCCGCGCTGCAGCCAGACCTGATGGTGGTGGTCGCTTATGGCTTGATCCTGCCGCAGGTGGTACTGGATATCCCGCGCCTGGGTTGCATCAACAGCCATGCCTCTTTATTGCCGCGCTGGCGCGGGGCGGCGCCGATCCAGCGCGCCGTCGAAGCGGGCGATGCACAGAGCGGCGTCACCGTGATGCGCATGGAGGCGGGGCTGGACACCGGGCCGATGCTGCTCAAGGTGAGCACTGCGATCAGCGGCCAGGACACCGGCGGCACCCTGCATGACCGCCTTGCCGAGATGGGCCCGCCCGCAGTGCTCCAGGCAATTGCCGGATTGGCCGCCGGAACCCTGCAAGGCGAAGTGCAGGACGACAGCCTTGCCACCTATGCGCACAAATTGAACAAGGATGAGGCGCGCATCGACTGGAGCCGCCCGGCGGTCGAACTGGAACGCCTGGTACGCGCCTTCAACCCATGGCCGATCTGCCACAGCACCCTCAATGGCGAGGCCCTGAAAGTCCTGGCCGCCAACCTGGCCGAAGGCCAAGGCGCCCCGGGCGAGGTGCTCGGCGCCAGCAAGGACGGCCTGATCGTCGCCTGCGGCGAACAAGCGCTGTGCCTGACCCGCCTGCAATTGCCCGGTGGCAAGGCCCTGAACTTCAGCGACCTGTTCAACAGTCGCCGCGAGAAATTTGCCCTGGGCACCGTGCTCGGCCAAGCGGTGGACGCGTCATGAACCCGCGTCTGGCCGCCGCCAAGGCACTGGCCGCTGTCCTCAGTGGCAAAGCGTCCCTCAACAGTTCCCTGCCGACTCAACTGGACAAAGTCGAAGACCGCGATCGCGGCTTCACCCAGGACCTGGCCTTCGGTACCGCACGCTGGCAGCCACGCTTGTCGGCGCTGGCGGGAAAACTACTGCAAAAGCCCTTCAAGGCGGCGGATGCCGATGTCGAGGCGTTGCTGCTGGTCGGCCTGTATCAACTGCTCTACACCCGGGTTCCGGCCCACGCCGCCATCGGTGAAACCGTGGGCTGCGCCGACAAGCTGAAAAAGCCCTGGGCCAAGGCCCTGATCAACGCCGTGCTGCGTCGCGCGCAACGGGAAAGTGAAGCACTGCTGGCCGAACTCGAACACGACCCGGTGGTACGCACCGCCCATCCGCGCTGGCTGCAAAAATCCCTCAAGGCCTTCTGGCCCCTGCAGTGGGAAGCCATTTGCGCCGCGAACAACGCGCACCCACCGATGATTCTGCGGGTCAATCGCCGCCATCATGCCCGCGATGCCTACCTGCAGTTGCTGAGCCAGGCCGGGGTCGCCGCCCAGCCGTGCACCTACAGCCAGGACGGCATCGTCCTTGAAACCCCGGGTGATGTGCGCAGCCTGCCGGGCTTCAGCGAAGGCTGGATCAGCGTGCAGGACGAAGCGGCGCAACTGGCCGCCGAGCTGCTGGACCTGGCGCCGGGCCAGCGGGTGCTCGACGCCTGCTGCGCCCCCGGCGGCAAGACGTGCCATATCCTCGAAGTCGAGCCTGGGCTGGCCGGTGTGGTTGCGGTGGACCTCGAAGCCAAGCGCCTGGTACGGGTCAAGGAGAACCTCGAGCGGCTGGGCCTGAACGCCGAACTGATCGCCGCCGATGGCCGCGACACCCAGGCCTGGTGGGACGGCAAGCCGTTCCAGCGGATTCTGCTCGACGCTCCCTGTTCGGCCACGGGCGTGATTCGCCGGCACCCGGACATCAAGCTGACCCGCCAACCCGATGACATCGCCGCGCTGGCCGTGCTGCAAGGCGAGTTGCTCGACGCCATGTGGCCAACCCTCGAGGTAGGCGGGATCCTGCTGTACGCCACCTGCTCGACACTGCCGACCGAGAACACCGACGTGATCGAAGCCTTCCTCGCGCGCACCCCTGGCGCTCGCGAACTGGACATCGCCAGCCAGGCCGGCATCAAGCAACCCCATGGTCGCCAGTTGCTGGCCCAGGAGGGTGGCCATGACGGGTTCTACTACGCCAAGCTGATCAAGATTGCCGCCGCGCGCGGTTAACCGGTTTTAAGGGAGTAAGCGGATGAAGATCATCATCCTCGGCGCAGGACAGGTGGGTGGTTCACTGGCAGAGCATCTGGCCAGCGAAGCGAACGACATCACCGTGGTCGACACCGACGGCGAACGCCTGCGCGATCTCGGCGATCGTCTCGACATCCGCACGGTGCAAGGTCGCGGCTCGTTGCCCACGGTGCTGCGCCAGGCTGGCGCCGACGACGCCGACATGCTGGTCGCCGTGACCAACAGCGACGAAACCAACATGGTCGCCTGCCAGGTCGCCCATACGCTGTTCCATACCCCGACCAAAATCGCCCGGGTGCGCGAGGCGTCCTACCTGACCCGCGCCGAGCTGTTCGACAACGACGCGATTCCGGTCGATGTGCTGATCAGCCCGGAACAAGTGGTCACCAACTACATCAAGCGCCTGATTCAGCACCCCGGTGCCCTGCAGGTGATCGACTTCGCCGAGGGCAAGGCCCAGTTGGTGGCGGTCAAGGCCTACTACGGCGGGCCGCTGGTGGGCCAGCAACTGCGCCAGTTGCGCGAACACATGCCGAACGTCGATACCCGGGTGGCGGCGATTTTCCGTCGTGACCGACCGATCCTGCCGCAAGGCAACACGGTGATCGAAGCCGACGATGAAGTGTTTTTCATTGCCGCCCGAGCCAACATTCGCGCGGTCATGAGCGAAATGCGCCGCCTCGATGAAAGCTACAAGCGCATCGTCATCGCCGGTGGCGGGCAGATTGGCGAGCGCCTGGCCGAAGCCATCGAAAGTCGCTATCAGGTCAAGATCATCGAGATGAACCCGGCCCGCTGCCGCTACCTGTCGGACACCCTCGACAGCACCGTGGTGTTGCAGGGCAGTGCATCGGATCGCGACTTGCTGCTGGAGGAGAACATCGCCGACGCCGATATCTTCCTGGCGCTGACCAACGACGATGAAGCCAACATCATGTCTTCGCTGCTGGCCAAGCGCCTGGGTGCGAAGAAGGTCATGACCATCATCAACAACCCCGCCTACGTGGACCTGATCCAGGGCGGTGATATCGACATCGCCATTAGCCCGCAACTGGCGACCATCGGCACCTTGCTCGCCCACGTGCGTCGAGGCGACATCGTCAGCGTGCACTCACTGCGCCGGGGGGCGGCAGAAGCCATCGAGGCAATTGCCCACGGTGATGAGAAGTCGAGCAAGGTCATCGGCAAGGCCATCGAGAACATCGCATTGCCGCCGGGTACCACCATTGGCGCGATCATCCGCGACGAAGAAGTGTTGATCGCCCACGACGACACGGTGATCGAAGCGGGGGACCATGTGATTCTGTTCCTTGTGGATAAAAAGCATATTCGCGACGTGGAGAAGCTGTTCCACGTGGGATTGAGCTTCTTCTGATCCGAGATTTGCGGCGGCGGGCCTCTTCACGAGCAGGCTCGCTCCCACACCCCCACCGCTAAACAAGGAATTGACCCATGCTCGAATCCCTGGAAAAAATGCTCGCCAAAGGTGTGGATAACTCATTGCTGCGTTTCGGGCTGGGCAAGGGGTATCTGGACCTGGGGGAAAACGCCAAGGCCGCCGAGCATTTCACGCGCTGCGTGGCCTTCGATCCGAAGTACTCTGCGGCCTGGAAGCTATTGGGCAAGGCCCACCTGGCGCTCGCGGACTATCCGGCGGCGCGCCAGGCCTGGGAACAGGGCCTGGAAGCGGCCCGCGTCCAGGGTGACAAGCAGGCCGAAAAGGAAATGACGGTGTTCCTGAAAAAGCTCGATCGCCAACCACCTGCGCTGTAGGAGCAAGCCGCAAGCGGGCGCCGGCTCCTACAGCGGTGAGCGGGGTTCAGTACCAGCGCTCTTCACCCGGCGGACGCTTCTTGAAGCGCTTCATGCTCCACATGTACTGACTCGGATACGCCCGTACATATCGTTCGACCACCTGGCTCATGGCTGCGCAGGAGGTCTCGGTGTCGGTGCTGTACATCGCCTCGGGGGCGGCTTCCAGGATCACCTTGTAGCCCGAGCCGTCCGGCAGGCGCAGGGCGTGCAGGAAGACCCCGACCGCCTTGCCGCCGGCGAGCATGTTCGGCACGAACTTGCTGGTCAGGGCCTTGGTGGCGAAAAAGGGTACGAAGATACCGGCTGACTCGGCCGGCTCCGGGTCAGCCGGAATCCCCACCGCGCCGCCTTTGCGCACTTCCTTGATGACACTGAGAATGCCTTCCTTGGTGGACGCCGCCACGCGGTTGCCCAGTTGCACGCGCTGCTTGCGCAGCAGTTCATCCACCGCCTTGAGCTTGGGCGGACGGTAGAAAATGATCGGTTTGCACTGGCTGCAATAAAAGTGGTTGAGCACTTCCCAGTTGCCCAGGTGGCTGGTGATGCCGACGACGCCCTTGCCCGACGCCAACGCCTCCTTCAGCACCTCCAGGCCTTCGACTTCGCGCACCAGGTCGATCGACCGCTGGGCGGGCCAGATCCACGCGCAGGCGCTTTCGGTCAGGGATTTGCCGATATCCTTGAGGCTCTGGCCCACCAGGCGCTCACGCTCGGCGGGGTCCATTTCGGGGAAACACTTGGCCAGGTTGATGCGCACCACGTCGCGGGACCGGTTGGGGGTTTTCCACATGACCCAGCCAATCGCCGCGCCCACCCCTTGCACTGCCCGCCACGGGAGCAGGGCAAACAACCTTAGAGCGCCTACCAGCAAGGCGCCTTTCAACTTATCCACAGGTCACTCCTGTTGTCTGAATCCTGTTGCGAGCCGGCTATTCTAACCGCGCACCGCCAACTCGGCGTAACGATCACAATCACGGGTGTGGTCCATGACCATGCCAGAGGCCTGCATCAGGGCGTAACAAATGGTCGGTCCGACGAACGTGAAACCGGCTCTTTTCAGCCCGCGACTCATTTCCACGGCGACCGGGGTCACGGCCGGCACCTGACTGCGATCCTGGAAATGGTTGATGGTCGGCACACCGCCAACAAACGACCAGAGAAAGCCCACCGGGTCTTCCAGCGCCAGCCAGGCCTGGGCATTGCGCCGGGCGGCATTGAGTTTCAGGCGGTTGCGGATGATCCCGGGATCGAGCATCAGGTCATCGATTTCGGCGTCGCTCATCTGCGCCACGCGCTGCACATCAAAGCCGTACAGCACCTCACGGTAGCGTTCGCGCTTCTTCAGCACAGTGATCCATGACAGTCCGGCCTGGAACCCTTCGAGCAAAAGCAACTCGAACAAGCGCTGCGCATCGCGTAGCGGTACGCCCCACTCCTGATCGTGATAGGCCATGTACAGCGGATCTTCGGAACACCAAAAGCAGCGTGGCATAAGGCTCCAGGGGGCGTGCGCACGAACGAATCGGGTATACTCCCGCTCTTTAAAT
>Ga0213827_1000440_pt1 | contig 35324 bp, 28 predicted proteins | sample MC6MC0898MG_FD_180669 | JGI IMG/M metagenome (GOLD analysis project Ga0213827, IMG submission 180669) | Enriched soil aggregate microbial communities from Iowa State University, Ames, United States - MC6-MC0898-MG | ecosystem: Environmental > Terrestrial > Soil > Unclassified | place: USA: Iowa...
CGAGCGTGGCGAAACCACCCGCAAGGACGCCGCCGGGGTGATCCTCTACAGCGCCGAACGCGCCACCCAGATGGCCCTCGACGCAATCCAGATCCTGGGGGGCAACGGCTACATCAACGAATTCCCGGCCGGTCGCCTGCTGCGCGACGCCAAGCTGTACGAAATCGGTGCCGGCACCAGTGAGATCCGTCGCATGCTGATCGGTCGCGAACTGTTTAACGAAACGAAATAAATTTCGTCAGCTGCAAGCGGCAAGCTTCAAGCGACAAGCCGAAGCCGTCCTCTTGCAGCTTGAAGCTTGTCGCTTAAAGCTGCTTACGGAGTAAGCCATGATTTTGCACACCCAGCTCAACCCCCGTTCGGCGGAGTTCGCCAGCAACAGCGCGGCGATGCTCGCCCAGGTCGACGCGCTGCACACCCTGCTCGCCCAGGTCCAGCAAGGCGGCGGCGCCAAGGCCCAGGAGCGGCATACCTCGCGGGGCAAACTGCTGCCCCGCGAGCGCATCAACCGCTTGCTCGATCCTGGCTCGCCCTTTCTGGAAATCAGCCAGTTGGCGGCATACCAGGTCTACGGCGAAGACGTGCCGGCAGCGGGTGTGATTGCCGGCATCGGCCGGGTTGAAGGCGTTGAATGCATGATCGTCGCCAACGATGCCACGGTCAAAGGCGGCTCCTACTACCCACTGACGGTGAAGAAACACCTGCGGGCCCAGACCATTGCCCAGCAGAATCGCCTGCCGTGCATCTACCTGGTGGACTCCGGCGGTGCCAACCTGCCACGCCAGGATGAAGTGTTCCCGGACCGTGAGCACTTCGGCCGGATCTTCTTCAACCAGGCCAACATGAGCGCCATGGGCATTCCGCAGATCGCCGTGGTCATGGGCTCCTGCACCGCTGGCGGGGCTTATGTGCCGGCCATGGCCGACGAAGCCATCATGGTCCGTGAGCAAGCGACGATTTTCCTCGCCGGGCCACCCTTGGTGAAAGCCGCGACCGGCGAAGTGGTGAGTGCCGAAGACCTCGGCGGGGCCGACGTGCACTGCAAGATTTCCGGGGTGGCCGACCACTACGCCGACAGCGACGAACATGCCCTGGCCCTGGCCCGGCGCAGCGTGGCCAACCTCAACTGGCGCAAGCTGGGCGAGCTGCAACAGCGCACGCCGATTGCCCCGCTGTTTGCCAGCGACGAGCTGTACGGCGTGGTGCCGGCTGACGCCAAGCAACCGTTTGATGTTCGCGAAGTGATCGCGCGCCTGGTCGATGGCTCGGTGTTCGATGAGTTCAAGGCGCTGTTCGGTACCACCCTGGTGTGCGGTTTTGCCCACCTGCACGGTTACCCGATCGCGATCCTGGCCAACAACGGCATCCTCTTCGCCGAAGCCGCGCAGAAAGGCGCGCACTTCATCGAGCTGGCCTGCCAGCGCGGGATTCCCCTGCTGTTCCTGCAAAACATTACCGGTTTCATGGTCGGCCAGAAGTATGAAGCCGGCGGCATCGCCAAGCACGGCGCGAAACTGGTCACTGCGGTGGCCTGTGCCAAGGTGCCGAAGTTCACCGTGATCATTGGCGGCAGTTTCGGCGCCGGCAACTACGGCATGTGCGGGCGCGCCTACGATCCACGGTTCCTGTGGATGTGGCCCAACGCCCGCATCGGCGTGATGGGGGCCGAGCAGGCCGCCGGGGTGCTGGTGCAGGTCAAGCGCGAGCAGGCCGAACGCAGCGGCCAGGACTTCAGCGCCGCCCAGGAAGCCGAGATCAAGCAACCGATCCTCGATCAGTACGAAGAACAGGGCCACCCCTACTATTCCAGTGCACGGTTGTGGGACGACGGGGTCATTGACCCGGCGCAAACCCGTGACGTGCTGGCGCTGGCGTTGTCCGCTTCGCTGAATGCAGCTGTCGAGCCGACCCGCTTTGGCGTGTTCCGGATGTGATCCCGCAGGCGCCAGGCTGTCCGCGAAAAAAGCGCTTGAGACAGGCGCAATGACGTTCGCCGGCAAGCCCGACGCCTGCATCGAAGAGTTGTGCAGAGGTTAGACATGAGCGACTTTAATACCCTGGAACTGCTGACCGATCCCCGTGGTTTCGCCACGCTCTGGCTCAGCCGCGAAGCCAAGAACAATGCGTTCAACGCCGAGATGATTCGTGAGCTGATCCTGGCACTGGACAAGGTCCAGGCCGACCCGAGCCTGCGTTTCCTGCTGGTGCGCGGCCGCGGCAAGCATTTCAGCGCCGGCGCCGACCTGGCCTGGATGCAGCAATCGGCCGAGCTCGATTACCACACCAACCTGGACGATGCCCGCGAGCTCGCCGAGTTGATGTACAACCTGGCCAAGCTGAAGCTTCCGACCCTGGCCGTGGTGCAAGGCGCGGCCTTTGGCGGCGCGGTGGGCCTGGTCAGTTGCTGCGACCTGGCGATCGGCGCAGATGACGCGCAGTTCTGCCTGTCGGAAGTGCGCATCGGCCTGGCGCCAGCGGTGATCAGCCCCTTCGTGGTGCAAGCCATCGGTGAGCGTGCGGCCCGTCGTTATGCGCTGACAGCCGAGCGTTTCAGCGGCCAGCGCGCCCGGGAACTTGGCCTGCTCAGCGAAAGTTATCCGGCCGACCAGCTGGAATCCGAGGTCGACAGCTGGATCAGCAACTTGCTGCTCAACAGCCCGCAAGCCATGCGCTCGAGCAAAGAGCTGCTGCGTGAAGTCGGCAGCGGCGCGCTGAACCCAGCCCTGCGCCGCTACTGCGAAAACGCCATTGCCAGGATCCGGGTCAGCCCCGAAGGCCAGGAAGGCTTGCGCGCCTTCCTGCACAAACGTCCGCCGAGCTGGCAGGCACCCTCCACCACCCAGGAGCCACGTTGATGAGCGCACCTGTACTCACCACCCTGCTGGTGGCCAACCGCGGCGAAATCGCTTGCCGGGTCATGCGCACCGCCAAGGCCCTGGGCCTGACCACCGTCGCCGTGCACAGCGCCACTGACCGCGACGCCCGCCACAGCCGCGAAGCGGATATCCGCGTGGACCTGGGCGGCAGCAAAGCGGCCGACAGCTATCTGCAGATCGACAAACTACTGGCCGCGGCCAAGGCCAGTGGCGCCCAGGCGATTCACCCCGGCTACGGCTTCCTTTCGGAGAACGCCGGCTTTGCCCGCGCCATCGAAAACGCCGGGATGATTTTCCTCGGCCCACCCGCCTCGGCCATCGACGCCATGGGCAGCAAGTCTGCCGCCAAGGCCCTGATGGAAACCGCCGGCGTACCCCTGGTTCCGGGGTATCACGGCGAAGCCCAGGACCTGGAGACCTTCCGTATCGCCGCCGAGCGCATCGGCTACCCGGTGCTGCTCAAGGCCACCGCCGGTGGCGGCGGCAAGGGCATGAAAGTGGTCGAGGACACCAGCCAGTTGGCCGAAGCCCTGGCCTCGGCCCAGCGTGAAGCCCTGTCATCGTTCGGCGACTCGCGGATGCTGGTGGAAAAGTACCTGCTCAAGCCACGTCACGTGGAAATCCAGGTGTTCGCCGATCAACACGGCAATTGCCTGTACCTCAACGAACGGGATTGCTCGATTCAACGTCGCCACCAGAAAGTGGTGGAAGAAGCCCCGGCCCCCGGCCTCAGCACCGAGCTGCGCAAAGCCATGGGCGAAGCGGCAGTACGGGCTGCCCAGGCCATCGGCTATGTCGGCGCCGGCACCGTGGAGTTCCTGCTGGACTCGCGTGGCGAGTTCTTCTTCATGGAAATGAACACCCGCCTGCAGGTTGAACACCCGGTCACCGAAGCCATCACCGGCCTGGACCTGGTGGCCTGGCAGATTCGCGTGGCCCAGGGCGAGCCACTGCCGATGACCCAGGCACAGGTGCCGCTGATCGGCCATGCGATTGAAGTGCGTCTGTACGCCGAAGACCCGGGCAACGACTTCCTGCCGGCCACCGGGCACCTGGCGCTGTACCGCGAATCCGCCCCGGGCCCGGGACGTCGAGTGGACAGTGGCGTCGAGGAAGGTGACATTGTTTCGCCGTACTATGATCCGATGCTCGGCAAGCTGATTGCCTGGGGCGAGGACCGCGAACAGGCGCGCCTGCGTTTGCTGAGCATGCTCGATGAGTTCGCCATTGGCGGCTTGAAGACCAATATCAGTTTCCTGCGCAGAATCGTCGCACACCCGGCATTCGCCGCAGCCGAACTGGACACCGGATTTATCCCACGCTACCAGGAACAATTGCTGCCGGCGTCCCAGGCACTCGGCGATGAGTTCTGGCAAGCTGCCGCCCAGGCCTTCGCCCAAAGCCGGCGCCCCAGCGTGCGCGGCGACGACCCGAGCTCACCCTGGGCCAACGGCAATGGCTTTCGTGCCGGCTTGCCGGCTGAAACCACCCTGCACCTGAGCTGTGAAGGCCAGGACCGGGCCCTTACCCTGACGCCGGCCAACGCCCACACCGCCGAGCTCAAGGATGAGCAGTTGCTGATCGAGCATCAGGGGTTGCGCCGCCAGATGCGGGCGATTCGCCAGGACCATCAGGTGTACCTGCAGTGGGCAGGTGAGTTGCGCTGCATCAGCGAGTACGATCCGATTACCGCGGTTGAAGCCAGCCACAGCCATCAAGGCGGCCTGACCGCCCCGATGAACGGCAGCATTGTCCGGGTGTTGGTCGAGCCTGGGCAGACAGTGGAAGCCGGCGCGCCGCTGGTGGTGCTCGAAGCGATGAAAATGGAGCACAGCATCCGGGCACCCCAGGATGGCGTGGTCAAGGCCTTGTATTGCCAGGAAGGCGAGATGGTCACCGAAGGCAGCGCGCTGGTCGAGCTGGAGTAACCGGGAGTCACCGGCAGGTCCTGTGAGCCAGGACCTGACGGGTTAAAACCGCGCGGTGGCCTGCACCACCACACCAATGATCCGACACTGCTCGGTAAACAGGGCTTTGGGGTAGGTCGGATTCAAGGGCACCAGATAACGTTGCCCGCCCTCCTCGATCAATTTGCGGAAGGTCGCTTCGGCGCTGTCGGCCCATTGCGCGATCACCAGTTTGCCCGGCACCGCTTCCACTGCCGGGTCGACCAGGATCAACATGTCCTGGGCAATGCTGATGCCGGTGGGTGCGGTCATCGCATCCCCCACCACCACCAACCAGAAAGCAGCGCCCTGGGCATGGTAATCCGACATCTCGGAGCGCCCGTTGCCGTAGGCCGGCACCTGGGCTTCGCGCACTTGCGACAGTACCCGCCAATCGCTCACCGGGTAACGGAAGTACGGGTTGTACTTTTGCGCCAGCGATCCCGGTCGCTCTGCGCCATCGTCCTGCGCCTGCTCGACCTCCCTGAGCACCATGGCCACTTCGAGAAAACCCAACCCGAGTTCCTGCAGCACCCGGTTCATGTCATCGAGGCTGGGCTGCCGGCGCTTGTTCAGCCAATGCCCGACGCCACCCTGTGACATGGCGAGACGCTCTGCGAGTTTTTCCTGAGTGATCCGCAGTTCACTCATCTTGGCCTTGACCAATTCAATCCATTTATCCATGGGCGGAACAATACTTCGCGCTGGCTGACCCTCAACACACACATTGTAGTATTTAATTTTTGGCAACGAATACAATTAGTACTAATCTCTAGCAACACCAACGGCACCACCCACGGAGTAGGTACTCACCATGGATATCACCGATAACGCACTGCCCGCGCCGGAAACCACCAGCGACTTCAGCTCACTCAAGCACTGCGCCGCCGCCCAGCGCGCGCTGGACTATTACTTGAAACCTGCTGTTGCAGAGCCCCAGGTTAGCGAACGATTCTTCGATGTCAGCCGTCACGTCAGCCGCGAGGAGGCCCTGGTGCATGCCTCGGACCTATTGCGCTGTGCAGCCGCCTCCGCCTACGAGTCGGCGGACAACCTGCAGGGCGCACGCCGCGACCTGGCGTTTTCAGTGGTGCACATGATCGACATGGCAAAAGCCATGGTGGACAGGTCACTGGACGCAGAACAGATCTATTGAGCTTACGCGGTTGAAACAGAGGGAAAACGTCGGGACCCGAAGCAGGTCGGCGGTGTCTGGCAAAACGACAGGAAAGATTTTTCCTATGGGATGGATAAAAATAGTTGACTTGCAAATGATAATGATTATTATTGCAAGCAGCTGGTCGCGAGATCAGTCGATAGACCAAGGGACCTTAGGTCGGACTCTTGGAATATCTCCTCATCAGGCTAATCACGGTTTTTGACCCGGCTTTTTGCCGGGTCTTTTTTTTGCCAGTTATTCTGGCTTTGGCTTCAGGCTAATGAAGACGGGTACTGCTGAATTCGATGGCACGGATGATATCAAAAGACCACCTTTTTGCAACACGACTCACAAAAACCCGGATTAAACACTGACAAATAGCACTTGAGAATCAATCGCATAGCCACTAAGCTGCTGCAGCGTCAAGGACGACGCCCCCCTCCCTTCCCGGTAAATTGCCCTCGGTTTTACCCCCCGCCCGTGTAAAGTAGCGCCATAAAAATCATATCCAGGATGAGATTATGACCGTGGCTCAACGCTCCTTTGATATCACTGCCAACTTCGACAGCGGCAACATCGAAGTGCTGGACCTCAGCAACCCGCTACAGGCCCTGCTGGCCATCAAGCCCGACACCCGCAGCCCGCACTTCCAGTGGTTCCACTTCAAGGCCAGCGGCCTGCATGTGGGCGAAGAACACTGGTTTCGCCTGAGCAACGCCAGTAAGTCCTCCTACAACAAGGCCTGGGACGGTTACCAGGCCGTGGCTTCCTACGATCACGTCAACTGGTTCCGGGTGCCAACCATTTTTGAAGGCGACTGCCTGCGCTTCAGCCTGGAAGCCCGTGAGACTCACGCCTGGTTCGCCTACTTCGAACCCTACAGCCGCGGCCGCCATGACTGGCTGATCGAGCAGGCGCTGGGCAAGGCCGGTACCCAATTACTGGCCACCGGCAAGAGCGTCGAGGGCCGTGACATTCAACTGTTGCGCAAGGGCAGTGGCGCCGAAGGCCAGCGCAAGGTCTGGATCATCGCCCAGCAGCACCCCGGCGAACACATGGCCGAATGGTTCATGGAGGGGGTGATCGAACGCCTGCAACAGCACAATGACCCAGAACTCCGCAGCCTGCTGGACAGTGCCGACCTGTACCTGGTGCCGAACATGAACCCGGACGGGGCGTTCCACGGCCACCTGCGCACCAACGCCATGGGCCAGGACCTCAACCGTGCCTGGCAGAGCGCAAACCAGGAGACCAGTCCGGAAGTGTTGTTCGTGCAGCAGCACATGGACCAATACGGCGTTGACCTGTTCCTGGATATCCACGGCGATGAAGAAATCCCCTACGTGTTCACGGCTGGCTGTGAAGGCAACCCTGGCTACACGCCACGCCTGGCCGCGCTGGAGGAGCACTTTCGCAGCCATTTGAAACACCAGACCCGCGACTTCCAGACCACCCACGGCTACACCCGCGACCTGCCGGGGCAAGCCAACATGACCCTGGCCTGCAACAGTGTCGGCGAGAAATTCGACTGCCTGTCACTGACCCTGGAAATGCCGTTCAAGGACCACAACGACACCCCGAACCCCCTCACCGGCTGGTCCGGCAAGCGCTCTATGCAATTGGGCAAGGATGTGTTGTCGACCATCGCCGAACTGGTGAAAACCCTGCGCTGATCGCTCAACTGGCCGCATGCTATAGCGCATGCGGCCGGGTGGCGCTCGATCTATTGGCTGTCAGCCGCGTTGACCTTGCTAATGGCCCTTTTGCCGCTGAGCGCGTCGCCCTTGTCGTTGTCCCACAGTGAAATCGGCCTGTTCGGGCTGTCGACCCGAAGAAGTGCTGCCGGCCAGCGTGGCAGCGCCCTACCCGATCAGTGATCCTTGCCGGACAGCATGCTTTGCAATACGCCGTCACGCCGGATCCAGCCGTGGAACAGCGCCGCGGCCAGGTGCAGTAATACCGTGAGGAACAGCAGGTAGGCCAGGTAACCATGGGCTCTGCGCAGGAAGGCAAACAGCGCGGCATTGGCCGGCACGATTGCCGGCAGTTGCACGCCAATGCCCAGGGTGACCGGGTCGCCCGCTGCCGAAATCATCGCCCAGCCGAGCACTGGCAAGACCAGCATCAGGGCATACAGCAGCCCATGGGACGCCTTGGCCGCAAGCATCTGCCAGCCGGGCAGGTCCGCCGGCAAGGGCGGTTGGCGCGTCGAGAAGCGCACGAACAGGCGCACGATCACCAGCAACAGGATCGCCACGCCCAACGGCTTGTGCAGGTGGATCAGCCATTCATGGCGCTCGGACACCGAGGCGACCATGCCGGCGCCGATGAACAGCATGGCGATCACCAGCAACGCCATCAGCCAGTGCAGCAGTCGCGCCAGGGGCGCGAAGTGGTTCGGTTGCGCACTCATTGGGCGGCCTCCTGTTTAGCGCCTGGCAACTGGCCGACTTCGCTGGTCCGGCGCAGGTAGGAACTGGCGTAGGCGGCCGAGCGCGCCGCCAGCAAAGGGTCTTGCGAGGGTTCGATGCCACTGGGCAGAATCAGCGGGTCGTAGTTGATATCCCGGCACTCGCCACTGTTTTGCGCCTGGCTGCTTTGCAGTACCAGCGTCCCGGCGTTCAGCACCTTGCGCTCTGCCGGCCAGGCTTGACTGGCGTCGTTTGTCGGGTCCGTCGGATCGGCCAGGGTAATCAGCAACTGCCAGCGCAGCGGTCCGGTCTGCAGGCGCTCGCGCAAGTCCTGTTCGAGAAAATCAGCGCCTTGCGCGGCGCTGGTGGTGGCGCCGTCCCGGGCCAGTGGGACCACCCCCCAACGCACGGCCTGGCGTTGACCGGCCGAATTCACCAGATAAAACGCATTGATGCCGTTATAGGTCTCGGTGGCGTAGCTGGCCGAGGGTTTGGCGCTCTTGACCCAACGCAGGAACGGCGCGGTTTCCGGGTGCGCGGCAAAAAATGCCGGGGCGGCCGCCGGGTCCGGTTTGCCCGTTGCAGGATCCGGGCTCTGCGCCTGCTGCAACTGATAGAACGCCTGCGGCGTACCCACCGGGAACACCGGCATGCTGTTCATGCCCGTGCGCCATTGTTGCCCATCCGCCTGGGTGAAACGCAGCGCCAGGCTACGGATCGGCACGCTGGTATCCGGCGCGTAAGGATTGCCGCTGGGCAAGGCAAACCGTCCGACCACCGGGGTTCGCGCCGCGTTGAACACCTGCGCGGTGGAATAGGCGCGCGCCTCATTGCTGCTCTCGAAATAGCCGATCACGCACACGCCCTTGGCGTGGTTGCGACGAAATCCCGGGTGAACGCCGTTATTGGTTTCAAGCACGTTTACCAGTGCCTTGGGGGTCAGGCGCTGTGGGTCGAGAGAGCCATTGACGTAGGCAAAGGCCACGGCCATGGTGCCCACCACCAGACCAATCGCTGCCAGGCGCAGGGCCAGGCTGACGGGACTTAAAGGGGGCCTGTCGGGGGTCGGGGAACGATCTACCATGTAACACTCCAGGGCCGGGAACGGCGTGTGGCAAGGATCAGGCAGACGTTGCCCGCAGACGTTTATTCCATGGCCCGGTGTTTATTTCCACGCCACCGGAATAACCTCCACTGCCAAGCGTCTCTCTGGTCCCAAGCGTAGTGACTGGCCCGCCCACCATGAACAATCTCGACGAACAGTTACGTGAACTGATCCCCAGGCTGCGTCGCTTTGCCGTCTCGCTGACCCGCAATCCCAGCAGTGCCGACGATCTGGTGCAGTGCTGCCTGGAGCGCGCGCTGTCGAGCTGGGGCAGCAAATACCCGGAGGGCGATCTGCGGGCCTGGCTGTTTGCGATTCTGTACCGGCAGTTTCTCGACGCCCATCGCCGCTCCCGGCGTTATGCGCGGATGCTCGAGTTTTTCACCGGCCGCGACGAGCCGCAGCCTTCGCTGGAGCGCACGGTGATCGCGCAGACCACCCTGGAAATCTTCGACCGCCTGCCCACCGAGCAACGGGCGCTATTGCTCTGGGTTTCAGTGGAGGGCTTGAGTTATAAAGAGGTCGCCCAGATCCTCGGCGTCCCTACCGGCACCGTGATGTCTCGTCTGTCCCGGGCGCGCCAGGCCTTGCGCCAGCTCAGCGACGGCGAAATCAGCAGCCCTTCCCTGCGGAGACTCAAATGATCAACATGCCTCCCAGCGTCAATGACCTGCACGCCTACGTCGACCATCAGCTCAACGATGCCGACCGGCGCCTGGTGGAGGCATACCTGGCGGCCAATCCGCAGATGGCCGGGCAGGTACGCGCCTGGCAGCAGGACGCCCAGCAACTGCGGGCAGCCCTGGGCGGCGCCTTGCAACAACCGGACAACCCGGACCTCGACCCGGGCCTGATTCGCCACCGCCGCAAGCGCCAGTCCCGGCGCCACCTGGCCAGTGCCGCCCTGCTGCTGATCGCGGTCAGTGTCGGCGGCCTGGGTGGCTGGCAAGCACGGCAAATGACCCTCAGCGGTGGCACCCTGCCGATGACTGACGCGATGCAGGCGTATCGGATGTTCGCCCAGCAAGGCCTGCTGCCGGCCGACTATCGGGTCAGCGATGATGGCGACATGCAGGGCTGGCTCGACCATTATTTTACCCACGCCAACCGCCTGCCTGACCTCGCCAACTCGGGTTTCCAGCCGGTCAGTGCACGCTTGTTGAGTACCGACCAGGGCCCGGCGGCCATGGTGATGTATGAAGATCAAGGCGGGCGTAAAATCAGCTTCTACATCCGTCCGCCCGGCCCGCGGAACTACCTGCTCCCCAAAGGCAGTCGCAGCGACGGTGAATTGCAGGCGCAATACTGGTCGGGGGCCGGCTACAACTATGCGATGGTCAGCGAAGCCCGCGACCCGGCCACCGAGATCATCAAGCAGACGCTGAAGTTCTAACCGCCAGACCCGGACGTTTACCGTTATCATTCCCACGTTTGTTGGCTCGACGCCGCCCTCTCTTCCATTGACTGGATGTGTTCATGCATACCCTTGCACAACTGCGATCCGGTGAGTTGGCCGGGATCAAACGACTGGACCTGTCGTGCGGCCTGGAGGCGTTTCCCGAGGAAATTTTCAGCCTGGCGGACTCGCTCCAGGTGCTCAATCTCAGCGGTAACGCCTTGCGCCAATTGCCGGACGACCTGCACCGACTGCGCCACTTGCGGGTGCTGTTCTGCTCGAACAATCGCTTCAGCGAACTACCGGCCTGCCTGGGCCAGTGCCAACAGTTGAGCATGATCGGCTTCAAGAGCAATCGCCTGCGGCAGGTCCCGGCCGCGGCGCTGCCGCCACAGTTGCGCTGGTTGATCCTGACCGACAATGAACTGGAGGAACTGCCCAGTGAACTGGGGCAACGCCCCCTGCTGCAAAAACTCATGCTCGCCGGCAACCGGCTGCGCAGCCTGCCCGCCAGCCTGGGCCAGTGCCATCGGTTGGAGCTGATCCGCATTGCCGAAAACCGCCTCAGCGAACTGCCCCAATGGTTGCTGAGCTTGCCCGCCCTGGCCTGGTTGGCGTATGCCGGCAACCCGCTGGAAACCGAGGCCGATGCCAGCGCGCTGGCCGCCACCGCGCGCATCCCCTGGGCCCATGTGCAACTGCAGCAGCGCCTGGGCGAAGGCGCTTCGGGGGTGATTCATCAGGCGCGGTGGCAGCCGCCATCACAGCCGGTGCGCGAAGTCGCGGTGAAACTCTACAAAGGGCCGATGACCAGCGACGGTTCGCCCCTGCATGAAATGAACGCCTGCCTCAGCGCCGGCAGTCATCCGCAGTTGATCAGCGTGCTGGGGCGCATCGTCGACCATCCGCAGCAGCAGGCCGGCCTGGTGATGGGGCTGATCGACCACAGTTATCGCAACCTGGCCGATTTGCCCAGCCTGGACTCCTGCAGCCGCGACCTGTATCAGCCTGGCACGCGCTTTAGCGCCGAAGTGGCATTGAACATCGCCCGCGGTATCGCTTCGGCCGCTGCGCACCTGCATCAACAGGGCATCACCCACGGTGACCTCTATGGCCACAACACGTTGTACAACGATCAGGGCGACTGCCTGCTGGGGGACTTCGGTGCAGCGTCCTTCCATGCCCGCGCCGAGACCCTGGAAACCCGTGCACTGCAACGCATCGAAGTGCGCGCGTTCGGGATTCTGCTGGGGGAGTTACTGGAGCGGATCGACACCGACCTGAGTGCGGCACGGCGTGAGGTACTGGCGGTGTTGCAACAGCAATGCTGTCAGCCCCAAGTGCTGGCACGGCCCGGGTTCAACGAGATCCTGGCAGCTTTGCGCCAGGCCTGAAAGGCTCGCGGGCAAGCCTTGCTCCTACACAGTGGTCCCGTGCGGTGTCGGGAACCGGGGAACGATAGGAGCCGGCTTGCCGGCGATGGCGCGCAGTTCGCCTGGCTTAACCGGCCAACCCGACAAACATGTCCTGCACGTCGTCGTGGTTGTCCAGGCCTTCAAGGAACGCTTCGACTTCTTCCATCTGCGCGTCGCTCAAGCCGCTGACCGGGTTCTTCGGCTTGTAGCCGAGTTTCGCCGACAACACGGTGAAACCCTGCTCCGGCAAGGCCTTCTGTACCGAGTCGAGGTCGGTGGCTTCGGTGATGAACAGGGTCGCGCCGTCTTCGGCGGGTTCGAAATCCTGGGCACCGGCTTCGATCGCGGCCATTTCCGGATCGGCGTCCGCGGTGTCTGGCGATGCCTCGATCATGCCCACGTGGTCGAAGTCCCAGGCCACGGAACCGGAAGCCCCCAACTGACCCTTGCGGAACGCCACGCGGATTTCCGCCACGGTGCGGTTGATGTTGTCGGTCACGCACTCCACGATCAGCGGTACCTGGTGCGGGGCAAAACCTTCGTAGGTCACACGGTGGTACTGCACGGTCTCGCCCAGTTGACCCGAACCCTTCTTGATCGCACGTTCCAGGGTTTCACGGGGCATCGAGGCTTTCTTGGCCTGCTCCACCACCAGGCGCAAATGTGCGTTGGTTGCGGTATCGGCACCGTTACGCGCAGCAATGGTGATTTCTTTCACCAGCTTGCCGAAGATTTTCCCCTTGGCGTTGGCTGCCGCTTCTTTGTGTTTAACCTTCCACTGTGCGCCCATAACTCACTCTCTTGATCTGTGGCGCCGAGACATCTATTGGCCGACGCTTTGCGCAAGTTTATACGGCAAAAAGTTGGCAATCGACCAAAAAGTGCAGTGGATGAGCGACATCATCACAAGCGCTTGTAGGGGCTTTCTGAAATGTGCTCAGGGGCTGACTATTAACCCTCAGTGTTTCGTACCCTCGACGCCCCGAACTTCAAGGCAGAAGAGTGTGTGATGCACAACGACATGGAAAGCACCCCCGGCCTGAGCCCAACCCTGACCCTCCCCAAGCTCGCCTTGAGTTTTGCGGTGCGTCAGTTCAAGGGGCACGAAGCCCTCAATCAACTGTACCAACTGGAGATCGAGTTTCTCGGCCCGGCACCGGCGATTCAGCTTGAGCAGTGGCTGCACCAGCCGGCCTACCTCAGCCTGGGCCCGGGTATCGGCCGCCATGGGATCGTCCAGCGCGCCGGTCTGATCGAGGCCAGCGCACAGCAGATCACTTATCGCCTGACCCTGGCACCCCGCCTGCTAGCCCTGGAGCAACTGCCACGACGGCGTGTACGGCGTGAGTTGAGCGTGCCACAACTGCTGCACCAGTTGCTCGAGGAACACGGCCTGCCCGCCGACAGTTACCGCTTCGAGTTGCACCATGGCGAGTACCCGCCGCGGGCGCTGTGCATCCAGTACGACGAAACCGACCTGCACCTGCTGCATCGGCTGTGTGAAGAGGAAGGCATCCACTTTCACTTTGAGCACCAGCACGACCGACATGTCCTGGTGTTCGCCGAGGACAGTGCCAGCTTCACCCAACACCCGCTCGAGACCGCCTTTGCGCCCGGTGCAGGGCAGGCGGCGATCAGCCAGTTGTTTCAATGTTACAACCCGCCCTGCTCTGTGCCACGCCACAGCGTTCGGCCACGCAGCGATCCGCAGGAGTCGAGCCCCGCCCTGGCAGACGCCGCCAATCAAGTCGCCCAGGCCACAGCCCGGGTCACCCCGACCCAGCAGCACCAGCTCCAGTTGAGCCGGCGCGAGCTCGAACGACTGCGGTGCCTGCACCGGCAAGTCCAGGGCCACAGTACCCAGCCTGGTCTGTGCAGTGGCGGTATCCTGCAAGTCAGTGGCCATCCTGTCGCGGCATTCAATGACCAGTGGTTGCTCTGCGAGGTCGAGCACCAAGGCACAACGAGCCACTACCGCAATCAATTCACCGCCATGCCGTGGTCCAGCGAATTCCGCCCGGCGCTCAAGCACCCCAAGCAGCGCATCCACGGCCAGCAAATCGGTCGGGTGGCAGAGCCGGCAGTGCTCGACGCACTGGGCCGGGTGGAGGTCCGATTGTGGCCTGAGCCGGTCACGGGTGACGTGCCCTCGGGGCTCTGGTTGCCCAGGGTCCAGGTGGCTGCGCACGCCACGCCATTGCCCGCAGGCGGCAGCGAAGTCCAGGTCAGCTTCCTTGATGGCGATCCCGATCGACCGGTGTTGTATGCCACCGACCTCGGCGTTGCGCGCAATGAGCCCACCCGGCACGATGAAGAACACCCCATCAGCCTCTCAGCCAATGGCAACGTGCTGCACCTGACTGCCGACAGCATCACCCTGGCCGGCCCGCTGTTCAGCCCTACACCCACCCCAGGCGTGGCCCCGCCCGAACATCCCGGGCTGCCTCAGCCCCAGCACAGCGACTGGAGCGGTGAGATCTATCTGTTCGAACGCCCGCCCACGACCACCGACCGCCTGGCCCACGCCAACTGGTACATCGTGCGTATGCCGCGCCCCGGGCTCAAGGAGTTGAGTGGCCTGGATCGCAGCGACGTGGTCATGCAGGGCACCAGCCTGGCGTCGGGCAACCTGGCGCTTTCGCCCGCGCAGAAAAAACAGCTGGCCTGCGAGTTCGCCCGCACCCCGGAGCAACTGTGCCTGCTGTATCCGGGACAATGCGTGGCGCTGGCCGAGTACTTCCAGCAACACTGGAACAGCGCGCAACGCCTGAGCTTCATCGAGAGCGCCAGGCTCCCCGACCCGCCGGCACGCACGGGGCACAATCAACTGCTATTCAACTGGTTGCTGCCCCACGCCGGCAAGACGCCTTGAACCGCCGCTAGCCTTTAGTGATCCTCGGCGCGCTCCTTGCGCCGGATCGCGTTACGCACCAGCAGTAAACCCAGGTAGCGAAATAAGCGAAATCGATTTATCGTACTTTGAATATAAGCTCAGCTTGTAAGAGGTCCTGCGATGTCGGTATCCCACGCCCAGCTCAAGGCTTTCCACGCCGTGGCCAAGCACGGCAGCTTCACCAAAGCCGCCGAACGCTTGTTCCTGACCCAACCGGCCATCTCCGACCAGGTGCGCAAACTCGAAGAACGATTTGGCGTGCTGCTGTTTCATCGCAACAAACGTTCAGTGCGCCTGACCGACCTGGGTGAACGCCTGTTGAGCATCACCCAACGCCTGTTCGTGATCGAAGCCGAGGCCCAGGAACTGCTGCACGACTCCAGGGCCTTGCAGACCGGCAGCCTGATCCTGGCAGTGGATGCCCCGATCCACGTGCTGCCGCAAATCGCCAGGTTCTGCGAACGTTATCCCGGCATCAGCGTGAAAATCGAAACCGGCAACACCGACGAATCGTTGTTCCGCCTGTTCAACTATCAGGCCGACCTGGCCTTGCTCGGACGAGACGTCAGCGATGCACGCCTGCTGACCCTGCCGCTGCGCAACGACCCGATGGTGGCATTCGTTTCCCGCAGCCACCCCTGGGCCGATCGCGAGTCGATCTGCCTGGCGGACCTGGACGACACCCCGCTGGTATTACGCGAGGTAGGTTCGGTAACCCGCCAGACCCTGGAAGAAGAAATGGCCCGGGCCGGTTTGCGCATTCGCCCGGCGATCCAGGTGGAAGGCCGTGAGGCCGCACGTGAAGCCGTGGTAGTCGGGATTGGCGTGGGCGTGGTCTCGGCCGCCGAGTTTGGCGCCGACTCACGGGTTTGCGCACTACCGATTATCGACTGCACCCGCCGTCTGACTGAAACCCTGGTCTGTCTGCGCGAACAGAGTTCACGGCGCGTGGTGGCGACGTTTTTGCAGATGGTGCGTGAGAGCCTGGAGTAGGCAGGTCCGGCGTTATCGCGAGCAGGCTCGCTCCCACCTAGGAGATGCAGGACTGTGGGGGCGCAGCTGCTCGCGATAGCCGTGCCACACTCCGTCAGACAGGCGCCAGGGCAAAAAACGCCTGGATCAGGCGCAGGTCCCGGCGCCGCTCCATGCAGCCGATCAGGTGCCGATTGACCAGCCCCTCACCGATGATCGGCACCGCCCTCACCCGCGGGTCGTGACTGACCTCGACCGACGACACCACTCCGACCCCGAGTTCCGCCGCCACCGCCTCGGTCACCGCTTCGCGGCTGTCCAGTTCCAGGAGCACCCGGGGGGTGATCCGCGCCTGGTTGCAAGCCTCATCGAAGGTACGACGGGTGATCGAACTTGGCTCACGCAGCACCATGATCACCTGATCCAGCGCCTCGAGGCTGATGCCCTGGTCCAGGCTCGACCAGGGATGACCGGCGGGCACCAGCGCGCAGATGCGCGACTCGCTCAAGGCTTGCAGGTGCAGGCCCTTGCGCGGCTCGACTTCGGTCAAGACCGCCACGTCAGCGTGCTCGGACAGCAGCGCGGCGAGGGTTTCCTGGGCGTTGCCCAAGCGCAGATTGACCGTGATGCCTGGGTAGCGCGCCCGCAGGCTGGCGAGCATCGGCATGACCATGTGCGGCCCGTCCGCCGCCACTTCCAGGCGCCCGGTCAGCAACTGCCGGTTGGCCTCGAGCATGACCTGGGCTTCTTCGGCCAGGCCGAACATCGCCCGAGTGATCGCCGCCAGCTTGGTGCCCTCCTCCGTCAGTTCGACGCGCCGTGCGGTGCGCCGCAACAGCGTGATCTGGTAGTGCTCCTCCAGCGCCTTGATGTGCCCGGTCACTGCCGGCTGACTGATGAACAGACGGGCAGCGGCCCGGGTAAAGCTGCCCTCACGGGCAACCGCATCGAATGCGCGCAGCTGGAACAGGTTCATGAATAAGCCTTACTGATGATTGGCATAACAACAAACAATTTGATTGATGGCGCGGCAAATTGCAATTTATCTCCCGTAGCTTCATCCCATCGATAACGAGGACACGCGAATGAGCACTGCCGAACCCATCCTGCTCACCCCCGGCCCACTGACGACTTCGGCCCGCACCCGCCAGGCGATGATGGTCGACTGGGGCTCATGGGATGACCGCTTCAACCAACTGACCGCCAGCCTCTGCGAGCAACTGCTGAGCATCGTCAACGGTGCCGACAGCCACCACTGCGTGCCCCTGCAAGGCAGCGGGACCTTCGCCGTCGAAGCGGCGATCGGCACCCTGGTGCCCCGCGACGGTAAAGTGCTGGTGCTGATCAACGGCGCGTACGGCAAGCGCCTGGCGAAAATCTGCGAATACCTGGGCCGCTCGTTCAGTACTTTCGAAACCGCTGAAGACCAGCCGACCACCGCCGCCGACGTCGACCGCCTGCTGCGGGCCGACGCCAGCATCACCCACGTGGCGCTGATCCACTGCGAAACCAGCACCGGGATTCTCAACCCGCTGGCGGACATTGCCCAGGTCATTGCCGAGCACGGCAAACGCCTGATCATCGACGCCATGAGTTCGTTCGGTGCGCTACCGATCGACGCCCGGCAAGTGCCCTTCGACGCGCTGATCGCCGCCAGCGGCAAGTGCCTGGAAGGCGTGCCCGGCATGGGTTTTGTCTTCGCCAACAAGGACGCCCTGGCCAATGCGGCCGGCAACTCCCATTCGCTGGCCATGGACCTGTTCGATCAGCACAGCTACATGGCCAAGACCGGCCAGTGGCGCTTCACCCCGCCGACCCACGTGGTCGCGGCACTGCACGAAGCCCTTCTGCAATACCACGAAGAAGGTGGCTTGCCGGTACGCCACCAGCGCTACGCCGACAACTGCCAGGTGCTGCTCGACGAAATGGCCAGGCTTGGCTTGCGCAGCTTCCTGCCGGCGGCCATCCAGGCGCCGATCATCGTTACCTTTCACGCCCCGCAGGACCCGCGCTATCAATTCAAGGAGTTCTACGAACGGGTCAAGGCCAAGGGTTTCATCCTCTACCCGGGCAAGTTGACCCAGGTCGAAACTTTCCGCGTCGGCTGCATCGGACACGTCAACCAGGCCGAGATGCGCGCGGCAGTGGCCGCCGTGGCCGAGGTCTTGCGCGAGATGGAAGTGCTCGACATCTGACTTTGCAGCGATCAGCCGGACGCCGGCTACGCCAACGGCTACAGGGTTCTTCTTTCTCCAACGACAGGATTTGCACACCATGAACTACACCAACCCCACTCAACTGCAAGCCGCCATCCTCGACTGGGCCGGCACCGTGGTCGACTTCGGCTCGTTCGCACCGACCCAGATCTTTGTCGAGGCCTTCGCCGAATTCGACGTGCAGGTGTCCATCGAAGAAGCCCGTGGCCCGATGGGCATGGGCAAGTGGGACCACATCCGTACCCTGTGTGACCAGCCACAAGTGGCCGAGCGTTATCGCAAGGTATTTGGCCGCACCCCGACCGACGATGACGTGACCGCCATCTACCAACGCTTCATGCCGTTGCAGATCGAAAAGATCGCCGAGCACTCGGCGTTGATCCCCGGCGCCCTGGAAACCATAACCAACCTGCGCCAGCAAGGCATCAAGATCGGTTCCTGCTCCGGCTATCCGAAACAGGTGATGGACAAGGTGGTCGAGCTGGCAGCCACCAACGGCTACATCGCCGATCACGTGGTCGCCACCGACGAAGTGCCCAACGGTCGCCCATGGCCGGCCCAGGCCCTGGCCAACGTCATCGCCCTGGGCATCAACGACGTCGCCGCCTGCGTGAAGATCGATGACACCGTACCCGGCATCCTCGAGGGCCGGAGCGCCGGGATGTGGACCGTGGCCCTGATCTGCTCCGGCAATGCGCTGGGCCTGACGTACGAAGGCTATCGCGCCCTGGGCAGCGACACCCTGGCCATCGAGCGCGAGCGCATTCATCGCTTGTTCGAAGGTTCGCGCCCGCACTACATGATCGACACCATCACCGACCTGCCCCAGGTGATCGCCGACATCAACAAACGCCTGGCCCGGGGTGAGATGCCACAAAGCAGCTGATAACCCACACGCCCGACAAAGCGCCAGCCCTTGACCGGGGCTGGCGCTTTTTTTTGCGCAAAGCCCTGTGACAGAGCGCTGGACGTAGGACAAAAGCCTGACCTGGCTCAGGCAATTTCCCGCTAACAGGATTACAGTTAAAGCACTCCGTCGCACAAGAATGGAGATTTGTGACCTGAACAGTGAGGAAAAAACCCTATGCCCTGGAAGAACTCTGTCTCACGCTACAGCAGCGTATCGATCGCACTGCACTGGTTGATGCTGGTGCTGCTGGCCGTGGTGTACGCCACCATCGAACTGCGTGGGATCTTTCCCAAAGGCAGTGGCGGTCGGACCCTGATCAAGGAGGCGCACTTCATGCTCGGCCTGACCGTGTTCGTCCTGGTCTGGTTGCGCCTGTTCGCCCGCAGTCTGGGGGTGGCACCGAAAATCGTACCGACTCCACCGCGCTGGCAAAGCCTGCTGGCGACCCTGATGCACGTCGCGCTGTATGTGTTCATGATCGGCATGCCGATCCTCGGCTGGCTGATCACCAGCGCTGCCGGCCATCAAGTGATGTTCTATGGCATCGACCTGCCGCTGCTGATCGGCGAAGACAAGGAGCTGGCCAAGCAGATCGAAGGCTGGCACGTGCTGGGGGGCACCGTCGGGTACTGGCTGATCGGCCTGCATGCCGTGGCCGGGCTGGCGCACCATTATTTCTACCGCGACAACACCCTGCTGCGAATGATGCCCAAGCGCGGTTAACCACCCGCCTGGGCGGCAAAACCCCGGCGGCCCTGCAAGCCGCCGGTGTGCACAAAGATCCAGCGCGTGCCGGGGGCCACGTGCCCCGCCTCGACCTGTTGCTTGAGCGCCAGCAAGGCCTTGCCGGTGTACAGCGGCTCCAGCGGCAGACCACAGGCCTGCTCGGTGGCCTCGATGAACGCCAGCAGCAACGGGTCGACCTTGGCAAAACCGCCGCGGCTGCCATCGATCAGCCGATAGTCGCCGCCTGACCAGCCGCCCTGCGCCAGGATCGCTGCGACCTGCCCGGCCACGCCGTGGTCATCCGGCACCGCCAACACGCCCTGCACCGGATGCCTGCCCGCCTCGGCCAGCACCAGGCCCGCCAGGGTGGTACCGGTCCCGCAGGCCAGCCACCAACCGTGGTGATCGGTCCAGCCCAGGCCCGGCAGTTGCTCAGCGACCAGGCCCAGCAATTGCCCGCACCCACGCGCCCCCGTCAAGCCGCCACCGCCCTCGGGGATTGGCGCAAACCCCGGGTACTGCGCCAGCCACGGCTGCCAGAACCCAGGCTCATGCCGGGCTCGATAGCCGCCATAACCCAGCCAGTGCAGGTGCATGCCGAACGCCTGCAGGTCTTGCACCGTGGCATTGGACTGGGGATGCCCGCGCAACAGGCCGACGGTGGCAAAGCCAAAACGCTTGCCGGCCGCCGCCAGGGCGTGCAGGTGATTGGACCAGGCCCCGCCCAGGCTGATGACGCCCTGCGCGCCCGCCTCGCGGGCGAGCCTGAGGTGATCCATCAGCTTGAACCACTTGTTGCCACAGATCAGCGGGTCGATCAGGTCCAGGCGCAACACCGCAACCTCGACACCGGCACGGTCGAGCCAGTCCAGGTGCAGGGGTTCGAGGGGAGCGTGGGGAGACCAATCGGCAGGTACGCAAAGCATCGGCAACATCGTTCACAAGAAGTGGGCCGCCAGTCTACCAGCCATGCACCTCGTAGCAGCTGCCGAGCTCGCGGGCTCGGCAGCTGCTACCAATACTGATCGAAGTGAATGCACCGCGATTGCTTTGCACAATCGCGGTGTCGGGTGACGGCCGTTCAGGCCGGAACGCAGGTTGACTTAGAGCTCAGCCGCCAGACGCGAGCCCTGGTTGATCGCGCGCTTGGCATCCAGCTCTGCCGCCACGTCCGCACCGCCGATCAGGTGCACGTTCTGCCCGGCGGCCAGCAGGCCATCATACAGTTCGCGCAGCGGATCCTGGCCGGCGCAGATCACAATGTTGTCCACCGGCAACAACTGCGGCTCGCCAGTCTCGCCGATGCGAATGTGCAAGCCGGCGTCGTCGATCTTCAGGTACTCGACGCTGTTGAGCATCTGCACCTGCTTGTTCTTCAGACCGGTGCGGTGAATCCAGCCGGTGGTCTTGCCCAGGCCATCGCCGACCTTGGATTTCTTGCGTTGCAGCAGGAATACCTCACGGGCCGGGGCATGTGGCTCGGCCTTGATGCCCGCCACGCCACCGCGCGCTTGCAGGTGAGTGTCGATGCCCCACTCCTTCCAGAAGGCTTCACGGTCCTGGCTGGTGGCCACACCCTGGTGCACGAGGAATTCCGACACGTCGAAGCCGATACCGCCGGCGCCGATCACCGCGACTTTTTTACCGACCGGCTTGCGCTGCAGAATCACGTCCAGGTAGCTCAGCACCTTGGCATGGTCGATACCGGGAATCGCCGGCAGGCGTGGGGCGATACCGGTGGCCAGGATCACTTCGTCGTAACCGCCGGCGACCAGTTGTGGCACATCGATGCGCGTGTTCAGGCACAGCTCGACATGGCTGGTCTGCAACTTGCGGTTGAAATAGCGCAGGGTTTCGAAGAACTCTTCCTTGCCCGGCACGCGTTTGGCGACGTTGAACTGACCGCCGATTTCACTCGCCGAATCGAACAGCGTCACCTGGTGACCGCGCTCGGCGGCAACGGTGGCGGCCGCCAGCCCCGCAGGCCCGGCGCCGACCACCGCGATCTTCTTGATCTGCTGCACCGGCAGGTAGTTGAGTTCGGTTTCGTGGCAGGCACGCGGGTTGACCAGGCAGGAGGTCAACTTGCCACCAAAGGTGTGGTCCAGGCAGGCCTGGTTGCAGCCGATGCACGTGTTGATTTCATCGCCGCGCCCGGCAGCCGCCTTGTTGACGAACTCCGGGTCGGCGAGGAACGGCCGTGCCATCGACACCATGTCGGCATCGCCTTCGGCGAGGATCTGCTCGGCGACTTCCGGGGTGTTGATGCGGTTGGTGGTGATCAGCGGAATACCCACCGAACCGCGCAACTTGGCGGTGACCTTGCTGAAGGCCGCACGCGGCACCTTGGTGGCGATGGTTGGAATCCGCGCCTCATGCCAGCCGATCCCGGTGTTGATGATCGTTGCACCGGCCTGCTCGATGGCCTTGGCCAACTGCACGATTTCTTCCCAGGTGCTGCCGCCTTCCACCAGGTCGAGCATCGACAGGCGGAAGATGATGATGAAGTTCGGGCCGACGGCTTCGCGCACGCGACGCACGATTTCCACTGGCAGGCGCATGCGGTTTTCGTAGGCACCGCCCCAACGGTCGGTGCGGTGGTTGGTGTGGGCGGCGAGGAACTGGTTAATGAAATAACCTTCCGAGCCCATGATCTCGACGCCGTCGTACTCGGCGGTTTGCGCCAGGGTGGAGCAGGTGACGAAATCGCTGATCTGTTTCTCGATACCTTCCTCGTCCAGCTCTTTGGGCTTGAACGGGTTGATCGGCGCCTGGATCGCGCTCGGTGCCACCTGTTTCGGGCTGTAGGCATAACGCCCGGCGTGGAGGATCTGCATGCAGATCTTGCCCCCGGCCTCATGCACCGCGCGGGTGACGATCTGGTGTTTCAGCGCTTCTTCAAGGGTGGTCAGCTTGGCCGCGCCGGCGTACACCCCGCCCTCTTCGTTCGGGCCGATGCCGCCGGTGACCATCAGGCCAACGCCGCCACGGGCACGCTCGGCAAAGTAGGCCGCCATGCGCTCGAAACCGCCCGGTTTCTCTTCCAGCCCGGTGTGCATCGACCCCATCAGGGTGCGGTTGCGCAACGTGGTAAAACCCAGGTCCAGCGGGGCCAGCAGGTGCGGGTAGTGAGCGGCGGCCATCGGTAACTCCACAACGAGTGATCACGGAAAAAGTGCGGACGCTCTTGGGCGTCCATCGGTTATGGGTCACAGACTAAGAGCAGGCCCGCCAGCACTCAATGACCGTAACTGACAAGTTATTGATCCAAATGTGCAGCCCCCCTTGGCATTCGCCGACATGGGGCCTACCCTAGTCGGCGAACCCTGCACACGGCTGATCCTTAGTTTTCTCATGCGCAAACTTCTTTACCTGACATTCGCCATGGCCCTGCTCGCCGCCCTCACCACCTACGCCATGTGGACCGCCGAACGCCCGGTGGGCCATTACCTGTCCGATCTGCGCATCCAGCTCGCGGTGGATCAGGGTGTACCCGGGGACCGGGGCAACCTGCTGGGGATCCAGCCAGAGCTGTTCCCCACCGACTATCAAAGTCCCGAACGCCTGCACCGCAAGCTCGCGGCCTACTTGCAGCAAGCGCGCGATCAAGGCCTGCTCAACGCCAAGACCATCGTCGTGCTGCCCGAGCACATCGGCACCTGGTTGATGGTCAGCGGCGAAAAGGACGAGCTGTACCAGGCCAGCACGTTCGACGAAGCCATGAACTGGCTGGCGGTCAGCAATCCCCTGCCTTTCCTGCGGGCGCTGAGCGGCGCCCAGGGTGACAGCCGCCTGGACGATGCTCACCTGCGCATGAAGGCCAAGAGCATGGCCCGCCAGTACCAGGCGCTGTTCGGCGGTCTGGCCCGGGAGTTCGACATTACCTTGGTCGCGGGTAGCATCGTGCTGCCGGAGCCGACGGTCAAAGACGGCGCCCTGAGCATTGGCCGGGGTCCGCTGTACAACGCCAGCCTGGTGTTTGGCCGGGACGGTGCGCCCATCGGCCAGCCACAACGGCAGTTGAGCCCAAGCCTCAGCGAACAAGGGTTTATCCGGCCCAGTGGCGACCGGGCCGTCAATGTGATCCAGACTCCCGCCGGACGCCTTGGGGTGCTGATCGGCAACGACAGCTGGTACCCGGACAACTACCGCAAGCTCAACGACCAGGGTGCCGAATTGATCGCCGTGCCGGCCTTCGTCACCGGCCGCAGTACCTGGGATCAACCCTGGCGCGGTTACCAGGGGCCTTCCACTCCCAGTGAAATCAGCCTCAAGCCCGGCGAACTCAGCGAAGGCCAGGCCTGGCACCGCCTGACCCTGACTGCACAGCCACCGAGCAGCCTGGCCAATGCCGGGGTCAGCGTGTTCCTGCGTGGCCAGTTCTGGAACCAGGGCAGCGCCGGCCAGAGTTTCCTCAGCAGCAATGGGCAGCACTTCGCTGATGGCGAAGCCCGCGGTGCCCGTTTGCTGAATCTCTGGTTGTAACCCATGAAACCGCTGCCGATGCGCCTCGGGGACCTGTCCGTCGGCTTTGTCCATAGCCTGGCGGATGCCGTGCGCAGCCACGGCTGCGACCCGCAACCCCTGCTGGAACAATACGGCCTGGACGCGGCGCGCCTGGCCGAGGCCGGTGCCCGGCTGTCGATTCCGCGCTACATGCGCCTGGGCCACGCGGCCATCCAGATGACGGCGGACCCAGCCCTGGGCCTGCGCATGGGCCAGCTCAGTCGGCTGGGTCAGGCGGGGCTGGCCGGGGTCACTGCCGCCCAGGCACCGACAGTGCGCGAAGCGGCGCGCTGCCTGATTCGCTTCGAGGCCTTGTACGGCTCCAACTATCGCGGCCAGTCGAGCTTCCATGAGGACACCCAAGGGGCCTGGCTGCGGTTCTACTCCATCAGCCCATACAACGCCTACAACCGTTTTGTGGTGGACTCGATCATCGCCGGCTGGTTACAGCAACTCTCCAGTCTCTGCCCCCAGCCACTGCGGGCCGAGCGTATCGAGATCGAATTCCAGGCACCCGACTACGCAGAGCGCTATGCCGTGCTGGGGGACTGCGCCTTGCAGTTTGGCGCCGAGCACAACCAGTTGCGCCTGAGCCAGGCCAGCCTGGCGCAACGCAACCCCGAGCACTGCCCCAGCACCTGGCGCCTGCTGCTGAAGCTGTGTGAACGGGAACTGGAGCAATTGACCCGCACCCGTAGCCTGCGCGAACGCATCACGCAATTACTGGGGCCGTTGCTCAATGGCGGTCGTGAACCCGACCTGGAAGAAGTGGCGGCACGCTTGAAGCTGCCGACCTGGACCTTGCGCCGCAAGCTCGCTGAAGAAGGCACGCAGTTTCGCGCGATTCTCAACGACACCCGTCGCGACCTGGCCATGACCTATATCCGCGACACGGAACTGGCCTTTGGCGAAATCGCCTACCTGCTGGGGTTTGCCTCGGCCGAAGCCTTTCAACGCGCCTTCAAACGCTGGAACGGCCAGACGCCCGGCGAGTTTCGCCGCAGTCATCGACAATCCGCGTGAAGCCCCCGCAAACTCGCAGCTTGTAGCTTGTAGCTGCCCCACTACAACTCTGTAGCGTCGTCCGCAGGCTCCAGCGGGTCGAGTTCGAATGCCTGATATTCCAGCAGCTCTTCTTGATAATCGTCCATTGCCAATTCCTTTTTTAGTCGTGTAGAAAACCGTTGCACCAATGACCTGCGCCATCAGCATAAAGTGCCCGCATGAAAGAAAAATGACGCGGGTACACGGTGGCTCCTGCCAATAAAACGTAGCAGACCCTTCAAAATTTATCATGGGTGCCGGTGAGCGCAGCTTGATGCAGGTCAAGCGCCAGGCTGCGTTACCCCGGAGGGGGCCGCAGCGCTGGCTGACAGGTTACTGGCCGGAGGACGGCATAGGCGTGATCGACTCGCTCGGGGCGGGCAGCGAATCAGGGTTGGCCGGGGGTGAGATCACTGGCGGCGCGGTTTCTGGCACGGGTTCCAGCGCGGGTTCCAGTGTCGGCTCCGGCGCAGGTTGCGGGGCGGCCTGAGGGGCGACCTCGATGGCATTCGCAGGCGTGATCGGTGCAGCTTCGGGCGGTGGTGCCACCGGCTCGGATGTCGCCGGTGCCGTGGGCGCCGGCGCAGGCGCCGCGGGGGCAACAGGTTCGCCAGCAGGCATTGGCGCAGGCTCTGCCGCAGGCGTCGGCGCGACCGGCGCGGGCTTGGCTTCCGGTACACCGAGGTCAGTCTTGGGTTTCTCGGTGATATGGGCGGCCTTTTTCACATCCGGCGGCAGGAACAACTCCACCAGGGCAAAGAAGCGCTCATAGAACTTGCCCGAGGTGACGGTTTCACTTGCTACCTTGACCATCGAATCATCGGAGGAACCGATCGGCATCGACACCGACCCCAGCACCCCCACCCCGAGGCTGGCGGAGTTGTTGGTCTTCTTCAACGCGTAGCGGTCCTGCAAGGCGTTGGCAAACATGGTCGCGTGATGGCTGCTGTCTTCGGCGCAAACCACGCTGAAGCTGATCTCCATGTGGGTGTCGCCGGTCTGCTGGAAGCTCTTGTGGCCGCTGATCAGCTTCGGGTCGGAACTGGTGATGATGTAGCCCTGGCTCAGCAAGGCCCGGCGGGCGGCTTCACAGGAAGCGGTGTCGGTCACCGGGTACTTGCGCGAGAAGGTTCCGGAGTCGTCGAAGTTCTCATGCTCGTAAATGGCCTGGTCCTTCGCGCAACCGGCTGCGGCAGCCAGCACCAGCGCCAGTCCCGCGGTACGCATAGGGAATGATGTGAACATTGAACATCCTGAGGAAATCGGTACGGGGCGTATTGTGCAACAGTTCACCCCGTGACGGCGCATGGATTAGTGACTTGCACACTTGACCCCTCTACTGACCCTCATTTTCCGGAAAAAGTCGCGCACTCAGGTGATCGATGAACACCCGGACCTTGGCGGCCGCATAACGGCTGGACGGCCAGAGGATCCAGAAGGTGCCCTGGTGTTCCAGGTGCGCGTCCAGCACGCGCAGCAAACGCCCCTGCGCCACCGCTTCACGCACCATGAAGTCCGGCAGGCAGGCAATCCCCAGGCCTTGCTGCACGACGTGGAACAAGGCCTCAATGGAAGTGCTGACAAATCGGCTGGTCAATACCGGATCGCTGCCATCCTCCTTGCGGCGCAAGGGCCAGGGTTCGAGTTTGCCACTGGCATGAAAGGTATGGCGCAGACAGCCATGGGTCGCCAGGTCCTGGGGCACGCGCGGGGTGCCGTACGCGGCAAAGTACTCCGGCGTGCCGACCAGTACCTGGCGGAACCGCCCCAGGGCCCGGGCCATCAGGCGTGAGTCCTTGGGGTTGCCGGTGCGCACCACCGCGTCGAAGCCCTCCTCGACCACGTCCACCATGCGGTCCGTGAGGTCAATGTCCAGTTCGATCTCGGGGTAGCGCTGCATGAACTCGGTGAGCACCGGCATCACCAGGCTGTGCACCTGGGGCACGCTGATACGTAGCTTGCCCCTGGGCGCGCTGGCGGCGCTGCACAACTCGAACTCGGCCGCCTCGACTTCCGCCAGGATGCGCCGGCAGCGCTCCAGGTACAGCGCACCCTCGGCGGTCAGGGTGATGCTGCGGGTGCTGCGATGAAACAGGCGCACCGTCAGCCGCTCTTCGAGCCGGGCAATACTTTTACCCACCGCCGATGACGATATTCCCAGTACCCGCCCTGCTGCCGTAAAGCTGCGAGCATCGGCGACCTGCACAAACACCGAGATACTGCCCAGGCTATCCATCATTCACTCCCCCTATTGCGGACATCCAGGTCCGATAAGTTCGGAACCTTAGCCTGTTTTTCCCGAGCGTGCAGCGCACTACCCTTGGCTCCGTCTACACACCCTCTGAAACGGACCTCACGCCCATGAACGAACCCGAACTGCTCGCGCCCTTGCCCTCGGCGGCGCTGGAGCGCGCCGAACGCCTGCCCTTAGGGGGATTGCTGGCGCTGGCCATCGCCGGCTTCATCACCGTGATGACCGAAGCCTTGCCCGCCGGCCTACTGCTACCCATGAGCGAGGGCCTGAACGTCTCGCACGGACTGATCGGGCAACTGGTCACACTCTATGCCTTGGGCTCGTTGCTGGCGGCCATTCCGCTGGTGATCGCCACACGCGGCTGGCGCCGCCGTCCGTTGCTGCTGATCGCCATTGCCGGGTTCAGTATCGTCAACAGCGTCACCGCCCTGTCCGAAAGTTACGGGTTGACCCTGGTGGCACGCTTTTTCGCCGGGGTCTTCGCCGGATTGCTCTGGGCGCTGCTGGCCGGTTACGCCAGTCGCATGGTGGCGCCCCACCTGCAGGGGCGGGCGATCGCCGTGGCCATGTTGGGGGCACCACTGGCCCTGTCCCTGGGTGTACCGGCGGGCACCTATGTGGGAAATATGCTGGGCTGGCGCACGAGCTTCGCTCTGATCAGTGTCATCACCGTGGCGCTGATCGCCTGGGTCCGCTGGCAGGTCCCGGATTTCCCCGGACAAAGCGCCGACAAACGCTTGCCGCTGCGCCAGGTCATCGCCCTCCCCGGCTTGAAGGCGGTGCTGTTCGTGACCTTGGCCTACGTCCTGGCCCACACGATCCTGTACACCTATATTGCGCCGTTCCTCGAGCCCGCCGGCCTCACCGGGCAAACCGATCAGGTGCTGCTGGTGTTCGGCCTCGCGGCGCTCTTGAGTATCTGGATCGCCGGCCTGCTGATCGACCGCTGGCTGCGCCCCTTGATGCTGCTCAGTTGCTTGCTGTTTATCGTGGCGGCGCTACTGATGGTGACCGCCAGCGAGTCGGCACCGCTGATCTATGCCGCGGTGGCCATCTGGGGCCTGGGCTTTGGCGGCCTGGGCACCCTGTTGCAAACCGCCCTGGCGAAAGCGTCCGGCGACTCGGCGGATACCGCACAGTCGATGCTGGTGACCATGTGGAACCTGGGCATGGCCGCTGGCGGCCTGGCCGGCGGCGTGGTGCTGGAGCGCCTGGGCGCCGTGACGTTCCCCTGGGTGGTCAGCGGTTTATTGCTGCTCTGCCTGCTGGTGGTGTTCAACGCCCGCCAGCATGGTTTTCCCGCCCGGCGCTGATTGACCGCCAACAAAAAACCCCGGCCTGGTGGCCGGGGTTCTGGTTTGCAGCGGTGCGCGTCAGTCAGGCATCAGTAACGCTTGACGTCCGCCTCGGTTTCCAACTGCTTGCGGTAGGCGGCAAAGTCTTGCTGGCCGACACGCGAAGCGAGGAAGCGGCGGTACTGGGCCTTCTCCTCGTCAGTTGGCGCTGCAGCTTCGTTCACCCCATTGAGGCGCACGATCACCAGGCTACCGTCAGCCAGGGTCACGCTGTCGAAGCCCGGCTTGTCCTTGGCGGCAGGCTTGGGCATGCGGAACAAGGCCTGCAGTACAGCAGGTTCGACACCTTCCTGACCACGGGTGGCCGCTTCGGTGACTTTCCAGCCCAGGCTGTCGATTGCGGTCTTGCCGTCGCGCAGACTGGTCACCAGCTCCTCGGCCTTGGTCTTGGCCGCAGCACTGGCGTGCTCCTTGACCAATTGCGCACGAATCGCCGCATCAACGCTGGCCAGAGGCAGTTGCTCAGGTTTGCGATGCTCTTTGGCGCGCAGCACGATCACGGTTTCCGGATCCAGTTCGATGGCGGTGCTGTTGGCACCCTCATCCAGTACTTCCGGACTGAACGCTGCAGCAATCACGGCACGGTTGGCCGCAACGCCTTCGCCACCTTCACGGCCAAACGGCGCGGAAGTGTGTACGGTCAGCTTCAGATCAGCCGCTGGCTGGGCCAGGTCGGAGGATTCGAACGAGGAGTCCTCCAGTTGCTTGGTCGCCTCGACGAACAGTTGTTCGACTTGCTGGGTTTTCAGGTCGCGGGTCAGCTTGTCCTTGAGGCTGGCGAAGCTCGGCACTTGCGGTGCTTCAACACCCAGCAACTTGATCAGGTGGTAACCAAAGCTGGAGCGAACCGGCGCCGAGACCTGGTCTTTGTCCAACGCATACAGCGCTGTTTCAAAGTCCGGATCATAGACGCCTGGGCCTGCGTAGCCGAGGTCACCGCCATTGGCAGCCGAACCCGGGTCCTGGGAGAACTCCTTGGCCGCGGCCTCGAAGCTTTCACCCTTGGCCAGGCGCGCTTGCACCTCTTCGATCTTGGCCTTGGCTTGCTCTTCGGTCACCTTGTCGTTGACTTCGATCAGAATGTGCGCAGCCCGGCGTTGTTCGGCCAGGTTGGCGATTTCCTTCTGATACGCGTCCTGCAGCGCGTCGTCTTTCACGGTGACCTGGTCGAAGAAGGACGACTTCTTCAATTCCAGATAGTCGATGACTACCTGATCAGGCGTCATGAATTCCTTGGCGTGCTCGTCGTAGTAAGCCTTGACCTCGGCATCGGTCAGCTTGACCGAGGCAGGATCAGCCTTGACGTTCAGGGTCGCGAAATCACGGGTCTGTTTTTCCAGACGGGCGAAGGCAAGTACCTGGGCATCAGTGACAAAACCGCTGCCTGCCAGGCCGGCACGCAATTGGCCGATCAGCATTTCCTGAGCCAGCATTTCGCGGAACTGCAGGCGGCTGTAGCCCAGCTGACGAACCACCTGGTCAAAACGCTCGGCACTGAACTTGCCGTCGACCTGGAATTCAGGTGTCAGCAGGATCACCTGGTCCAGAGCCGCTTCAGAGAAAGCGAACTTCGAATCATGGGCGCCTTGCAGCAACAGTTTGCGATCGATCAGGCCTTTGAGGGCCGATTCACGCAGCATTTTTTCATCCAGCAAGGACGCGTCGAAGTCCTTGCCCAGCTGTTGCATGAGTTGGCGGCGTTGCATATCGACCGCCTGGCTCAACTCGTTCTGGCTGATTTCTTCACCATTGACCTTGGCCACTTCGTTTTTCGAAGAGGAGACCTGGAAAATGGCATCGACACCGGTCAAGGCCATCAGTGCAACGATGACCCCGATAATAGTCTTGGCAATCCAGCCTTGTGAATTGTCCCTGATATTTTGCAGCATGCGTCCCCCAGAAACGGTTGAACTTCAAAATTAGGCAACCGTGGAGCGTGGGTAGAATCCGGATAGAAGAAAGGCGCATCCGAGGATGCGCCTTCTCGTAACTGGCGGAGCGGACAGGGCTCGAACCCGCGATCCCCGGCGTACCAGGCGATATTCCAATCGCCTGTACTACCGCCCCGCTGCCAGGTCAGGCATGACCCCGACCCGGATAGGCAAAAAACCGAGTGAGGCTTAGTTGACAGCTTCTTTCAGTGCTTTACCGGCTTTGAAGCCTGGCTTTTTGGCAGCAGCGATTTCCAGAGTCTTACCGGTCTGTGGGTTACGACCGATACGAGCTGGACGGTCAGTCACGGAGAACGTACCGAAACCTACCAGAACTACAGAGTCGCCGGCCTTGAGGGCACCAGTGACGGATTCGATTACAGCGTCCAGCGCACGGCCAGCAGCAGCTTTCGGGATATCAGCGGATGCAGCGATAGCATCAATCAGTTCCGACTTGTTCACTCTAAGTCCCCTTATATCTATTTGAGATGATTCTAAGTTTTTTGGTGAAAGCAAAAACGAGTGCTGAATGGCCTACAGACACTTAAGAGCCGCTTTATAACAAGGGCTCTAAAAAGCTGTCAAGGAAGCCCCCCAGGCTAATACGTACTAATGCGTGCTAATTCTTTCCTTAGAGTCAGACTCGCGTTTTTCATCCTTTGCAACTATCTCGGGAGCCACATCGGGCAAGGGCTCCGGCGCGTATTGCAGCGCAATTTGCAGGACCTCGTCAATCCATTTAACCGGTTTAATCTGAAGATCTTGCTTGATGTTGTCGGGAATTTCCTTCAGATCGCGTACGTTCTCTTCAGGAATGATCACCGTCTTGATCCCGCCGCGATGTGCCGCCAGCAGTTTTTCCTTCAAGCCTCCGATGGCCAGGACCTGACCGCGCAGGGTGATTTCGCCGGTCATGGCCACATCCGCCCGCACCGGGATCCCGGTCAGTGCCGACACCAGCGCCGTGCACATGCCTACACCCGCACTAGGACCGTCTTTGGGCGTAGCCCCTTCCGGCATGTGGATGTGGGTGTCGCGCTTCTCATGGAAGTCCAGGGGGATCCCCAGGCTCTTGGCCCGACTGCGTACAACCGTCAGGGCGGCGGTGATCGATTCGACCATCACATCGCCCAGCGAACCGGTCTTGATCAATTGACCCTTGCCCGGCACTACCGCCGCTTCGATGGTCAGCAATTCACCGCCCACCTGGGTCCATGCCAGGCCTGTCACCTGGCCTACCTGATCCTGCTGCTCCGCCAGGCCGTAGCGGAATTTGCGCACGCCCAGGAAGTGCTCGAGCATGTCTGCCGTAACCTTCACCGAGAAGCGTTTTTCCAATGCATGCTCTTTGACCGTCTTGCGGCAGACCTTGGCAATCTGCCGCTCCAGCCCACGCACACCGGCTTCCCGGGTGTAGTAGCGGATGATGTCGCGGATTGCTTCGGCTTCGAATTCCAGCTCACCCTTTTTCAGGCCATTGGCCTGGATCTGCTTCGGCGAGAGGTACTTGACCGCAATGTTGATCTTCTCGTCTTCGGTGTAACCCGGCAGGCGGATCACTTCCATGCGGTCGAGCAGCGCCGCGGGAATGTTCATCGAGTTCGAGGTGCACAGGAACATCACGTCGGACAGGTCGTAGTCGACCTCCAGATAGTGATCGTTGAAATTGTGGTTCTGCTCGGGGTCGAGCACTTCCAGCAAGGCCGAAGCCGGATCGCCTCGCATGTCGCTGCCCATCTTGTCGATTTCATCGAGCAGGAACAGCGGGTTGCGCACCCCTACCTTGGTCATCTTTTGAATCAATCTTCCTGGCATCGAACCGATGTAAGTACGGCGATGACCACGAATTTCCGCTTCGTCACGCACGCCACCCAGGGCCATACGGACAAACTTACGGTTGGTGGCGTGGGCAATCGACTCGGCCAGGGAAGTTTTACCCACCCCAGGAGGACCGACCAGGCACAGCACCGGACCACGAATTTTCTTCACGCGTTTTTGCACGGCGAGGTATTCGAGGATCCGCTCTTTGACTTCTTCCAGGCCGTAGTGGTCGGCGTCGAGAATGTCTTCGGCACGTGCCAGGTCCAGGCGGACCTTGCTCTGCGCTTTCCATGGCACCTGGACCAGCCAGTCGATGTAGGTGCGCACCACGGTCGCTTCGGCCGACATCGGCGACATTTGCTTGAGCTTGTTCAGCTCGGCCAGGGCCTTGGCCAGTGCATCTTTGGGCAGGCCGGCGGCATCGATGCGCTTTTTCAGCTCTTCGACTTCGTTGTGGCCCTCTTCGCTGTCGCCGAGTTCTTTCTGAATGGCCTTCATCTGCTCATTCAGGTAGTACTCGCGCTGACTGCGCTCCATTTGTTTCTTGACCCGGCCACGAATGCGTTTTTCAACCTGCAGCAGGTCGATTTCCGCATCCAGCAACGCCAGCACGTGTTCGACACGGGCCGACAGGTCGAGAATCTCGAGGATTTCCTGCTTCTGCTCGATTTTCAGCGCCATGTGCGCGGCCATGGTATCGACCAGGCGGCCAGGCTCGTCGATGCTGTTGAGCGACGACAGGACTTCGGCAGGGACTTTCTTGCCCAGTTGAACGTACTGTTCGAACTGCGACAGCAAACTGCGAACGAACACTTCCGACTCGCGCTCTGGCGCGTCGACTTCGTCGATCAGGGAAACTTCGGCACGGCAGTGGCCGTCCACTTCAATGAAACGCTCGACAGCACCACGTTGCTCGCCCTCGACCAGCACCTTGACGGTGCCATCAGGCAGCTTGAGCAATTGCAGCACAGTGGCGATGGTCCCGACGCGGTACAGCGCGTCTTCTCCGGGATCGTCGTCGGCAGGGTTTCTCTGGGCCAGCAGCAGGATCTGCTTGTCGCCCGTCATCGCGGCCTCGAGGGCTTCGATAGATTTCTCGCGCCCCACGAACAGCGGGATAACCATGTGCGGATAAACCACGACATCACGCAATGGCAGGAGAGGCAATTCGATGGTTGTCTTCATGATTTCGCCTCTACGGCGGCCATAAGGCCGTAAACAGATGGAAGTAAGCTTGAAACCAAGATGGGGGCTGCCTTGCAAAAAAACAAGCTGATTAGCAGCGCTCGATAAAGATCGCAGCCGGCAACAGCCCGTACAAAAGCAAAGGGGCCCGAAGGCCCCTTCTTTATCCAGCAGTGCGACGCTTACGCGTCTGGCGCTGCCTTGGCAGCCGGCTCACTGTTTTCGTAGATATACAGTGGCTTGGACTTGCCTTCTATAACGCTTTCATCGATCACTACTTTACTCACCTCGGACTGCGAGGGGATTTCGTACATAGTGTCGAGCAGTACACCTTCGAGGATCGAGCGCAATCCACGGGCACCGGTCTTGCGTTCCAGTGCACGTTTGGCGACCGATTTCAGGGCGTCGGAGCGGAACTCCAGATCAACGCCTTCCATCTCGAACAGCTTGGCATACTGTTTGGTCAGAGCATTTTTCGGCTCGGTGAGGATTTGCATCAAAGCAGCCTCGTCGAGTTCGTCCAGCGTTGCCAGCACCGGCAGACGGCCAACGAATTCCGGGATCAGACCGAACTTGACCAGATCGTCAGGCTCGACTTCACGCAGGGATTCACCCACCTTCTTGCCTTCTTCCTTGCTGCGAACTTCTGCGTTGAAACCGATGCCGCCCTTGGTGGAACGGTTTTGAATAACCTTTTCCAGACCGGAGAACGCACCACCACAGATGAACAGGATGTTACGAGTGTCGACCTGCAGGAATTCCTGCTGCGGATGCTTGCGACCACCTTGTGGTGGAACGGAAGCGACCGTGCCTTCGATCAACTTGAGCAAGGCTTGCTGCACGCCCTCACCGGAAACATCCCGGGTGATGGACGGGTTGTCAGACTTGCGCGAAATCTTGTCGATTTCATCGATGTAGACGATGCCCATTTGAGCTTTCTCTACGTCGTAATCGCACTTCTGCAACAGCTTCTGAATGATGTTCTCGACATCTTCGCCCACGTAACCCGCCTCGGTGAGGGTGGTCGCGTCAGCGATGGTGAACGGCACATTCAGCAGGCGAGCCAGGGTTTCGGCAAGCAGGGTCTTACCCGAGCCTGTCGGGCCGATCAGCAAGATGTTGCTCTTGCCGAGTTCGACGTCGTCATTCTTCTTGTCACGCTGGTTCAGGCGCTTGTAGTGGTTGTAGACCGCTACGGCCAGA
>Ga0213827_1000442_pt1 | contig 35045 bp, 38 predicted proteins | sample MC6MC0898MG_FD_180669 | JGI IMG/M metagenome (GOLD analysis project Ga0213827, IMG submission 180669) | Enriched soil aggregate microbial communities from Iowa State University, Ames, United States - MC6-MC0898-MG | ecosystem: Environmental > Terrestrial > Soil > Unclassified | place: USA: Iowa...
CCGACCCCCATGGCTGCGGACTGCGCTGAGGGTTGCGGCAGGGGCTGGCGGGACATCTGGCGCGCCAAGGCCTTTTTCGTAATCGGCAAACAGCTCGTAGAGGTCCATTTCCCGCAGTTCCGCGATCGTCGCCGGCGGCAGGTCAGACAGGCGCCCGAGGGGGCCGTACTCGTTCTGCAATTCAATGAGGATTTTCGCCCGCCATGCCGGATCCGCCACGTGCTCGATCACATGCCGCTTGGGCTTGAACAGCCGTGCGCTGATGGCGCCGCCGGCCAGGCAGCCCAGGATTCCCACCAGCATCGCGTAGGCGCGGGCCATCTGTGCCGACTCGACCCAGCCCACCAGCAGGTGTTGCGCGATGAAGAAGGTGCCGAGGCTGACGGTGGCGCCAATGCCAATGGCGTAGACCAGGTGGCGGGCGTCGACCGTGTCGCCCCAGACTTCGTAGAGCTCGTGTTTCATGAGGGTTCTCCCACTGCCCTTGCGGGCTTTTATTGTTATGAACGTGAAGAGATGCGGCTTACTGTAGGTGCAACCTGCCACGCTTCGCCAGCAGGGCGCGGGACACCCGGGACGCGGTATCGCGGCCGAGCTCGGCATTGATGAATTCACCGACTTCGAGCAGTGCATCCAGATCGACGCCATGGCTCATGCCCAGGCCATCCAGCAGGTAAATCACGTCTTCCGTTGCGACGTTGCCGGTGGCTCCTGGCGAATACGGACAGCCGCCCAGGCCGGCAACCGAGCTGTCGAATGTGCGGACCCCGGTTTGCAGTGCCGCATGGATATTGGCGATCGCCATGCCATAGGTGTCATGAAAATGCCCGGCGAGCGCGCTCACCGGCACCACCTGGCTGCAGGCATCGATCAAGCGTGTCGTCGCAGCGGGCGTGCCCGCACCGATAGTGTCGCCCAGGCTGATCTCATAACAGCCCATGCCAAACAGTGCCGCGCTGACGGCCGCGACAGCCTCGGGCTTGACCTGGCCAGTGAAAGGGCAACCCATGACACACGACACATAGCCGCGGACCCGAATGCCGGCATCCCGGGCACGCACGATCACCGCCTGATAACGGCGCAGGCTTTGCTCGATAGAACAGTTGATGTTCTGCTGCGAGAACGCCTGCGAGGCAGCGGCGAATACCGCGACTTCGCGACAGCCCGCAGCGATGGCGGCTTCCAGCCCCTGGACGTTGGGGACCAGCGCGGTCCAGCTGACGCCGGCGCGCGAAGACAGGGCCTTGAGCACCTGGTCGGTGCCCGCCATCTGCGGCACCCAGCGCGGTGATACAAATGCGCCGGCTTCCAGGGTCCGCAAACCGGCGTCGGCCAGCCGCTCCAGCAATTGCACGCGGACCGACGCAGGCAGTGTGCGTCGCTCATTCTGCAGGCCGTCCCTGGCGCCGACTTCCACCAGGCGCACGTGATCCACAGGCATGCTCATCACTGCCCACGCTGTTGTTCGAGCAGGCGCGCCGCGTTGTCGGCACGCACATCCCGGGACTCGACCATTTGCTTGACCAGCCAGTTGACTTCCTCGCCCTTGGCGCCTGCCGACAATGCAATGTTGCGGGCATGCAGGGCCATGTGGCCGCGTTGAATGCCTTCGGTGGACAACGCCCGCAGCGCCCCCAGATTCTGCGCCAGGCCGACGGCGACGGCGATCTCCGCCAGCTCCTGGGCGCTCTTCACGCCGAGGATGCGCAGTGACAGCTGGGCCAGCGGGTGAGTCTTGGTGGCGCCGCCGACCAGTCCGACCGGCATCGGCATTTCCAGGGTCCCGACCAGATGGCCCTGGCTGTCTTTTTCCCAGGTGGTCAGGGAGCCGTAATGGCCGTTGCGGCAGGCATAGGCGTGGGCCCCGGCTTCCACGGCGCGCCAGTCGTTGCCGGTGGCGACGATCAGCGGGTCGATGCCATTCATGATGCCTTTGTTGTGGGTGGCAGCGCGGTAAGGGTCGATCACGGCGAAGTTGTAGGCGTCGAGAATGCCTTCGATGACTTCCTCGCCCCGGTAGGCGGCGGTCGTCAGCAGCTCGGGGGCAATGCGCACCTGGGCCCGGGCCAGGCGCAGGTCCGCCAGGTTGGAGAGAATCCGCAGGCGCACCTTGCCGCCGGTGATTTCTTCCAGCAACGGCGCCACCGCCTCGGCCATGGTGTTGACGGTGTTGGCCCCCATGGCATCGCGCACGTCGACAATCAGGTGCGCCACCAGCATCGGCCCGCGTGGGCTCTGGGCGAAGGTGTGCACTTCAATGTCGCGGCAACCGCCGCCGAGTTGGTTGAGCAGTTGGTCCTTGCGGTTGGCCAGCTCGATGATTTGCGCTTTGTGGCGCAACAGGCTCAGGCGCGCGTTGAACGGATCGGCGATATCGACGATCTGCACCTGGGCGCGCATCAGCGGCAGCGAACTGGAGGTCTGGAAACCACCGGCTTCGCGGGCCAGCTTGGCCATGAACGATGCGGCGGCGACCACCGAAGGCTCTTCCACCACCAGCGGCACTATCACGTCGCGGCCATTGATCTGGAAGTTGCTCGCCACGGCGTATGGCAGTTCGAAGGTGCCGATGACGTTCTCGATCATGCCGTCGGCGATGTCCAGGGGCAGGGCGCCGGCATCGCGCAGCAGGGTTACATCATCCTCGCCAAGCCCGAGCAGCTCTTGCAAGTGTCCCAGGCGCGCGGCCGGCGACAGGCTGCGGAACATGGGGAGACGGGAGTCGATACTCATGGAGGAGGCCTCTTGCAGTTATTGTTTTTAAGTTGCCGTCACCCTATTCGCATGTGTTCCGGTAAAAAAGGTACAGTTTGGACAGACAGTACCTAAGCTGTACCCTCGGTGTTCTTTGATGGCGGACGAGCGACCATGGCGCGACTGACACTGGCCGAACAATTGAGCGCATCGCTGGTCGAGCAGATCGGCAATGGCACCTACCGCGAGGGCGATCGCCTGCCTTCGTTGCGCGAGTGCATGCGCTTGTTCGGCCATTCGAAAAACACGGTGATCAACGCCTATGAAGCGCTGGCCTCGCAAGGGTTGGTCGAGGCCCGGCATGGCCAGGGGTTTTTCGTCAAACAGGGCGCAACCAGTAGCAGCGAGCCGGAAGAGCCCCTGCCGTTCACACGTGCGATGGACACCATCTGGCTGATGCGCCAGCAGTTCGTTCGGGAACCGGGACACTCACCGCTGGGTGAGGGGTTTCCACCGGTGGAGTGGTTGATGGACATGCGCCTGGACAAGTTCACCCGGCAAATCATGCGCACTGGAGTCACCACGCTGTTTCGCTATGGCAACCGCCTGGGTAATGCCAGTCTGCGCCAGCACCTGGTGCAGAAGCTGGCGAGCTATTCGATCGGCGCCAGTGCTCGGCAGATCGTCACCACCCACGGGGCCAATCACGCGCTGGACCTGATCATCCGCCGCTTCATTGCCCCGGGCGATTGCGTGTTGGTCGAGGACCCAGGCTACTACCCGCTGTTCGGCAAGTTGCAGCTGCAAGGCGCGCGGATGTTGTCGGTGCCCAGGCTGGCGGATGGGCCGGACATGGATGTGCTGGAGCAACACCTGCTCCTGCACAAGCCCAAGTTGTTTTTCATCCAGTCGCTTGGGCACAACCCCACTGGCTCCGATATCTCCCCTGGCAAGGCTCATCGGCTGGTGCAGCTGGCGCAAGAACACCCGTTTATTCTGGTGGACGACGATGCCCTGGCCGATTTCAAACCGGCAGCGGCGATCCGGGTGTCGGCGCTGGATCAGTTGCAACGCTCGTTGTACGTGGGCAGCTTTTCCAAATCGGTGTCGGCGGCATTGAGGGTCGGCTTTATCGCCGGCAGCAAAGAGGTGATCGATGAACTGGGCGACCTGAAAATGCTCCTGCACACCAGCACCTCGGAGCTGTGTGAGCGCACCGTCGACGTGATCCTCACGGAAGGGCATTTCCTGCGGCATCTGATTCGACTCCAGGAGCGCTTGAAAAACGCCACCACGACAGGCTTGCAGATGCTGGAGGAGATTGGCGCCGAAGTCTTCGTCTGCCCAGAGCAGAGTCTTTATCTGTGGGTCAGGTTTCCCCACATCGAGGACGCCAGGGAGTTGACTCGGCAACTGCTGCCCAAGGGCTTCATGATCGCCCCGGGACACATCTTTTCCGCAGAGCAGTCGCGCATCAATCCCTGGACTCGATTGAACGTTGCCTATCTGAATGATCCGTTGCTCAAGGCCGTGTTGCGCGGTTGAGCGCGGGCGCGGAGATTTTTTGTTCAGGGTGATGGCGTATTGATATTGCTGTCGGCATACTCTCGGGCGGCACATCAGCGTGCCGCCACGCCAGAGATGTTTGCCCTTGATAAAACAAAAGTTCTTCGCGGCATTGATCCTGATGGCTGCCACGGCTTACACAGTGTTCAATCTGTTCAACATGCTGACCTTCGATTAGTGACCCCTACGCGTCAGTAGCTGGCGACCTGGCCGAGTGTGTTGTCCTGTGCGCCAGTCATGAGGTGCAGCGGCATCGGCGGTTGCTCGTCGGTGCAAGTAATTTCCAGATTACCCACCACCTGGGGCGTGCGCTCACTCAGTCGGGTCGACTCTTGTTCCAGTTCCTTGGCCATTTTCGCGTGATTCGCTGCGATTTCAGAAAGAGTTGACACGTTACATCTCCGATGACTGACCAAGCGTTTCGCTGGTGTCCTTGAACGTTAGATTGAATTAGCCCGGCGCGTCAGAATTTCGTCGTTGCGCGGTGCTAGTGCGGGCCTGTGCAATCCCTAAGCCAGACAGTATAGGGCTAACCCCGTGACTTATCGCTACGCGACGAATGGTGGGGGAGTTGCGTTAAACAATTGTGACTGTGCTTGATGCGATCCTATCAACCGCTCGCGCACCAAGGGGCAGTCTGACCCAGCGCTTGACGGCTGGGCCAGGACTGCCGGCGCCGGTCAGGCGGCGATTTTGCCGGCGCTGAGGTCTTTTTTGTACTGCGCCTTCATGGTTTCCATCTGTTTACCCAGTTCTTCAAGTGTGGCTTTGCCCAGGAGCTTTTTCGCTTGGGGAAACATCTCGGTTTCTTCCTCCTCGATGTGATGCTCCAGCAGTTCCTTCAGCACCTTGGCCCGACCGGCGAATTCCGGGGTGGAGGGGTCGGTCAGCTTGAGGTCGGGCAACACCAGGGAGTCGACCGTGCGGTGTTCTTCCTTGGCTTCGTAGTACATTTCATCCTGCTCCTTGCCACCGGCTTTTTTGAATGCCGGGTACAGGATGTCCTCTTCCAGGCGAGTATGGATGGCGATCTCCATCTCCAGCTTGGCCACCAGCTCGGTGCGTTTTTTCACGGCGCGATCGGTCGACTCACTGAGCTGGGTGAGAATGGCTTTGACGCGCTCGTGGTCAGCTTGCAACAGGTCAATGGCGTTCATGCAGGTCACCTCTTTGGTCACGGGGGGGCATCGCGGTTCGGTCTGTGCCTAGCGCGGGAAACACCCAGCAGACGTTGCAGGGCCTGTGCCAGCGGGATGATTTAATTCGCCCAGGAAAAACAAAGGCTTATGTGCTGACTGCGGCAATGGCGCCATGCAGCTTGCACGGAATGGCGTAGTACGCCATGCAAATAGCGTGATGCCAGGGCCTGAAAAACCCCGAGGCAGTCATGCGCCGGAGCAGGGCCTGCGCGGTCAATCAGGAGCGAAATGATTTACACTAGCGCTCCTTTCGTGGAGGCCGCTGATTGGTGGACGTTTTTGCACTGCTTTATAACGGCCTGCACACGTGGGTGATCGCGCCTGTCACCCAGCAGTTCCTCGGCATTTTTGATCTGAACGGGCGCCTTGGCCTGGCCTTCCTGCTGACGTCCTACAGCATTGCCTACAGCCTGTTCCAGTTCCGCAGGCGTCGCGGCCTGACGGATGCCAGGTCATTCTGGCAGTTCATCGGCGGGCGGCGTGTGCACCTGCATCGCTCGGCATTGCTCGACTATCGCTATTACTTCGTGCGGGCGATTCTCAAGGTCGCGTTGGTGCTGCCGATCGTCGCTCTGGTGGATCCGTACATCTTGCGATCCGGTGACTACCTGCGGTTCTTCACCAACCTGTGGGGCGCGCGGGAGCAGGCAGGGCAGCACCTGGGGCTTTCGCTGCTGTTCGGCCTGGGGGTGTTCCTGGTGCAGGACTTCACGCACTACTGGGGGCACCGGGCCTTTCATAGCCGATGGTTGTGGGCCTTCCACAAGGTTCATCATTCGGCGCCGGTGCTGGTGCCTGCGACGGCCAGCCGGGTGCATTTCCTGGAAAAGATCGTTGAGAAACTGATGACCACGGTGACCGTGGGGGCGTACGCCGGGATCTTCTGGTATGCCTGTGGTGGCGAGGTCAGTCGTTACACTTTGTTCGGCGTGACCTACCTGGTGTTGATCCTCAATAGCCTGGCGGCCAACTTGCGCCACAGCCATGTCTGGCTGTCTTTCGGACCGGTGCTGGAGCACGTGTTGAACAGCCCGGCCCAGCACCAGATTCACCACAGTGACACGCCCCGGCACTTCCACAAGAACTTCGGCACCAACCTGTCAATCTGGGACTGGATGTTCGGCACGCTCTATGTCACCCGCTCCACACCGGAGCCCATCCGGTTCGGTACGGGGGAGGGCGATCAGGATCGCTACCTGACGGTCTACAGCCTGATCGTCACCCCCTTTGTCGACACCGCGCGCCAAATCGGCTGGGGCAAGCGCCCGACGCCTCGTGTCCCGAGCCCACCTGGGGCCCGTCGGTCAGTGTGACACTTGCGACTGGGCGGGCACGGCCTGGGGCTGGCTGCGGATGATCAGTAGCCCGGCGGTTGCGATCACCAGGGGCACGATCAGCGCACTGTAGTAGCCCGAGGGGCCGCCATGCTCGAGGAACCAGCCGCCACTGGCCGAGCCAATGATCGCGCCGACCCGGCCCAGGGCAATCGCCCAGCCGGTGGCGGTGGCCCGCAAGGCGGTGGGGTAGGCCTGGGCGACCATATAGTTGAGCACGATCTGCTGCCCGCCGATGCCCAGGCCAGCGGCGCCGGCGAGGATGAACACCAGCGACCAATGGGTACCGCTGTTGGCCAGGCCCCAACTGATGGCGATGCCGAACAGGAACAGCGCCAGCAGCAACAGGCGAGCGTTGATTTTCGGCAGGATGATTGCCAGCGGAATGGCGCACACCACGAACACCGTGTTCACCGCCACAGTGCCCATGGGCGCCTGATCGGCGGGCAGTCCGGTGGCCTTGAGCACGGTCGGCAACCAGGAAAGGAACATGAACCACGCGACCCAGTTGAACAAGTAGATGGTCCAGATGCCGCAGGTGGTGCGCGCCAGGCCGCCGGTGAACAATGAGCTGACGCTGGTTTTGACCTCGACTTCGGGCACGCTGAAGGTGCTGCCTGTCGGCGTCTGACGGCCGCTGATGATGGCGACAATACGTTCAATCCGCGCGCGCTGGGTCCCAAGGCGATGGCGGGTGAGAAAATGCAGGGACTCCGGCAGCCAGATCATCAGTACCGCCAGCAACACCAGCGGAGTGATCCCGCCCACCAGGAAAATCCCCTGCCAGCCAATCACCGGCAGCATTTTGGCCGCCAGCAAACCACCGAGAATGGCCCCGGCAGGCAGGCCGAGCAGGACGGTGGTCATGATCGTCCCACGGTTTTTCGCCGGCCCGTATTCCGCCGCCAGCGACAGCACCACCGGGGTTGCGCCGCCCATGCCGAGGCCGGCGATAAAGCGCAGGACCAGGATCTGCTCGGTGGTTTGCGCGAAGGCGGTCGCCAGGGTGGCGCAGCCAAAGAGCGCCACGGCGCCGATGATGGTCGGGCGCCGCCCCAATTTGTCGCCGAGCAGCCCCAGGGACATGGCACCCAGCACCATGCCGACGATGCCTGCGGTGAGAATGGGCGCCAGCGCCCCGGGACCTAGCCCAAAGGCCTGGATAATCGACGGCCCGGTGAAGGCAATGGCCTGGGTATCAAATCCATCGAGGATCGCCACCAGGAAACACAGGGCGAAAATTCGCCACTGAAAGGCGCTGAGGCGAGCGCCATCGATCAGTTCGGGGATGGAGTAGTGACTGCTCATGGGGGCTCCGAGTGCTTTGTAGTTGTAGTTTTTTCAGGCGCACCTGCTGAGCATCACGCTAAAGCCCGAAGGGGCGGGCGTCTAATATCAAATGGGTGCAGTACCATACTCTGTGGGTATGGTGCTGCTCTACTTTGTCATTGAGTAGCAAAGTAGGTGGGTGGTAATTAATCGCTAAGTCGCGCTACTGTTGGCAACTAGCGGATGGTTGAGCCAGGAGTTGTTAGATGTATATAAGATCCAATGTGTATCACCTGTTCATACAGCAATACCCTGATGCGCATTTTGTAACGGTCTACCATGAAAACGGCCGAGTTTCGGAAATTGCTTCTGGTAAGTGCCAGGGAAAAGTCGAGGCGGTTTTTGTCGGGACCTACGAAGCCAATGGTTGCCTGGTGGTCGAGAGCCGCATCACTGAAGACGCTTGGGGCCTGCCGGAAACGCTCTACAGCGCGGGGGCGATGCATTACTACAGCATGGGTGCCGAACGCGCGATGACTCACGCCAGCAGTCCGATCTGTACCAAGCGTTGAGGCCGCAGTGCGCGCTTGAGCCCCGGAACTGACAAGCGGTTTTGCGCAAAAAGTTGGGCATTGCCCGAAGATTGGACTATGGTCCACGGGGCTTCAGAATAGTGTATTTGTCATTTAAACCAGGAACTGGAATTCCGCTCGCAGCATCGCCCCCGCTGCGCAGGTCACAAGGATCGTAAAATGCCCAATAGAACTGCACGCCTGACTATATTGATAGACCAGCAGACCAAAAAAGAACTTGAAGACCTTGCTGCGCTCTCTGACCTGACCACTTCGCAAATCATTCGTAGGCTTATAAAAGACCATCTGGATGATTCCGACAGCCCGCCGGTGTTGTCACCCAAACACCTGATCCAGTAGCCGCTGGGTTCGATGCCGCCCCGGAATTGATTGTGTGGAGGCGTTTTGACAGGCGGAAACGAACCTTTTTACGCAAAAAAAGTGTGGTTATTTAAGCACTTAGCTAAAAATTATTTCATTTTTTTACATGTAAATATCTTGTTACAAGTCGCTGAGTCGGGTTAATATCGCCCCGCGTTCACCACCACGGTTTATGCATTTTTAAGCCCCAAGTTTCCATCAGCTACTTGGGCTTTTTTTTGCCTGGAATTTGACCTTCAAGCCGGGTGGCTGATATTCCCAGGCTCCATAAGGCCAGGACAAAAGGTTATTAGACCGTCCCCCGGGCCTCTGCTAAAAAAGTAGCTGCACGACAGTCGCCACGCACGAGGCGGGTCGAGCACTGCATCTCCATTTGCTCAAATGGAAATCGCCCAACATTGTGCTGGGCAACGATCAATGAGTCCGATGCCACCCATCGGGTCAATTGCTGCGCCTCTGGCCAACTGCTCGCGCAACGCGCAAAGGGCTCATTGATCACTTTCCCTCCTGCCGCCCATCCTCAGCCAACACTCCCGTTAGAATGACCGCACTTGAACAGGCGGGTGGGTCACTGATGCGCAGAGAAATTGGCTATTGGCACCGGGAAGGGCGCGAGCTGTTCTATTACCTGGAATTCGAACCGCAGGCCGCGGAGTTTTTCCTCACCTGTGAACACCGGCCCAAAGGCGGCGACATGAGTGTCAGGCGCGTCCCCCTGAGCGAGGCCCGTGGCGAGCGTTACTACGAGGATGCCCTGCTGATCATCAAGGAAGAGCTGTTCAGGGATTACCGGATCTGAGCGCAGCGCCCAGCGTATCGACCCGCGCTCAAGCCGGGGATTAAGGTGCTACAGTTTTCCCGTGCACCTTATCCAGTCGGACCCAGAGACGGAGGTCATTGTCATGTTACTCAACAAGCCGGAACAGCAACTGCGGCGCGACCTGCAAGGCATTGCATCGGACCTGCGGTGGTCAGCGGTGGACATCAAGGCCATTGCCGAGCGACTGCAGCAGGCCGGCAACCCGGTGGACGCGCAGGCGTTGCTGAGGATGTGCGAGGTATTCGAAAAAACCGAGGCGCGGCTCGTCAGCTACGCCAATGAAGTCAAGGCTCATAAAATCAATCTGAGCACCTGAGTGGGAGTGACCTGATGAGCGCTAAACCGACGATTGTGCTGGTCCATGGCTTTTGGGGCGGTGCGGCACATTGGAACAAAGTCATTGGCGAGTTGTTGCGCCTGGGGCATACGCGGATTCGTGCGGTGGAACTGCCGCTGACGTCACTGGCTGACGATGCCGAGCGCACTCGCAAGATGATCGCGCAGCAGCCGGGGCCGGTGTTGCTGGTCGGTCATTCCTACGGTGGCGCAGTGATTTCCCAGGCAGGCAACCAGCCGAATGTCGCCGGCCTGGTGTTCATCGCCGCCTTTGCCCCGCAGGCGGGTGAGAGCCCCGGCGGCATCACCCAGGAACACTTGCCGGAGGCCGCCGCCAACCTGGCCCCCGACAGCGATGGTTACTTGTGGGTCAAGCCCGAGTTGTATCACCAGAGCTTCTGCCAGGACCTGCCGGCCAGCGAAGGCCTGGTCATGGGCATCACGCAGAAGGCCCCGTTGGCCAGTACCTTCGGCGATACCGTCAGCGACCCGGCCTGGAAACACAAACCCTCCTGGTATCAGATTTCCAGCGAGGACCGGATGATCGCGCCGCAAAACCAGGCGCGCATGGCGGCGCGTTTGAACGCCAAGGCCGTCATCACCCTCAAGGCCAGCCACGCCTCGCTGGCCTCGATGCCAGTCGAAGTGGCCGGGTTGATCGACCAGGCCGCCAGCACCATCAGCCAAGGCTGACCCCCATCAGGGCATAGGTATATACACAACGGTGGTGCGACGTTGCACCTGTGGAGAGAGAGCCTGCTTGCGTAGTGACCTCTGGGCCGACCGGGGTGTTGGATTAGACCGAGTACATATCCATTTCTTCGGTAACGGCCACCTAAGGTTCCGCCCTGACGGCGGGTCCCTTTTGTCAAACGCCCGGAATGTCGGCCCAGACAAAAGGAACCAAAAAGTCTTGCCCCACCACTCGGCACCTCGCTTGGGCTCGGTGTTCCCTCACTCCGGCTTGAATCCGTGGGCCGCCGCCACGCGCCATCCATGGCGCTGGGCGGCTAACCCGGCGTCCTGCCGGGTTACCCACGGCTTCAAGCCTGCGTTCGGCCAGCGTGGTTAACGGGGCGCCCAGGATCAAAAGTCAGAGCCAGATCAAAAGATGGCTGACTTCGTCAGCGTCTTAGGAAGTAGAAGCTTCACCGCGCATGCCCCAACGATCAGGTCGGCTCTAAGGCCGCCTCGCTTTGTTTGTGATCTTGGGCGACCCCCCAAATCAATATCGGAGTACGGGCATGCCGAGCCTAAGCGAGGCACCGAGTGGTGGGGCAAGAGCCTTTTGCTTACTTTTGGCTGGGCCGGCATTCCGGCTCCTCCAAAAGTGAGCCGCTGTAAAAGCGGAACCATAGGTGGCCGTTACCGAAAAAATGGATATGTACTCGGTCTAATTCAACACCCATGCCCCGCGCCCAGATAAATTTCAGCTTGCAACTACTATTACTTTTGCCCAGGCCGGACAAATTCGATAAAGTTAACCATTAGGTCAACTTTTTTCGGTTTGTCGGCCCTTCGCAGCTTCGGGAAGGGTTTCTGTATGACCTGAATTTTCCAGAACACCATAACGACATGGACGGATTTCATAGCCGTCCAGAGGATGATCCATGTCCAACCGTGACATATCCCGGCGCTCCTTCCTGCAGGGCGGGTTGATCGCTGGCGTCAGCGTGACGCTGACACCGCTCAGCTCCCAGGCGCTGGCTGCCTTGATGGAAAACAGCGTGACCGTGCCGTCCGAGCAATGGCTTGGCAACAACGGCAAGGCTCGCATGCGCAACGACTCACTGTCCAAGGTCTGCGGCAGCAAGGTATTTGCCCGCGACATCCGTGCCAAGGACATGCCGGGCTGGCCCCAGCAGCAGGGCCACGCGATGCTGCTCAAGACCATTCGTGCCGATCGCATCTACGAAGGGTTCGACCTGGCGTTGCTGGGTGCCGACCTGCAACCCGATCGCATCGTCACCGCCCAGGACCTGGAACAGGATGGCATTGTCTTCCCTGAGGACCACGCCCCCGATCCGTTGCTGCCGACCGGCAAGGTACCGATGTTCATCGGCCACCCGGTGGCGATCCTGATCTGGAACGACTTCGAGCGTTTCCGCCAGGCCAAGAACAAGCTCAAGTTCAACGACAAGGCGATCCGTTACGGTGCCCAGGCGCCGCTCTATACCCGCGACCCTTATGGCAGCTTCCGCTACGTGCGGGTGGGCGGTGCGACGTCGGCCGACGAAGACGAATTCGCCAGCCTCAAGGACTCGATCCTGTTCCCGATGATTCGTGAACGCCGCCCGGTATGGAATGCCCAGCCCAACGTGCACGGCAACCTGACCGAGCGCGGATTGTTTTATGCCGACCGCATGCAGCAGCAGCTGCAAACCCCGCCGGATGGCTGGATGGTCTTTGACGAGCGCTACAAGACCCCGTCCATCGAGCCTGCAGCCCTGGAGCCGGACAACGGCAACGGCTGGTACGACCCGGCGACCAAGACCCTGCATTTTGTGGTCGCGACCCAGTGCCCGCTGGAAGCCGCCTCGGAAACCGCGAAGATGATCGCGCCGTCGCGTTTCGGCCTCGCCACGTTGAACATGCACCCCGGCTACACCGTGGGTTATGGCTCCAAGGACCACAACATTTTTGTCTACTACGCGGCCCTGGCGGCGTTGTATGGCAATGGTGTGCCGGTGCGCCTGGCGAACGACCGCTACGAGCAGTTCCAGAGCGGGATCAAGCGCCACCCGTTCGACATCCGCTATCAGCTGGCGGTCGACAAGCAGGATTACAGCTTCAAGATTTTCCGCGCCGACATGACCGTCGACGGCGGTGGCCGGATCAACTACAGCCCTTCGGTGGCGGCAGTCGGTGCCACCGCGGCGCAGTCGATCTACTACATGCCGCAGAACGACCTGCAAGTGACCGCCTACCACTCGCGCGGCGTTGAAGCCGGCTCGATGCGCGGCTACGGCACCCTGCAGAGCATGGCCGCAACCGAAATGATGGTCGACGAAATCGCCGATCGCCTCGGCATTGATGCGATCGATCTGCGCAAGAAAAACGTGTTGCTGTCGGGCATGAAAAACACCCAGGGCGCAGTGCCGGCCGGGGCCTTGCGCCTGCACGAGATCCTCGAGAAGGCTGCCGGCTTCGACCTGTGGAAAAACCGCAAGGCCTTGAAACAGGCCGAAGACGCCAAGGACCCCGACAACTGGTACGGGATTGGCTTCGCCATCTGCCAGAAGGACTTCGGCACCGGTTCGGAAGCGCCGATGGCCAGCATCGAGTTCACCGCTGAAGGGCACATCACCCTGCGCCACATCGGCATCGAGATCGGCACCGGCATGTCCACCTCCCAGGCCCTGGTGGTCGCCGACTTCCTCGGCAGCCCGGCCAACGAAGTGAAGACCGGTGAAACCGAGTGGGACGAGCTGCAACTGACCAGCAGCGGCAACCCCTACATCATGAGCCAGGCCGAGCAGGACAGCGTGCTGCGCAACCCACGCTGGGTCGGCAAGATTGCCTCGGCGTCGTCGGCCACCAACTCGGCCTACTACTTCAGCCACGCCACTCGCGAAGCGGCGCGCGTGCTGTTCAACCACGGCCTGTGGCCAGCCGCCGTGGAAATCTGGCGCCAGGGGCCGTTTGGCGGCCAGGCCAACCCTTACGTGGTACGCCGTGAAGACGCCCATTGGGTCGACGGCAAGCTGACGGCCAACGGCATGGAACCGCTGCCACTGGCCGTGCTGGCCAAGCGTGCCCATGAACGCGGGCTGGTGACTGGCGCCACGGTGCATGGTTTCAACCGCTGGAGCTGGGCCGAGGCCGAGTACAACATCAACGGTGTGCGCGAACGCCTGCCGCTCGATGCGCTGGCCGTGAAGTACGGCGATGGCGCGCCGCAAGCGATCAAGGCGCAGATGAAGACCGCCGGTTTCCACCTGCTGGACCGCCAGAACGTGGCGTACCCGGCCACGCAACTGAACAACGCCGCCGTGACCTATTACAGCCCGGTGGCAACCATCGTCGAGCTGAAAGTCAATAAAGGTTCGGGTGAGGTGCAAGTGCTCAACCATCACTCCTGGCTGGAGTGCGGCCGGGTGCTGGTGCCGGAACTGGTCAAGGGCCAGCTCGAGGGCGGGATCGCCATGGGCATCGGCCACGCGTTGCTGGAAGAAATGCCGTTGTACGAAGGCGGGCCAGGGGAGGGTGACTGGAACTTCAACCGTTACCGTCTGCCGCGGGCCAAGGATGTCGCGGTGTGGAAACAGACCTCGGAAATCCTGCCACCGTTGTCACCGAGCGACCCTTCCAAGGGTATCGCCGAGGTGGTGATGATCCCGGTGGTGGGCGCCATCGCCAACGCCGTGGCTCACGCCATCGGCAAACGGGTCCGTGACCTGCCTATCACTCCAGCGCGCATCAAGGAGGCCCTCAATGGCTAACCGTCCGCTTCAAATGACCCTCAATGGTCAAACCGTCGGTCCCGTCGAGGTCCCTGATGATCTGCCGATGATCGACTACCTGCACGAATACCGAAACCTCACCGGCTCGCGCCTGGGCTGCGGCCAGGGCATCTGCCACGCCTGCGTGGTGATCGTCGACAACCCCGACGGCACCAGCGAGGAGGTGCGCACCTGCATCACCGGCGCGCACTACTTCGAGGGCAAGAAGATCCGCACCATCGAGGGGCATGCCACCCGCGACGAGGCCGGCAAGGTGACTGAGCTGAACCCGATCCAGCAGCGCTTCGTCGATGAATTTGCGTTCCAGTGCAGCTACTGCGCGCCGGGGTTCGTCAACGCCGCCACCGTGCTGGTGGAAAAACTGCAGCGCCAGCCGATCAAGCAAAGCCAGCTGGAAGCGGTGATCGAGGACAGCCTCGGCCACCACATCTGCCGCTGCACCGGTTATGTGCGCTACTACAGCGCCACGCGCAACGTGCTCAACGATCTTGGCCTGGTCAAGGAGGGTTGAGCATGAACCGACTACTTAGCGGCGTTGCCAGTGCCGTGGGCCTGGCGGTTGCGCTGTTGGCCAGCCAATCGGTCTTGGCAGCGGACCCACAGCAGGTCAAACAGGGCGAATACCTGGCGCGGGCGGCCGACTGCATGGCCTGCCACACCGCACCCGGTGGCGCGCCTTATGCCGGCGGCCTGCCAATCGTCTCGCCGTTCGGGACCATTTATGGCACCAACATCACGCCGGACAAAGAGCACGGTATCGGCCTGTACAGCGATGACGAATTCTTCGCCGCCTTGACTGAAGGCAAGCGGCGCGATGGTGCCAACCTGTACCCGGCCATGCCGTACACCTCCTATCACCTGATGCCCCGTGCCGATTCCGACGCGATCCACGCGTACCTCAAGACGATCGCGCCGATCAATCGCGCGGCACCGGTGACCAGCCTGAGCTTCCCGTTCAACGTGCGCCTGGGCCTGATGGGCTGGAACATGCTCTACGGCAAGGACGTCAAGCTGGCACCGGCCGAAGGCAAGGGCGAGGAATGGAAGCGCGGCCAGTACATGGTCGACGTGCTCGGTCACTGTGGCGAATGCCACACCCCGCGCGGCTTGCCCGGTGCCATGCAGCAGGACAAACGCATGACCGGTGGCCTGCTCAACGGCTACCTGGCACCGAGCTTGCTGGCCAACGACCTGGCGGCTCGCGGCTGGAACCATCAGGACCTGAGCTCGTTCCTCAAGCATGGCATGAGCGCCCAGGGCACGATGTTCAACGAGATGTTCCCGGTGTTCCACAACAGCACCCAGCACCTCAGCGACCCGGACCTGGCGGCCATGGCCACTTTCCTGCTGGGTGAGCAGCCACCGCAACCCAAGGTGCTCAGCGAGGTCAAGCCGGACCAGTTGACTGCCAGCGCCCAGCGCGGGCGCCAGGACTACCTGAACGTCTGCGCCGGCTGCCACGGCGGCAACGGTGAAGGCAAGCCACACATCGCCGTGGCGATGCAAGGCAACACCACCCTGCGCCTGGAAGATCCGCGCAACCTGTTGCGGGTGATCGAGGACGGGATTGGCGAGCAGCAGTTCTCAGGTTTCGAACGCATGCAGCCGATGCCGGGCTTTGCCGACAAGTTGAGCACGCAGCAATCCATCGACCTGATCAACTACCTGCGTCAGGCCTGGGGCGGGCAGCCGGCCGACCTGCTGGTCAGCCAGATCGAACAACTGAAGGCAGAGGCTCCCGCGGAGCACAAGGCGCACTGACATGCAGCATCTTGATCTGCAAGTGATACGGCGCGCGCTGGCCTGGTCCAGCGCGGGCCAGCGTGTGTGGTTGTGCAGTGTGCTCAGCACCTACGGTTCGGCGCCTCGTGCGCCGGGCTCGATGCTGGCGGTCAATGACAGTGGGCACTGGATCGGTTCGCTCTCCGGTGGCTGCGTCGAGGACGACTTTCTCGAGCGCATGGCCGAAGGCCTGTTTACCGAGGCCGTGACGGTGGTGCGCTACGGTGAGGGCGAGGACCCGCGCTCCCAGGTGAAACTGCCCTGCGGCGGACTGCTGGATGTACTGGTGGAAAGGCTGGAAGCCGATTGCGAGGTCCAGGCTCACCTGCGTGAACTGGAGTCCGCGCTATTGGGTCAGCGCCGGCTGATCCGTGAAGTCGACCTGCAAAGCGGCGCCCGCGGTCTGTTGGTCGACCGCGAGCACGGGCCACGCATCGAGCGCGAAATTGATCGGGTGCGGTTGCGTGTCGGGGCGGCTCAACGGCTGTTGCTCGCCGGTTACTCGAGCGTGGCGCACGCCTGCGCCGAGTTCGGGGTTGGCCTGGGGTTCGAGGTGATCCTCTGTGACCCCCGTGAGGAAGTGCTGGAAGGGGTGGTGCTGGAGCACGTGGAGATACGCCGTCAGTTACCATCGGTGTTCATCGCCGAGGGCGGTTGCCACAGCGACACGGCGGTGGTCGCCTTGACTCATGATCCGCGTATCGACGACCTGGCCATGATGGAAGCCGTACGCACCGATGCGTTTTATATCGGGGTCATGGGTTCCCTGCAAACCTCACAGAAACGCTTCGAGCGCCTGCGCCGGATCGGTGGTCTGGGGGAGGTTGAACTGACGCGGATTCACGCGCCCATCGGCCTGAACCTGGGCAGCAAGACTCCGGCGGAGATCGCCTTGGCGGTGCTGGCCGACATTCTGCGGATTCGCAGCGGTATCGCCCGTAATCAGCTCTGATTCCCGCTAGTCAGTCAACGGCAATCGGCCCTGGAAACGCTCAGCGGAAGCGTGGCAGGGGCCGATCCAGCGGTTTGAGCGAGGTCAGCGCGTTCTGGATCAGGGGCGCGTCCTTCTCGATGTCTTGCAGGCGGTCGCGGATTTTCATCGCTGTCGGATGGCCGTCATGTTTGTCGACCCAGTCGGCGATTTCCTTGCACGCCGCTGTCAGGCGAGTTTGGCGCGAGTCGAGCAACGTCAGCAGGGTGGTGATGGACTCTTTTTCGGACATGGAAAACACCTCCATTAGTCGAGAAGCGTGGCACGGGCCAACACAACCCTTGTAGAAGCGAGCTTGCTCGCGATGGACGTCAACGATAACGTGCGGTGCTTGATCAACCGCGTTGTTCTCGGGCTCATCGCTGCAAGTATAGCCCCCGCCATGAAACTGGATTGTTGCCCCCATCAACTATAGATCCCATTGCAAAACCTGCAAAAACCCCACGTGCTGTTCGTCGCCTGATTCAGCCCGGCAGCGCCTGGCCGACGTCTTGCAACTGCCAGCCGTGTGCGGTCCAGTGCAAGTGGTGGGTGGGTTGCAGGGCCTGCAGGAACACGGCGTCATGGGAGGCGGCGATGAGTGCTCCGACAAAACCGCGCAAGGCCTGTTCCAGGGCCTGTACGGAATCCAGGTCGAGGTGATTGGTGGGTTCGTCGAGCAGCAGCAACTGCGCGGGGGTGCTGCCCCACGACGCGATGGCCAGGGCAGCCTTGAGGCGCTCGCCACCGCTGAGCTGACCCGTGGGCACGTGCACTCGCCGGGCGTCCAGCTGCAAGTGGGCCAGGCGGCTGCGTACCGCCCCTTCGGAGAGTGGGGTGTCCAGCAGATTCAACTGTTCGACCACCGAGCGCTCAGGGTCCAGCAACGCCAGGTGTTGATCCAGGTAGGCACTGGGTACGTGGATCTGGCACTCGCCGCTGACGGCGGCGCAGTGACCGGCGAGCATTTTCAGCAGGGTCGATTTACCGCAACCGTTGGGGCCACTGAGCGCCACCCGCACGGGCCCGGCCAGCGTCAGGTCGAGCTGGCTGCCCGGCGTTTGCCGGGGTAGCCAGGGTAACTGTGCAGCCACCAGGGTGATGACTTGTCGGCTGTTGGGCACCGTGGTGCCGGGCAAGGGGATCAGCACCGGCTCATCGGGGATGACCCGTGCATGGGCCTCGCGGACCTGGGCGTTGAGCTCGGTTTTGCAGGCTTGGTGGGCTTGTCGCACGTGGCCCATGATCTCGCTGGCGCGGCCTTTCATGGTGGCCCGCTCGAAGCGCGAGACGTTGGCGGTTTGCGCGTGTTTGCGCGATCCGGCAGCGTGCCGCGTTATCGTGTCGTGTTCGCGCTGCAGGCGCTGCTGTTCGCGGCGCCGCTGGCTGCGACTGTGCTCCAGCGCCGCGTGCGCCGCCGCTTGCACGACCGTGCGCTGTTGCAGGTATGCCTGGTAGTTGCCACCGAACACCTGCACCCCCAAGGGCGACAGTTCGACGATGCGTTGCACGCTGTCGAGCAGGCTGCGGTCGTGACTGACCAGGATCAGGCCACCGCGCCAGGCGGCCAGTTGCGCCATCAGCCAGTGCCGGCCGGAAGCGTCCAGGTGGTTGCTCGGTTCATCCAGCACCAGCAAGCCGGCCTGGCTGACAAAGGCGCCGATCAGGGCGATCCGCGCACGTTGACCGCCACTGAGGGCGGCCATCGGCTGCTGCGCACTGAGCCCGGCAAGCCCGGCCTGGGCCAGCATGGACGCAAAGCGCTCGGCCAGGTCCCAGCGTTCGGCGACATCCTCCAGGTCCTGGGCACAGGCACTGCCGGCGGCCAGGCGGGCCAGCGCATCGAGTGTGCTGGCGACGCCTGCCGCTTGGGCGACGGTCTGGCCGTCGACGCACGGGGGTTCCTGCGCCACATAGGCGACGCTGGCGTGGCAGTTCAAGGTTCCGGCGCTGGGTTGCAGCAGGCCGCTGATCAACCGGGCGAGCACCGATTTGCCGCTGCCGTTGCGGCCAACGATGGCCGTGGGGCGTTGGTCGAAGCGCAAATCCAGGGCATCGAACAGGCGCTCGCCGTCGGCGAACTGGAAGCTGAGTTGGTTCAGGGTAACGAGTGCAGGCAGACGCGTGACGTGAGTCATAGCACCTCCAAAAAATGTCGAAAAAGGCCAACAAGTGCCCGAGGCGGCTTGTTGCGCATACATTTTTGAAAGGCTTAGTTGTTCACGGCGAACGATCATCCTGCAGTAGGAAAGGTGGCCAGCCTAGCGTAGATCGGTAAGGCCTTACAAGCCCTGTGGCTTTTGCGAGAGGGTTTGCAAGAACATCATCAGTCCGACTTCCTCGCGGCTCAGGCGCTTGCGCTGGCGCGGCTTGGGCAGTTGCGCCAGGGTGCCGAGCAGGAAACTGTCGAGTACCGCCGGGTGGATGTAGCACTTGCGGCACACGGCAGGGGTGTTGCCCAGCTCCTTGGCAATGCGCTTGACCATCTCGACGATGTGTTGCTTGGCGTCGGTCGCCGACTCCCAGCGCAACTCGCGCAGCGCCGACAGGGCCAGGCTGCTGCCGGCCCAAGTGCGGTAATCCTTGGCAGTGAAGTCGCCTGCCGTCAATTGATGCAGGTAGGCGTTGATGTCCGAGGAGGTCACGGTGTGCCGTTGCCCCTGTTCGTCCAGGTACTGGAACAGGTCTTGCCCGGGGATTTCCAGGCAGCGCTTGATGATCCGTGCCAGGCGCCGGTCCTTGACGGTGATCTGGTGTTCGATGCCGCTCTTGCCGCGAAACTGGAAGGCGATCGCACTGCCATTCAGTGACACGTGCCGGGTGCGCAAGGTGGTCAGGCCGTAGGAGCGGTTCTGTCGGGCATATTGGCTGTTGCCGACGCGGATCAGGGTGCTGTCGAGCAGGCTGATGACCGTGGCCATGACCTTGTCGCGGCCATGGCCGGGGCTTGCCAGTTGCGCCTCCAGATGACGGCGCAGCTTGGGCAGTGCCAGGCCGAACTGCAGCAGACGCGAATACTTGTCGCCATCGCGCACTTCGCGCCAGCGCGGGTGATAGCGGTATTGCTTGCGTCCCCGGGCATCGCGGCCGGTGGCCTGCAAATGGCCCTGGGGGTCGGCACAGATCCATACGTCGGTGTAGGCGGGAGGCACGGCGAGGGCGTTGAGGCGTTTGATTGCCACTGGGTCGGTAATGCGCTGGCCAGTCACATCGAGATAACAGAACTTGCCGCGCAGGATTTTGCGGCGGATCCCCGGCTGCGTGTCATCGACATAATGCAGGTCCGGTGGCAGCGAATCGGCTGGGGTGAGGTCCGGCATGGCGCAGGGTCCTTGGGTCGGCGGGTATAACCATTGACCGCAGGCGTCGGCGCTCGTGCCAAAGGGTTTACGCCAGTACGGCCACGGCCTTGATCTGCGCCCACAACGCCTGGCCGGGATGCAGCTGCAACTGGTCCCGGGAAAAGCGCGTGATGCGTGCCAGCAGCGGGGTACCGGCGGCGTCCAGGCGCACCAGCACATGGGCGGCGTTGTCGGCGGCAATTTCGCTGACCACCGTCACTGGCAGGCGATTGAGGATGCTGCTCTGTTCACCGGCATGCAGGCTCAGGCTGACGTCGCGGGCCTGGACCTTGAAACGCAATGGCTTGCCCAGGGCCAGCGGCAGATGCGCCACGCGCACGCTCAATTGGCTGTTGGGCAGTTGCAGGGTCAGCAGTTGATAGTCGAGGTTGTAGGCGCTGACCTGGCCGTCGATCACCACGCCGGCATCGTCGCCCAGGGCCAGCGGCAGATCGAGCCGCGCCAGGGTTTCGCCCACCGGGCCACTGGCCAGGGCCCTGCCGGCACTGAGCAGGACGATATGGTCGGCCAGGCGCGCGACTTCATCCTGGGAATGGCTGACATAGAGCACCGGGATCTCCAGTTCGTCGTGCAGCCGTTCGAGGTAGGGCAGGATCTCGCTTTTACGTTGGGAGTCCAGGGCCGCCAGCGGCTCGTCCATCAGCAGCAACCGCGGGCTGGTGAGCAACGCCCGGGCGATGCCGACGCGTTGGCGCTCACCGCCGGAGAGGTGTTGCGGATGGCGATCGAGCAGGTGGCCGATCCCCAGCAACTCCGTGGCGTGGGCCATGTCGACCCGGCGTTGCGAACGAGGAATGCGCCGCCAGCCAAACTCCAGGTTGCCCAGCACCGACAGGTGGGGGAACAGGCTGGCTTCCTGGAACACATAACCCAGCGCCCGCTTGTGGGGTGGCACGAACCGTTTGTTTTGGCTGTCTTGCCAGACTTCGTCGTTGATTTGCACAAAGCCCTGTTCGGCGCGTTCCAGTCCGGCGATGCAACGCAGGCAGGTGGTCTTGCCGGAGCCCGAGTGGCCATACAGTGCAGTAACGCCGCGCCCGGGCAGGTCGAGGTCGACGTCCAGGGAAAAATCCGCGTAGTGCAGTTGCAGGCGCACGTGAATCGCGTCGTTCATCGGTCAGCTCCAGCCGGCTTTGGTCTTGCGGCTGGAGTACAGCGCCAGCAACACCAGGAACGAGAACACCAGCATCGCCCCGGCGAGCCAGTGGGCCTGGGCATATTCCATGGCCTCGACGTGGTCGTAGATCTGCACCGACACCACCCGGGTCTTGTCCGGGATATTGCCGCCGATCATCAGCACCACGCCGAACTCACCCACGGTGTGGGCAAAACCCAGAATCGCCGCGGTGATGAAGCCGGGGCGGGCCAGGGGCAGAATCACCCTGAAAAAAGTGTCCCAGGGGTTGGCGCGCAAAGTCGCTGCCACTTCCAGGGGGCGGCTGCCGATCGCCGAAAAGGCGTTTTGCAGCGGCTGGACCACGAAGGGCATGGAGTAGATCACCGAACCAATCACCAGGCCAGTAAAGCTGAAGGTCAGTGTGCCCAGGCCCAGGGCCTGGGTGAACTGGCCGAGAAAACCGTTGGGGCCCAGGGTCAGCAGCAGGTAGAAACCAATGACCGTGGGGGGGAGCACCAGGGGCAGGGCGACGATCGCCCCGACCGGGCCGCGCAACCAGGAGCGGGTGCGCGACAGCCATAACGCAATCGGAGTGCCGATGATCAGCAAAATCACGGTCGTCAGGGACGCCAGCTTGAAGGTCAGCCAGATGGCGGCGAAATCGGCACTCGATAGGGTCATTTAGAGCTGGTAACCATAGGACTTGATGACGGCCGCGGCTTTAGGGCCCTTGAGGTAGTCAACCAGGGCCTTTGCGGCCGGGTTGTCCTTGCCTTTGTTGAGGATGACGGCGTCCTGCTTGATCGGATCATGCATGTCGCCCGGAACGATCCACGCCGAACCGCCGGTGACTTTGCCGTCTTTATAGATCTGCGACAAGGCGACGAAGCCGATTTGTGCATTGCCGGTGGAAACGAACTGGTAGGCCTGGGTGATGTTCTGGCCTTCGACGATCTTGGCCTTGACCTTGTCGGTCAGGCCCAGTTTGGCCAGGACCTGGGTGGCGGCCAGGCCATAGGGTGCGGCTTTCGGGTTGGCGATGGACAGGTGCTGGTACTGGTTGTCGGCGAGCACCTGGCCCTTGGCATCGACGTAACCCTCTTTGGCTGACCACAGCGCCAGGGTGCCGATGGCGTAGGTGAAACGCGAGCCCTTGACGATGTCGCCTTCGTTTTCGAGTTTTTGCGGGGTGCTGTCATCGGCCGACAGGAACACCTCAAACGGCGCGCCGTTCTTGATCTGGGTATAGAACTGGCCCGTGGCGCCATAAGCGGCCACCAGCTTGTGCCCGGTGTCTTTCTCGAAGTCGGCGGCAATGGCCTGGATCGGCGCGGTGAAGTTGGCCGCCACCGCCACCTGGACCTCATCGGCGTGCGCCGACCCCAGGGCCAACACGGCGATCAGGGACGCCAGGCAAGTCGGTGCGAAACGTGAGACACGAATAGTCATGAAGCGGCTCCGAGAGGGGGGTGGTGAAACGCTGTATAGCGGAATATATAGCGAATCAGCGACGAACGGAACTCTTCAAGGCTGGCTGATCAAGAAATTGTATACAATTCTCTTGCCGCGCCGCGCCGCGCCTTTGTAGCAGTTGCCGCGGGCTGCGTTGGGTTGCGCAGCGACCCCCAGCGGTATTGCCAAGTCGAATAAACGTCCTGCGGCCGTTGACGCAGCCTCGCGTTGCTCGACAGCTGCTACGGGATTTCATCGGCGACGGATCAGGGCCAGTGCTTCCTCGGCCAGGCGCCGGGTCAGTTCGCCGGTGGGCAGCTCGATGCCCAGGTGCACGGCTTGGCCGGCCCACAGGTTGCTGAAGTCTGCTTCGCCCTGGGCGCGCAGCGGCAGCAAAGCGCCACCAGCCAGCGGGAAGGCCGGGGCTTGCGGGCAGATCGGGCCGAGCTCGCGCATGATCCGATTGATAATGCCCCGTGCCGGGCGCCCGGTGAAAAGGTTGGTGAGCGCGGTGTCGCTGTCCTTGGCGGTCCGCAAGGCGCGGTAGTGCGAGGCGCTGACCCTGGCTTGCGGGGTGAACAGGTAGGCGGTGCCCAGTTGCACGGCCGAGGCGCCGAGGGCGAACGCCGCGGCAATCCCGCGGGCATCGCCAATGCCGCCGGCAGCGATCACCGGCACGCTGACCGCGTCGACCACCTGCGGCACCAGGGCCAAGGTGCCGACCTGGCTGCTCAGGTCTTCGCTGAGGAACATCCCGCGATGGCCGCCGGCCTCATAGCCCATGGCGATGATTGCGTCACAGCCATGCTGTTGCAGCCAGATGGCCTCATCCACCGTGGTCGCCGACGACAGCACCTTGGCGCCCGTGGCCTTGACCCGTTCGAGCAGGGATTGTTCCGGCAGGCCAAAGTGAAAACTCACCACTTTCGGGCGAAATTCCTCGACCACCGCACACGCGGCGGCGTCGAAGGGCGCGCGGTTGGAGACCGGAGTTGGCGCCTCGAAATCCACCCCGAGTTCGCGGTAGTAGGGTTCCAGCAGTTGCTTCCATTGCTGCGCCCGTCGCTCGTCGGCAACGGGCGGTTGATGACAGAAGAAGTTCACGTTGAACGGACGCTGGCTGTGCTGGCCAATGATCGTCAGTTCTTCGCGCAACTGTTCGACACTCAGCATCGCTGCCGGCATCGAGCCCAGGCCACCGGCGTTGCTGGCCTCGATGACCATAGCCGAGCCGGTCGCGCCGGCCATGGGGGCCTGGATGATCGGCAATTCGATGCCTAGCAGGTCAAGAATGCGGGTGTCTGGCCATTGGCTCATCAGCAGTGCGCTCCGGATAAACATCGGGTGAGGGGGCTTGGCAGCATCGACTGCCAGACATGGGCGGTCTTTGGGTAGAAGCCGTCGCAGAGGGCGAAAATCATAAACTTCTCCTGTAACGTCGGGGGTGAATTTTTTACCAGCTTGATCAAGGAGGAAGCGTTCATGAGCATCAAACAACTGGAAGTGCTGCCGTTTCGCGTCTCAGGTTTGCGCGTGCGCACGCTCAACGCGGCCGAACAACAGGCGGCAACCGCACGTATTGGTCCGATGTGGGTGCAATTTTTCAGCGAAGGCCTGTACGAAAAAATACCGGGTAAAACCCCCGACTCCCTGGTGTATGGCGTGTACAGCAACTATGAGTCGGACGCGAGTGGCTCGTTTGATGTGCTGGCCGGGGTCAGGGTCAATGAGCCCGCGGCTGCATATGAAAGTATCGAGGTGCAAGGTGGGCAATACCTGGTGTTCGATGCCCAGGGTGCGATGCCGGGCGCAGTGATCGAGGCCTGGGGCCGGGTGTGGGCCTATTTCGAGGCGCATCCACAGATCAAACGCCGCTTCACCACTGACTTCGAGGCCTACACCGGTCCCGATAGCGTGGCGGTGCATATCGGGATTTTCTAGGGCTGGTTTTCCCGCGCCAGCAACTGCCGCTTGCGCTCCACCCCCCAGCGATAGCCCGAGAGCTCGCCGTCGCTGCGCACCACCCGGTGGCAGGGAATCGCCACCGCCAGGTGGTTGGCGCCACAGGCCTGGGCCACGGCGCGAAAGGCCTTGGGCGCACCGATCCGCTGGGCGATTTCGGCGTAGCTGGCGGTACTGCCCGGGGGAATCTCGCGCAATGCCAGCCACACCCGTTCCTGAAAGGCCGTGCCACGCACGTCCAGCGGCAGGTCGAGGCCGAGGGCGGGCGCTTCGATAAACCCCACGACTTTGGCCACCCAGTGCTCGAAATCCGCTTCGGCACCGATCAACGTCGCCTGGTTGAAGCGCTGCTGCAGGTCTTCGAGCAATACATTGGGGTCGTCGCCGAGAAGAATCGCGCACACCCCACGTTCACTGCGCGCCACCAGGATCGCCCCCAGGGAGCATTGGCCGATGGCAAAGCGGATCTCGGTGTTCTGCCCCGAGGCGCGGTAGTCGCTGGGTTTCATGCCGAGCAAGCGGTCGGCGGATTCATAAAAGCGGCTGTTGGAATTGAAGCCGGCGTCGTACAGCGCCGCGGTCACCGAGTCGGCGGACTCCAACCGTTCACGCACCCGCCGCGAACGCTGGGCGGTGGCGTAGCCCTTGGGCGTGAGACCGGTGACAGCCTTGAACACCCGGTGAAAGTGGAACGGGCTCAGGCCGGCGTGGGTTGCCAGTTCGCCGAGGCTGGGTGGACGCTCGGCCTGCTCGATCTGCCGGCACGCGGCGGCCACCAGGGTCGCGTGCTGGGTGGCGACCAGGGTCTGGTCCGCCGCCACTCGCTTGCTGGCCCGAAATCCCGCGGCCAGCGCTTGTTCCTCGGTGTCGAAGAACACCACGTTCTGCGGTTTGGGCAGGCGCGCCAGGCTGCTGGGGCGGCAGTAGATCCCGGTGGTCTTGACCCCGTAGACAAACTGCCCGTCGGCGCGCGGGTCGCGGGCCACGACCGCTGCCCAGCGCGGGTCTTGCTCGATACTGTGTCTGGTTTGGGACATGACGCGCCACCCTGTGAAGATTTGCCTCAGGGTAACCGCTGCAACGCCACAGGGCACCCGGCGGCTTGCGCTCGAATTCGCAGTTTAGCCGGCAGTACGCAGGGTGAAGTTGATGCGCTGGGCGCCCAATTGTGGATGCAGGCCTTCCTTGAGCGGCAACACCCCGTGATAACGCAAACGATCGACACCGCCCCAGACCACAATGTCGCCGTGCAACAACGGCACGCGCAGGCTCTTGTCGCTGCGTTGCAGGCCACCGAACAGGAACATCGCCGGCAGACCCAGGGAGATCGAGACGATGGGCGGCTCGTAGGAGCCTTCGTTGCGGTCCTGATGCAACGACATCTTCGCCCCTGGCAGGTAGCGGTTGATCAGGCAGGCATCCGGGACAAAGTCGGCGAAACCGGCCTCGCTCGCGGCGCATTGCGCCAACGCCCGGAATACCTCCGGCATCGGTGGCCAGGGCAGGCCGCTGACGGGGTCGAGCGGGGTGTAGCGGTAGCCGCTGCGATCGGTGGTCCAGCCCAGCGCGCCGCAATTGCTCAAGCCCACCGACATGGTGAAGCCGCCGGGGGTGAGCATGTTGCGCAACGGCGCCGCCTTTAGCGTGTGCTCCAGTGCCGCCAGCAGGCGCGGCACCCAGGGCAGGGCGAAGCCGCGCAGCACGAATGCCTGGGGGCCTAGCTGTTCCGTTCGCGCCGGTTGCTCGTCGGCGTCGGCAAACAGGTCGAGGGTGGTCGGGCCCGAGGGCTCACTGTGCATGGTGGAAGATCACTCCCAAGGTATGTCGTTGAGCGCTGTGCGGACGACTGCCTGATCGAGGTTGTGCTCCAGTGGGGGCTGCTTACAACGCCTTGCTCACGCTGATATCGGTGATCACGTCCGGGCTGTCGCCATGGATCGCGGCGAGAGCGGCTTTGGCCTCGTCTTCGGTGCCATTTACCAGTTGGGCGAACTCGAAGCGGCGCTCGCCGTTGAGTTTGTACTTGATGACGTACTTGGTGGTTGGAGTCACGGGTCTACCTGTCTGTCGCGGGGCGGGCGGGGGGTTCAGCTGAACTTGGAGCTGGACCGGCGAACGATCTTGATCGAGTGGGTCAGCGTCGGCTTGCGGGTCACGCTGATCGCCCGGCTGGTGACGGTGTCGATGGTGATGTTCCAGAAACCGGTGCTGGGTGCGGTGATTCTTGCCGGGAAGGTGTCGAATGCGCCGCCGTGGTAAGAGTGACGACCGCCGTTCTTGAAGCTGCGGAAGTTGGCGTCGCTCATCAGGCGGATGTTGCAGGTTTGCGAGCATTGAATGACGACGATGTCATCTTCGTTGAGGTGCTCGCGCTGGTGGATAAATTTCATGGGCGCCTCCAGAAGGGCTTTTTCTAGCAAATCAAAACGATAGCATGGACGATGGCCCAGTTTATCAGCCCGGGCCCGGGAAAAGCGGGCCGTTGGGAGCCGGTTTGACAATTAAAAACAGTTATCGGCGATTATTTGCGCGATAAAGCAGGGCAGGCCGGAGAAAAAGCGCATTTGCGCTGTCCGAGGGTCTTTATCGGAGGATTTGTATGAAGCAGGGCGTTTTGTTGCTGGCATTGGTGATGAGTGGATGTGCGACAGTCTCGGACATCAATCAGAGCCCGCCCACCATGAACGTGATTTCAGGGAAGAAGCCGCAGGAATATGCCAACTGTGTCGCCGACAAGCTGGCCAAGAGCCGGGGCGCGGTGCAACTGGAGCCGCACAAGGATGGGATGCGGGTCATCGTCCCGGGCAAGCTGTCGACCGACCCGGCGGCGGTGTTCGACATCGAAGAGCGTTCCGGGGGCAGCAGCATCAAGCTGCATGAGAGCCTGTCCAATGTGCCGATGCGCCCAGGTGACATCGGCGTTGCCGCCAACGAGTGCATTTCCGGCTAAGGCCAGACAACCCGCGGCCAGACCACGAAAAAGCCCGCCCCGGACCTTCCCGGCGCGGGCTTTTTCGTGTCCGGGCGTTCTGCGTTGGAGCGAGCCTGCTGGCGATGATCGTCAACGATGACGCGCAACGCCTGAGCGGTTGAGATAGCCATCGCAATCACTTACTCTTTATATGCTTATGCAAACTAAGTCTAAGCTTATAACTAGAAAAAGAGGGTTAGAGATGGATTTCAAACCGACCGTACTGGGCAGCCTGATGCTCATTGCTGTCAGCGTCGTGAATGCCGACGACGGACAGAAAATCTATACCCAGGGCGGTGCGTTGCCTGCCGCTACTGCCTGCTTTGCCTGCCACGGTGCCGATGGCATGGGCATGCCGGCCGCCGGATTTCCCCGGCTGGCCGGTTTGTCGGCGGGGTACCTGAGTAAACAACTGGCGGACTTTCGCAGCGGCTCGCGGGTCAGCCCGGTAATGCAGCCGTTGGCCAAGGCGTTGAGCGAAAGCGAAATCCTGGCGGTCACCAGCACCCTGGCAGCCATGCCTGCGCCGACCACCCCACAGGTAACACGCAACAGCACGCCGACAGAACCGGGCGCGCGGTTGGCGTTGCGCGGTGCCTGGGAGCGGCAGATTCCCGAGTGTGTGATGTGCCACGGTCCCGGTGGGGTGGGAGTGGGCACCGCGTTTCCACCACTGGCCGGGCAGTCGGCCAGTTACCTGGTCGGGCAATTGAATGCCTGGCGTGACGGCACCCGGCACAACGACCCCAATGACCTGATGGGGCACATCGCCAAATCCCTGACCCCGGATGAAATCAAGGCGGTCGCCGACTACTTTGCGACACTGGGCAGCCAGGAGGCCAAGCCATGAAATTCCTATCCCTCGCCCCATTGGCCCTGGCACTGGTCAGTCTCAACGGGTATGCCGCCCAGACCGTGATGGACGACCAGTCCGAACTGAAGATCCCGGCCGCCACCAGCGCAAAAATCGAGTATTTCCAGGCCCCGGCCGAGCATGAGTTGCCGGACAACGCCTTTGGCAAACTGGTGCGCCAGGGCCATAGCCTGTTTGTCGACACCAAGCGCCAGGCCCCGGCGTATGTCGGCAATGGCCTCAATTGCAGCAACTGTCACCTGGACCAGGGCCGTTTAGCCAACTCTGCGCCGTTGTGGGGGGCTTACCCGATGTACCCGGCGTATCGCAAGAAAAACGACAAGGTCAATACCTTCGCCGAGCGTCTGCAAGGCTGTTTCGAGTTCAGCATGAACGGCAAGCCGCCCGCGGCCGATGGCCCGGAAATCAGCGCGCTGTCGGCCTACGCCTACTGGCTGGCGACCAAGGCGCCGATTGGCGTCGAGCTCCCCGGGCGCGGTTATCCGGAGGTCAAGCAACCGGCCAAGGGTTACGACATCGCCCAGGGCGCGCAGGTCTACAAGGCCCAATGTGCGGTGTGTCACGGTGACAGTGGCCAGGGACAGAAAGTCGGCCAGGACTACGTAATGCCGCCGCTCTGGGGTAAGGACTCTTACAACTGGGGCGCGGGCATGCACCGCATCAATACCGCGGCGTCGTTCATTCAATACAACATGCCCCTGGGCAAGGCGCAGAGCCTCAGCGATCAGCAGGCGTGGGACGTGGCGGCGTTCATCAACAGCCATGAACGGCCCCAGGACCCGCGGCTGATCGACGGCTCCGTGGAGAAAACCCGAGTGAAGTTCCATGCCAACGACGGGGTCAATCTGTATGGGCAAACCGTTGATGGCGTGCTGATTGGCCAAGGCATCCGGTAAACTGTCGTCCAACGACACAATGCCGCCCTGGGCGCGATGCTGGTTGAACAGCATCGGGCCTTGGGCGGCATTGGCATCAATGGAGCAGGCAATGAAGCGCGAGCAAGTCCGAGAGCGGCATGCAGAGGGTCACATCTCTGCCACCCATGTGATCCAGAATCCGGCGACCCCGGGGGAGTGGATCGTGTTTTTCAAGAAAAGTGCAGGGCGCAGTTTTTTCCTGGTGGACGACAACGACGAGGTCGAGTCCTTCAGCCGCCTGGATGACCTGGTCGAGACCATACGAGGCCTGGGCATCAAGTTCGCGGAAATTCACATGTAACGGCCCAGGGCCTAGTTACACACCACCACTACGCTGCGACTCTTGAAGTTGCCGACATCCGCGCCCAGGGTCTTGTCGCTTTCCTTGAGCGCCGGCGTGCCCTCGGTGCCGACGATCCGGTAGCCGGTGCCGGCGCAGGACGCATCGGCTTTTTCGTAGCAGGTGGCCCAGGAATTGACTTCACCTGAACAATCGATCGACAAGCCTTGCTGGCCATCGTCCAGATAGGTCTTAGACGCCGTGGCACAACCACTCAAGACCAGTACCGCCATCACAGCCAGGGTTATTTTCATCGGATCGTTGCCATCAGGGGGAGGGGCGTCAGGCACAGAGAAGGCCTGGTAGCGAGAGGTTATAGCGAATGGCCATTTCGGTACAGACAAACACAAAAAAGCCCTGCACAGGGCAGGGCTGTTTGACCAGGCACCTTACTCGGGCTTGGCCCCACGACGCTTGGGAGCGGGCGGGGTGTCTTGCAGCACCGATGCCACTTCAATGGCCATGGCTTCAGTGGGGAAAGGTCCGGCGATGTTTTCGCCACCGGCGCTGTCGACCCACCATTGACCGTCTTTGGCCTTGTTGATCAGGTAACCGTTCACGCTTTTTGCTGCCGACATCTATCTGCCTCGTTGGCTGGTTCAATTGCTCAATGATAGCGGTAAATGTGCCTGAGGGTCTTCCCTGGTCTAAAGTGAAGCCTTTGCGGAACTATCAGAGAAATTATTTCTCTATGATGGCATCGGTTTGCCAGTGCGGGGCATTGTAAGGTGCCCATCGCCTGATTAGACTGCGCCGAAACTCGTACACACAGCCCTTTCAAGGACTTTTATGATCAAGAAATGCTTGTTCCCAGCAGCCGGTTACGGTACTCGCTTCCTGCCAGCGACGAAGGCCATGCCTAAAGAAATGCTGCCGGTGGTGAACAAGCCACTGATCCAGTACGGCGTCGAAGAAGCATTGGACGCTGGCCTGACTGAAATCTCCATCGTCACCGGTCGCGGTAAGCGCGCCCTGGAAGACCACTTCGACATCAGCTACGAGCTGGAAAACCAGATCAAGGGCACCGACAAAGAGAAGTACCTGGTCGGTATCCGTAAACTGCTCGACGAGTGCTCTTTCTCCTACACCCGTCAGACCGAAATGAAGGGCCTGGGCCACGCGATCCTCACGGGTCGTCCGTTGATCGGCGACGAACCCTTCGCCGTCGTGCTGGCGGACGACTTGTGCGTCAACCTGGAAGGCGACGGCGTCCTGACCCAGATGGTCAAGCTGTACAAACAGTACCGCTGCACCATCGTCGCGATCCAGGAAGTCGACCCGCAGGAAACCCACAAGTACGGGGTGATTGCCGGTGACCTGATCGGTGACGACCTGTACCGCGTGCGCAACATGGTGGAAAAACCAAAACCTGAAGATGCGCCGTCCAACCTGGCCATCATCGGTCGTTACATCCTGACCCCGGACATCTTCAAGTTGATCGAAGAAACCGAGCCGGGCAAGGGTGGCGAGATCCAGATCACCGACGCCCTGATGAAACAGGCGCAAGACGGTTGCGTGATTGCCTACAAGTTCAAGGGCACCCGTTTTGACTGCGGCGGCGCCGAAGGCTACATCGAAGCGACCAACTTCTGCTTCGAGCACTTCTATAAGACGGGCAAGGCGTACTGATTACGCCTGGGCACCCCGTTCTGAAAAAGCCACCTTCGGGTGGCTTTTTCATTTTTCACACCCGTATTGTTCGCGGCGCTGACCGGCACTGCGCCAGCAGGTATGCTGGTGGCCTGCCGAGGAGATAGAAATGGCCTACGATTTTGACCTGTATGTGATTGGCGCCGGTTCCGGCGGTGTACGCGCGGCACGCTTCGCCGCCGGTTTTGGCGCGACAGTCGGCGTGGCCGAGAGCCGCTATCTGGGCGGCACCTGCGTCAACGTGGGGTGCGTGCCGAAGAAGTTGCTGGTGTACGGCGCACACTTTGCCGAGGACTTCGAGCAGGCTGCGGGCTTCGGCTGGAGTCTGGACGAGGCGCAGTTCGACTGGGCGACGCTGATCGCCAACAAGGACCGCGAGATCAACCGTCTCAACGGTATCTATCGCAATCTGCTGGTCAACAGTGGGGTGACCCTGCATGAAGGCCACGCCCGGATCGTCGCGCCCCATACCGTAGAGATCAACGGCGAGCGCTTCAGTGCCAGGCATATCCTGATCGCGACCGGCGGCTGGCCGCAGATCCCACAGATTCCCGGGGCCGAACACGCCATCAGTTCCAATGAAGCGTTTTTCCTCAAGACCCTGCCCAAGCGGGTGCTGGTGGTGGGTGGCGGCTACATCGCCGTCGAGTTCGCCGGGATCTTCCATGGCCTGGGCGCGTCGACTTCCTTGCTGTATCGCGGTGACCTGTTCCTGCGCGGCTTCGACGGTGCGGTACGCAAGCACCTGCAAGAAGAGCTGACCAAACGCGGCATGGACCTGCAGTTCAATGCCGACATCGAGCGCATCGATCGGCAAGCCGATGGCAGCCTGAACGTGACGCTCAAGGATGGTCGCCAGTTGGAAACCGATTGCGTGTTCTACGCCACCGGCCGTCGGCCGATGCTGGATAACCTGGGGCTGGAAAATACCGCGGTCAAGCTCGACCAGAAAGGTTTCGTCGAGGTCGACGAGCTGTACCAGACTGCCGAGCCGTCGATCCTGGCGATTGGCGATGTCATCGGTCGTGTGCAACTGACGCCGGTGGCCCTGGCCGAGGGCATGGCGGTGGCGCGTCGTCTGTTCAAGCCGGAGCAGTATCGCCTGGTGGATTATCAGATGATCCCGACCGCCGTGTTCAGCTTGCCGAATATCGGCACGGTCGGCCTTACGGAAGAACAGGCCCGCGAGGCAGGCCATGAGGTGCAGATTTTCGAAAGCCGGTTCCGGCCGATGAAACTGACCCTGACCGAGTGTCAGGAGCGCACGCTGATGAAGCTGGTGGTCGACGCCAAGACCGACAAGGTCCTGGGTTGCCACATGGTTGGTCCGGAAGCGGGCGAAATCGTCCAGGGGCTGGCGATTGCCTTGAAGGCCGGCGCCACCAAGCGCGACTTCGACGAAACCATCGGCGTGCACCCGACGGCCGCCGAAGAGTTCGTCACTATGCGCACACCGGTGACCGGTTAAGGTTTTTCCGGCTGTGCTGGAGCCAGGATCGGAACCGGAACCGGGACCGGCTCCGGCGCTGCTTGTTTGGCCACCGCCAGATGCAATGCCTGCAGGCTGGCTTCGGCGCTGGCGGCCCGCAGTTCCAGCTCTGCGTTGGCTTGCAGGTGCTCGGCGGCTGCCTGCCTGGCGCTGGTGCTTTCCAGCACAGCCACCCGCAGACGTTCCTGCAATAGGGTGGCTTCGGCGTCGTGGCGGCGGATCTGCTCCTGGGCTTGGGCCTGACGGGTCTCGCTGTGCTTGAGTTGATCCTGCACCAGGTGCAGCTCACGCACGGTGCCGCGGTTCTCGGTCAGCAGGCGTTCGTTGTCGCGGTTCAGCTGGGTGATCTCGTCCTGGCGGACCATGGCGCTTTGCTGGGCCTGGCGCAATTCCATCTGGATCTGCTGCACTTGGCCTTCATGGCGCCGTTGTTCCTGCTCGCGCTGGTCCTTGATGGCCTCGCGATAATGCTCCAGGGCGTCGCGCGCGTGCAGGTGTTTTTCTTCCAGTGAGCGAATCTGCTCATCCTTGTCGTTCAAGCGCAGTTCAAAATCACTGAGGGCCTGGCTCAAGCCGGCATTGCGAGTCTGTTCGCCCTGCAGCGAGGCGCGGGTGTCTTGCAAGGCGGCGGATTCACTGGCCAGGGTCGCGCCTTGGGTCTGCAATTGGTGGGTCAGTTGTGCCTGCAGTTGCAGGGCTTTGGCCAACTGGCTTTCCAGAGCCTTGCGCGCTTGTTCGAAACCTTCCTGGGCGTGATCGATGCGCTCCTGGCCCTGTTCCCTCAGGCGTTGCGCCAGACGTGCCACCAGCGCGGTCAGTTCGTCGTCAATCGGCTCCTGTGGCTCGCTCTGGCGGGCCGCAACCTCGTCATCAAGCTCCTTGAGGTAGCGATGAATGGTGGTTTTCGAACCGGTATTGCCCATCTCGATACGTACTGCATCAATGCTGGGGTTGTCGCCGCGCGCCAGGATCGCCAAGCGTGCCGCCTGCACTACAGCCTTGTTTATACCGCCCCGAGCCATGTTTTCTCCTGCCATTGCGTAATGTAGTACGTACTTTGTATGGGGGGCGAGTGTATCACGCAGCCCAGTCCCGCATGACGGCGACAGCCCAGCGTGTCGCAGGTCGAGGGCATTGTGTTGCTGAGACACTTTTCTTCTATTAAGAGTAGTGGCTAATAGCGAAAACCAATGAGCGGCATCAGGTTTGCCAATGAGCCATCAGGCGATCGGTTGGGTAGGATTCACCTCATCAACTTTTCAACCCTGACGGAGAGTCAACGATGCCTATCATCAACAGCCAAGTTAAACCCTTCACCGCTACCGCTTACAAAAATGGCGATTTCGTACAAGTGTCGGACGCCGATCTGAAAGGCAAATGGTCTGTCGTATTCTTCTACCCGGCTGACTTCACCTTCGTTTGCCCAACCGAGCTGGAAGACCTGGCCGACAACTACGCCGAATTCCAGAAGCTGGGCGTCGAGATCTACAGCGTTTCCACCGACACCCACTTTGCCCACGCAGCC
>Ga0213827_1000445_pt1 | contig 34853 bp, 34 predicted proteins | sample MC6MC0898MG_FD_180669 | JGI IMG/M metagenome (GOLD analysis project Ga0213827, IMG submission 180669) | Enriched soil aggregate microbial communities from Iowa State University, Ames, United States - MC6-MC0898-MG | ecosystem: Environmental > Terrestrial > Soil > Unclassified | place: USA: Iowa...
ATGCAGATTGCGAAAAATTTTTCAACCTGCTTTTATGATTGTTTTGCCAAGGGAGCACCCGATGGACTATCGCCAGCTAGGCCGCACCGACCTGAATGTCAGCGCCATCTGCCTCGGAACCATGACCTGGGGCGAGCAAAACAGCGAGGCAGAGGCCTTCGCACAGATTGAGCGAGCCAAGAGCGCCGGAATCAATTTCATCGACACCGCCGAGATGTACCCGGTCCCGCCGAAGGCAGAAACCTACGCCAGCACCGAACGCTACATCGGCAACTACTTCAAGCGCCGTGGCGACCGCGCCGACTGGATCCTGGCCAGCAAGATCGCCGGCCCCGGCAATACCATCGACTATATTCGCGATGGCCACCTCAAGCACAACCGCGAACACATCGTCCAGGCCCTGGACGCCAGCCTCAAACGCCTGCAAACCGACTGGATCGACCTCTACCAGCTGCATTGGCCAGAGCGCAGCACCAACTTTTTTGGCCAGTTGGGCTACAAGCACAAGAGCGAGGTCAACCTGACGCCGCTTGAGGATACCCTCGAAGCCCTGGATGAACAGGTCAAGGCCGGCAAGATCCGCCACATCGGCCTCTCCAACGAAACCCCATGGGGCACCATGCGTTTTCTCGCCCTGGCCGAAGCCCGTGGCTGGCCGCGCGCGGTGACCATCCAGAACCCCTACAACCTGCTCAACCGCAGCTTTGAAGTGGGCCTGGCGGAAATCGCCATTCGCGAACAGTGCGGCCTGCTCGCCTACTCGCCGCTGGCGTTCGGTTTCCTGTCAGGCAAATACGAAGGTGGCGCGCGCCCGGCAAAAGGCCGCCTGAGCCTCTACAGCCGCTTCAGCCGCTACTTCAACCCACAATCGGAAGCAGCCTGCAGCCGCTACGTCGCCCTGGCCCGTGAACACGGCCTGGACCCGGCACAAATGGCCCTGGCCTTCGTCACCCTGCAACCGTTCGTCACCAGCAACATCATCGGGGCGACTACGATCGAGCAACTGGACAGCAACCTTGCCAGCTTTGACCTGAAACTCTCGGATGAAGTGCTGGCGGGGATCGAGGCGATCCACAAGGATCACCCGAACCCGGCGCCTTGATCGGCCTCTAGACCCCATCGCTGGAAAGTCGAATCGTCGCACCGCCGCTCCCACAAGGATCACATCCTACCTGTGGGAGCGGCGGTGCGACGATTCGACTTGTCCGCGATTGCGTCCGTGCCGGCAACGCGAGTCAAAGCGAACGCGCAATGATCTCCTTCATGATCTCGTTGGTCCCCGCATAAATCCGCTGCACCCGCGCATCGGCCCAGGCCCGGGCGATCGGGTATTCCCACATGAATCCGTAACCGCCATGCAACTGCACGCATTCGTCGAGCACCTTGCATTGCAGGTCGGTGCCCCAGTACTTGGCCATCGCCGCCGTCGGCACGTCTAGCTTGCCTTGCAGGTGCAGCTCCAGGCAGCGGTCGACAAAGACCCGGCCAATCTGGATCTCGGTGGCCATTTCCGCCAGTTTGAAGCGAGTGTTCTGGAAGTCCGCAATCGACTTGCCGAACGCCTTGCGCTCGCGGGTGTAATCCAGGGTCCACTGCAGGGCGGCCTCTGCCGACGCCAGGCCGCCTACCGCTACCGTCAGGCGTTCCTGTGGCAACTCCTGCATCAGATAGGCGAACCCCATCCCGGCCTGCCCGAGCAGGTTCTCCTTGGGCACCCGGACGTCCTGGAAGAACAGCTCGGAGGTGTCCTGGGCCTTCATGCCGACCTTTTCCAGGCGCTTGCCCTTGTCGAAGCCCGGGGTGTCGGCTTCCACCAGGAACAGGCTGGTGCCCTTGGCCCCGGCCTTGGGATCGGTCTTGGCCACGACAATCACCAGGTCCGCCAGGTAGCCGTTGGTGATAAAGGTCTTCGAGCCGTTGATCACATACTCGTCGCCATCCAGCACCGCAGTGGTCTTCACCCCTTGCAGGTCGGACCCCGCGCCCGGCTCGGTCATGGCAATGGCCGTGACCATCTCGCCCGAAACCAGCTTGGGCAGGTATTTGTGTTTCAAGGCTTCACTGCCGTAATGCAGGATGTACGGCGCAACGATGTCCGAATGCAGGGAGAAGCCGATACCGGTCAAGCCCAGCCGCCCGACTTCCTCGATCACCACCGTGCTGTAGAGAAAGTCTGCCCCCAGGCCGCCGTACTCCTCCGGCAGATGGGAGCAGAGCATCCCCGCCTCCCCCGCCTTGTTCCACAGTTTGCGGTCGATGTAGCCCTGTTTTTCCCATTGAGCATGAAACGGCACGGCCTCTTTTTCGAGGAAGGTGCGCACGCTATCGCGAAACAATTCATGCTCGGAGCTGAACAAGGTTCTAGGGATCATCGGGGCACCTGTCGTTATTGTTGAACGAAAATGTATGCCAGAGACTAATCCCACCACCTGCAACGGGACACTGGACACATCCGCCAAAAAATAAGACGATCCAGCCGCTTGGTGACCACTTTCCCCTATAAGAATAAATTGAATTATGTCTATCCAATCTTCTGCGCCGTTGCGGCGCGTCAGCATCCTGGCGATCGACCGGGTGTTTGCCTACACCCTCATGCAGGCCAAGGATTTTTTCCACCTGGCCAGCCTGCGGTACGGCAAGCAACAGGGCCAGGGCCTGACCCCTGGCTTTGAAACCCGCGTAGTCAGCCCGGACGGTAAACCCGTCAACAGCTTCAGCGATGTGCTGATGCCGGTGGATGGCGGTCTGGAAAATGCCGACATCATCATCCTCCCGGCGTTCTGGGACGACTTCGACACGTTGTGCCAGCGTTATCCCCAGGTGTTGCCGTGGCTGCGTGAGCAGCATGCACGGGGCGCAGTGCTCTGCGGCGAAGCCACCGGGGTGTTCTGGCTGGCAGAGGCCGGCCTGCTCGATGGCAAGGAGGCGACCACCTACTGGCGCTTCTTCAACACCTTCGAAGAACGCTTCCCCAAAGTCCAACTCAACAAAGACAAGCACCTCACGGATGCCGACAACCTGTTTTGCGCCGGCGGCACCACCTCGGCCTGTGATCTCTACATTTACCTGATCGAGCGCTTCTGCGGGGCCAACGTGGCCCAGGCCGTGGCCCGCGACATCCTGTATGAAGTGCAGCGCAGCTATTCCCCCGGCCGCATTGGCTTCGGCGGGCAGAAACTGCATCAGGACGTGATCATCCTGCAGATCCAGCACTGGCTCGAAGAGCATTTTGCCGACAAGTTCCGCTTCGAAGACGTCGCCCGCGAGCACGGCATGAGCATCCGCAACTTCATGCGCCGCTTCCAGTCCGCGACCGGCGACAAGCCGCTGCACTACCTGCAACGCCTGCGCATCGAAACCGCCAAGGGTTTGCTGTCCGGCAGCCGCAAGAGCATCAAGACCATCAGTTACGAGGTCGGCTACGACGATGCGAGCTTCTTCGCCCGACTGTTCCGTCAGCACACCGAATTGTCGCCCAACCAGTACCGGCAGCAGTTCCAGCAAGCGGCGTAGGGCTTTATCCCACCTGGGGACCGCACACAAAAAAGGGCCTGCAAATCGCAGGCCCTTTTGGTATTCCGAAATACCTTACGGCTTATGTGCCCGCGACAGGAATTCGTGGGATTGCATCTCCAGCAGGCGACTCAGGGTGCGCTGGAACTCGAAGTTCAAGCGACCGCCGGTGTACAAGTCCTTGAGCTCGACTTCAGCAGAAATGATCAGTTTCACGTTACGGTCGTAGAATTCGTCGACCATGTTGATGAAACGTCGGGCGATGTCGTCGGTGGTGACGCTCATCTGCTCCACGCCACTGAGCAACACGGCGTGAAAGATCTTGCCCAGTTCGATGTAGTCATTCTGGCTGCGTGGGCCGTCGCACAGTTCGCGGAAGTCGAACCAGGCCACGTCGTCGCAGGTGCGCAAGGCGCGAATCTCGCGGTTCTCGATCATCAGTACGTCGTTCTCGACCGCAGCCGTGCATTCCGGCGTCAGCGCGCGGAAACTCTTGCGCAGGCTTTCGTGGGAGGCTTCGTCGAGCGGGAAGTGGAACAGTTCTGCTTGCTCAAGGTGGCGCAAGCGGTAATCGACGCCGCTGTCGACGTTGACGATGTCGGTGTTCTGCTTGATCAGCGCAATCGCCGGCAGGAACCGCGCACGTTGCAGACCGTCCTTGTACAGGCCGTCCGGCACAATGTTGGAAGTCGCGACCAGGGTCACGCCGTTCTTGAACAGCTCTTCCATCAAGGTGCCGAGGATCATTGCGTCGGTGATATCGGAAACGAAGAACTCATCGAAGCAGATGACCCGCGCCTCATTGGAGAAACGCTTGGCGATGATGGTCAGCGGGTTCTTCTCGCCGCCAAGGGTCTTCATCTCTTCGTGCACACGCTTCATGAAGCGGTGGAAGTGAGTCCGAGACTTTTCCTTGAACGGCAGCGCTTCATAGAAGGTGTCGACCAGGTACGTCTTGCCGCGACCTACGCCGCCCCAGAAGTACAGGCCCTTGACCGGTGCCTGGTCTTTCTTGCCGAACAGCTTGCCGAGCAGGCCCGGCTTGTTCTGCGAGGCCGCAACCAGGTCGTCGTACAGGCGCTGCAAATGACGCACGGCAGTTTCCTGGGCGGCGTCATGGAAGAACTCCGGACGTTTGAGATCAGCTTGATATCGTTCTAGGGGCGTCATAATTCGTTAGCAAGGCAACAAAAACGGGCCGTCACTGTAGCGACGGCCCGAAAGAATGGCAATCGGCCCTTGGTCGGGCCGCGCCGCGGATTATTCCTGGACTGGCGTCAGAGCGACCCGCAGGGCGTCAATGGCTTGGTCCCGCGCAGCGCTGTCGGCAAAGGCCGGGCTGTCGCCGATGCACGCGCCTTCGAGCCAGACGCTGAACCCCAGGTCGTCGCTGCGCACATCCAGCGCCTGGCCGGATTGCAGCTGCTTGGTTACTTGCCCTGCGGTTTTACCGTCGGCAAAGTTGCGCGACAGCAACAGTTGCTCGCCATCGGCCGCCAGCAGACGGAAGCGGAAACTGCCGTCGTCTTCACGGAAGCTGACAAAACGCGCGGCCTTGGCGGCTTTTTTCTTGGTACTGGCAGCGACTTGCGTCTGATTGACGAAAGAACGCAGGCCGACCGCTTCGCGCAGTTCGTTGAGGAACGGGGTGGCCACGGCGCGGGCTTTTTTCGCGCCGACCTGCAGGATATCTTCCAGGTCCGAGGGACGCGCAATCAGTTGGTGATAACGCTCACGGGACTCGCCCAGCTCATTGTCGAGCAGCTGGAACAGGCGATTTTTCGCTTCGCCCCAACCCAGGCCCTGCAACAGTTCGCTGCGGAACTCAGCCGCTTGGCCCGGGGTAGCGAACGCCTGGAACAGGGTGAACAGGTGCGAGTTGTCCGGGTCCTTGGCTTCGCCCGGGGCGCGGGAGTCGGTGACGATGCGCGAGATCGCGTCCTTCATGTCCTTGGCGCTGGTGAACAACGGAATGGTGTTGTCGTAGCTTTTCGACATCTTGCGCCCATCCAGGCCGGGCAAGGTGGCGACGCTTTCTTCGATCAGCGCCTCGGGCATGGTGAAAAACTCCTTGCCCTGGCCAAACAGGTGGTTGAAGCGCTGGCCGATGTCGCGGGCCATTTCCACGTGCTGGATCTGGTCGCGGCCGACCGGCACCTTGTGCGCGTTGAACATCAGAATGTCCGCGGCCATCAGCACCGGGTAGCTGTACAGGCCCATGGTGATGCCGGCGTCCGGGTCTTCGCCGGTCTCCAGGTTCTTGTCCACCGACGCCTTGTAGGCGTGCGCACGGTTGAGCAGGCCCTTGGCCGCGACGCAGGTCAGCAGCCAGGTCAGCTCAGGAATTTCCGGAATATCGGACTGACGGTAGAAGGTTACCCGGTCCACATCCAGGCCACCGGCCAGCCAGGTCGCGGCGATTTCCAGGCGCGAGCGCTGGATGCGCAGCGGGTCGTCGCACTTGATCAGGGCGTGGTAGTCGGCCAGGAAATAGAACGAATCGGCGTTGCTGTCGCGGCTGGCGACGATCGCCGGGCGGATCGCACCGGCGTAGTTACCCAGGTGCGGGGTGCCGGTGGTGGTAATGCCGGTGAGGATGCGCGTACGAGTAGTCATGGGTAATCGCTTATCAGACTGCTATCAATTCGAAAGGCGCGGCAGCAACAGATCCTTGAGATCGGTCAGCTTGCCGTGAAAAAAGTGTCCGCATTCTGCCACTTTCAGCAGCTCATGGGGGCGATCGAGGGCCGCGGACCAATCGTAAACCAGCTGCGGGTCGATCACTTCGTCGGTTTCCGGCTGGATCAGGGTCAGAGCGCCGTGCTGCGGCAACGGGTCCTGATCCCCCAGGCGCATCACCGCCGGCGCCACCATGAACAGCCGGGCCAGGGTCTCGCCCTTGGCTTCCAGGCGCCCACCGAGACTGGCCGCGACAAAACCGCCGAAGGAAAAACCGAACAAGGTCAGGGGCAAGTCAGGGTGCCTGGCCCGCAGCCATGCCGCCGCCGCCTGGGCATCGTCGACCTCACCGCTGCCCATGTCATGGCTACCGGCACTGGCGCCCACGCCACGGTAGTTGAATCGCAAAGTGATCAAACCGGCATCGCGAGCGGTGCGCTGCAGGGTCGAAACCACTTTATTGAGCATGGTGCCGCCCTGCACCGGGTTGGGATGGCAGATCAGCGCCAGGCCACGTGGTTCGGGGGAATCCAGGTACAAGGCTTCCAATTGACCCACCGGGCCAGCAATCTCTACAGGGGTTTCACGCATAAGCAAGGAAGGAACTCCGTGACCTCTCGAAGGGTCGACTCGTCTAGCTAAAAGTCTGTGCCTGGCATGATTGCGATCTCGTCGCGGTATACAGCGCAGGTCCGAGCCGTTAACGTAAAGCAAAGCCGTTTATAGAGGAAGGACTCGTGGAACACTCGCTCTTAGTTTGGTTGTTGCCGACTCTTGCCCTGGTTGCCGGTGTCGCTATTGGATTCCTGGTTGCGCGTCTGCTGCCCAATGCCGTGCCTAACAGCACGCAACGTCAGCTGGATGACATTCAGGAACGTTTTGACAGCTATCAGAATGAAGTGGTCACCCACTTCAACAGCACCGCAACGCTGGTGAAAAAACTCACCCAGAGCTATCAGGAAGTACAAGACCATCTCGCCGAGGGTGCCAACCGCCTGGCCCTGGACGAGCAGACTCGCCAACGCCTGCTGGCCGCGCTGCACGCCGATGCCGCCCAGGCCCCACGAGAACGCCTGACGCCACCGCGCGACCAGGAGCCGCCGCGCGACTACGCGCCAAAAACGCCCAACGCACCGGGCATGCTCGACGAGCATTACGGCCTGAAGAAGTAATACGCTTTCAGGCGATCGCCAAAAGCCCCCGGATGAGAAATTGCCCGGGGGCTTTTTTGTGCCTGTGGGTTTTACCGCCCCCAACGGCCATAAAAAAACCGCCCGGTCACTAGGACCGGGCGGACTTTTTTACACCTGGGGTTCAGTCAGATGTTCATGGGTACTGCTGCACTTGACCTTGCTGCTGGCCGCCATACTGCTGGCCAGGAATCGCCTTGAGGTTGACCTCGACGCGGCGGTTCTGCGCACGACCGTTGACGTCGCCGTTGCTGGCAACCGGGTTGTCCGGGCCTGCACCACGTGCCGACAGGTTGGCACCGCTGACACCCTGGGACGTCAGGTAGGTCGCCACGCTTTGCGCCCGACGCTGGGACAGGTCCATGTTGTGCTGGCGGCTGCCGGTGCTGTCGGTGTAGCCAACGATTTCGATCTGGTTCTGGTTGAACTCTTTCAGCGAGCCGGCCAGGTTGTTGAGCGGCTGGTAGAAGCTTGGGGCGATGTTCGCCGAATCGGTGGCAAACGTGATGTTGCCCGGCATGATCAGCTTGATCTGATCGCCCTGGCGCTGCACTTCAACCCCGGTGTTGGCCATGCTGGCGCGCAGTTTCTTTTCCTGCTGGTCGGCGTAGTAGCCATAACCGGCGGCGGAAGCACCGACCACGGCGGCACCGATCAGCGCGCCCTTGCCACGGTTGTTGTGGTCGATGGCAGCACCCGCCAGGGCACCAGCCAGGGCTCCCAGGCCACCGTACTTGGCGGTTTTGCTCATGCCCGTGGAGCCACCGTCGGCCTGACCCTGGTTGTCATAAGGGTTAGGGGACGCACAGCCCGACAACAAGGCCACGGCAGTTGCGACAATAATCAAACGACGCGAGGTGAACATGGAGAGCTCCTACTTTTACATTCTGTGGTGCAGCGGACGTTAGCAAATGGACCCCTGCGGGCGTTGGAACACGGCAACCGGCAAAAATTCCGTGGCGGCCTGTAACACCGGCTGTCCTAGGCGCGGACAAACGGATTTTCACGCATCTCGTCGCCCAGGCGAGTATCGGGACCATGCCCGGCGACCACGGTCGCCTCTTCATCGAGGATGTACAGGCGTTGCTTGATCGAGCGCACGATGGTCGCCTGGTCACCGGCCCACAAATCCGTGCGCCCCACCCCCCGCCGAAATAAAGTGTCGCCGGCTATCAGCAGCTTAGCCTCTGCAAACCAGAAACTCATGGAGCCCGGTGTGTGACCAGGCGTGTGCAACGCCACCCCACAGCCGCACGCCAGCTCTTCATCGTCATCCAGCCAGCGATCCGGCGACGGCACCGGGGTGTAGGGCACGCGAAACATCTGGCATTGCATCTCCAGGTTGTCCCAGAGGAACTGATCCTCCTTGTGCAAGTGCAGGGTAGCACCGGTTTTTTCCTTCAACTGGCCCGAAGCCAGGAAATGATCCAGGTGCGCATGGGTATGAATGATGCTCACCACCTTCAGGCCCAGGGCCTCGAGGCGTGCCAGGATCAACTCGTGATTGCCACCCGGATCGACGACGATGGCCTTTTTGGTGATCGGATCGCCAATGATCGTGCAGTTGCACTGCAACGGGCCGACGGGGAAGGTTTCGCGGATCAGCGCAGGTTTGGCAGCGTCCATGGGTGTTCCTGGAGAAAATGGATCGGCTATTCTGGCACAGCCCGCCACGATCGCCGATGGCAGGCCGGTAACAAAACACGCCCGGCCCTGGCATTCGCCAATGCCTGAACTGCCCCCACAACGGACACCCCCATGACGTTCAACTGGCACAGCGACCTACTGACAACCGCAACCGCGCTCGACAAACACTACAAAAACACCCAGAACGTCCGTCGTTTCATGCACCAACAATGCGGTGCAGACTTCCGCTTCGACCGCGACTTCATGGCCTGGATCCGCAGCGGAGCGCCGGCAACCCTGGGCGATGTGGTTAACGAGTGGCGGCGCCGGCAACCCGTAGCCGAAGGGCCGCCAATCTAAGGGCGGCTGCTCGAGATTCTCCATTAGGTTCGGCAGCATGCTTAAAGTTACTGCAGAGCAAGCCTACATCATTCAAAGAAACGTCTGATTTATCTCCCTTTGCCCCGTCATCTAGCGTGCGTCCTTTCGAGCCAACAAGGACGCAAGAGTTGACCCAACCATGAGGAGTGGTACTGAGATTGTTTATTTGCTTTTTGGAGGAGGTGTGCTTTTTGCCATTGGTTTTTTGTTTATCGGGACGCAGCTCTATCTGGCCTACTTCAGAATGAACGAAATACTTGAAAACCTAAGCCGCTCTCGGGGGGTTCAACTTCGACGATCCATGATGGGCAAGGATCCATTCAGTCGCTTCTTCATGTTGATCAGCGTGAGTGCAATGCTGAGCTTCTACAACCGCTCCATAAAGGGTGGCGACTTGGACCTGGAGGATTACAGCAACTTCCCATGCGGGCTACGTCAAATGCTAACGATCTCGTATTTGACGGCCCTTTTCGCAGGCGTACTGTTGTTCACGCTTTGGGGAGTTGGAAAGTACATGGGGTGGCTAAAGTAGCCTTTGCCCGAATGCACATCTGGCGTTTTGATCCCCCCTCAAAACACCAACTGCAACGTCTCCTTCCCCTCCAGCCCCAGCAAGTACTGCTTGGCCTCCAGCCCCCCGGCAAACCCGATCAGGCTGCCCGATGCGCCTATCACCCGGTGGCAGGGGGTGACGATCGAGATCGGGTTCTTGCCGTTGGCGGCGCCTACCGCCCGTACCGCCTTGGGGCTGCCGATCTGTTGGGCGATCTGGCTGTAGCTGCGGGTTTCACCGAAGGGGATGGTCAGCAGGGCCTGCCAGACCTTTTGCTGGAACTGGGTGCCGACAAAGTCCAGTTGCAGGTCAAAGTGCTCGCGCTCACCGGCGAAGTACTGTCGCAGCTGGCGTTCGGTTTCCTGCAGCAGCGGGTTGTGGATATCTTCCTGCAGCGGGCCGATGCGCACGCGGTTGAGCCGTTCGTTTTCCCAGAGGATTGCGCAGAGTTTGTCGCCGCTGGCGATCAGGGTCAGGGTGCCGACCGGCGACGGCATCCGTTTGAATACGTAGGACATGGGGAACTCCTGGATCCGACGCTAAGGTGCGGTCGTTGAGTATTGTCAGAGGACGTATTCAGAGTAATCCAGGGGGCAAACGCAAGAACTACGTTTCTTGCGTTTGAATTTTCCTGGTGGCCAGGGGTTACCCGCAAAAAGGCCTTCAGAAAGGCTTAAAGCCGGCCATATTCCTGCGCCGTGCGATCCAGTGCCCGCAGTGTCTTGGCGACCAGTTCGTCGACTTCTTCACGGCTGGCGATCAACGCCGGGGCCATGATCATGCGCCCCAGGGTGGAGCGGATGATCACGCCCTCTTCAAAACCCAGGGTTCGGCAGCGCCAGGCGATGTCATGCTCGTTGACAAACCGTTTACGGCTGCCCTTGTCCTCGGCCAGTTGCAAAGCCGCGACCATGCCCACGCCCTGGATATCGCCCACCAGCGGGTGCTGACCGAACACTTCGCGCAGGCACCGTTGCAGGTAAGGCCCGATGTCATCCTTGACCCGAGTGACCACCCCTTCGTCGCGCAACGCCTTGAGGTTGGCGATTGCCACTGCTGCGGCCACCGGGTGCCCGGAATAGGTCAGGCCGTGGGCGAATACCCCGCCCTGCTCCACCAGCACCTGGGCCATTTTCTTCGACAGGATCAGCCCGCCCATGGGGATGTAGCCCGACGTCAGGCCCTTGGCGATGGACAGGGTGTCGGGCTCGAACCCGAAGTATTCATGGGCGAACCATTCACCGGTTCGACCGAAGCCACCGATCACTTCGTCGGCACACAACAACACGTCGTACTGGCGGCAGATGCGCTGAATTTCCGGCCAGTAGCTCTCTGGCGGGAAGATCATCCCACCCGCGCCCTGGAAGGGTTCGGCGATGAATCCGGCGACCTTGTCAGCCCCCAGCTCGAGGATCTTGGCTTCCAGTTGTTGCGCCGCCCGCAGGCCAAATTCGGCCGCGGTCAGGTTGCCTTCATGGGCAAAAAAGTACGGTTCGTCGATGTGTGCGATGTCCGGCAGCATGCCGCCCATCTCGTGCATGAACTTCATGCCGCCGAGCGCCGTGGCCGCCAGGGTCGAACCGTGATAACCGTTCCAGCGGCCGATCATCACCTTCTTCTCGGGCTTGCCGAGCACCTGCCAGTAACGGCGCACGGTGCGGATCAGCACTTCGTTGGCCTCGGAACCGGAGTTGGTGTAGATCGCGTGGCTGTAGTGCCCCGGCAGCAGGCTGAACAACAACTCCGACAGCTCGATGACCTGCGGATGGGTGGTGTGGAAAAACATGTTGTAGTAAGGCAACTGCTCAAGTTGCCGGGTCGCCGCGGCGGCCAGGTCCTTACGCCCGTAGCCCAGGTTGGTGCACCACAACCCCGACATGCCATCCAGGTAACGCCGACCGTCGTTGTCCCACAGATGCAGGCGCTCGCCTCGCACCATCACCCGCGGCCCTTCGTCATTGAGGGCTTTCTGATCGACGAACGCGTGGATGTGGTGTGCAGCGTCGGCGGCCTGGTAGTCGCGGGTATCACGTGGGGTGGTCATCGCCAGTTCTCCGTTGTGGTGATAGATAGTGGCCCAGGTGCCCGCAGGGCAAAAATAGTAAAAATGTGTTCGCAGGCGATGAAAAAACTGGGCAGCGTTTCTCCCCATGCACCCGTCATGTGGTTATTGTTCAGGCATGACCCAATCGTCGCCCAAGCGGACCTGGGCGATGCGCAAATTGCTTGGGATCAGCGGTCGAGACCGACGCCTGTCCCATCACCCCGAGGTTTGCTGTGGCTGCCTACAATCTGCGTCAACTCAAGTACTTCATCACGACCGTAGAATGCGGCAGCGTCGCCGAGGCTTCGCGCAAGCTGTACATCGCCCAGCCGTCGATCTCCACGGCCATCAAGGGCCTGGAAGACAGCTTCGGGGTCCAGTTGCTGATCCGCCACCACGCCCAGGGCGTCTCCCTCACCCCCAGCGGCGCACGCTTTTATCGCAAGGCCCAGGAACTGCTGCGCATGGCCAAGGAGTTCGAACAGAACGCCCTGGCCGACAACGACGTAGTGTCCGGGCAGATCGACATCGGCTGCTTCGAGACCGTGGCACCGTTGTACCTGCCGCAACTGATGGCCGGGTTTTCGGCGCTGTACCCGGGGGTGGAAATCCGCATCCGCGATGGCGAACAGCAGGAGCTGGTGCAGGGGCTGACGTCGGGGGCCTTTGACCTGGCGATCCTCTACGAGCACGACCTGGATGGCACAATCCAGACCGAACCCTTGATGCCGGCGCAACGCCCTTATGCCCTGTTGCCGGCCGATCACCGCTTCGCCCAGCAGGCCCAGGTGTCACTGCGCGACCTGTGTCTGGAGCCGATGATTCTGCTGGATGTGCAGCCGAGCCGGACCTACTTCGTCAGCCTGTTCGATGAACTGGGGCTGACCCCACGAATCGCCTTCAGCTCACCCTCGATCGAGATGGTGCGTGGCATGGTCGGGCAAGGTTTCGGTTTTTCGATCCTGGTCACCCGGCCGCATTCGCAATGCACCTACGACGGGCAGAAAGTGGTGTGCCTGGACATCGTCGAAGACGTCACCGGTTCCGGACTGGTGGCCGCCTGGCTCAAGCGCGGGCAATTGACCAAGCCGGCGCAGTTGTTTGCCGACTACTGTCGGGAGCAGTTGACGGCCAAGGCCCTGGGTTCGGGCTGATGTACGCGGCCCGAATCAGGCCAGCAGCCCGAGTTCTTTCGCCCGGGCCACGGCCTGGGTGCGACGCTCAACGCCGAGCTTGCTGTTGATGTGGCTGGCGTGGGTTTTCACCGTGTGCAACGAAATGAACAACTGATCGCTGATTTCCTGGTTCGAACAGCCCCGGGCAATCAGTTGCAGCACCGCCTGCTCACGAACGCTGAGGGTTTCGCCGCCGGGTTGGCTATCCACGCTTTCGCGAATCGCGACCTGGGGCAAGCGCTCCATCAGGCTCTGGCGCAGAGGTGTGGGCGGACAATGGGCCAGTTGCTCACGCAGCCAGTCCGGTCGCTCGCGCAGTAAGCCGTCAAAGGGTTGCAGCACACCCCCGCTGGCGGCCTCGAACGCCTGAGCCAGGGCCCGACGCGCCTCTGGCTCGCGCCCATGGCCCAGCAACAGGCCGACTTTCTGAATCAGCGCCATCACGCTGAGCATCTGCCGACCGCTTTTCTGTCCATGTTCGAGCAGGGCATTGAGACGCCCTTCGGCCAGCATCGGCTGGTTCTGCATCGACTCCAGCAGGGCTTGTTGCAACTCGATGTGCAGGGGCATTTGCGGGTGGAATTCAGGGGGCGCCGCAGCCTGTTCGCCGTTGTAGGTCTGGCCCAGGCGTGTCAGCCAGGCGCCGGCCAGGTCGGTACGGCCCTGGGCCAGCCACAGTTCACATTTGACCAGGGTCAGCATGGCCAGGTAGTAGATCGGTGGCACGTCCCAGATGTGCATCAGCCGCTCGGCCTCGGCCAGTTCGGCGAACGCCTTGGCAAACTCGCCCCGGCTGCCTTCCAGCCGGGCGATCACGCTGTGGCCGATCAGCACGCTGATGTCGCGGCAGGCCCGCGCTTCTGTCAGGCCGGCGTGCAGGCGGGCAAGCCCAGGTTCGGGTTGCAGGCGCAGGATCAGCAGGAAACCTTCGTACAGGGTCAGGCGCGCGCGCACTGCGTACAGGCGTTGGGGCGACAGGCCCTGCAAGCGTTGCTGGCCCTGGCGGACTTCGTCCAGGGCACGGAGAATTTCCCCCCGCGCCTGCAGCACCCGGGCGCGGTCGTAATGGGCCAGCGCTTCGAACAGGGGGTTGCCGACCCGTTGCGCCAACTCCAGGGATTCCCGGTTCAGCTCGCGGGCACGCCACAGGTCGGCGTCGGCAATGGCCAGGTTTGACAGGGTCGACAGGCACATCAGCCGCTGGCCATAGCGTTTGTGCGGCAGGCTTTGCAGGGCCTCGGTGCAGTACAGCAGGGTCAGCTCGCGCTGGCCGCGGCCACGGGCGATGATCCCGCTGAGGGCCAGCCACTGCGCCAGCATGGATTTCTGTGCGGTGGCCGATGGGGCTGGCAGGAACCGGCTGAGGTGGCTGGCCAACTCTTGCGCGGCGTCCAACTGGCAGGCCAGGCCCAGGGCCCAGCTGTACAACACGATCAGGCGCGGGGTGCTGACCAGCAGGCTGTCGGGCAAGTCCATTTTCCAGCGCAGCAACATGCCGACATTCTGTTCGGCCAGCAGTTGCTCCTCGGACAGGTTCTGCACCAGGTTCGCCGCCACGTCCAGGTGCCCGGCGCGCAAGGCCTGCTCCACGGCTTCGTCGAGCAGGCCCTGGGCATTGAACCAGCGGCACGCCCGCAGGTGCAGGCTGGCGACGGGCACCATGGCGTTAACGGTCGGGCGACTGCGCAGCAGGTCGGAAAACAGATGGTGGTAGCGAAACCAGTGCCCCTGCTCGTCGAGCGGCACCAGGAACACCTGGTGGGACAGCAGGTAACGCAGGATTTCCGCACTGTCGTGGGCTTCGCGCACCGCGTCGCACAGTTCGCTGCAAAAGCGCTCCTGCGGCGCGGTGTCGTAGAGGAAAGCCTGGACTTCGGCGGGCAGGCAATCGATGACTTCTTCGAGCAGGTAGTCGCGGATCAGCCCTTCAGCACCATGCAGAGGCGGTGGCAGTGTCGCGCCATTGCCGGCTTCCGACGCCGCGAGCAACCAGAAACGCAGCCCCGCCACCCAGCCTTCGCTACGCTCGATCAGGCTTTCCAGCGCCTCGCCACGCAGCGAACTGCTGTGTCGGTTCAGTAGGGCCAGGGATTCGTCGTGCGTCAGGCGCAGGTCCTGCTCGTGCAGTTCGAGCAATTGCCGCGACAGGCGCAAACGGGCCAAGTGCCAGTCTGGCCGCTGGCGACTGGTCACCAGCACCAGCAGGCCATCGGGCAGGTGATTGAGGAAAAACTGTAGGCAGCGGTCCAGCACCGGGCCCTGAGCCAAGTGATAGTCATCCAGCACCAACAACAAGGGGGCGCTGGGCGAGAGCTGGACTGCCAGTTCGTCGAGCAGCCCGTCCAGCCACTCTTCGAAGGCGAACGGCTGATGACGCTGGCGCATCTTCAGCAGGCCCAGGGCCTGGCTGCCTAGCTGAGGAAAGTAGTGCTGCAGGCCTTCGAGCAACCGTTCGAGAAAACGCCCCGGATCATTGTCCCGCGGGCTGAGTCCCAGCCACAGGCTTTGCCAGTGGTCCGGCAGGCTCTGGCAGAACTCCACCGCCAGCGAGCTTTTACCGAATCCGGCCGGGGCGCTGACCAGCAGCAGTCGCCCGCTCAAACCGGCACTCAGCCGCTCGCACAACCGCGGACGCAGGATGTGGCCGTCGGGCAAGGGGGGACGGTAAAAGCGTCCTTCCAGCATCGGCACGGCCGGGCTCGGAGGGCTCTGGATTCGGAACAGGTCAGTCATAGCCAACTCTTATTGAAGTGCTGTTGTCGGCATTGCAGATGTCCGCAGACTAGCGGCAAACCGCCAGGGTTTGAAGGCAATTGCTACAAATGGCTACAAAAAGTCTACGACCTCCCTTGCTCCTAGCCATTGGGTGGGTGTCGAACGCTTTATCCGAGGCGAAAAAAAGCCCCGAACCAGTCGGGGCGTTTTTCGAGGATGCGGCCTCTGGTGCAGCGTATTAGCGAACACCTTCCTGCCGCAATGCGGCCGGGGTGAAGTCGCTGGTGGTGGCAGTGAAGCCGAAGTCGTAAGCCTGTTTCTCTTCGTTCTTCATGCCCAGTGCCAGGTAACGGCCGGACTGCAGGTCGTAGAGGGTTTCTAGGGCATACCACGGCACTTGTTTGTCGTAGTAGTCCTGGGCATGGGCTTCAGCCACGCGCCACAGTTGACCACGACCGTCGTAGTGGTCGATGACCGCGGCTTGCCAGGTGTCTTCGTCGATGTAGAAGTCACGCTTGGCGTAGATGTGACGCTGGCCTTCCTTCAGGGTCGCAACCACATGCCACACGCGGCGCAGCTCGTAGCGGGCCAGGTCCTGGTTGATGTGCCCGGCCTTGATGATGTCGGCGTACTTGAGCTTCGGATCGTCGAGCTTGTAGCTGTCGGAGGCGATGTACATCTCTTTCTTGCCTTCGAGCTTCCAGTCGTAACGGTCCGGTGCACCGTTGAACATGTCCAGGTTATCGGACGTCCGCAGGCCGTCGGCTGCAGTACCCGGGCCGTCATAGGACACTTGCGGGGCACGGCGCACACGACGCTGACCGGCGTTGTAGACCCACGCCGAACGCGGCTCCTTGACCTGGTCGAGGGTCTCGTGGACCAGCAGCACACCACCGGCCAGACGCGCCGGCGCGGTCACTTTCTGCTTGAAGTAGAACAGGATGTTGCCTGGGTTTTTCGGGTCGTAGTCCTTCATTTTGTCGCGGAACACGAACTGGTCCTGGAAGTACACCAGGCTGTAGGAGCCGTTGGCTTGCGGCGTGGCCTGGGTGACCAGGCGGGTCACGCTGCCACCCCGGTAGCGGGTGATGTGGTTCCAGATCACTTCCACGCCGGTTTTCGGGATTGGGAACGGCACGGCCGTTTCGAAGTTTTCCAGGCCGTTGCCACCCGATACGAGGGTGGTGTTGGTGGCGTTGCGCTTGATGGACGCGAACACCTCAGGCGGCACGGTGGCGCCACGGTGCGAGGTGTACACCGGCATCTTGAAGGTTTCCGGGTAACGCTTGAACATCGCGTATTGGCCCGGAGCCAGCTTTTCCTTGTACTTGTCGACGTTCGACGCGGTGATGGTGAACAGCGGTTGCTCGCTGCCAAAGGGATTGGACAGGAAGCCCTTGCTGTCGACCGTGCCGGCGTTCTTGGCCAGGGGTTTCCAGCTCGGGATCGAGCCGTCGGCATTGCCGGCCATTTCTGCGCCCATCGGCGTCAGGCTCTTGCCCAGCTTGTCGGCTTCGGCTGCCGGGACGGCGGCCATGACACCGGTCGCCAGCAACGAAAGCCCCAGCCCTGCGACGTACACCAGATTCTTGGTTATTTTCATTTCTTGTTCGTCCTGAAGAAGCAGTGCTTAGAAGTTCACGCCGACGCTGAGCGCGACGAAGTCACGGTCATCCACGGTGGTGTACTTGCCGTCGAAGAAGTTGGTGTAGGCCAGGCTCGCGGTGTAGGTGTTCTGATACTCGGCATCCAGACCCAGGCTGACGGCCTTGCGACCTTCCTCGAAGTTGCCGCCAGGCCCCGGCGAATAGCCGCTGACGTCGTGGGACCAGGCCACGTTCGGCTTGAGGTTGACCCCGGCGAACACGTCGTTGTAGTCCCAGATCGCACGGCCACGGTAGCCCCAGGAGGTCGAGGTGGTGAAACCTTCGTCGTTGCAATTGCGCGTGGCGTTGTTGGTCGCAGCACCCGGACCTGCACCGGCAATGGTGCTGGCGTTCAGGGCCTGGCAAGTGCCGCCTGGCAGTTCGCCCGGACCGTAGACAGGGTCGCGGCCATAACGCACGTCCGAGGTGCTTTCCAGCCCGCCAACGTGGGTCACGCCGATTTCACCCACCAGGGTCAGGCGGCTGGCGCCCATGACCTGGTCGAAGAAGTGCGTCAAGGTCGTCTGGAATTGAGTCACTTCCTTGCGGCGGTAGCCGTGCAGGTCGGTACCCGGAGTTCCCTGCAAGAGCGATGCGTTTTGATAGCCCGGCAATGGCGTCACACCGGCAAAGAGGATATCCGTGGAGTTCAGTTGCACCGGTGCGTTAGGGCGGTAGCTGATCTCGCCTTGCCACGCCGTACCGGTTGGCAAAGTGGTGGAGAAGCTCAGGCCGTACAGACGAATATCCTCCGGATACTCGACGAAATACTGCGAGTTACCTGCTACCAGCAATGGCGCCAGACGGGCGATCGGCCCCTGAAGCGACGAGGCAAGGTTGTAAATCGATTGCGGGCCACCGGTGGCGCTGAAGATTGGTGCCCGGCTGTGGTAGTTCATGAAGTAAGCACCGAACTCGGTGTCCAGCGGGTCGAACATGTACTTGAAGGATGCGCCCCACTGGCCGCTGTCCCGTGCATCGCGGTCCGGACCGCGACGTACCAGCACGCCTTCCTCGTTGACGTCGACACCCAGTGCAGCTGCTGGGCCCAGGGCTGCAGCCGGCAGGGTCGAGCGCTTGTTCAATACGCGCAGGTTGTTGTCGCAACCGTCGGCGATGATGTCCGGCTGGGAGAAGAAGGTGCCGCAGTTATCGACAACGGTCTGGTCCCATTCCAGTTGATAGAACGCCTCGGCCGAGAGGTTTTCGGTCAGGCTCTGGGACACGTAGAACATGTTGACCGGGATCAGGCCTTCCTTGATCTCGGCACCCGGACGACGGAATGCGGACACGTCGATCGGGTTGATGGAGTTGATGCCGCCGCCGATGAAGGTACTTTCACCCCAGCTGACCACCTGTTTGCCCAGGCGCACGGAGCCCGGCTGATCGGCAATCGCGTAGTTGTGGTAGACGAAGGCGTCGAGGATCTGCCCGCCGGAGGACTTGGCGCCTTCCTTGCGGTTGTCGTTGCTGACGTCCTTGAATTCCAGCTCTTCGTTCTGCAGCGCGAAGTCATACCAGTACTTGCCCCGGACAAACACGCCGGTGTCACCGTACTTCAGTTCAAGATCATGAATGCCTTTGAAGATCTTCGAGAACGCTTGTCCGCTCTTGAAGTTCAAGTGGCCGTCATCGGAGGTCTGGGACAGACCGTGCCCACCGTTGTTGACGCCGATGAGGTTCTTGTTTGGCGATTGGGTCGACACACTCATGCCCAACGAGAGGGACGAGTCGAATTGACCTTCGATTTCACCAACGTTGAAACTGACGCCGAATGCAGGCCCGGCGAGCGTAGAGGCGAGACTGACCGCCAAGGGCAGTTTCGCCCGGCGCCAGAACTGGTTTACTGATGTCATCGACGCTACTCCATGTGCTTTTATTGTTATGGCAGTGAGCACTTTTAAAAACGCTCTGGAAGACGGTGAGCCATGTGCTCGCGAAGTCATCCAAAGTTGCATCGCCCCTGTTCGTGCGTGCGTCTCGCTCTTAAAAATCCTTGGACGGACTATATCCAGCAGGCTGTACTGCTTGATCCCTCTAAAGTGTGATTTGCAGCCCCCAACCACTCTGGAACGGTCCTTCTGCCAGTCCGGCAGATGCCGGCACGGCAAGGATGGCTGAAAATTCGGAATTAACAAGCCAAGCGCTTGCTTGGTGGGCATGTCGTGCCCTTTCGGGCACGACTCCGGAGACTTAAAGCGTCGACAGGAAGGTGCTGTTGTTGGCTTGCCACTGCGTGATGTCGAGGCGGATGCGTTTCTTGTCGAGCTTGCCGACACTGGTCTTGGGAATTTCCGTAACAAGGGCGATCTGGCTCGGGATGGCCCACTTGCTCAGGTGGCCCAATTCCACGAATGGCTTGAGGTGCTCCTTGAGTTCCTTGGCCCCGATCACGTGGCCTTCACGGATCACCAGCAAGGCAAACGGGCGCTCACCCCACTGCGGATCGGGAATGCCTACCACTGCTACTTCGCGTACCGCCTGGTGCCGGCTGATCAGGTCCTCGAGGTCCAGGGACGAGATCCACTCGCCACCGGTCTTGATCACGTCCTTGATCCGGTCGCGGATGTCGATCACCCCCATGCTGTCCAGGGTCGCAACGTCCCCGGTGTGCAGCCAGCCCCCGGCCCAGAGCTCTGCGCCCTTCTGCGGCTCGTTGAAATACCCCTCGGTGAGCCACGGCGCACGCAGCACCAGCTCGCCCTGGGACTCGCCATCGGCCGGCAGAAAATTACCCTCGGCGTCGATCACCGCCGCTTCCACCAACGGCACTGGCACCCCGGCCTTGATCCGGTAAGTGGTGCGTTCGTCCTCGGTACCGGCCATCAGCTCATCATTGAGGTGGGCACAGGACACCAGCGGCCCGGTTTCCGACATGCCATAGGCCGCGGTGAGCTGAATCCCCTTGGCCTTGGCCGCTTCGTACAGTGCACGGTTCAGCGCGCTGCCGCCAATGACGATTTTCCAGCCAGCAAAATCGGTGTTTTGCGCCGCCTTGGAGTTGAGCACCATTTGCAGGATGGTCGGCACGCAGTGGGAAAAGCTGACTTTTTCCTTGCGCCACAGCTCCACCAGGTACTCCGGGTCGTAACGGCCGGGGTAGACCTGCTTGAGGCCAAGCATGGTGGCCACGTAGGGCAGGCCCCAGGCGTGCACGTGGAACATCGGGGTGATGGGCATGTACACGTCGTTGGTCCCCAGCAGGCGCACGCTGTCGATGCTGCCCATGATCGTCGACACGCCCATGGTGTGCAGCACCAGTTGCCGGTGGGTGAAGTACACCCCCTTGGGGTTGCCGGTGGTGCCGGTGGTGTAGAAGGTAGTCGCTACCGAGTTCTCGTCGAAGTCGGCGAAATCGTAGTGCGGGCTCGCGGCCGCCAGCAGTTGCTCGTACTCGCCCACCAGGTTCGGCAGCTCGGCAGTCTTTTCCGGCAGGTCGGTGAGCAGCAGGGTTTTCTCCACCGTGGTCAGGTGCCCGGCGATGGCCTGGTACAACCCGACGAATTCGCTGTTGACCAGCACGAAGCGGTCCTCGGCGTGGTTCATGGTGTAGAGGATCTGCTCAGGCGACAGGCGCACGTTGATGGTGTGGATCACCGCACCGATCATCGGGATGGCGAACATGCATTCCAGGTAACGATGGCTGTCCCAGTCCATCACCGCCACGGTGTCACCCGCCTTGACCCCGGCCGCCGTCAGCACGTTGGCCAGCCGCGCGACGCGCTCGATCAGCGTCGGATAGCTGTAGCGCAACTGGTCGCGGTAGACAATCTCGCGGGTTTTCTCATAGCGACTGCCCGACATCAGCAATCGCTTGATCAACAGCGGGTATCGATAAGCACCTTCGGCTGGCGGAATAACGCGAGTCTGCAACATAAGCATCCCTTTCATCTGACTGCACGGTCTTGGCGTAAAGACTGCACTTTAGTCAGCCTGGACGCGCGCCAAATCAGCCAAAGGAATGATTTGAGAGCGGGGCAAATGCTGGCTCTGAGCCAGCATTGCCAGGAAAAAGACTCACATCATCAGGCCGCTTGCCCTACTGCCGCCTCGGCCGGTGTACGTGGGAATATCAGTGCCGAGAGGAAGGTCAAAGCAGCAAAACCGGCCAGGATCAGGTACAGCCCGACAAAACCCTGGCGAGGCTCGACAAAGGCAATCAGCGGGATGGCCGTGGCGCTGGCACCGAATGACAGGCAGTAACGCAAGGCAAACACTCGCGATTGCCATTGCGGCGCCACGAAATTGGCGACCATCGCGTCATTCACCGTCACCTGCCCGAACACCACGAACATGAAGGCTGCACCCAACACGATGACCGCCGAGCCCTCGACATAGGCCATGGCAAACAACAGCGGGGCCTGGCACAGAGTGAGCACGATGAACGGCCATTTCAGGCTGAAGCGATGCAACACCCGACCGATACTCAACTGCGCCACCGCACCAAAGGCGTAGGCCAGGCTGACCACCACCCCCAGGGTTTGCGGTGAGGCGAACAGGTCGTGCAGGCGCTCCTGGAACAACTTCGGATAGGTCATGGTCGTGGCATTGAACACCACCCCGCCCGTGGCAGTGGCCAGGGCCAGTACCCCGAACACCATGACCATGGAAATCCGCTGGCCCGCGGCGCTCTTGAGGGGGGTATGGGCGCGCACGGGGATCGGCTCCTCGCGCACCTGCAAGGCAAAGCCGATGCCCAGGGCGATGGCGGCGACACCTGGCAGGATAAACGCCGAACGCCAGCCAAACTGCGCCACCAGCAAGCCGGTGACCAAGGCCGAAAACGCCACCCCCAGATTGCCCCACATGCCGTTGATGCCAATTTCACGGCCACGGTTCTGGGCGTAGGCCACCAGCATCGCCGTGCCCACCGGGTGATAAATCGCGGCAAACACCCCCATCAGCGTCAACCCCAGGACCAGCATCGGCGCGGAGCTGCTCAGGCCGGTGAAAATCGCCGAGGCGCCAATCCCGAAGAAAAACACCAGCATCATCTGGCGTCGGCTCCAGTGGTCGCCCAGCCAACCCGCCGGCAGCGAGCAGGCACCAAAGGCAATGAACCCGCCCAGGGACAGGCCGATCATGGCGGCGTAGTCCAGGCCAAAGACCTCGGTCATGCCCAGCACGGCGGCGGGAAAAATCAGCATGAACATGTGATCGATCACATGGGCGGCGTTGATGTAGCGAATGACATTTCTGGGTTGATGCATGGCGGCACACTATTCGTTGAGGGTGTGGCGTTATGCTAAGTTGGCAATAACACGCATTCCCGACAACAAACTCATCGAACCAGACAATGTTAATCAGTCACTTCCACCATGGCCCTGTCAGCGCCTACCCGCGGGATTACCCGGATGGCGCGCACCAGGAGCGGCATATCCATCGCGAGGCGCAATTGCTGTACGCCATGTGCGGCACCATGCGCGTGGTCACGGCCCAAGGTGCGTGGGTAATTCCGCCGACTCGGGCGGTGTGGATTGCACCGTGGGTCGAGCATGAAATCTTCATGTCCGGCAAGGTGTGCGTGCGTTCGCTGTTCATTGACCCCGAACTGTCGCCCGCCAACCTCAGCCAGTGCTGCGTACTGGCCGTCACCCCGCTGCTGCGCGAGCTGATCCTGAAGGCGGTGCAAGCCCCCCGCCACGCAAAGAACCCGCTGATCCAACAGTTGATGCTCGAAGAAATTGCCGGCCTGGAAAACCTCCCGCTGCACATACCCATGCCCGAGGACCGGCGCCTGCAAGGGATTTGCCTGGCCCTGCTGCAAACCCCCGACCATCCCAATACCCTGGAGGATTGGGCGCAACAGGTCGGCGCCAGTTCACGTACCCTGGCGCGACTGTTCCAGCAACAGTTGAAGATGAGTTTCAACGCCTGGCGCCAGCAACTGCGCCTGATGGAAGCCCTGCCGCGACTGATCGCCGGGCAAAGCGTGCAGAGCGTTGCCGATCAATTGGGCTATGGCAGTGCCCGAGCCTTCAGCGCGATGTTCCGGCGGTTGCTGGGGCACAACCCCCGGGAATACCTCAGCGCGCTGAATCAGCTCAGCAGTCTCAATGCATCTCGGTGAATGCCAGCTTCACCCCAATGGCGATCAGCACCACGCCCATCATGCGGTCGAACCAATGCCCCATGCGGGCAAAACCTGAGCGCACTCGCTGCTGGCTGAACAGCATCGCCACCAGGCAGAACCAGATGGCCGTCGCCACGGCCAGGTAGATGCCGTAGCCGGCCTGAACCGCCAGCGGCGTATGCGGGTTGATCACCACGGTGAACAGGGACAGGAAGAACAGCGTGGCCTTGGGGTTCAGGCCGTTGGTCACGAAACCCGAGGTAAAGGCACCGCGTGCTGTACGAACGCCGGCTTCCTGGTGCAGGTCTTCAGTGGCAGGCTTGGCCGGCTGCGCACGCAGGGCCTTGTAGCCGATGTACAGCAGGTAGGCCGCCGCCAGCCACTTCAGGGCGTTGAACAGCACGATCGACTGCGACACGATCAAGCCGATGCCCAGCAACGAGTAACCCACGTGCAGGAAGATCGCGCTGCCCACCCCCAGCGCCGTCCAGGTACCCGCGCGCCGACCATGGGTCACGGCCTCACGCACCACCACGGCAAAGTCCGGACCGGGACTTGCGACGGCCAGCAGGTGAATCAGGGCAACGGTCAAAAACTCTGTCCAGTACATTGGAGCTCCTTGAGGGCAAGCGTAACTATTTATTTCATCTGGTAGGCTCGGCAGATTACGCCTTCAGACTCACGCGCAAAAGGTACAGTTAATGACGAACAATCGCCGCGCCGTTTTCCTTGATCACCCTTCACTGGACCTCGGGGACCTCGACCTCAGTGCATTGCGCGACTGCTTCAGCGAACTGCAGCTGTTCGCCCAGACCGAGCCCGGACAAGTGGCCGAACGCCTGCAGGGCGCCACGGTGGCGATCACCAACAAGATCCTGATCGATGCCTGTGCCATGGCCGCCAACCCGGACCTGAAACTGATCCTGATCACCGCCACCGGCACCAACAACGTCGACCTCGCCGCCGCCCGCGCCCAGGGCATTACCGTGTGCAACTGCCAGGGTTATGGCACACCGTCGGTGGCCCAGCACACGATCATGTTGCTGCTCAACCTGGCCACCCGCCTGGGTGACTATCGCAAGGCCGTCGACGCAGGCCGCTGGCAGCAGGCCAAACAGTTCTGCCTGTTGGACTACCCGATTGTCGAGCTGCAAGGCAAAACCCTCGGCCTGCTCGGTCACGGCGAACTGGGGGGTGCGGTGGCGCGATTGGCCGAAGCCTTTGGCATGCGGGTGGTCTCGGGACAGTTGCCAGGTCGCCCTGCCCGCGCCGACCGGATGCCGCTGGACGAGTTGCTGCCCCAGGTCGATGCCCTGACCCTGCACTGCCCACTCAACGAACACACTCGTCACTTTATCGCCGCCCGCGAACTGGCGCTGCTCAAGCCCGGCGCTTTTGTGGTCAACACTGCGCGCGGAGGCCTGATCGATGAACAGGCGTTGGCCGATGCCTTGCGCAGTGGTCATCTGGGCGGGGCGGCCACCGACGTGCTGAGCGTCGAGCCGCCGACCACCGGCAATCCGCTGCTGGCCAGCGACATCCCGCGCCTGATCGTCACCCCGCACAACGCCTGGGGCAGCCGCGAAGCGCGCCAGCGGATCGTCGGCCAGTTGAGCGAAAATGCCCGGGGCTTTTTCAGCGGTACAGCGCTGCGGGTCGTCAGTTGATAAACTGCCGCACTTTTTTTCAAGGAGCAGAGTATGGATCCGCGCAGTGAAGTACTGCTTCGACAGGCTGAATTGTTTCAAGGCAACGTGCTGCTGGCCGGCTTGCCTGCCGACGACTTGCTGGGCAAATTGCCCGACGCCCATGGCTGGTGCTGGCACGCCGGCGATCAAGCGGCCCTGGACGCCCGTTTTGCCGAGCGCAGCCATTTCGGGGTGCATGCACCCACGCGAGAGTTTGCAACGGCGGTGCTGTTCCTGCCCAAGTCCAAGGACCTGACCGACTACATCCTCAACGCCCTCGCCTCGCGCCTGGCCGGTTGTGAACTGTACCTGGTGGGGGAAAAGCGCAGCGGCATCGAAGGCGCCGCCAAGCAGCTCAACCCGTTCGGTAAACCACGCAAGCTCGACAGCGCGCGGCACTGCCAGCTGTGGCAAGTGACCGTGGCCCATGCACCTCAAGCCAAGTCCCTGGAAAGCCTGGCGCAGACGTATGAGTTGCCGCTGGCCGAAGGCCCGTTGACCGTCATCAGCCTGCCGGGGGTGTTCAGCCACGGTCGACTGGATCGCGGCAGCGCCCTGCTGCTCGAACACCTCGACAAACTGCCCAGCGGCCACCTGCTGGACTTCGGTTGTGGTGCCGGCGTACTGGGCGCGGCGGTCAAGCGCCGTTATCCGCACAACACCGTGACCCTGCTGGACGTCGACGCCTTTGCCGCCGCCAGCAGCCGCCTGACCCTGGCCGCCAATGGTCTTGAAGCCGAGGTTCTGACCGGCGATGGCATCGACGCAGCCCCCATGGGATTGAGTGCGATCCTGAGCAATCCGCCGTTCCATGCCGGGGTCCACACGGACTACTTCGCCACGGAAAACTTGCTGCGAAAAGCGGTTAAACATCTGAAAACTGGCGGCGAACTACGACTGGTAGCCAATAGTTTCCTGAAGTACCAGCCGTTGATCGAAGAGCACCTGGGGCAGTGCTCGATCAAGGCCGAAGGACAGGGTTTCCGCATCTACCGGGCCAAGCGCGGCTGAAACACCGGATGCAAAAGAAGGCTTGCCGAATGGATTTTGCCTAGGCAGAATCCGCTCCGTCCTAGGGGAGTAGTCTCCCACGAGCGCCATGCTCGTCCGGCATACGTCAACATACTTGGTCAACAGGCCATGGCGTATGCGACCCAAGCGTCCGCACAGACGGACCGCAGGGTTTGACAAGACCTATGACACGCACACCTTACCCGGGGCGGGAAGGCTGTACGTGTCATAGCCGTGTCGACCCGCCCCTTAGGAAAACCCTGATGCTGGATTCGCTACTCGTTCCTACCGCAATCGTTGCCTTGGCCGAAATCGGCGACAAGACGCAACTGCTCGCGCTCATTCTCGCTGCCCGTTTCCGCAAGCCCTGGCCGATCATTGCCGGTATCGTCGCCGCGACCCTGGCCAACCACGCGGCCGCTGGCGCCGTGGGTGCCTGGTTCGGCAGCTTCTTCTCGGATGCGACCCTGCACTGGATCCTCGCCGCCAGCTTTGCCGCCACCGCCCTGTGGACCCTGGTGCCGGACAAGATGGATGACGACGAGACCAGCACCGCCCGCAAGTTCGGGCCGTTCCTGACCACGCTGATCGCGTTTTTCCTGGCGGAGATGGGGGACAAGACCCAGGTCGCCACCGTGATGCTCGCGGCGCAATACCCGGAACTGTGGCTGGTGATCATCGGCACCACCGCTGGCATGCTGATCGCCAACGTGCCGGTGGTCCTGGCGGGCAACTTTGCTGCAGACAAGCTGCCCCTGACCCTGATCCGGCGCCTGGCAGCATCGGCCTTCCTGATCCTGGCCATCGTCGCGGTGTACAAGGCGATGCAGAGCAGTGGCTGGGTTTAAGGCGGCGTTACCAGCGCCGCACAATCCTCAGGACTTCTTGGCCTGCTGATAAAGCGGCATGACTTTGGGAATCGCCGCCTGCAACGAGGTAATCCGACTGGCCGAGGCCGGGTGGGTGCTCATGAACTCCGGCGGCGCGCCCTCGTTCAGTTTGCTCATCTTGTTCCACAGGGTGATCGCGGCGTTCGGGTCATAGCCGGCACGGGCCGCCAGTTCCAGGCCGATCAGGTCGGCTTCATTCTCGTTGGCCCGACTGTTGGGCAAGGTCATGCCATAGTTGGCCACGGTGTCGGCCAGGGCCAGGGTGTCCTGGCCCAGACCGAGCAAGGCACCTGCGCCCTGCTTGGCCATTTCGATGCCATAGGCCTTGGACATCGCTTCACGGCCATGCTCACGCAGCGCGTGGGCGATTTCATGGCCCATGATCGCGGCAATTTCATCGTCGGTGAGTTTCAGCGTGTCGATCAGCCCGGTGTAGAAAATGATCTTGCCGCCAGGACCGCAGTTGGCGTTGAGCTCATCGCTCTTGATCAGGTTGACTTCCCACTTCCACTGCGCCGAATCCGGACGGAACACCGGCGCCTGGGCGATCAGACGAGTGGCGATGGCCTGGACCCGCTTGGCATCGCTGCTGGTCTTGTCCAGCACGCCTTTGGTGCCCGCCTCGCCCACGGTCTTCTGGTAAGACTGGGCGTACATCTGGTTGACCTCGTCGGTCGACAGCATGCTGAACATCCACTGCGAGCGCTCTACGCCCACTGCCCCGCCGCTGGTGGTGTTGACCGACTGACAAGCACTGAGCAACAGACTGGCGCCCAGCACACACACAACCCAATTCTTGTTCATGAATACACTCCCTGAAAACATGGCGCGTATCGTAGGCGGTGGCGGGTGTCCGCGCCAGATGTAACAGACGCGCAACCCATCATTTACCGAGTGAAACGTGGTGCAGCGTCTCAGCCCGGGGTCAGGCACTCCGGGGCATTGAGTTTGGGGTCATTGACCAGATTCGCCAGAACCCGTTCGCGCAGGACGACGGGCTCGCTGGCGAGCAGTGCCTGCAGGGCATGCAGCGGGGTATCGGGGTCGAGCCAGGCTTGCTGGCCGGCCGCGTCGAGAATCAACGGGCGCCGCTGGCTGGCTGCCGGCTGGGTAATCACCGCCGTGCTCAACCACAACTGTTCCTGCACCGGATAGGCTTCCCAGATGGCCGCAAAAAACAGCGACGATCCCTCGCCCGGGGTCAGCCAATAAGGGCGCTTGCGGTGGGTGCCGCGCCACTCGTAAAAGCCGTTGGCCGGCAGCAGGCAACGCCGCTGACGAAAGGCCTCACGGAACATCGGTTGTTCGGCGACGGTTTCCGCCCGGGCATGGGCCGGTGTCTTCGACAGGTCGGTCAGCCAGGGCGGCGTCAAACCCCAACGGGCACGTGCCAGCGTACGCTCGCCGGCTTCGGCACGCAGGATCAGCACCGAAGCATTCGGCGAAATATTCCACTGCGCCTGCTGATCGGCCGGAAAACCGGGCAAGGCCGCGAAGGCGGGGTTCCAGCGAAACAGGGCAAAACGTCCACACATGGGGCAACACGACTCTTGATCAAACGAACGTCAGCCTAACAGACCAGCACGCCCGGAAAGCTATCCGGTTCGTCGCCGGGCATCGGCAACGCCGCATTATACGCGGCGATCAGCTCGCGGGCGTATTGCGCTTGATCATTATCCACCGCCAGGCCCAGCAGTCCGAACACCGGCAACTCCCCCGCCGCCCCGAGCAAATCACGCCCAACCAGATGGGCCTCAACCCCCTCGCTGGCCAGCATCCCTTGCAGCAACTCACCTTCCATCAGGTTTTCCGGCTCGTAGATGCGCTGCATAGAGGCCACTCCTCACTCGTTTTCACTGTGAACTTCGAGCATCCATTCCTGACCATCGGTCTGCAGCGTGAACACTATCGGCCGACAACACACCGGGCAGTCCTCGATATAGATCTGGTCACCCCCGGACAAATCCAGAACCGCTTCGACCTCTTCACCACAATAAGGGCATTCATAGCGTTCGGTTTCCAGCATCGCGGTCTCCCAAGTGACTTGTGCGTATAATCGCCGGTCTATTTGCAGGGCTATTTTTGTTTGAGCTGACTTTTCAGACCGTACCCTGTGTGGATTTGATCCAATCCATTACTTACCCTAGCCGTTTCTAACAAGAGAGCATGATGGGCGAATTCGATGCCATCCGACCTTACGACGACAGCGAAGTCCCAGCGGTGCTGGCACGGCTGCTGAGCGACAAGGCGTTTCTAGATATCCTCACCCACTTTCGCTTTCCGCGGTTTGCCGGCGCCCTGGGCTGGATGCTCAAACCCCTTATAGCTCATCGGCTGCGCCGTGAGTTCGCCGGAGTCTGCTCGGTTGCCACCTTGCAGGACAAAGTCGAGTTTTATGTCGACCACACCATCGAGCGTGCCACCGATGGCGTGACCTATACCGGTGTCGAGCAATTCAAGTCCGGCAGTGCCTATCTGTTCCTGGCCAACCATCGCGACATCGTGATGGACCCGGCCTTCGTCAACTACGCGATCTACCACGCAGGCCTGCCCACGCCGCGCATCGCGATTGGCGACAACCTGCTGCAAAAGCCCTTCGTCAGCGACCTGATGCGCCTGAACAAGAGCTTCATCGTGCACCGCTCCATCAGCGGTCGACGGGAGAAGATGGCGGCCTATCAATTGCTGTCGGCGTACATCAACCACTCGATTCGCAACGATTGCCAATCGATCTGGATCGCCCAGGCCGAAGGCCGCGCCAAGGACGGTGACGACCGTACCGAGTCGGCCATCCTCAAGATGTTCCACATGAGCCGCAAGGACGAGCCGTTTGCCGAGGTGATCCTGTCGCTGAACCTGACCCCGGTCTCGATCAGCTACGAGTACGACCCGTGCGACCAGGCCAAGGCTCGCGAGTTGTACATCCGCGCCACCACCGGCAGCTACACTAAGGAGCCGGGGGAGGATGACGTGAGCATCGCCAAGGGCATTACCGGCTACAAGGGCCGGGTCCATGTGAACTTTGCCGCGCCGATCAGCGAACGGTTCGAAGACACCAAGCAATTGGCAATCGAGATGGACCGGCAGATTCTCGGTGGTTACCGCCTGTTCCCGGTGCACTACCTGGCCTACGCCCAGTGGCAGGACGCCGACCCACAATTGAGCGTGCCAAGTGCCGCCGAGCTGTTCCCGGCCGACGAACTGGCCAAGGCCCGGCAAGAATGGCAAAACCGCCTTGCCGGTTGCCCCGAGGAGCACCGTCCGTTCCTGGTGCTGCAGTACGCCACCCCCGTGCGTAACCAGTATCGGGTCAAGGCCGGGCTGCCCCTGTAGGGCTCTGCCTGCAGTAAAAAACGGCGCTTTGAGCGCCGTTTTTTTATCTGCGCATCAGACCCGGGTGCTAATCCACGACACCAGCAGCGCCAGGCCCAGGCAGGCGAAACCAAAGGCATAAAAGAAGCGGTTCATGCGCAGGGTAGCGATGCTCGCCAGATGCATCTGATTGTCGGCCTTCGCACGCCCCGCCTGGGCTGCCAGGCTAGCGCGTGCCTGTTGCTCGCGGCGACGGGTCGCATGCAGCAGCCAACCACCCGGGCAGGCGAACAGCAGTGCGAGGAGGTTGATCAGCTTGGCGGGATGAGCGGAAAACAGCGACCAGAGTTGCAGTGACATCGTGGACCTCAATCGAAACAGGGCATGCGCGGCGCGAATTCTACCCAAACCCGCACTGTCTGCCCGGTCTTTCCGACAAAAAACGAAACATCTGCCTGACTAATGTTCTGCGTCACGGCTTCGTCATCTAAATACGCCAGTCTGTCGCCCCTCGAAACCGACACGGAGCTTGTCATGCTGCACGCCGAAAACCAGGACCGCCTGTACCTCATCACCCCGACCGACGAACAACAGGCCCTCGTCGGCAGCCTGGCCTTCAATGTTCAGGATCGTCACTGGCTGGTGTATTGCGCGCTGGGCGGACACCAGCATGCCGACCTGCCGGAAACCGACCTGCTGACCGGGGTGAGCGTGCTGGATTTCTATTCGCAGGCAGCGTAAGGGGCCGACACAGACAACAAAAAACCCGGGCCATGCCTGGCACCGGGTTTTGTCAACGCACTACAAAGCGTTACTCGGCCAGGATCTGACCCACGGTCGGGTCCTTGAACAGGCGGGTCAACGCATCGCTCAACACATCGCTGACCAGCTTGGTGTTGGTCTCCTGGTTCGGCGCCATGCCAAAACGCTGATCCAGCGAGGCACCGTAGCGCCCGCTGTAACGACGGCCGGCGTTCTGCACATCGGAGCGGAAGGTCGCGCCAATGGTCGCCTCGGTCACGTACATGCCTTCCTTGGGCGACTGATACTTCAGTTCCGCCAGGGTCACCGTCAACTGCGGGGCATTCAGTGCGTTGGCGGTTGGGGTGAAGCCCAGCAGCCGCACAGCCGCTTCGGCCTGGGCCTGCAGCTTGGGCAGGATCTGCGCGCTCTGCACCGTGATTGCGCTGGTTTCAGGGTACAGGCCACCGCGGGTACCCAGGGTCGGCGACGGACGACCGTCCACCACCTTCACCACCACCGGCTGGCCACGCCCGACCGGCGCCAACTGAGTCGTCAGTTTCGGCTCCGGGGCGAGTTGTTGCGGGCTGTGGGCGCAGCCAACCAGGGTCAAACCGGTCACAGTGATCAAACCGAACAACAGGCGTTGCAACATGCGTTTCTCTCCAGAATCAGGCACAGACAGACGCGCAGTATAGCGGTCGGTACCGCCAGCAAACCAGCAACCCTGAACACCGGCTGAAGACTTGTGCAATGTCATCCCTGGCGACTGCCTGGTCACGGGAGTGTCATGCCACACTGCTAACTTCAACGCCGTCACCGAACGAGGGCATTGCCATGCATTTTCTCTGGTCGCTGTTCGCTCCACGCCGCCCCTATCGTTACTTCGCCCGGCTCGACAGCGCCGAACGCTGCCTGGCATTCAAACACTGCCAGGTGCCTCCGATGGGCGATGGCTGGGTCGAAATCAACGAGATTCGCCCCCACTGGCTGCACCAGCCATTGCCCGTCAGCGCCCGCCTGAGCCCGCGCATTCGTCGCCTCAGGTTGCACTCGGCACTGGCCGGCTGACCGAACGGCTAATAAAAGTCATTAAACACGACCATTTCCCTGCGTTTCTTCGCTACAATCTCCCCCCGATTATAAGGACGTCTCCTGATCGGGCCTCGCAGCACCGCTGATACCTGCGTATTGGCACCCCCGCACCGCCCACAGAGAGCCGCCCACACAGATCGAGTGAAGCTGGCGAGCTTGCTGTTTTATCTTGCAAACCACCACTTTTCGCGAATCTGCAGAGCTGTCATGACGCTCGGCCACTGAGCTGTTTTCCCGTTTTCGACACGGGTCCGGTGCCAGGCGCAGATAGCCCTTTTTGAGGTTCACGTCTTCAAAAGAGCGTGAAAAAACGGGTTTTCACAACTTCACAAGAGTGTGGCGAGCAAATGAATAGTTTTGCGTCTGAATATGCACCATTAGCGTCTACAACAGCCCAACGACACAGGACCGGATACGCCTCGAATACCGGAGCCTGAAGCCTGTCCGCTACGGATTTGGTTGCACAAACGGACGTCTCGACCATAAGTCGAATTGCCTGCCGCGCGCTGAAATGAGTTCATGGGAACCCTGAGGCCAGTAGGTAACGTCTGTCGAAGTTGCGATAAATTGCGAAGATTCGGACATGGCGATCCTGGCCATGGGTGACCTGGGGCTCTACAGAGCATGCCCCGTAACTCCTGGCAGCTATGCCGACAATTTGGTGCTGCAGATTTTGGAGACGCGTTAAATGGCGCATAACGAAGCAGTCGACGTAGTACTGGTTGGGGCCGGCATCATGAGTGCCACCCTCGCTGTACTGCTCAAAGAGCTCGACCCCGCGATCAAGCTGGAAGTCGTCGAGCTGATGGATTCCGGTGCTGCGGAGAGTTCCAACCCGTGGAACAACGCCGGTACCGGTCACGCCGGGCTGTGTGAGTTGAACTACACGCCGCAGGCCGCCGACGGCTCCGTCGACATCAAGAAAGCCGTGCACATCAATACGCAGTTCGAGGTGTCGAAACAGTTTTGGTCATACCTGACCAAAAAAGGCACGTTCGGCTCGTGCAAATCGTTCATCAGCCCGGTGCCGCACCTCAGCTTCGTGCAGGGCGACAGCGGCGTGTCTTTCCTCAAGTCGCGCTTCGAGGTGCTGAGCAAGCACCACGCTTTCGCTGACATGGAATACACCGAAGACAAAGCCAAAATGGCCGAGTGGATGCCGCTGATGATGCCGGGCCGTCCGGCCGACGAAGTCCTCGCCGCGACCCGCGTGATGAATGGCACCGACGTCAATTTCGGCGCGCTGACCAATCAACTGCTCAAGCACCTGACCAGCGCACCCGATGCGCAGGTCAAGTACTGCAAGCGCGTCACTGGCCTCAAGCGTAATGCCAACGGCTGGACCGTCAGCATCAAGGACGTCAACAGCGGCAACAGCCGTGAAGTCGACGCCAAGTTCGTCTTCCTCGGCGCGGGCGGCGCGGCATTGCCGCTGTTGCAGGCGTCGGGCATCGAAGAAAGCAAAGGCTTCGGCGGCTTCCCGATCAGCGGCCAGTGGCTGCGTTGCGATAACCCGGAAGTGGTCAAGCATCACCAGGCCAAGGTGTACAGCCAGGCAGCGGTCGGTTCGCCGCCGATGTCGGTGCCACACCTGGACACCCGCGTGGTCGATGGCAAGAAGTCGTTGCTGTTCGGGCCATACGCCGGTTTCACCACCAAGTTCCTCAAGCACGGTTCCTTCATGGACCTGCCGCTGTCGGTGCGCGCCGGCAACATCGGCCCGATGCTGGCCGTGGCGAAAAACAACATGGACCTGACCAAATACCTGGTCAGCGAAGTGATGCAGTCGATGGAGCAACGCCTGGAATCGCTGCGTCGTTTCTACCCGCAAGCGAAGGCTGAAGACTGGCGCCTGGAAGTGGCCGGCCAACGGGTGCAGATCATCAAGAAAGACCCGAAAAAGGGTGGCGTTCTGCAGTTTGGTACCGAACTGGTGGCGGCCAAGGATGGTTCTCTGGCGGCACTGCTCGGCGCTTCGCCAGGCGCTTCGGTGACGGTTTCGATCATGCTTGAGCTGATCGAGAAGTGCTTCCCGAACAAGGCGTCCGGTGAATGGGCGGCGAAACTGGCGGAGATCTTCCCGGCCCGGGAAAAACTTCTGGAAACCGACGCAGCGCTGTATCGCAAGATCAACGCGCACAACAACGTCGCGCTGGAACTGGTTGAAGCCAGTAACGAGACCGAAAGCTACGCTTGATTCGGCCACAAAAAACGCCCCGCTCTGGTTGAGAGCGGGGCGTTTTTTTATGGGCGGTGGATTGGCTTATCGAGGATTTGCGGAGCTGGTGAGGGCCTCATCGCGAGCAGGCTCACTCCGACAATAGACGGGTGTACACCAATCAAATGTAGGAGTGAGCCTGCTCGCGATGGGTCCAGCAGCAACACCGCCAAATCACCAAATCACCAAATCAGCAATCAACCGCGCGCCTTGGCGATCAGCTCGATGTACTCGGCCGCATTGCGCTGGTCCTTGATCACCGCCACGAAGTCATTGCCGTGCTCGTCCTTGCCGTCCAGATCA
>Ga0213827_1000447_pt1 | contig 34720 bp, 28 predicted proteins | sample MC6MC0898MG_FD_180669 | JGI IMG/M metagenome (GOLD analysis project Ga0213827, IMG submission 180669) | Enriched soil aggregate microbial communities from Iowa State University, Ames, United States - MC6-MC0898-MG | ecosystem: Environmental > Terrestrial > Soil > Unclassified | place: USA: Iowa...
ACATGTCACGCATCGAGCCATCCTTGATCTGCATCGGATAGACGTGCTCGGTACGGTCGACCGCGATGTCGATGAACACCAGGCGGTCTTTCATCGCGAAGGCTTCTTCCAGCTTCGGCTTGAGGTCCTTCAGGCTGGTGATGCGGATACCCACATGACCATAGGCCTCGGCCAGCTTGATGAAGTCAGGCAGCGACTCGACATAGGAGTGCGAGTGACGGCCGTTGTAGGCCATGTCCTGCCACTGACGGACCATGCCCAGCACGCCGTTGTTCAGGTTGACGATTTTCACCGGCAAGCCGTACTGCATGCAGGTGGACAGCTCCTGGATGTTCATCTGGATGCTGCCTTCGCCAGTGACGCAGGCCACGTCCTGATCCGGGAAGTTGAGCTTGACGCCCATGGCCGCCGGGAAACCGAAGCCCATGGTGCCCAGGCCACCGGAGTTGATCCAGCGGTTCGGCTTGTTGAAGCGGTAGTACTGCGCCGCGAACATCTGGTGCTGACCAACGTCAGAGGTGACGAAGGCATCACCATGGGTCACTTCGCAGAGGGTCTCGATCACGGTCTGCGGCTTGATGACGCTGCCGTCGCCCTTGTTGTAGGGGAAGAGGTCGCCATTGCCACGCCATTCGTCGATCTGCTTCCACCAGGCTTCGGCCGCAGCCTTGTCTGGTTGCTCGCCGATTTCCTTGAGGATGCCGAGCATTTCGCTCAACACGCTGTCGACCGGGCCTACGATCGGCACGTCGGCCTTGATCATCTTGGAGATCGACGCCGGGTCGATGTCGATGTGGATGATCTTGGCGTTCGGGCAGAACTTGGCTGGGCCGTTGACCACGCGGTCGTCGAAACGCGCACCGACGGCGAAAATCACGTCAGCATTGTGCATGGCCATGTTGGCTGTGTAGCTGCCGTGCATGCCGAGCATGCCGAGGAACTGGCGATCGGTACCCGGGAAGCCGCCAAGGCCCATCAGGGTATTGGTGACTGGCAGGTTCAACGATTTGGCGATTTCGGTCAGGGCTTCGGAGCCACCGCCCAGGATCACGCCGCCACCGGCATAGACGATCGGGCGCTTGGCAGCCAGGAGCATCTCGGCGGCTTTGCGGATCTGGCCGGAGTGGCCACGGACCGCTGGGCTGTAGGAGCGCAGCTTGACCTTCTTCGGATAGACGTATTCGAACTTCTCGGCCGGGTTGGTCATATCTTTTGGAATGTCGACCACGACCGGGCCTGGACGACCGGATTGCGCCAGGTAGAAGGCTTTTTTCAGAACTTCAGGGATCTCGGTGGCATTTTTGATCATGAAGCTGTGCTTCACGATCGGCCGCGAGATACCGATCATGTCGGTTTCCTGGAAGGCATCGGTACCCACCATGGTGCTAGGCACCTGGCCGGACAGGATGACCATCGGGATCGAGTCCATGTAGGCGGTGGCAATGCCGGTGATGGCATTGGTTGCGCCCGGGCCGGAGGTTACCAGCACCACACCGGCTTTACCGGTGGCGCGGGCGTAGCCGTCCGCCATATGGGTTGCGGCCTGTTCGTGACGAACCAGGATGTGCTCGACTTCCGATTCTTTGAACAGGGCGTCGTAAACATGCAGGAGAGCACCACCAGGGTACCCGTAGATGTGCTTAACGCCTTCGTCACGCAAAAAGCGGACGACCATCTCAGCGCCAGATAAAAGCTCCACGTTGTTCACCTCTAAAACGCCAGAATACCGTCCCTAGTGGACGGGTCTTAATAGGTTTACTGCCAAGCAGAGCATGAGCGAAAACGTCAGCACTGACTGAGCAAGTATTGGGAGCACCCCAGAGTGTTGCGGGGTTTTCCCACCCAGCGCGAGGTAACGCGTTGCGGGGTGTAACAGGTCGGTGCGGGTGTGCACCTCATGATCTGCTTAGCGGGTCTGCTTCTGGCAGTCCCTCTACAGCGGAATCTGGATTCTTGTGATTTGGCGGCTACAAGTCAAGAAAAATTATTGCCAATTTTTCCTCAAGATGAATTGCTGCCACCACTAAAAACCTCGTCAGCAGCAGAACAAAGAAGATTTCCACAAAAAAGGGCCACAATCTGCGGCCCTTGATGGAAAAAGAGAAGAAATCAGGCGCAAGCTCCGATCAATTGATCAAACTCTGCTAGCAGGCGGCGCAGCTCGCGACTCTGCTCTGGCCGGTCGACGAACACCGTCTCGGCCATCACCAGAATGCCAGAGGCATTGGGCAGCGGCTGGCCCAGTTCGATGATGATCTTCATGCGCGGCAGGAAAATCCACTGCAGCCACTGCTCGAAGCTCATGGTATCGACGGCAAACGGCACCGTGCTCTCCAACGCTTCATCGCTTGGCGGCTCGTCCTGCCACCAGCCTTGCACGACCAACTCACGCTCGATCAACAGCAGGTGGTCAGCGATGTCCAGAATACGTTGCTCGATCATTACGAATTGACCCGTGCTTTTTGCCGCGCGAGTGCGGCGCCAGCGCTGTCACCCTGCTTTTCGCGGGCCTGCGCGATTGTGTTCCACAGTTCGGCCTGCAGGTCGGGGCGACCGTTGGCGTAGGTCAGGGCACGGCGCGCCAGCTGCTCGGCTTGCGCGGCGTCGCCTTGCGACAGTCGCACCTGGGCCAGGCGGAACAACACCTGCGGCTCACGCGGGGCGATGCGCTGGGCGCGCTCCAGGCTCGAAGCCGCGCCGTTGTAGTCACCTGTACCCTGTTGCGACTGGGCGGTGGTCAGCAGTGCCAGCACCGGGCCATCGAGCTGCTCGTCAGCCGACAGGCCGCCGGATGCCGCGCCGCTGCGCGGAATGCCGGTTGGCGCGTTGGTTGCAGCAGCCGGGGCGCTGGTCATCGAGGCGATATCGAACGGTTCGTCGGCGATCGGGTTGGGGTTGGTCGTCATCGGCGCCGATGTGACTGGCCCGGTGGTGATCGGGGCAGTGCTGATCGGCGCAACGCCGTTACCGGCCGGGAACGTCTGGATGCCCGTGGCGCCAGCGCCTTGCGGAATCATTACGGTCACGCCGGAGTCTTCAGGCAGCGACTGCGCTTGCGAAGTGCCGTTGTTCATGCCGGCCGCGGAGCGGTTGGCCGTTACACGCTCGCTGTTGGATACGCGCGTGCTCGAATCCACCACCGGGATGTTGCCACGCTGAACGCTGGAGCAACCCTGGAGCACAACCAGTGCCGTCACGGCAGGAAACAACCACTTATTCACTTCACACCTCATCAATGCTGCCAGGGCTTAATTCATCCAGCCTTTGACCCAGTCCATGACCGATTCTGCCGGATTCTGCTCGCCGCCACAGGTTGCGCCGGCGGGCGGTTCGCTCCCGCGAATATACGGCATCTGCACCGCCCCCGGACAGCTTCCGTCGGAACCTTGCCCGCTGTATGGGTCGATCCAGGCCTGGACGACGTTATCCGGCTGCGGCATGTCCAGCGGCAGCGGGTCGGCCTTCTTCATGAAGCTGGTCCACACCTGCAGGGCGCCGGTGGCACCGGTGAAGGGGGTTTTGCCGTTATCGTCACGGCCCATCCACACCACGGCCAGCAAGTCCTGGCTGAAGCCGGAGAACCAGCTGTCACGCGAATCGTTACTGGTACCGGTCTTGCCCGCCAGTGTCAGCGAGCTCGGCAGCACGTTGTAGACGGAGCGGCCAGTACCTTCGCGCATCACCCGCTGCATGGCGTTCTGCACCAGGTAGATGGAACCCGGGTCGAAGGTCTGCTGGATCTGGAACGGGTAGCGTTTGAGCGGCTCGCCTTCGGCGGTGAGCACACTGCGGATACCGCGCATCGGCGTGTTGAAGCCACCATTGGCGATGGTCTGGTACATAGTCGCCACCTGCATCGGCGACATGCCACCGGCGCCCAGCAACATCGCCGGGAAGGCAGGCCAGTCGACGTTCACACCCAGCCGGCCGATGGTCTTGATGACGTTGGGCACGCCCACTTCCAGGCCGATCTTGGCGGTCGACAGGTTGTAGGAGTTGGCCAGACCCTGGTACAGGTAGATGGTGCCATGCGGGCGACGGTCGTAGTTCTGCGGGCGCCACACCTGGCCGTTGGCACCTTTGACCGAGAACGCCTCGTCCTGCACCCAGCTGGTCAGGGTGTACTTGCTAGGCTGCTCAAGCGCGGTCAGGTAGACAGCAGGCTTGACCAGCGAGCCAATCGGCCGCACGGCATCGATGGCACGGTTGAAGCCGGCAAAACCGGACTGACGGCTGCCGATCAGCGCCTGCACCTCACCGGTTTCCGGGTTGGTCACAACCATTGCCGACTCGACCTCATCAGCACCTTTGCGACCAGACAGGCGCTTGAACGTCTCGTGCATCGAGGTTTCGGCCTTCATCTGCAGGATCGGGTCGAAACTGGTGAAGATACGCAGGCCTTCTTCGGTCAAGTCTTCATCGCGGTAGTCCTGGCGCAGCTGACGCTTGACCAGGTCGAGGAAGGCCGGGAACGAGCTGTCGGCGAGGCTGCCGCGCTTGGTCACGCCAAGCGGCATCTTCTTCGCCGCATCGACTGCTTCCTGGCTGGCCACGCCCTGCTCGGCCACCAGGTCGAGGACCAGGTTACGCCGCGCCAGCGCGCGCTCGGGGTAGCGACGCGGGTTGTAGTAGGACGGCCCTTTGACCATGCCCACGAGCAAGGCGATCTGGTGCAGCTTGAGCTCCGACAGCGGCTGGCTGAAGAAGAACTGGCTGGCCAGACCGAAGCCATGCACGGCGCGCTGGCCATCCTGGCCGACAAACACTTCGTTAAGGTAAGCCTCGAGGATTTCGCGCTTGTCGTAGTGCATTTCCAGCAGTACGGCCATCATCGCTTCGGTCAGCTTGCGGCTGAGGCTGCGCTCGCTGGTCAGGTAGAAGTTCTTCACCAGCTGCTGGGTCAGGGTACTACCCCCCTGGCGCATGGAACCTGCCGAGGTGTTGACCCACACCGCACGGGCGATGGACTTGGGCGACACACCAAAGTGGCTATAGAAGTCGCGGTCTTCCGTGGCCACCAGCGTTTCGAGCAGGTACGGCGGCACCTGGTCGATCTTGATCAGGATGCGGTCTTCGAGGTTTTTCGGGTAGATACCGCCGATCATCAGTGGCTCGAGACGCACCACATCGAGCTTGCCGTTGTTGGCGCCCGAAAGCCCCGCGACGTAATCGCCAGAGAAGCGCACACGCACGAACTGCGCAGGCTCCATGCCCTCGTAGAACTGGAAGCCGCGGGTGTTGAGGTCGACGGTATTGCCGTTGACGGCGGCAGCGCCCGGGCCATTGGCCGCGCTTTCACGCCGGTAGCCGAGCGCGTCGAGTTCGGTGAGGAAGTCGTTTTTGCTCAGTTTCTGGCCGACGAACAGCTCCAGCGGCCGGGCGTACACCTTGGCCGGGATGGTCCAGCGCTTGCCGGAGAACTTCTCCTGGACGACGGCATCGAGGTAAACCGCGAAGCCGGCGACGATCACCAAGCCGACCAGGCTGAGCTTCAAAGCCCAGCCCAGCCAGGCGCGCGAGCGGCCGGTCGGGCGTTTCTGAGGGGTGCGGGAATTTCGGGTTCGAGTCATGGCGGCGGATTATACGCACTTTGTAAAGGCTGGGCAGGCGCCCTCTGGCGGTAGGCAGGGACGGCACCATTGACCATAATGTCGCCTTCGAATTCCCTGCCCCCGGAAGGATTTCCCGTGAGCCAAGCCTTGATCAACGCATTGCAGAACCCTGCCCTCTATCCTCACCCCGTAAAAGGCTTCGAGCTCATCGAGACGCACATCTCCTGGGTTTTGCTCACCGGCGAGTACGCCTACAAGATCAAGAAACCGATGAACTTCGGTTTCCTCGACTTCACCGGGCTGGATCAGCGCCAGCATTTCTGTAACGAAGAATTGCGCCTTAACCAGCGCCTGACCGAAGGCCTGTACCTGGACGTCCTGCCGATCACCGGCACTGCCGAAGCCCCGCAGATCGGCGGTGAAGGCGTGGCGATCGAGTACGCGCTGAAAATGCGCCAGTTCCCTCAGGGGCAGATGCTCACCACCCTGCAGGCCAACGGTGAGCTGAACGCCGGCCACATCGACCAGATGGCCCGGCAGATCGCCGAGTTCCACTTGCAGACCCCCAAGGTGCCCGCCGAGCAGCCGTTTGGCTCGCCGGAAAGTGTCATGGCCCCGGTCGAACAGAACTTCGAGCAGATCCGCCCATTCCTCACTGACAAAGCCGACCTGCAACAGCTGGACAACCTTCAGGCTTGGGCACGTAGCAGTTTCGAGCGCCTTGAGGGCCTGTTCGCAGCGCGCAAGGCCAATGGTTTCACCCGCGAATGCCATGGCGACATTCACTTGGGCAACGCCACCGTGATCGATGGCAAGGTCGTGATCTTCGACTGCATCGAGTTCAACGAACCGTTCCGCAAGACCGATGTCTGGGCCGACACCGGCTTCCTCGCCATGGACCTCGAAGACCGCGGCCTGAAGTGCCTGGCACGTCGCTTCGTCAGCCAGTACCTGGAGCTGACCGGCGATTACGAAGGCCTGGAAGTGCTCAACTTCTACAAGGCCTACCGCGCCCTGGTACGCGCCAAGATCGCCCTGTTCAGCATGCCGGCCGATGCCGATGGCGTGCAGCGCGCCACCAGCCTGCGCACCTACCGCAACTACGCCAACCTGGCCGAAAGCTACAGCGCCATCCCGTCGCGCCTGCTGGCCATCACCCATGGTGTCTCGGCCGTGGGCAAGAGCCACGTGGCCATGCGCCTGGTAGAAGCGCTGGGCGCCGTACGCGTGCGTTCGGACGTCGAACGCAAGCGCCTGTTCGGCGAGCAGCAGCAAGCCGAAGCCGGCCAACTGCAAGCCGGCATCTATGACCAGGACGCCAGCGCGGCTACCTACCAGCGCCTGCACCAGCTGGCCGCAATCATCCTGCGTGCCGGCTTCCCGGTGGTCCTCGATGCGACCTACCTCAAGCACGCACAGCGCAAAGCCGCAGCGGACGTTGCAAGCAGCACCGGCGTGCCGTTGCTGATCCTCGATTGCCAAGCCCCAGAGGCGGTCATCGCCAGCTGGCTGGAGCAGCGCCAGGCGCAGAACACCGACCCGTCGGACGCCACGCTGGAAGTGATCAAGGCCCAACAGGCCAGCCGTGAGCCGCTCGATGAGGTGGAGCTGCAGCAGAGCACGCGCGTCGATACCCAGGATGCCAGCAGCATGGACCAGGTGATCGATCAGATCCGTCAGCGCCTGCCGGGCCTGTAAGCTCAAGGCATGTTCGGGCCGGCGAATGGCCGGCCCGAACAGCTGATCCCTGCGTAAACAGGGCATCTCGTCGCCCCCGATGGCAAAAGGCCGCGCATTCTCCAACCCCCGCTACACTCCTTTCTGACCTGCTCGCGATTTATCCCCCAAGACACGTTCAGCCATCGCAAGGAGGCTCGATGAACGATGAATTGCAGCATCTGAAGAATCTTGGCAAGACCTCCGCGCAGTGGTTGCATGCGGCCGGTATCCACAGTGCATCGGATTTGCGTCGACTCGGCGCGGTGGGTGCCTACCAGGCCGTGAAAACGCGAGGGTTCCGGGCGTCGAAGGTGTTGCTGTACGCCATTGAAGGCGCGCTGCTGGACATGCACTGGAACGATTTGCCGGCCGAGCGCAAGCAAGCGCTCAATCAACAACTCGATGCGAAATGTGCTACTGCAAAAAAAATATGAAATAAACGCCGAAAGGGGATTGACGACGAAATGAGAATCGTTATGATTATCACAACTGGTCGCGAGACTGGTTGGATAACCTGAAAGCCCCTGGTTCGGACTCTCAGATTATCTCCTCATCAGGCTAATCACGGTTATTGACCCGGCTTTTTGCCGGGTCTTTTTTTGCCTGACATTTGGCGAAGGCGTTACTTGCGCAACTGGGCGCAGTAATCCTGCTCGGGCAGCGCCGCCGTGTACCACACGTAGTCCGCCATCCCCGCCTCGACCTGCTCGCCGACCTCGGCCAACAACAGCACCTTGCTCTCCCCCTTCGCCCCCAGATCAAGCAAATGCAGCGGTACGCCAAGGTCTTTGCGTGCGTGATACGCCCCCGTGAACAACAAGGCCGGCTGTGGAGCTGCCAACAGCCGCTCGGCAATACGCCGGTCACGCTGTTGCTGAACGGCCAGCATGGCCGGCAATTGATTTGCGGGCAGCAAATTGCAGTGCCCTGCCCTTACTTGCTCGAGCAACGCCGCCTTGACCGCTGGCGCATTGGACTGCGCACCCTGCAAAGGGGTTGGCTGCCGATAGGCCTGGCGCATTTCACCCAGCGACAGGTTGGCAGCCAGCAGAGGCACATGGCTGCGCAATGCTTCGCGCACGATCGGCCCATAGAGCGCCCAATCCCACCCCTCCTGCCAGCCCAACGCCTTGGGCAGGTCCTGCGGCAGCTGCGCCTGGCTTTCGACGGCTGCCACACGCGATTGCTGCTCGGGCTGTAGCATCTCGAGCAGCAGGCTGCCCTGCGCACGCTGCGCCTGCAGTGCGCGCATCAGCCACAGCTGCAGGGCGTGATGATCCGGGTTGTCATGTTTCTCGCCCACCAGCACGCGCGGCGCGGCGGCCAACTGCTGGACCAGCTGTTCAGGAGTGATCACTTGGCCGCTGGCCAGGTCGTGGATTTGCCCCAGTGCCGCGTTGTCACGGCCCTCACTGCTCTGCCAGGCGGGTAGCGGCGGCAGGCTGGCCTGGCAGCCACCCAGTGCCAACACCAGGCACAATGAAAGACCGGACAGCAAAGGGCGGCGCATAGGCAATGCCTCCTAACGCGTGATGATCAACGGATGGCCGCGCTCCGGATGAGCCTGTACCAGCACATCAATGCCAAATACCGCCTTCAACGCCCCAGGCGTCAATACTGCCTGAGGTGATGCAAGGGCATGGCAGCGGCCCTGTTCGAGCAGCAGGATACGATCACAGTAGCGCGCCGCCAGGTTCAGGTCATGCAGGATCACCAACACGGCCGCGCCACGATCAGCAAAGCTGCGCACAGCCTGCAGCGTGGTGTGCTGGTGCAGCGGGTCGAGCATCGAAGTCGGCTCATCGAGCAGCAAGGTGGTGCCCTTCTCGCCCGGCCATAGCTGGGCCAGCACGCGCGCCAGGTGCACCCGTTGCCGCTCACCCCCCGATAGCGCCAGGTAACTGCGCCCCACCAGGTGCCAGGCATCCGCCGCGCGCAGCGCCTGCTCGACGATCTCGGTGTCGCGCACCTGGCCGCTGTCATGCGGCATGCGCCCCAGGCCAACCACTTCTTCAACCTTGAATGCAAAACCCAGGCTGGACACCTGCGGCAACACCGCCAGGCGCCTGGCCCGATCCTGCCCGGCCCAGTCAGCCAACGGCCGCCCCTGCAACGTTACCCGCCCCTGGCCGGGCACCAGCTCGCCACACAGCACACCCAGCAGGCTGCTTTTGCCCGCACCATTGGGGCCGAGCACGCCCATGACCTGGCCAGGGTGCAATTGCAGGTGGATATCATGCAGTACTTCATTACTGCCGCGCCGCAGGTGCAGGCCCTCGACTTGCAACATCAGCTGCGCCCTCGAATCAACAGAACCAGGAAAAACGGCGCACCGATAAAGGCCGTGACGATGCCAATCGGCAACTCGGCAGGCGCCAGCGCCAGGCGCGCCACCAGGTCGGCGAACAGCATCAGCACACCGCCGGCCAATAGCGATGCGGGCAACACCACCCGGTGATCCGGCCCCGCGAGCAAACGCACCAGGTGCGGCACCACCAGGCCAATGAAGCCGATCAGCCCCGCCGCCGCTACGGCCGCCCCCACACCCAATGCGGTGCAGAACACCAGCTCACGCTTGAGCCGCTCCACCTCGATACCCAGGTGCCGCGCCTCCGACTCACCCAGCAGCAAGGCATTCAGCGCGCGCGCCCGCCGCGGCAGCCACAGCGCCACGCCTGCGGCAACGATCAGCAACGGCCACAGCCGGTCGTAGCTGGCACCATTGAGGCTGCCCAGGTTCCAGAACGTCAGCGTGCGCAAGGTAGCGTCATCCGCCAGATAGGAAAACAGGCCCACCGCAGCGCCACCCAGCGCGGTCATCGCCACACCAGCCAGCAACATTGTGGCGACATTGGTCTGCCCGTCGCGGCGCCCCAGGCGATAAACCAGTGCGGTCACCCCAAGGCCACCACCAAAGGCGCACACCGACAACAGGTACGGCGCAAACGCCTCAGGCATCCCGCCGAGCCAGCTGCCACCGACGATGGCCACTGCGGCGCCCATCGCCGCCCCAGCAGAAACACCCACCAACCCGGGGTCGGCCAGCGGGTTGCGAAACAACCCCTGCATGGCCACACCGGACAGCGCCAATACCGCGCCAACCGCGAGCCCCAGCAATGTGCGTGGCAGGCGTATCTGGCCGAGGATCATTTCAGCTTGCTGCAGGCCATCGCCAGCAACGGGCAGCCCCAGCAGCCGCAGGCCAGCGCGCAAGGTATCGAGCAACGGCAGGCTGACGGGGCCCAGGGCGAGGGACAGCCATACCGCCAACAGGCACAGCAGGCTCAGGCAGATAATCAGGGTACGTGGCTGGACTCGCTGCTTCATTGCGTGAGGCTGACCTTTGCCGCCGGGTAAAACGCCGCAGCCAGGTCTTGCAAGGCCACCGGCAAGCGTGGGCCCAGGCCACCGACCAGCAGCGTCGGGTCAAGTGACACCAGCCGCTTGTCGCGCGCCGCACGGGAGGCAGCCAGGGAAGGGTTTTCCTTGAGCAGTGCCTGCAAGGCCTGGTCACCGGCCAGGGCGCGATCAGAGAACACCACCACATCCGGGTCCAGCGCTGCCAAGGCTTCGTTGGAGAAGTTCTTGTAGCCCTGGTGCTCGGCCAGGTTACGCGCCCCGGCCTGGCGCAGCAGCCAGTCACCGGCGGTACCCTGCCCGGCAATCAACGGCTTGGCGCCAGCATGGCCAACCAGCAACAGCACACCCGGCGCTTTGTGGCTGGCCTGGGCCTGCTTGATCTGCACCTGCAATGCTTCGAGCTGCTGATGATAATCCGCGGCCAGTTGCGCAGCCTTCTGCTCGGCACCCAGCAGCAAGCCCAGGTGCTTCAGGTTGCCATCGACGGCGGCCAGTTCGGCCTTGCTGGAGAACAGCTCGACCCGCACCCCGGCTTTGCGGATTTGCGCCAACACCGGTGGCGGCCCCATCTCTTCAGTGCCCACCAACAAATCCGGGCGCAGGCTGAGAATGCCCTCGGCGGACAACTGCCGCTGATAACCGATGCTCGGCAGCGCCTTCAGCGACTCAGGGTGCTGGCTGGTGGTATCGACACCCACCAGGCGCGCTTCGCCCCCCAACTCACTGATCCACTCGCTCAACGCCCCGCCGGCGCTGACCCAGCGCTGCAACGGTTCGGCGGCCAGGGCCTGGGTGGAAGCAACGAGGGCTGCGCACAGGGCGAGCAAGGCAGCAGGACGACGCATCATCGAATTCCTTCTGAGGGCGGGCCACACGCCTTGTGGCGAGCGGCGGAACTGCGCACCATAGACGGCCGGGCGCAGCGAATGCGGGCAATTTGATAATTATTCGCATTGACGCGTCAAGCCATCACTTTGTTTCACGAGTCGTCCCTGCAATGCACTTCCTTTGTACTTCCGTAGCACTGGCCGAGGGCCACAGCCGCGCCTTCAGCGTAGCCGGCATCGAATTGTTCGGCGTGCGTCGCCAGGGCAAGGTGCACCTGTATCGCAACCGCTGCCCGCACCGGGGCATCCCCTTGAACTGGCAGGCGGACGCGTTTCTGGACGACAGCGCCAGCCTTATCCACTGCGCCCATCACGGTGCGTTGTTTGTGATTGAAAGCGGCGAATGCGTGGCCGGCCCCTGTGAAGGCGAAGCCTTGCAGGCCCTGGACTGCCTGGAAGACAGCCAGGGCATATGGCTCAAGGGTTGAGCAGCACCGGTAACGGGCGGTCAATGACGATGTGCTCGGCATCCAGGCGCGCGCCATAGGCCAGCACCTCTACCCCATCCGCCACAGCGGCACGCAGTGCCTTGGCATAGGCGGCATCGATCTCCTCAGCCGGGCGCACGGCTTCGATGCCGGTCAGGTTCACGCAGTACAGTTGCACGGCGCGGATACCTTGCCGGGCCAGCGTCGCCAGCTCCCGCAGGTGCTTGGCACCGCGCTGGGTAACGGCATCCGGGAAGGCAGCCACGGCCGTATCCGGATACCCCAGGGTGACGCTCTTGACCTCGACGTAGGCCGGCCCGTCAGCGAACTCCAGGCGAAAATCGATGCGGCTGCCTTCTTCGCCGTACGCCACTTCGCGCTTGAGTGCAGTGAAACCCGCCAGCTCGCGGATCACCCCGGCGCGCAACGCTTCTTCGACCAGCGCATTGGCCCGCCCGGTGTTGATGCAAGCCAGTCGCCCCTGGGGCGTCTCACTGATTTCCCAGGTGCCCGGCAGCTTGCGCTTGGGGTCGTTGGAGCGGCTGAACCACACCTGCCCGCCTTCGCGCATGCAGTTGAGCATGGAGCCGGTGTTGGGGCAGTGGATGGTCAACTGCTCGCCATTGGCCAGTTCGATGTCCGCCAGAAAGCGCTTGTAGCGGCGCAGCAGGCGCCCCTGTTCAAGTAAAGGAAAGAACATCATCTACACCTGCCAGGTGCGCAGGCCACGGGCAATGCGCTGCACCGCCTCTTCCAGGCGCGGCAGGCTCTGGGTGTAGGCGAAACGCACATGATGGCCGGCCAGGTGGCGGCCGAAATCCAGGCCTGGGGTGAAGGCCACATGCTCGGTTTCCAGCATGTGCCGGCAGAAGTCGAAGGCATCGCCGCCAAAGGCGCTGATGTCGGCATATAGATAGAACGCGCCCTGCGGCTCGACGGCAATACGGAAGCCCAATTCGCGCAAAGCCGGCAGCAAGTAGTCGCGGCGGCGGGCAAACTCGGCGCGGCGTGCTTCGAAAATCGCCAGGGTTTCTGGCTGGAAGCAGGCCAGGGCGGCGTGCTGAGCCATGCTCGGGGCACTGATGTAGAGGTTTTGCGCCAGCTTCTCCAGGTCGGCCACAGCGTCGGGCGGGGCGACCAGCCAGCCAAGGCGCCAACCGGTCATGCCGAAATACTTGGAAAAACTATTCAGGACAAACGCCGAATCATCCACTTCCAGGACGCTCGCGGCATCCATACCGTAGGTCAGCCCGTGGTAGATCTCATCCACCACCAGGTGGCCATTGTGCGCACGGGTAGCCTTGGACAGTGCGGCCAGCTCGTCACGGTCGAGCACCGTACCGGTCGGGTTGGCAGGCGACGCGACCAGCGCACCGACAGTGTCCTGGTCCCAGTAGCGGTCGACCAGATCGGCGTTCAGTTGATAGTTCACCTCAGGCCCCACCGGCACCAGTTGCGCACCGCCCTCGACCAGGCGCAGGAAGTGGCGGTTGCACGGGTAACCCGGGTCCGCCAACAGCCAGTGCTTGCCCGGGTCTACCAGCAGGCTGCTGGCTAGCAGCAGTGCGCCAGAGCCGCCCGGGGTAATGAGGATGCGTTCAGGGTCGACCGTCACGCCATAACGCTGGTCGTAGAAGCCCGCGATCGCCTCACGCAGCGCAGGCAGGCCGCGCGCGGCGGTGTAGCGGGTATGCCCGGCAGCCAGCGCGGCCTGGCCAGCCTCGACGATCGGGGCGGCGGTGGTGAAGTCCGGCTCGCCGATTTCCAGGTGGATCACGTCGTGCCCGGCCGCCTGCAGCTCGTTGGCCCGCGCCAGCAACGCCATGACGTGGAAGGGTTCGATGGCGCGGCTGCGCGCACTGTAGGGGTGGGCCATGACCTTCTCTCAATTGGGTCTAAACTGGTGATTCTACCTCTGCATGGCACCGAACGTACGCCTCAGGGCGCTGTCAACACGTAGGATCGGGCGGGCTAGCGCACCCCCGATCTATCTGGTAAGTTCGGCGGCTCGCAGTCGCAGGGCCGGCGGGTGCCGGAGATGGAGCATCCTGCGCATTGGATCAGATGAGTAAGAGGCGGTCTATTCATGTCCACCGTAGAAAAGCAAAAAACCAATCAGACCATGTACGGTGTAGAGCCCTATAAAGAGACCAAGGGCGAAGAGTACATGGGCGAGCCCATGCGCAAGCATTTCATCAAGCTTCTGGGGGCCTGGAAGCTTGAGCTGATGACGAGCGTGGACCAGACCGTAACGCACATGAAGGACGAAGCAGCCAACTTCCCCGACCCGGCCGACCGCGCCAGCCAGGAAGAAGAATTCGCCCTTGAGCTGCGTAACCGCGATCGCGAGCGCAAGCTGATCAAGAAGATCGACAAGACCCTGCAGAAGATTCAGGACGAAGAGTACGGCTGGTGCGACTCCTGTGGCATCGAGATCGGCCTGCGTCGCCTGGAAGCCCGTCCGACCGCGGACCTGTGCTTCGACTGCAAGGAAATCGCCGAGAAGAAGGAAAAGACAGTCGGCAAAGGCTGACCCTTCTCTCATCCGAACGGGGCGCATCATGCGCCCCGTTTCATTTTCAGATGCACTGCTGCCCATGAACGACTCGCGCTACATCGGACGCTTCGCCCCCACCCCCAGCGGTTTTCTGCATTTTGGCTCGCTGGTCGCCGCCCTCGCCTCCTGGCTTGACGCCCGCGCGGTCAATGGCCGCTGGCTGCTGCGCATGGAAGACACCGACCCGCCCCGGGAAATGCCCGGCGCCCGTGATGCCATCCTGCAAACGCTGGAGCGCTACGGGCTGGAATGGGATGGCGAGGTGGTGTTCCAGAGCCAGCGCCACGACGCTTACGCCGCAGTGGTGGACCGCCTGTTCAACATGGGCCTGGCCTATGCCTGCACGTGCTCGCGCAAGCAGCTGGAAGGTCACAACGGCGTCTACCCAGGGTTTTGCCGCAATGCCGGGCATGCCCGTGAAGGCGCGGCTATCCGCCTGCGGGTGCCGGAACTGATCTACCGTTTCAACGACCGGGTGCAAGGCGCGTACGAGCAGCACCTGGGGCGGGAAGTGGGTGACTTCGTGATTCAACGCCGAGACGGGCTGTATGCGTACCAGCTGGCAGTGGTGCTGGACGACGCCTGGCAAGGTGTTACCGATATCGTGCGCGGAGCCGACTTGCTCGACAACACGCCGCGCCAGCTGTACCTGCAGGAACTGCTGGGCTTTTCCCAGCCGCGCTACCTGCACATACCGCTGATCGTGCAGCCGGATGGGCACAAGCTGGGTAAGTCGTACCGTTCGCCGCCGCTTGAAGTTGATCAGGCAACACCGTTGCTGTTGCGCGCGCTGCGAGCATTGGGCCAGAGAGCCGCCCCTGAATTGTTGAGGGCGACGCCAGCTGAAGTGCTGGCGGTGGCGCGCCAGCAGTGGCAGCCGGCGGCGATTGCGCAGCGTACGACGGTGCCTGAGGCTGATTTGCACTGAGTACTCACCGGCCTCTTCGCGGGCAAGCCCGCTCCCACAGGAATACCGCAGTAGCTGATTGCAGCGGGGTACTTGTGGGAGCGGGCTTGCCCGCGAAGAGGTCAGAACGGGCTACCTGCATCTCAAAAACAAAAGCTCAATAATTTCAAACCCTTGGCGAACCCTATCGATTCCCGCTAGCATCGCCCCAGCCATTTGCGCCAATAATAAGTCCAAGCCCGCAGCGCCCAACCATCGAGGCCAGCATGTACATCTATCGTTTGGTCCTGCTTCTGGTCGTGGGGATCTACCTGTTCTCACCGGCCATCATGGACTGGTGGATCGAACCGACCGGTGCCTGGTATCGCCCCTACCTGCTCTGGCTGATCCTGATCGTCGTCACCTTCATTCTGCAGAGCCAACGAGATGCCGATGAGCTTTAGCCTGACCCAGATGATCCTGATCAGCGCCGCGTACCTCATGGTGCTGTTCGGCGTGGCCTGGATCAGCGAGCGCGGGCTGATCCCGCGCTCGATCATTCGCCACCCGCTGACCTACACCCTGTCGCTCGGCGTCTATGCCAGTGCCTGGGCCTTCTATGGCTCGGTGGGCCTGGCCTACCAATATGGCTATGGCTTCCTCGCCTGTTACCTGGGGGTGTCCGGAGCCTTCCTGCTGGCGCCGGTACTGCTTTACCCGATCCTCAAGATCACCCGCACCTACCAGCTATCATCACTGGCCGACTTGCTGGCGTTTCGCTTTCGCAGCACCTGGGCCGGCGCACTGACCACCATCTTCATGCTGATCGGCGTGCTGCCTTTGCTGGCCCTGCAAATCCAGGCAGTGGCGGACTCCATCAGCATCCTCACCGGCGAGCCGGTCAAAGCCCGGGTGGCCTTTGCCTTCTGTACGCTGATCATCCTGTTCACCATCTTCTTTGGTTCACGCCACATCGCCACGCGCGAGAAGCATGAAGGCCTGGTGTTCGCCATCGCCTTCGAGTCGGTGATCAAGCTAGTGTCCCTCGGTGGCATTGGCCTGTACGCCCTGTACGGCGTGTTCGGTGGCCCTCACGGGCTGGAAGTGTGGCTGCTGCAGAACCAGACCGCGCTGGCGGCGCTGCACACGCCGCTGCAGGAAGGCCCATGGCGCACCCTGCTGCTGGTGTTCTTCGCCTCGGCCATCGTCATGCCGCACATGTACCACATGGCGTTTACCGAAAACCTCAACCCGCGCTCGCTGGTCAGCGCCAGCTGGGGCCTGCCGTTGTTCCTGCTGCTGATGAGCCTGGCCGTGCCACTGGTGCTGTGGGCTGGCCTGCGCCTGGGCGCCAGCACCAACCCCGAGTACTTCACGCTGGGGCTGGGCATCGCCGCCAACAACGAAGCACTGGCGCTGCTGGCGTATGTCGGTGGGCTGTCAGCCGCCAGCGGGCTGATCATCGTCACCACTCTGGCGCTGTCGGGCATGGCACTCAACCACCTGGTGCTGCCGCTGTATCAGCCGCCGGCTGAGGGCAACATCTACCGTTGGCTGAAATGGACCCGCCGGGCGCTGATCGTCGCCATCATCACCGCCGGCTTCATGTTCTACCTGACCCAGAACAACCACCAGAGCCTGGCCAACCTGGGCATCGTCGCCTTCGTCGCCACCTTGCAGTTCCTGCCGGGCGTGCTGTCGGTGCTGTACTGGCCGACCGCCAACCGCCGCGGCTTCATCGCGGGCTTGCTGGCTGGCATGCTGGTGTGGATGGTGACCATGCTGCTGCCGCTGCTGGGCAACCTGCAGGGGTTCTACATTCCACTGCTGGACATGATCTATGTGCTCGACGACACCAGTTGGCACATGGCGGCGATTGCCTCGCTGGCAGCCAACGTGCTGTTGTTCACGCTGATTTCGCTGTTCACCAACGCCAGCAGCGAAGAAGTCAGCGCCGCTGAGGCGTGCGCGGTGGATAACGTGCGCCGCCCGCAACGCCGCGAGCTGCATGCCGCTTCGCCGCAGGAATTCGCCACCCAGTTGGCCAAGCCGTTGGGCGCCAAGGCCGCACAGAAGGAAGTCGAGCAGGCGCTTCGCGACCTCTACCTGCCGTTCGACGAGCGTCGCCCGTATGCCCTGCGCCGCCTGCGCGACCGCATCGAGGCCAACCTCTCGGGCCTGATGGGGCCGAGTGTGGCCCAGGACATGGTCGAGACCTTCCTGCCGTACAAGTCCGGTAACGAAAACTACGTTACCGAAGATATCCACTTCATCGAAAGCCGCCTGGAAGACTATCACTCGCGCCTTACCGGCCTGGCCGCCGAGCTCGATGCCCTGCGCCGCTACCACCGCCAGACCTTGCAAGAGCTGCCCATGGGCGTCTGTTCGCTGGCCAAGGACCAGGAAATCCTCATGTGGAACAAGGCCATGGAGGAGCTGACTGGCATCGCCGCCAAGCACGTGGTCGGTTCGCGGCTGGTGACCATCGGCGAACCCTGGCGCGGCCTGCTGCAGGGTTTCATCAACGTGCCCGATGAGCACTTGCACAAGCAGCGCCTGGCGCTGGATGGCCAGCCGCGCTGGCTGAACCTGCACAAGGCGGCCATCGACGAGCCACTGGCGCCGGGCAACAGCGGCTTGGTGCTGCTGGTCGAGGACCTCACTGAAACCCAGGCCCTGGAAGACAAGCTGGTGCACTCCGAGCGCCTGGCCAGCATTGGCCGCCTGGCTGCGGGTGTGGCCCACGAGATTGGCAACCCGATCACCGGTATCGCCTGCCTGGCGCAGAACCTGCGCGAAGAACGCGAAGGCGATGGCGAAATCATCGAGCTGTCGAGCCAGATCCTCGAACAGACCAAACGGGTGTCGCGCATCGTCCAGTCGCTGATGAGCTTCGCCCACGCCGGCGGCAGCCACCAGAACAGCGAAGAGCCTGTATGCCTGGCCGAAGTGGCCCAGGATGCCATCGGTCTGCTGGCGTTGAACCGGCGCAATTTCGAAGTACAGTTCTTCAACCTCTGCGACCCGGACCACTGGGCCGAGGGTGATCCGCAGCGCTTGGCCCAGGTGCTGATCAACCTGCTGTCCAACGCCCGCGACGCTTCGCCGGCCGGTAGCGCCGTGCGTGTGCGCAGCGAGGCGAACGAACACACCGTCGACCTGATCGTCGAGGACGAGGGCAGCGGGATCCCGAAAAACATCATGGACCGCCTGTTCGAACCCTTCTTCACCACCAAAGACCCGGGCGAAGGAACCGGACTGGGGCTCGCTCTGGTCTATTCCATCGTGGAAGAGCATTATGGGCAAATCACCATCGACAGCCCGGCCGACATCGATCGGCAACGTGGCACACGGATCCGCGTGACCCTGCCCCGGCATGTCGTAGCGACGTCCCCTGAAATTCGAGACCGTCGAGAGAATTGAATCAATGCCGCACATTCTGATCGTCGAAGACGAAACCATCATCCGCTCGGCCTTGCGTCGCCTGCTCGAGCGGAACCAGTACCAGGTCAGCGAAGCCGGCTCGGTGCAGGAAGCCCAGGAACGCTTCAGCATTGCCACCTTCGACCTGATCGTCAGTGACCTGCGCCTGCCCGGCGCGCCTGGCACCGAGCTGATCAAGCTCGGCCAGGGCACCCCGGTGCTGATCATGACCAGTTACGCCAGCCTGCGCTCGGCGGTGGACTCGATGAAAATGGGCGCGGTGGACTACATCGCCAAGCCTTTCGACCACGACGAAATGCTCCAGGCCGTGGCACGCATCCTGCGCGACCGCCAGAGCGCTCCGGCGCCTGCAGCCGTTGCCGAGCCTCGCGGTAACGGCAAGGCCGCGCCAGCGGACAAAGGCAGCCCGGCTTCGGCCAATGGCGAGATCGGCATCATCGGCTCGTGCCCACCGATGCAGGACATGTACAGCAAGATTCGCAAGGTGGCGCCTACCGATTCCAACGTGCTTATCCAGGGTGAGTCCGGCACCGGTAAAGAGCTGGTCGCCCGCGCCCTGCACAACCTGTCACGGCGCGCCAAGGCACCGATGATCTCGGTGAACTGTGCGGCCATTCCCGAAACGCTGATCGAATCGGAACTGTTCGGCCACGAAAAAGGTGCGTTCACCGGCGCCAGCGCCGGGCGGGCAGGCCTTGTGGAGGCTGCGGACGGCGGCACGCTGTTCCTCGACGAGATCGGCGAACTGCCGCTGGAAGCCCAGGCCCGCCTGCTGCGGGTGCTGCAGGAGGGCGAAATCCGCCGGGTGGGTTCGGTACAGTCGCAAAAAGTCGATGTGCGCCTGATTGCGGCGACCCACCGCGACCTGAAGAACTTGGCCAAGGCCGGGCAATTCCGCGAAGACCTTTATTACCGCTTGCATGTGATCGCGCTGAAGTTGCCAGCCCTGCGTGAGCGTGGCAGCGACGTGAACGAGATCGCCAGCGCCTTCCTCGCCCGCCAGAGCGCGCGCATCGGCCGTGACGACCTGCACTTCTCGGCCGAAGCCGAACAAGCCATTCGTCATTACAGCTGGCCGGGTAACGTGCGCGAACTGGAAAACGCCGTGGAGCGCGCGGTGATCTTGAGCGAGAGCGCGGAAATTTCCGCCGACCTGCTGGGCATCGATATCGAACTGAGCGACCTCGATGACGATGACCTGCTCGACAACGCCCTGATCACGGCCGGTGCCGGCACCAACAACGCCAGCCACGAGCCGACCGAAGACCTGTCGCTGGAGGATTACTTCCAGCACTTCGTGCTCGAGCACCAGGACCACATGACCGAGACCGAGTTGGCGCGCAAGCTGGGCGTCAGCCGCAAGTGCCTGTGGGAACGCCGTCAGCGCCTGGGCATCCCGCGGCGCAAGAGCAACGCCACCAGCGAGTGATTCATCTGTGGCCTCGCAGGCACCGCTGTCTTTGCGGCGAGGCCTGCGAGGCCACCACCCTTCCCCGGTAACACATCAGTTCCCGCAAAAATCTGTTACCCACCCTTCCCCGACGTAACAGTTGCCGAGGCGTACGGTAACGAAATTTCTACATTTTCCACTGTGCCGCATTCACCGATTCGCCCCAAACCCTTGATTTCATTGGGTTTCGAAAAGTTGGCACGCCATCTGCTATATGCTTAGTACAAGAACAATAACAAGCACTGCAACTCAGAATAAGAACAAGACGAAACGGCTCACGCACAATAAAAACAAGACGGCGGAGGCGCAGCTAACTGATTCTTTTGGAGAGGATGCGTGTTTGGGGCTTGCCCCACGACCAGGCAGAGAACAACAAAAACTGCACTAAAAAGCAGCGCCTGAACTGGTTGGATCGACAGATCAACGTGACATCAGCGGCCAAAGCAATCCGTTTGCTCTTAACCCCTGGATTGGGGGTCGTTCACAAGCTTCGAGATTTGTGGACAGGGCACTCAACAAAAACAAAAAGCCCAGCAAAAAAACAATAAGAGCACGCAACGACTTCTTGGGGAGCTTAGGCTCCCCTTGTCGTTTCTACCCTTCTGGCAGGCATCCTGCTACCCGCCTACACCATTCCCCGAGTAAATGCTAGAATCCCCGCCCATCATGCGGCCATTCTCCTATTCTTGGCCGAACATTCCTTCACACAGTGCATCCCATGCTGAAGAAGCTGTTCCAGTCTTTCCGCCCTCCCGTAGCGGGCCAGCACCACAAGCGCACCACGCCTGAGGTGATCAACAAGAGCCAACATTCGCTGCAGCGCCACCAGTTCAGCCGCCATGCGGTGAACATCGTCGAGCGCCTGCAGAGCGCGGGCTACCAGGCCTACCTGGTCGGTGGCTGTGTCCGCGACCTGCTGCTGGGCATCACGCCCAAGGACTTCGACGTCGCCACCAGCGCCACGCCTGAACAGGTCCGTGCGGAGTTCCGCAATGCGCGCATCATCGGCCGCCGCTTCAAACTGGTCCACGTGCATTTCGGCCGTGAGATCATCGAAGTTGCGACCTTCCGCGCGCACCACTCGGATGACGACCAGGGCGACAGCCACCGTTCGTCGCACAACGCCAGTGGCCGCATCCTGCGCGACAACGTGTACGGCACGCTGGAAGAAGACGCGCAACGCCGCGACTTCACCATCAACGCCCTGTACTACGACCCGGTCAGCGAGCGCATTCTCGATTACGCCAACGGTGTGCACGACATCCGCAACCGCCTGTTGCGCCTGATCGGTGACCCGACCCACCGCTACCAGGAAGACCCGGTGCGCATGTTGCGCGCGGTGCGTTTCGCCGCCAAGCTCGACTTCGGCATCGAAAAGCACACCTTCCAGCCGATCCGCGGTCTGGCCCCGATGCTGCGCGAGATCCCGCCAGCGCGGTTGTTCGAAGAATGCCTCAAGCTGTTCCTCAGCGGCCAGGGTGCCATCGCCTTCGAAATGCTGGTCGACCTGGAGCTGTTCGAGCCGTTGTTCCCGGCCAGTGCCCACGCCCTGGATGAACGCCCGACCTACACCCATACCCTGATCAGCCAGGCGCTGAGCAACACCGACCTGCGCGTCAAGCAAGGCAAGCCGGTCACTCCGGCCTTCCTGTTCGCCGCCCTGCTCTGGCCTGCCCTGCCAAGCCGCGTTCTGCACTTGCAGAACCAAGGCGTGCCGCCGATCCCGGCCATGAACGGTGCAGCCCACGACCTGATCGCCGAGCAATGCGCGCGCATCGCCATTCCGAAGCGCTTCACCCTGCCGATCCGTGAGATCTGGGACATGCAGGAGCGCCTGCCACGGCGCAGTGGCAAACGCGCCGACATGCTGCTCGACAACCCACGCTTCCGCGCCGGTTACGACTTCTTGCTGCTGCGCGAAAGTGCAGGCGAAGAAACCGACGACCTCGGCCAGTGGTGGACCGACTATCAAGACGCCAACGAAAGCCAGCGTCGCGAGATGATCCGCGAACTGGGCAGCCGTGATGAAGGCACCGGCGCCGGCCCACGCAAGCGCAAACGCAGCGGCAGCAAGCGCAAACGTAGCGGTGATGAGGCGTTCGAGTGACCACTCGCGCCTACATCGGCCTGGGCAGCAACCTGGATGCGCCAGCCGAGCAACTCACCAGCGCCCTGCAGGCGCTGGATCAGGTCGACGGTACCCGCCTGGCGGCGGCCTCGGCCTTGTACACCAGCGATTCCCTGCTGCCTGGCCAACCCCGCTACACCAACGCCGTCGCCGCCCTGGACACCTCGCTCGAACCCTTGGCCCTGCTCGACGCACTGCAGGCCATCGAGAATGGCCAGGGCCGCGTGCGCAAGGAACGTTGGGGCCCGCGCACCCTCGACCTGGATATCCTGTTGTTCGGTGACCAGGTCATCGACGTGCCGCGCCTGCAGGTGCCGCACTATCACATGCACGCCCGCCCCTTCGTGCTGTACCCGCTGGCAGAGCTGGTGGCAGACGACTTCCACCTGGCCGATGGCCGCCCCCTCGCGCAGCTGCTCGAAGCCTGCCCATTCGTCGGCCTGGAACGCCTGTAATACGGGCGTTTCGGCACAAGGTAACGCCGGTAACAGCCTGTTAGTAACAATGCGGTAACAGGTGATTGACTTCCCCCACCTCGCTCACGACTATAGGCGTCCCGTGTGGCACCAAAGTGCCGCATACCCGTATTTAGGCCCGGACGGACCTGTGCCCGAACATCACGCGCGATGATGTGCCGCTCCGGAAGATGACTACACGCGTTGTTTGCAGTCGTTTTTCACAGCGCCTGAACGAGGATTTTCCTACATGCCTGAAGTAACCCTGACCACCCTTCATGGCCTCAAGGCCAAGGGTGACAAGATCACCATGCTGACCTGCTACGACGCGACCTTCGCCAAGGCCGCCAGCCAGGCCGGTGTCGAAGTGTTGCTGGTTGGCGACTCGCTGGGCATGGTCCTGCAGGGCCATGACAGCACGCTGCCCGTCACCACAGCGGAAATGGCCTACCACACTGCCTGCGTCAAACGCGGCAACGAGGGCGCGCTGATTCTTGCCGACCTGCCGTTCATGGCCCACGCCACCCCCGAGCAGGCCTTTGCCAACTGCGCCACGCTGATGCAGGCCGGCGCCCACATGATCAAGCTCGAAGGCGCCGCCTGGCTGGCCGAGACCATTCGCCTGCTGGCCGAACGTGGCGTGCCGGTGTGCGCGCACATGGGCCTGACCCCACAAACCGTCAACGTTCTGGGCGGCTATAAAGTGCAGGGGCGCCAGGAAGCGCAAGCACGGCAGATGCGTGCCGATGCCATCGCCTTGGAACAGGCCGGCGCAGCCATGCTGCTGCTGGAATGTGTGCCCAGCGAGCTGGCAGCCGAAATCACTCAGGCCGTAGGCATCCCGGTGATCGGCATTGGCGCCGGCAGTGCTACCGATGGCCAGGTCCTGGTGCTGCACGACATGCTTGGCTTGTCGCTGACCGGCCGCGTGCCGAAGTTCGTGAAGAACTTCATGGTTGGCCAGCCGGATATCGCCAGCGCCCTCGCGGCCTATGTAAAGGCCGTCAAAGACGTCAGTTTCCCAGCGAGTGAGCACGGATTCAGCGCATGAACACAGTCAAGACCGTCCGCGAACTGCGTGCCGCCGTCGCGCGCGCCCGTGGCGAAGGCAAACGTATCGCTTTTGTGCCGACCATGGGCAACCTGCACAGCGGCCACGCCGCACTGGTGACCAAAGCGGCCCAGCGCGCCGACTTCGTCGTTGCCAGCATCTTCGTCAACCCGCTTCAGTTCGGCGCCAACGAAGACCTCGACAAGTACCCGCGCACCCTGGCTGCCGACCAGGAACGCCTGCTGCAGGCTGGCTGCAACCTGCTGTTCGCACCCACTGTCGAAGAAATGTACCCCGACGGCATGGCCGTGCAGACCCGCGTCAGCGTGCCAAACCTGTCCGAAGGCCTGTGTGGCGCCAGCCGCCCGGGGCATTTCGAGGGTGTGGCGACCGTGGTCAGCAAGCTGTTCAACATGGTACAGCCGGACCTCGCGGTGTTTGGCGAAAAGGACTACCAGCAATTGGCAGTCATTCGCGCCATGGTGCGTGACCTGAACATGCCGATCCAGATCATTGGCGAGCCGACCGTGCGCGCCGAAGATGGCCTGGCACTGTCGTCGCGAAACGGTTACCTGACCACTGAACAGCGTGCCACCGCACCGGTGGTGTACCGCACGCTGAAGCAGCTGGGCGAGGCCATCAGCCGTGGCCAGCGCGATTTTGCAGCGCTGATTGCCGAAGGGCAGGCTCAACTGACGGCCGCCGGGATGCGTGCGGACTACCTGGAAGTGCGTCATGCGCTGACCTTGCGCCCAGCCATGGTCGATGACCGGGACCTGGTGATTCTGGTTGCTGCCTACCTCGGTAACACCCGTTTGATCGACAACCTGTACCTGCATCTGGAAGAAAAGACCGCGTAACGGTCGGGGGCTGCTCTGCGGCCCCCAAAATCCCCTCCCCGCCCCCATTCCCTGCTTCAAACCATTGCCTATAATGATGGCCAGCCTGAACCCGGCAATCACTGCCCTGTCCAAGCACCACCACGCATTAAGGAATTCTGCGCAATGGCGTATTACCGTACACCCCACGATGTTACGGCCCTGCCTGCCTGGCAGGCCCTTCAGCAACACCGCGACGCCATGCAAAGTTTCAGCATGCGCGAAGCCTTCGCCGCCGACGCCAAGCGCTTCGACCAGTTCTCGCTGAGCAGCTGCGGCCTGTTCCTCGACTATTCGAAAAACCTGATCAACGAAGAGACCCGAGACCTGCTGGTGAACCTGGCCGAACAAGTCGGCCTGCAGGACGCGATCAAGTCGATGTTCAGCGGTGAGATCATCAACGCCTCGGAAGGCCGCCCGGTGCTGCACACGGCCCTGCGCCGCCCCGTGGGCGACAAGCTGAGCGTCAACGGCGTGAACGTGATGCCGGAAGTGCACAAGGTGCTCAACCAGATCACCGAGCTGGTGGGGCGCATCCACGACGGCCTGTGGCGCGGCTACAGCGAAAAGCCGATCACCGACGTGGTCAACATCGGCATCGGTGGCTCGTTCCTCGGCCCGGAGCTGGTGTCCGAGGCCCTGCTGCCCTACGCCCAGCGCGGCGTGCGGTGCCACTACCTGGCGAACATCGACGGCAGTGAGTTCCATGAGCTGTCGGCCAGCCTGCGCGCCGAAACCACCTTGTTCATCGTCTCGTCGAAGTCGTTCAATACCCTCGAGACCTTGAAGAACGCCATGGCCGCGCGTACCTGGTACCTGGCCCAGGGCGGCTCTGAAGCCGAGCTGTATCGCCACTTCATCGCCGTTTCCAGCAACAAGGCCGCTGCCGTCGCCTTCGGCATCCGCGAAGAGAACATCTTCCCGATGTGGGACTGGGTGGGTGGGCGTTATTCGCTGTGGTCGGCCATCGGCCTGCCGATTGCACTGGCCATCGGTACCGCCAACTTCAAGGAGCTGCTGTCGGGCGCCTACACCATGGACCAGCACTTCCAGACCGCGCCGTTCGACAAGAACATGCCGGTGCTGCTGGCCCTGCTTGGCGTGTGGTATGGCAACTTCTGGGGCGCGCGCAGCCACGCGATCCTGCCGTACGACCACTACCTGCGCAACATCACCAAGCACCTGCAGCAGCTGGACATGGAGTCCAACGGCAAGAGCGTGCTGACCGACGGCACGCCGGTCAAAACCGACACTGGCCCGGTGATCTGGGGTGGCGTCGGCTGCAACGGCCAGCACGCCTACCACCAGCTGCTGCACCAAGGCACCCAGCTGATCCCTGCGGACTTCATCGTCCCGGTGGTGAGCTTCAACCCGGTGGCCGACCACCACCAGTGGCTGTACGCCAACTGCCTGTCGCAGAGCCAGGCACTGATGCTCGGCAAAACGCGCGAAGAGGCCGAGGCCGAACTGCGCCAGAAGGGCCTGAACGAAGCTGACATCGAAAAGCTCGCACCCCACAAGGTGATCCCGGGCAACCGCCCGAGCAACACCCTGGTGGTCGAACGCATCAGCCCGCGTCGTCTCGGCGCGCTGGTGGCGATGTACGAGCACAAGGTCTTCGTGCAAAGCGTGATCTGGGGTATCAACGCCTTCGACCAGTGGGGCGTGGAACTGGGCAAGGAGCTGGGCAAAGGTGTCTACCAGCGTATCGTCGGTAGCCTGGAAGACAGCGCCGAAGACGGCTCGACCCAAGGCCTGATCAACTACTTCCGCGGCCGTCACCGCGGTTGATCTGAAGCCTGCGCTGGCCTCATCGCCGGCAAGCCGGCTCCCACAGGTGCAATGCTGTCCTCACCGGCTGCGCGCTACCTGTGGGGGCCGGCTTTCCGGCGATTTGGCCCGTACAGGTTGAACACCCCGCCCAGCTACACTGTCCATCGAATAGCCGCAGTCCATCGCCCCTCACAAGAGCAGGACAACCCGCCATGTTCGATATCAAGCATTACCCCCAGGCCCTGGCCGTCAGCCAGTCCGCCACCCTCTCCACCGACGACTACCACCGCCTCTACCGCCAGTCGGTCGAAGACCCCGACACATTCTGGGCCGAGCAGGCCAAGCGCCTGGACTGGATAAAGCCATGGTCGAGCGTGCAACAGTGTGACCTCAAGACCGGCACAGCCCGCTGGTTTGATGGTGCCCAACTCAACGTCAGCTATAACTGCATCGACCGCCACCTGGCCCAGCGCGGCGAGCAGACCGCCCTGCTGTGGGAAGGCGACGACCCAAAAGACGCCAAGGCCATCACCTACCGCGAGCTGCACCGTCAAGTGTGTCGCCTGGCTAATGCACTCAAGGCACGCGGCGTGAAAAAAGGCGACCGGGTGTGCATCTACATGCCGATGATCCCCGAAGCCGCCTACGCCATGCTCGCCTGCACGCGTATCGGCGCCATTCACTCGGTGGTGTTCGGCGGCTTCTCCCCGGATGCCTTGCGCGATCGCATTCTGGACGCCGACTGCCGCACGGTGATCACCGCTGATGAAGGCATCCGCGGCGGCAAGCGCATCCCGCTCAAGCACAACGTCGACAAGGCACTGGCCAGCTGCCCTGCCGTCAGCAGCGTGTTCGTGGTGCGCCGCACCGGTGGCGATGTGGCCTGGAGCGAAGGCCGTGACCTCTGGTATGACCAGGCCACCGAAAAAGCCGGCGACGACTGCCCGCCTGAAGCGATGGAAGCCGAAGACCCGCTGTTCATCCTCTATACCTCCGGCAGCACCGGCAAACCCAAGGGCGTGCTGCACACCACTGCCGGTTACCTGCTGCAGGCCACCCTGACCTTCAAGGTGGTGTTCGACTACCGCGACGGCGAGGTGTTCTGGTGCACCGCCGACGTGGGCTGGGTGACCGGCCACAGTTACATCGTCTACGGCCCGCTGGCCAATGGGGCGATTTCGCTAATGTTCGAGGGCGTGCCCAACTACCCGGACACTTCGCGCTTCTGGCAAGTGGTAGACAAGCACCAGGTGAACATCTTCTACACCGCCCCCACCGCACTGCGGGCACTGATGCGCGAAGGCTCCGGCCCACTGCAAAGCACCTCGCGCAACAGCTTGCGCCTGCTCGGCAGCGTCGGCGAGCCGATCAACCCGGAAGCCTGGGAATGGTACTTCGAGGAGGTCGGGCAAAAACGCTGCCCCATCGTCGACACTTGGTGGCAGACCGAAACCGGCGGCATCATGCTTACCCCCCTTCCCGGCACACAAAAGCTCAAACCTGGTTGCGCGACGCAACCCATGTTCGGTGTACAACCGGCGCTGCTGGATGAAAAAGGCAAGCTGATCGAAGGCCCCGGCGCGGGCTTGCTGGTGATCAAGGCCAGCTGGCCCGGGCAGATCCGTAGCGTGTACGGTGACCACCAGCGCATGGTCGATACCTACTTCAAACCGATGCCTGGTTACTACTTCACCGGCGACGGCGCCCGCCGCGATGCCGATGGCGATTACTGGATCACCGGCCGCATCGATGATGTGATCAACGTCTCCGGCCACCGCATCGGCACTGCCGAAGTGGAAAGCGCGCTGGTGTTGCACGACAGCGTCGCCGAAGCGGCAGTGGTCGGCTACCCGCATGACCTCAAGGGCCAAGGTGTGTATGCCTTCGTCACGACCATGAACGGCGTGACCCCGGACGATGCGCTCAAGGGCGAGCTGCTGGCGCTGGTCAGCAAGGAGATCGGCAGCTTCGCCAAGCCCGAGCTGATCCAGTGGGCCCCAGCCTTGCCCAAGACCCGCTCGGGCAAGATCATGCGGCGTATACTGCGCAAGATTGCCTGCAACGAGCTCGACAACCTGGGCGATACCTCGACCCTGGCCGACCCGAGCGTGGTACAGGGCTTGATCGACAAACGCCTCAATCAATAGCTGGCGGCATCCAGTCATGGCCGCCCTGAACGACAGGTCACCATGGAAGCCCTACGCCGCCGCATCGAAACCCAGGTCATGAGCCTCACCGGGCTGGCCCTCGGCCAGCTCGACCTGGAATCCCCCAAGGGTGACCCTGGCCTGTTCGGCCCGCACAGCATCAGTTGGCGCGTACATGGGGACTTCCCCAGCATGCTGGTCGGCGGCATCAGCGCCCTGATGCTGCAGGTGCTGCACCCGCTGGCCCTGGCGGGCGTCTGGGACCACTCCAACTTTCGCCAGGACTTGCTCGGCCGATTGCGCCGCACCAGCCAGTTCATTTCCGGCACCACATTCGGCTCCACCCGCGACGCCGAGTGGTTGATCGAGAAGGTCCGCACCATCCACCTGCAAGTGACCGGGACCGCACTCGATGGCCGCCCCTATGCCGCCAGCGACCCTGACCTGCTGACCTGGGTACACGTGGCCGAAGTCAGTAGTTTTTTGGCAGCCCACCTGCGCTACCGCGACCCGCACCTGTCGCGCGCCGAGCAGGACGCCTACTACGACGAGATTGCCCTGATCGCCGAGCGCCTGGGTGCCCGCGACGTACCGCGCTCGTGCCAGCAGGTCGAGGACTACTTGCAATGCATGCGCCCACAACTGCAATGCGGCGCACGTAGCCTGGAGGTGGTCGAGATCCTGCTTGAAGCCCCAGCCCCAAGCCGTCTTGCCCAACCTGTGGGCAAGCTGATGCTACAGGCCGGCATCGACCTGCTGCCGGGCTGGGCACAAGGCATGCTCGGCCTGCATCAGGGGCCGCTGCAGCAGCGCATGATCCGCATGGGGCTCAAACGCACAGCGCCGGTATTGCGCTGGGCCATGCGTGACGGTTCGGCACACCGGGCCAGGCGGCGCATGGGGATCGAGTGAGGGCAAATGATCGCCCCAGCGGAACCGATTTAACCTGCCATACTCCAAGCACTCCGGCTTAGACAGACGAAGCGACACATGTACAAAGGATTGACTCGCGCCCTCGGCGCCCTGTTGGCTCTCGTGGCCCTTTACAGCCTGCTTGGGTTCCTCATTCTTCCTGGTGTTGCCTTGCGTATCGCCAACCAGCAGCTGGCGCAACATGCCACCGTGCCGGCGAACCTGCAGCGCATCGAACTCAACCCGTTCAGCCTGGAGGTCACCCTGTGGGGCCTGCAGATTGGCGAGCCAGGCAAGGAGCAGGTCGGTTTCGAGCGGTTGTACGCCAACCTTGCGCTGGATAGCCTGTGGACCCGGGCGCTGCACCTCACCGCCGTGGAGCTCGACAAACCGCGCAACGAAGTGCTGTTCGCCAAGGACGGTACGCTCAACCTGACCCAGCTGTTCAAGCTACCTCCCAGTGAAGCCAAGCCCGACGAGCCGCCCAGCGACCCGTTCCCACTGCGCATTGGCAGTATCAAGCTCAATGGCGGCTACCTGCACTTCGAGGATCAGCGCCCGAGCGAACCCATCGTCTTCCTTTATGACGACATGAACCTGGAGCTGAAGAACCTCAGCACCCTGCCGGACGACAGTGCCGACATGACCTTGGTGGCGAACGGCCCCAATGGCGGGCGCATCGACTGGAGCGGTACCTTGAGCCTGGCGCCGTTCGCCTCGGAAGGTAAGCTGAAGGTCACCGACGGCAAGATGAAGGCGTTCTGGCCCTACGTGCGCGATGCTGTGCCGCTGGTGCTGGAAGATGGGGTGATCAGCCTCGACACCCACTACAAGCTGAACTTGTCCAAAACCACCGAACTGCTGCTGGACAACACCTCGATTCGTGTCGCGCCGTTCGCCATCAAGGCGCCGGACGGTCGCCAGCTGGCGCGCCTGGCCAGCCTGGAAGTCAGCGAAACCTCCATCGACCTGGCCAAGCAGTTGGTCACCGTCGGCAAGATCCGTAGCGAAAAGCTGGAGACCTGGGCAGCCCTGGAACAGGATGGCCAGCTCGACTGGCAAAAGCTGTTCGCCAGCCAGCCGGCCAAGGCCACGCCAAAGGAAAAGGAAGCACCGGCAGCGGCCGAGCCCACCCCCGAAGAGAAGGCCGCAAAAGAACCGAGCAAACCCTGGCAGGTCCTGCTCAAGGATGTGCAACTGCGCAACTATCAGGTGCACTTGGCTGACCGCAGCCAAAAAGAGCCAGTCGCGCTGGACGTAGGCCCGCTGAACCTGGACATGCAGGGCTTCGACAGCCTCAACCAATCACCCTTTACCCTCAAGCTCGACACGGGCATTGGCAAGCAGGGCAAGCTGCAGGCTGCTGGCGAGGTCAACCTGGCGCCGGTCACCGCCAAGCTCGATGTCAGTACGCGCGATATCGACCTGCGCATTGCCCAGGCTTACCTCAGCCCGTTCATCCGCCTGGAACTGCGCAGCGGTATGCTCGCCAGCGACCTCAAGGTCGACTTGAAAAGCACCGAGCCGCTGGCCTTCACCGTGGCCGGCAAGGCACAAGTCAACCAGTTGCATACCCTGGACACCATCAAGGACCGTGACTTCGTCAAATGGCAGCAGGTGAATGTGGACGGCCTGTCCTACGTCCACGGCGATGCCCTGTCGATCGACAAGGTGACCCTGCTGCAGCCCTATGCCCGCTTCATCATCAACGAAGACCGCACCACCAACGTCGATGACTTGCTGATTCCACAGCCTGCGGGTGCACCTGCTGCAAGCCAGGCCAAGCCGGCGAGTACCGCCAGCAGCAAGCCGCTGGGTATCCGCATCGGCCAGATCAGCATCAACGACGGCTCAGCCAACTTTGCCGACCTCACCCTGACGCCCAACTTCGCCACGGCGGTGCAACAGCTCAACGGCCAGATCGGCACCATCGACAACCGCAAGCCGGCGCCGGCCAAGGTCGACATCAAGGGCAAGGTCGACCGTTATGCACCGGTCACCATCAAAGGCGCGCTGAACCCGTTCAACCCGATGGCCAGCCTGGATATCGCCACCAGCTTCAAACGTGTCGAGTTGACCACGCTGACGCCCTACTCCGGCAAGTTCGCGGGCTTCCGCATCCGCAAGGGGCGGCTGAACCTCGACCTGCACTACCTGATCACCAATGGCCAACTGAAGGCCGAGAACAAGGTCGTGGTCGAACAGCTGCAGTTGGGTGAGAAGGTCGACAGCCCGGATGCGGTCGACCTGCCAATCCGCCTGGCAGTCGCACTGCTGAAGGACACCGAGGGCAAGATTTCGATCGAGCTGCCGGTGACTGGCGACCTCAACAACCCACAGTTCAGCGTGATGCCGATTGTCTGGCAGACCTTGCGCAACCTGGTGCTGCGTGCGGCGCAGGCACCGTTCAAGTTCATTGGCGGGCTGATAGCCGGTGGCGGCTCGGAAGACCTTGGCAATGTGTCGTTCGCCGCTGGCTCCAGCGACCTGAGTGGCGATGCGCAGTCGGCCCTGGACAAGCTTGCATCGGCCCTCAAGGAGCGCCCGGAGCTGCGCCTGGAGATCGAAGGCACCAGCGCCCAGAGCAGCGATGGCCCATTGATCGCCCAGCAACGCCTGGAGCGTGAGTATCAGGCCACCTGGTACAAGATACTGCAGCGCCGTGGCGACAAGGTGCCGGCCAATGCCTCGATGCTGGTGGTCGATGACAGCGACAAACCGGCCATGCTCGAAGGTATCTACCGTACCCGCCTGAAGCAGCAACCACCGGCAGAGTGGGAACAGCTGAGCCGCGAAGAGCGCAGCACCAAGCTGCGCGAGGCGGTGATCAAGTCATGGGCAGAAAGTGCCCCGCTGCTGCGCACCTTGGGCCAGGAGCGGGCCAGCAGCATCAAGGATTATCTGGTCGAGAAAGGCAAGCTGGAGGATGACCGGGTTTACTTCATCGATACCACGCTGGGGCAGGCTGAATCAGATGGTCGGGTGATTACGCCGATGCATCTGGATGCTGAGTGAACCCGCTACGGCCTCTTCGCGGGTAAACCCGCTCCCACAGGTACGGCACAGGCCTTGAGAGCTGTGGCGTACCTGCGGGAGCCGGCTTACCGGCGATGGGGCCATCAGATACAACACTTGAACTTCAAACCAACCGCTGCCCCGAAACCGCCGGGTGATACAGCGGCTGCACCTTGTTCCCGGCAGGGTCCAGCAGGTGGAAGCTACGCGCCCCATCACCATGGTTGAACGGCCTGTCCAGCAAGGTCACCCCACGGGCCTTGAAGTACTGGTACCAGGCCTCCAGCTCCTCCACGCTGTCGACGATGAACCCATAGTGGTCCAGGGTCTGCAAGCCATTGGCCGCCCCAGCGCCGCGCCCCAGCGAAAGGTTGTCGTTGCCGCAGGTCAGGTAGACCAGGTCCTCATTGGCGCGGTTCAGCACCTCCATGCCCAGTACATCAACATAGAAGCGCTCGCACTCCTCCAGGTTAGGGACCAACAAGGCGATGTGGCGCAGGCCATTCAGGCGACCGGGACGTGCAGGTGATTCAGACATTGGCGCGGCTCCATTTTTGTATACAATTCAAAACAGAATTTAAAACAAAAGGAGCATTTTGTGTACAGTCTGTTTATCAAGACGCGCGTCAAGCCGGGTTGCGCCGAAGCCTTCCTCACCGCCATCAAGCTCAATGCTGCCGCCTCCGTAGCCACTGAACCGGGTTGCCTGGTATTCGATGTATCACAAGATCGCAGCGATCCAGACGTGATCTACCTGTATGAGATCTACCGTGACGACGAAGCATACGAAGCGCACACCCGCACCGCCCACTTCCGTGACAGCCGCCCGTTGGTTGAACCGCTGATCGCCGAGCAGGAATGCTTTGAAAGCGATGTGGTGGCGCGTAATCCGGTTTTTTGATCGCCAATGAAAAACCCCGGCGTTATGCCGGGGTTTTGTGAAAGGTGGCCAAATCCTTTTGACCGACGGGACATCCCTTATTCGGACTTCAGGCCATCAGCCGATACGGCCTGAACGCCTTTGATCTTCTTGGCGATGGCAACAGCCATCTCTTTCTGCGAGTCGGTTACTGCTACATCGGAGGACAGCGAGACGACACCTTTGTTGGTTTCGACTTTGATATCGCTGCCTGGCACACCTTTTTCAGTCATCAGGTCAGCCTTGACCTTGGTGGTGATCCAGGTATCGGAAGTAGCTTCCTTGGCTTTTGTCACCTCACCGGCCGCAAGCGTCATTGGGGCCTGGGTGGACTGCTGGGCAAATGCCGCGTTAGCCATGGTCAGGGTCAGAGCGGTAGCAGTAGCGGCAGCAATGGCGAACTTCTTCATGTGGGTCACTCCTGTTTTTCGAAAGGTCTGCGCCGTTAGTCCTGGCGGCAGGTATGAAGGTAGTTGCACGGGCTGTGCCAGGTTTTTCGTTTCGCTTGTTTCCTTATAAATCAATGACTTACAGCATCAGGCAAGATTCGCCTGTCGTGCAATTTGCAACCTGCGGCATAAAGCTGCGTGCAAGATGCAAGTCCGCAAAAGGTTCCTTGCAGGCAATAAAAAAGGGCCCCTTGAAGGGGCCCTCTTTGTACAGCGTGGCAGTCGCTTAGACGCCCGAGGCTTTCGCCGCAGCTACGTCCTTGATCGACAGCTTGATACGGCCGCGGTTGTCCACGTCCAGTACCAGCACTTCCACTTCCTGACCTTCTTTCAGAATGTCGGTGACCTTCTCTACACGCGCATCGCTGAGCATGGAGATGTGCACCAGACCGTCTTTGCCCGGCAGGATGTTGACGAAGGCGCCGAAGTCGACGATACGCTCGACCTTGCCGACGTAGATCTTGCCGATCTCGGCCTCAGCGGTGATGCCCAGGATGCGCTGGCGAGCTGCCTCTGCCGCTTCCTTGGTTTCGCCGAAGATCTTGATCGAGCCGTCGTCTTCGATGTCGATCGAAGCCTTGGTCTCTTCGCAGATGGCGCGGATGGTGGCGCCGCCTTTGCCGATGACGTCACGGATCTTGTCGGTGTCGATCTTCATCGCGATCATGGTCGGAGCGTTGGCCGACAGCTCGGTACGCGATTGACCGATG
>Ga0213827_1000449_pt1 | contig 34633 bp, 28 predicted proteins | sample MC6MC0898MG_FD_180669 | JGI IMG/M metagenome (GOLD analysis project Ga0213827, IMG submission 180669) | Enriched soil aggregate microbial communities from Iowa State University, Ames, United States - MC6-MC0898-MG | ecosystem: Environmental > Terrestrial > Soil > Unclassified | place: USA: Iowa...
CTGTGCTCCCACAGGTTCGCCGCATACTTCAGGCTTGTGCAGAACCTGTGCTCCCACAGGTTCGCCGCATACTTCAGGCTTGTGCAGAACCTGTGCTCCCACAGGTTCGCCGCATACTTCAGGCTTGCGCAGAACCTGTGCTCCCACAGGTTCACCGCATACTTTAGGCTTGTGCAGAGTCTGTGGGAGCGGGCTTGCCCCGCGAATGGGCCGCAGAGCGGCCCCGGGGTTTCAGGTCAGGTACGGAAGCGGGCCACCAGCCCATTCAGGTCCACCGCCAAACGCGACAGCTCGGCGCTCGCTGCGCTGGTCTGATGCGCGCCGGTCGCGCTTTGCACCGACAGGTCGTTGATGTTCACCAGGTTGCGGTCCACTTCCCGCGCTACCTGGGCCTGTTCTTCCGCCGCGCTGGCGATCACCAGGTTGCGTTCGTTGATCTGCGCTACGGCACCGGCGATGGTGTCCAGCGCCATGCCCGCGCCCTTGGCAATGTTCAGCGTCGACTCGGCGCGCTCGGTGCTGGTACGCATGGACTCCACGGCCTGTTCGGTACCGCCCTGGATGCTACCGATCATCCGCTCGATTTCACTGGTCGACTGCTGGGTGCGATGCGCCAGCGCGCGCACCTCGTCCGCCACCACGGCAAAGCCACGGCCTGCTTCGCCGGCACGGGCCGCCTCGATCGCGGCATTGAGTGCCAGCAAGTTGGTCTGGTCGGCCAGCCCACGGATGACATCCAGGACCTTGCCGATGTCGCGCGATTGTTCAGCCAGATGGGTGATCAGCTTGGCGGTGGCCTGCACATCACCGCTCATGCGCTCGATGGCGCCCACGGTTTCCAGCACCAGGTCACGGCCGTCGCCGGTCGAACGGCTGGCTTCGCTGGAGGCTTCCGATGTGCTCACAGCATTACGCGCCACTTCCTCGACCGCGCTGGTCATTTCGGTAACCGCTGTGGCCGCCTGTTCGATTTCATTGTTCTGTTGCTGCAGGCCACGCGCGCTCTCGTCGGTGACGGCGTTCAGCTCTTCGGCGGCCGACGCCAGCTGAGTGGCGGAGCCGGCGATCAGCTGCAGGGTGTCGCGCAGTTTGTCCTGCATGCGCGCCATCGCGCGCAGCAGGCGTGCGGCCTCATCGGTGCCTTCGGCGCGGATGGTATGGGTCAGGTCACCGTCGGCAATCTGCTCGGCGGCTTTGAGGGCTTCGTCGATCGGTTTGACGATGCTGCGGGTCAGCAGCAATGCGCAGAGGAAGGTCAGCACCGCGGCGGCAATTAGCAGGCCGATGACCAAGGCGAAGGCTGCGGCGTACTGGCTGGCGGCAGTTTCGTTGGTCGCGCGGGTCTGGTCGGTGTTGATCTGCACCAGGGTGTCCATGACCTTGTTGATCTGCTCGGAGTTGGCCAGCAGGTCGCGGTTGAGCAGGTCACGCAGTTCGTCGGTGCGGTTGGCCTGGCTCAGGCTGCGCATGCGCGATTCCAGGTCGCGATACTGGTTGAGCAACTGCGTGTATTGGTCGAAGGCAGCCTGTTCGTCGGCCGCGCCGATCATCGGCAGGTAGGCCTGGCGGGCGCGGTCGATCTGGGCGTTGCGCTGGTCCAGCAGGTTCAGCGTGTCGCGCTGGGTCTCCGGCTCGCGGTTAAGCAAAAGGCGGTAGGACAGGGTGCGCAGGCGCAGGTTTAGCGAGGTCAGCTCGTCGAGGGTCTTGATACTGGGGACGCTGATGTTCTCGATGGCAACGCCCGCTTGGCGGATGTTGCCCATCTGCATCAGCGAGAAGATACCAAGGCCGAGCATGAGCAGGCCGATCAACGCGAACCCGAGCAATGCGCGCGGGGCGATATTCATGTTGCGTAGAGACATGGGAGGAGGAATCCAGGCAAGGGAGGAAGGCGCAGTCCGTGCGACAAAATAAGACTTGCCTGGCTATCGGTCGTGACCGGCCAGTCTTGAGCGCGAACAGCTAAAACTGTGAGGCAGCTATCTATTTACCTGACCGGCGGTTGACCCAGGTCGGAACAAGGGGGCCGATACCCTGTCAATCTTCGGGCTAAGAAACCTTAAGAATCCGTTATTTAATGGCGATGGCTCACACTTTTCTTTATCGTGTGCGCCCTTTGCAACAACCTGAGATAGACCCATGCTGGAAGCCTCCCTGAATCAAATCGAGCAACTGGTCAGCGACCTGATGCAGAAAAACGCTCAACTCACCGAGCAGAACGCCACCCTCGGCCAGGAACTGGCCCAGGCCAAGGAAGAAAACGAGACCCTGCAGCTGTCGCTGATGGAGCAGGAAGAAAAGAACGGTGCCACTGCCGCGCGCATTCAGGCCCTGGTTGACCGCGCCAATGCGGGCGTCGTCAACGCATGAGACTGCAAGCGCAGCCGGTCAATGTCGTGTCGATCCTCGGCAACGACTACTCGATCAAGGCGCCCGAAGGCCAGGAAGAAACCCTGGCGCAGGCGGTACGGATGCTCAATACCGCCCTGGCCGAGACCAAGCGTTCGTACCCGACCCTGATCGGTGACAAGCTGCTGGTGCTGGCCGCTCTCAATCTGTGTTCCAAGCAGGTTGAACTGCAGAAGGAACACCAGCAGACGCTCGAGCGTACCCAGGCGCAAATCGACGCCACGGTGGACGCGATCGTTCGGACAATCGCCGAACAATAAGCTTTGCTCCGAGACCTTGTGGGAGCGGGTTTACCCGCGAATGTGACGGTGAATTGACCGACGCATTCGCGGGCAAGCCCGCTCCCACAGTTGTTTTTGGTTGTCCCAAGTCACTGGAATAACTGGATACGCAAGTGTATACACTTCCCGTAAAACAAAAATTAACGGGGAGCGGGGCATGCGTATCTGGCGTAAAAGTATCCAGTGGCAGTTGATCGCGAGCATGGGCGCGGCCCTGCTGGCGAGCATTCTGGTAGTCGTGATCATTTTCACAGTGGCGCTCAACCGCCTCACCGACCGCTACCTGGTCGACACGGCGCTGCCGGCCAGCATCGAAGCGATCCGCAACGACATCGAGCGCATGCTCGGCCAGCCGCTGGTGGCGGCGGCGGATATCGCCGGCAACACGCTGCTGCGTGATTGGCTGGCGGCCGGTGAAGACCCCGTCGAAGCGCCACGCTTTCTCGAATACCTGCAGGCTGCCAAGCAGCGCAACCATGCCTTCACCACGCTATTTGTCTCTACCGAGACCGGCCATTACTACAACGAGAATGGCCTGGACCGCACCCTCAGCCGCGCCAACCCCAAGGACAAGTGGTTTTACGGCTACATCGACAGCGGCGCCGAGCGCCTGATCAATATCGACATTGACGGTGCCACGGGTGAGCTGGCGCTGTTCATCGACTACCGTGTGGAGAAGGCCGGCAAGCTGGTGGGCGTGGCCGGCATGGGCCTGCGCATGACCGAGCTGTCGAAGCTGATCCACGACTTCAGCTTTGGCGAACACGGCAAGGTGTTCCTTGTGCGTAACGACGGGCTGATCCAGGTGCACCCGGACAACGCCTTCAGCGGCAAACGCCAGCTCGTCGAACAGCTTGATGAGCATGCGGCAAAGGCGGTGATGACTGGCGACCAGGGCCTGCGCACCAGCCGCTTCCAGCGCGATGGCGAGGACTATCTGGCCTTGGGCCTGCCGCTGCGCGACCTGAACTGGACGTTGGTGGCCGAGGTGCCCGAGGCCGAGATCTACGCGCAGATGCACCAGGCTATCTGGCTTACCACCTTGATCGGCGGTGGGGTGGCGCTGCTGTCGCTGCTGCTGGTGGTGTTGCTGGCGCGTGGGTTAGTACGGCCTATCCGCCGTGTCACCGCTGCACTGGTGCAGATCGGCAGCGGCGCGGGTGACCTCAGCCACCGCCTGGATGATTCACGCCAGGACGAACTGGGTGACCTGGCCCGCGGCTTCAACCGGTTCCTCGACAGCCAGCGCGGCCTGATTGGCGAGGTGCTGCGCACCACCGAGCGTTTGCACCGGGCGGTCGAGCAAGTCACTCAGGTTGTGGACAACACAGCCGAGCGTTCCGGTCGCCAGCAGGAAATGACCGAAATGGTTGCCACCGCCGTGCACGAAATGGGGCTGACCGTGCAGGACATTGCGCGCAACGCCGGCGATGCTGCCCAGGCGTCGCAGTCGGCGCGGGACGAAGCCATGCAGGCGCGTGAAGTGGTGCGGCGGTCGATTCAGGGCATCGAGGGCATGTCGGGCGACATCGGCAAGGCAGCGCAAGCAGTGACCCAATTGGCCGACGAAGTCGCCTCGATCGATGAAGTTTTGGCGGTGATCCGCAGTATTTCCGAACAGACCAACTTGCTGGCGCTCAATGCCGCCATCGAGGCCGCGCGGGCAGGGGAGATGGGGCGTGGCTTTGCCGTGGTTGCCGATGAAGTACGTACCTTGGCGCGGCGTACCCAGTTGTCCACGGATGAAGTGCAGCAGATGATCCAGCGGCTCAAGCAAGGGGCCGGTTCGGCGGTGTCTTCGATGCAGGCGGGGCAGCAGGCGACGGGCAGTGGTGTCGAGTCGAGCCAGCGTACCGGGGCTTCGCTGGGGGCGATTACCGATCAGGTCGAGCACATCAGCGACATGAACCACCAGGTGGCGACGGCGACTGAAGAGCAGTCGGCGGTGACTGAGGAGATCAACCGGACGGTGCAGGGGATATCCGACCTAGCCCGGGAGACGGCGGCGGAAGTGCAGGGGTGCCGGGAGGAGTGTCAGGCGTTGCGTGGGTTGGCCGATGACCTGGCGCGGCAGATGGGTGGGTTCAGGCTTTAGATCGGGGTGAATTCTTCGCGGGTTTACCCGCGAATGCGTCAGGTCAGGCGCCGATGATCGAGCGGATATCCGCCGCCAGTTCCCGCACCCTGGCCTCCTCGGTATCCCACGAGCACATGAACCGCGCCCCACCGCTACCAATGAAGGTATAGAACCGCCAGCCCCTGGCACGCAGCGCTTCGATGGCTGGCTCCGGCATCTGCAGGAACACCCCGTTGGCCTCCACCGGGAACATCAGTTCCACCCCCGGCAGGTCACTCACCAGCGAGGCCAGCAACTGCGCGCAGTGGTTGGCATGTTTGCCATGGCGCATCCAGGCACCGTCTTCAAGTATCCCGACCCAGGGCGCAGACAGGAAACGCATCTTCGAGGCCAACTGCCCGGCCTGCTTGCAGCGGTAGTCGAAGTCTTCGGCCAGGTCGCGATTGAAGAACAGGATCGCTTCACCCACCGCCATGCCGTTCTTGGTACCGCCAAAGCACAGCACATCGACGCCGGCCTTCCATGTCAGTTCGGCCGGGCTGCAGCCGAGGAACGCGCAGGCATTGGTAAAGCGCGCCCCGTCCATGTGCAGGTTAAGGCCCAGCTCCTTGCAGGTGGCGCTGATCGCCTTGAGTTCGTCGGGGCGATAAACGGTGCCCACTTCGGTGGCCTGGGTGAGGGTTACCACGCGAGGCTTGGGGTAGTGGATGTCCTGGCGCTTGAGCGCCACTTCGCGGATCGACTCGGGCGTCAGCTTGCCGTTGACGCTGGGCGCGGTCAGCAGCTTGGAGCCGTTGGAGAAAAACTCCGGCGCGCCGCATTCGTCGGTTTCGACGTGGGCGGTCTCGGAGCAGATCACGCTGTGGTAGCTCTGGCACAACGAGGCCAGGGCCAGGGAGTTGGCGGCGGTGCCGTTGAAGGCGAAGAACACCTCGCAGTCGGTTTCGAACAGCTTGCGGAAGTATTCCGAGGCGCGCTCGGTCCACTGGTCGTCGCCGTAGGCGCGGTCGTGGCCGTGGTTGGCTTTCTCCATCGCGGCCCAGGCTTCGGGGCAGATGCCGGAATAGTTGTCGCTGGCGAATTGTTGGCTCTTATCTGTCATGGCACGGTCCTGTGAACGACGCAGAACAGCACTCTAAACCATCGATTCAGCGGTTGCCTATACAAGCTCTGCAACTGTTGATTTATCTGCCAGTCATCCCGGCCCTATCGCCGGCAAGCCCGCTCCCACGGGCACTCCACTGCTCTTGAGAACAGTGGTTTACCTGTGGGAGCCGGCATGCCGGCGATAGGGCCGGTACGAGCAACAAAAAAGCGAATGTCGTAAACGCGCCATTGCAAGGCGTGCGCAGGCATCTGACCCACCCCGGCCAGTCATACCATCGCCACAAAGGGCCACAGTGCCTTACAGACAAGAAACGATCGCTGCCGGGAGAAACATGATGTTCAGCAAGCAAGACCAGATCCAGGGTTATGACGACGCACTGCTGGCGGCGATGAATGCCGAAGAACAGCGCCAGGAAGATCACATCGAGCTGATCGCCTCGGAGAACTACACCAGCAAGCGCGTGATGCAGGCCCAAGGCAGCGGCCTGACCAACAAATACGCCGAAGGCTACCCGGGCAAGCGTTACTACGGTGGCTGTGAGCACGTCGACAAGGTCGAGGCACTGGCCATCGAGCGCGCCAAGCAGCTGTTCGGTGCCGACTACGCCAACGTCCAGCCGCACTCCGGCTCGTCGGCCAACGGCGCGGTCTACCTGGCCCTGCTGCAGGCCGGTGACACCATCCTCGGCATGAGCCTGGCCCACGGCGGTCACCTGACTCACGGCGCCAAAGTGTCGTCCTCGGGCAAGCTGTACAACGCTGTTCAATACGGCATCAACACCGATACCGGCCTGATCGACTACGACGAAGTCGAGCGCCTGGCGGTCGAGCACAAGCCGAAAATGATCGTTGCCGGCTTCTCGGCCTACTCCAAGACCCTCGACTTCCCACGCTTCCGCGCCATTGCCGACAAGGTCGGTGCGCTGCTGTTCGTCGACATGGCCCACGTTGCCGGCCTGGTTGCCGCTGGCCTGTACCCGAACCCGATCCCGTTCGCTGACGTGGTCACCACCACCACCCACAAGACCCTGCGTGGTCCACGTGGCGGCCTGATCCTGGCCAAGTCCAACGAAGAGATCGAGAAGAAGCTCAACGCCGCTGTCTTCCCGGGCGCCCAGGGCGGCCCGCTGATGCACGTCATCGCCGCCAAGGCCGTGTGCTTCAAGGAAGCGCTGGAGCCTGAGTTCAAGAGCTATCAGAAGCAGGTCATCGAAAACGCCCAGGCCATGGCCCAGGTATTCATCGACCGCGGCTACGACGTGGTCTCGGACGGTACCGACAACCACCTGTTCCTGGTCAGCCTGATCCGTCAGGGCCTGACCGGTAAAGATGCCGACGCCGCCCTGGGCCGCGCGCACATCACCGTCAACAAGAACGCCGTGCCGAACGACCCACAGTCTCCGTTCGTCACCTCGGGCCTGCGCATCGGCACCCCGGCCGTCACTACCCGCGGCTTCAAGGTCGCCCAATGCGTGGCGCTGGCTGGCTGGATCTGCGACATCCTCGACAACCTCGGTGACGCCGACGTTGAAGCCGATGTGGCGAAAAACGTCGCCGCGCTGTGCGCAGACTTCCCTGTTTACCGCTGAGTGGAGTAAACGACCATGCAACGCTACTCGGGCTTCGGCCTCTTCAAACACTCCCTCAGCCACCACGAAAACTGGCAGCGCATGTGGCGCACGCCGACCCCTAAAAAGGTCTACGACGTGGTCATCGTCGGTGGCGGCGGCCATGGCCTGGCCACGGCCTACTACCTGGCCAAGGAACACGGCATCACCAACGTCGCGGTCATCGAGAAGGGTTACCTGGGCGGCGGCAACACCGCCCGTAACACCACCATCGTGCGTTCCAACTACCTGTGGGACGAGTCGGCGCACCTGTACGAACACGCCATGAAGCTGTGGGAAGGCCTGTCGCAAGACATCAACTACAACGTGATGTTCTCCCAGCGCGGCGTCTACAACCTGTGCCACACCCTGCAGGACATCCGTGACTCCGAGCGCCGTGTCAGCGCCAACCGCCTCAACGGCGTCGATGGCGAGCTGCTCGACACCGCCCAGGTCGCGGCCGAAATCCCGTACCTGGACTGCTCGAAGAACGCCCGTTACCCGGTCCTGGGCGCAACCGTGCAGCGCCGTGGTGGCGTGGCCCGTCACGACGCCGTGGCCTGGGGCTATGCCCGTGCCGCCGACGCGCTGGGCGTGGACCTGATCCAGCAGACCGAAGTGATTGGCTTCCGTAAAGAAAACGGCGCGGTCATTGGTGTGGAAACCAATAAAGGCTTCATCGGCGCCAAGCGCGTCGGCGTGGTCACCGCCGGTAACTCCGGGCACATGGCCAAGCTGGCCGGCTTCCGCCTGCCGCTGGAATCGCACCCGCTGCAAGCGCTGGTATCCGAACCGATCAAGCCGATCATCGACAGTGTGATCATGTCCAACGCCGTGCACGGCTACATCAGCCAGTCCGACAAGGGCGACCTGGTGATCGGCGCCGGTATCGACGGCTGGGTCGGCTACGGCCAACGCGGCTCGTACCCAGTTATCGAGCACACCCTGCAGGCGATCGTCGAGATGTTCCCCAACCTCTCGCGCGTGCGCATGAACCGCCAGTGGGGCGGCATCGTCGACACTTCGCCGGACGCTTGCCCGATCATCTCCAAGACCCCGGTCAAGAACATGTTCTTCAACTGCGGCTGGGGCACCGGCGGCTTCAAGGCGACCCCGGGCTCGGGCAACGTCTTCGCCGCAAGCCTGGCCAAAGGTGAGATGCACCCGCTGGCTGCGCCGTTCTCCATGGACCGTTTCTACAACGGCGCACTGATCGACGAACACGGCGCCGCCGCCGTCGCCCACTAACCGGAGACACCGTCATGTTGCATATTTTTTGTCCCCACTGCGGCGAGCTGCGCTCCGAAGAAGAGTTCCACGCCTCTGGCCAGGCGCACATCGCCCGCCCGCTGGACCCTGCCGCCTGCTCCGACGAAGAGTGGGGCACCTACATGTTCTTCCGTGATAACCCGCGCGGTATTCACCATGAACTGTGGGACCACGTTGCCGGCTGCCGTCAGTACTTCAACGTCACCCGCGACACCGTGACCTACGAAATTCTGGAAACCTACAAGATCGGCGAGAAGCCGCAGGTGACCGCCAACGGTAAGCAAAACAGCGCACCGTCGACCGTCAAAGGGCAAGGGGAAAAAGTATGAGCCAGACCTATCGCCTCGCCAGCGGCGGCCGTATCGACCGCAGCAAGGTCCTGAACTTCAGCTTCAACGGCAAGACCTACCAGGGTTATGCCGGTGACAGCCTGGCCGCCGCGCTGCTGGCCAACGGCGTCGATATCGTCGGCCGCAGCTTCAAGTACTCGCGCCCACGCGGCATCATCGCCGCCGGTACCGAAGAGCCGAACGCCATCCTGCAGATCGGCTCCAGCGAAGCCACCCAGATCCCCAACGTGCGCGCTACCCAACAGGCGCTGTACGCAGGCCTGGTAGCCACCAGCACCAACGGCTGGCCGAACGTCAACAACGACGTCATGGGCATCCTCGGTAAGGTCGGCGGCAGCATGATGCCGCCGGGCTTCTACTACAAAACCTTCATGTACCCGAAATCGTTCTGGATGACTTACGAGAAGTACATCCGCAAGGCAGCCGGCCTTGGCCGTGCACCGCTGCAGAACGACCCGGACAGCTACGACTACATGAACCAGCACTGCGACGTGCTGATCGTCGGCGCCGGCCCTGCTGGCCTGGCCGCTGCCCTTGCCGCTGCGCGCAGCGGTGCCCGGGTGATCCTGGCCGACGAACAGGAAGAGTTCGGTGGCAGCCTGCTCGACAGCCGCGAGACCCTCGACGGCAAGCCGGCCGCTGACTGGGTGAATGCCGTGGTCAAGGAGCTGCAAAGCCTGCCGGAAGTGACCCTGCTGCCACGTGCCACGGTCAACGGCTACCACGACCATAACTTCCTGACCATTCACGAGCGCCTCACCGACCACCTCGGCGACCGCGCCCCGATCGGCCAGGTGCGCCACCGCGTGCACCGTGTACGCGCCAAGCGTGTGGTACTGGCTGCCGGCGCCCACGAGCGCCCGCTGGTATACGGCAACAACGACGTGCCGGGCAACATGCTGGCCGGCGCTGTATCCACCTATGTGCGCCGCTACGGCGTGGCACCCGGCCGCAAGCTGGTGCTGTCGACCAACAACGACCATGCCTACCGCGCTGCGCTGGACTGGCACGACGCTGGCCTGCAGGTCGTCGCCATCGCCGACGCCCGCCACAACCCACGCGGTTCGCTGGTTGAAGAAGCGCGTGCCAAGGGCATTCGTATCCTCACCTCCAGCGCCGTGGTCGAGGCCAAGGGCAGCAAGCACGTCACCGGCGCCCGCGTGGCCGCCATCGATGTGCAGGCGCACAAGGTCACCAGCCCAGGCGAAACCCTCGACTGCGACCTGATCGCCACCTCTGGCGGCTACAGCCCGATCGTCCACCTGGCCTCGCACCTGGGCGGTCGCCCGGTATGGCGTGACGACATCCTGGGCTTCGTGCCGGGTGATGCACCGCAGAAGCGCGAGTGCGTCGGCGGCATCAACGGCGTGTATGCCCTGGGTGACGTGATTGCCGATGGTTTTGAAGGCGGCGTACGCGCAGCTACCGAAGCCGGCTTCAAGGCCACCACCGGCACCCTGCCAAAAACCGTTGCGCGCAAGGAAGAGGCCACCTTGGCACTGTTCCAGGTGCCGCACGACAAGGGCAGCAAAGGGCCGAAGCAGTTCGTCGACCAGCAGAACGACGTGACCGCCGCCGGTATCGAACTGGCCACCCGTGAAGGCTTCGAGTCGGTCGAGCACGTCAAGCGCTACACCGCGCTGGGCTTCGGTACCGACCAGGGCAAACTGGGCAACATCAACGGCCTGGCCATCGCCGCCCGTTCGATCGGTATCACCATTCCGGAAATGGGCACCACCATGTTCCGCCCCAACTACACGCCGGTGACTTTCGGCGCGGTAGCTGGCCGTCACTGTGGCCACCTGTTCGAGCCCGTGCGCTTCACCGCCCTGCATGCCTGGCACGTGAAGAACGGCGCCGAGTTCGAAGACGTCGGCCAGTGGAAGCGCCCGTGGTACTTCCCTAAAGCCGGTGAAGACATCCACGCCGCCGTGGCCCGTGAATGCAAGGCCGTGCGCGACAGCGTGGGCCTGCTCGACGCCTCCACCCTGGGCAAGATCGACATCCAGGGCCCGGATGCCCGCGAGTTCCTCAACCGCATCTACAGCAACGCCTGGACCAAGCTCGACGTGGGCAAGGCCCGCTACGGCCTGATGTGCAAGGAAGACGGCATGGTCTTCGACGACGGCGTGACCGCCTGCGTCGGCGACAACCACTTCTACATGACCACCACCACCGGCGGCGCCGCACGCGTGCTGCAGTGGCTGGAGCTGTACCACCAGACCGAATGGCCGGAAATGAAGGTGTACTTCACCTCGGTCACCGACCACTGGGCCACCCTGACCCTGTCCGGCCCTAACAGCCGCAAGCTGCTCAGCGAGCTGACCGACGACATCGACCTGGACAAGGAAGCCTTCCCGTTCATGACCTGGAAGGAAGGCACTGTCGGCGGTGTGCCGGCCCGTGTGTTCCGGATCTCGTTCACCGGTGAGCTGTCGTACGAAGTCAACGTGCAGGCCAACTACGCCATGGGCGTGCTGGAAAAAGTCATCGAGGCGGGCAAGAAATACAACCTGACCCCGTACGGCACCGAGACCATGCACGTACTGCGTGCCGAGAAGGGCTTCATCATCGTGGGCCAGGACACCGACGGCTCGATGAACCCGGACGACCTGAACATGAGCTGGTGCGTAGGCCGCAACAAGCCGTTCTCGTGGATCGGCCTGCGTGGCATGAATCGCGAAGACTGCCTGCGCGAGAACCGCAAGCAGCTGGTGGGCCTCAAGCCTGTGGACCCGACCAAGTGGCTGCCGGAAGGCGCCCAGCTGGTGTTCGACCCGAAACAGCCGATCCCGATGGACATGGTCGGCCACGTCACCTCCAGCTATGCCTCCAATTCCCTGGGCTATTCGTTCGCCATGGGTGTGGTCAAGGGCGGCCTCAAGCGCATGGGCGAGCGTGTCTACTCGCCGCAGGCCGATGGCAGTGTGATCGAGGCGGAGATCGTGTCTTCGGTGTTCTTCGATCCGAAGGGTGAGCGGCAGAACGTCTAAGGCCCCGGATGGTGGCGCCGAACCCTGTGGGAGCGGGTTTACCCGCGAATGCGATGTTGGCCTTACTGGCCTCTTCGCGGGTGAACCCGCTCCCACAGGTTCGGCGTTGCTCGGAACTACAGAATTCAAGGCAGGTAAGAAATGAGCGCTATCAACGTCTTCCAGCAAAACCCCGGCGCCGAAGCCAAGGCACAGTCGCCGCTGCACCATGCCGACCTGGCCAGCCTGGTTGGCAAAGGCCGCAAGAACGCAGGTGTGATCCTGCGCGAAAAGAAATTCCTCGGTCACCTGACCCTGCGTGGCGACGGCCACAACCCGGAATTCGCCGCAGGCGTGCACAAGGCCCTGGGCCTGGAGCTGCCGGTGGCCCTGACCGTGGTTGCCAACAACGAGATGTCGCTGCAATGGCTGGGCCCGGATGAGTGGCTGCTGATCGTGCCTGGTGGCCAGGAGTTCGCCGTCGAGCAGAAGCTGCGCGCGGCCCTCGAAGGCCAGCACATCCAGGTGGTCAACGTCAGCGGCGGGCAAAGCCTGCTGGAGCTGCGCGGCCCGAACGTGCGCGAAGTGCTGATGAAGTCCACCAGCTATGATGTTCACCCGAACAACTTCCCGGTGGGCAAGGCTGTCGGCACCGTGTTCGCCAAGTCGCAACTGGTGATCCGCCGCACCGCCGAAGACACCTGGGAACTGGTGATTCGCCGCAGCTTCTCCGACTACTGGTGGCTGTGGCTGCAGGACGCTTCGGCCGAATACGGCCTGAGCATCGAAGCCTAAGGAGAGCAGAACATGAGTCGGGCACCGGATACCTGGATTCTCACCGCCGACTGCCCGAGCATGCTCGGCACCGTCGACGTGGTGACGCGTTTCCTCTTCGAGCAGCGCTGCTACGTGACGGAGCACCACTCCTTCGATGACCGGCAGTCGGGGCGCTTCTTCATTCGCGTCGAGTTCCGCCAGCCGGACGATTTCGACGAGGTGGGCTTCAGGGCCGGCCTCGCCGAGCGCAGCGAAGCGTTCGGTATGACCTTCGAGCTGACCGCGCCCAATCACCGCCCCAAGGTGGTGATCATGGTGTCCAAGGCCGACCATTGCCTGAACGACCTGCTGTACCGTCAGCGCATCGGTCAGCTGGGCATGGACGTGGTCGCGGTGGTGTCCAACCACCCCGACCTCGAGCCACTGGCGCATTGGCACAAGATTCCTTACTACCACTTCGCACTCGACCCCAACGACAAGGCTGGGCAAGAGCGCAAGGTGCTGCAGGTGATCGAGGAGACCGGTGCCGAGCTGGTCATTCTTGCCCGTTACATGCAGGTGCTGTCGCCTGAGCTGTGCCGGCGCCTGGATGGTTGGGCGATCAACATTCACCACTCGTTGTTGCCGGGGTTCAAGGGCGCCAAGCCTTATCACCAGGCCTACAACAAGGGCGTGAAGATGGTCGGTGCCACGGCGCACTACATCAACAACGACCTCGATGAAGGGCCGATCATTGCCCAGGGGGTCGAGGTGGTGGACCACAGCCACTACCCCGAGGACCTGATTGCCAAGGGACGGGATATCGAATGCCTGACGCTGGCGCGGGCGGTCGGTTACCACATCGAGCGGCGGGTGTTCCTCAACGCCAACCGGACTGTCGTCCTTTAACAGTCTGTTCCGGCCTCTTCGCGGGCAAGCCCGCTCCCACAGGTACAACGCCGTTTTCGAATGCGGCACTGTACCTGTGGGAGCGGGCTTGCCCGCGAATGGCCCACCAAATTTCCCCTGCCGTAAAAAGGCATCCCCCTGTCGTTTTCAGTCAGCGCATCCCGCCCCATCAGGCCCACAATTCCCTGCATTCCAGTAACACATGCCGCCCATGGATGGCGGCGCTTCAACCAACGCTGCATACATAAAAAATCAAGCGAGGTAAAAGCAATGTCTGGCAATCGTGGAGTGGTATATCTCGGCGCCGGCAAGGTCGAAGTGCAACACATCGACTACCCGAAAATGCAGGACCCGCGCGGCAAGAAGATCGAACACGGCGTCATCCTCAAGGTAGTCTCCACCAACATCTGCGGCTCGGACCAGCACATGGTCCGCGGCCGCACCACTGCCCAGGTCGGCCTGGTCCTGGGCCACGAAATCACCGGTGAAATCGTCGAGCTGGGGCGTGACGTAGAGCGCCTGAAAATCGGCGACCTGGTGTCGGTACCGTTCAACGTCGCCTGCGGCCGCTGCCGCTCGTGCAAAGAGATGCACACCGGTGTCTGCCTCACCGTCAACCCGGCGCGCGCCGGTGGTGCCTACGGTTATGTCGACATGGGCGACTGGACCGGCGGCCAGGCCGAATACGTGCTGGTGCCGTACGCCGACTTCAACCTGCTGAAACTGCCGGACCGCGACAAGGCCATGGAAAAGATCCGTGACCTGACCTGCCTGTCCGATATCCTGCCGACCGGCTACCACGGTGCCGTCACCGCTGGCGTTGGCCCAGGCAGTACCGTTTACGTGGCCGGTGCCGGCCCGGTCGGCCTGGCCGCCGCTGCCTCGGCGCGCCTGCTGGGCGCCGCTTGCGTGATCGTGGGTGACCTCAACCAGGCCCGCCTGGCGCACGCCAAGTCCCAGGGCTTCGAAGTGGTCGACCTGTCCAAGGACACCCCGCTGCATGAGCAGATCATCGACATCCTCGGCGAGCCAGAAGTGGATTGCGCGGTAGATGCTGTTGGTTTCGAGGCCCGCGGCCATGGCCACGAGGGTGCCAAGCATGAAGCGCCGGCAACCGTGCTGAACTCGCTGATGCAGGTGACCCGCGTTGCCGGCAGCATTGGTATCCCCGGCCTGTACGTGACCGAAGACCCAGGCGCGAGCGATGCTGCAGCCAAGATCGGCGCACTGAGCATCCGCTTCGGCCTGGGCTGGGCGAAGTCGCACAGCTTCCACACCGGCCAGACCCCGACCATGAAGTACAACCGCCAGTTGATGCAGGCGATCATGTGGGACCGTATCAACATCGCCGAAGTGGTTGGCGTGCAGGTCATCAACCTGGACCAGGCGCCAGAAGGCTACGGCGAGTTCGATGCCGGTGTACCGAAGAAATTCGTGATCGACCCGCACAAGATGTGGGGTGCCGCTTAACCTGAAAATACAACGCCCCCGCCCGGGGGCGTTGTGTTCTGGCCGATCGTTCTACGCCTGACGAGCAGGCCGATCACCGGCCCGGAACAAACCCCCAAACCTCTAGTCGAATGCCTCGTTTCCCAGGCCATCCCGGCCGACGAGGTCCCTCCGATGAAAGCATTCACCCTGGCAACCCTGATGACCCTGGCCGCAAGCCCGGTGTTCGCCTTCAACCTCGGCGATGCGGCCAATGCCGTCTCCGCCATGCAGACGCAGAAGCAGCAGGGCCAGGTACAGGCACCCGAAGCGCAGGCCAATTTGCTCAACACCCTGGGCAGCGAGCTGAAGATTACCCCCGAGCAGGCCGTGGGCGGCGCAGGGGCAATGTTGGGGCTGGCGCGTAACAACCTCAGCGGTGACGATTACGGCCAACTGACCAAGGCTGTACCGGGGCTTGACTTGCTCTCGGGAGCCAACGCCTTGGGTGGCTTGAGCGGCCTGGGCGAATTGCTCGGCAACAACAGCGAAAACCAGTCGGCCCTGAGCAAGGCGCTGGGCAACGACGTGGAAAACCGCACTGACCTGGACGCTGCCTTCAAGGCGCTGGGGATGGATACCGGCATGATTGGCCAGTTTGCCCCGCTGATCCTCCAGTACCTGGGCCAGCAGGGCATTGCCGGGTCGCTGTTGCAGAACCTGGGTAGCCTGTGGACCACCCCGGCGCCGCTGACCCAGCCATCGGTCTGAGGCCTGACGCGAGCCCTGTGTGAGCGAGTGCACCCGCTCACACAGGTAACGTGTTGCTCAGGCTGCTTCTGAGAAGTCCACCAGGCGCACTGGGCGGCGGAAGCCGGCGGTGAGAACCGCCAGGTAGGCCAGGCCCAGGGCAAACCAGCACAGGCCGATGACCAGCGTCAGCGCCGACAGGCTGGTCCACAGCCACAGGGTAAGGCTCAGGCCGACCAGCGGCACCAGGCCGTATTGCAGCAGGCCTTTGAGGCTGCGCTGGCTGGCGTCGTTCATCAGGTGGGTCTTCACCACCGCCAGGTTCACCGCCGAGAACGCCACCAGGGCGCCGAAGCTGATCAGCGAGGCGAGGGTGGCCAGGTCGATCACCAGTGCCAGCAGCGAAAACGCCGATACCAACAGGATGGCGAACACCGGGGTGCCGAAGCGTGGCGACAGGTAGCCGAAGCTGCGCTGTGGCAGTACCCGGTCGCGGCCCATGGTGAACAGAATGCGCGACACGGCAGCCTGCGATGCCAGTGCCGAGCCCAGGCTGCCCGCGACGAATGCGGCGGTGAAGAAGTTGGCCAGGAACTGGCCGCCCGCCTTGAACATCACTTCGTTGGCGGCAGCGTCCACATTGGCGAAGCTGCTGCCTGGCAGCACCAGCTGGCTGACATACGCCAGCGCGGTAAACAGCACACCGGCAAACAGCGTGGTGAGGATGATCGCCCGTGGCACGTCGCGACGGGCATCGCGGCACTCCTCGGCCAAGGTCGATACGGCGTCAAAGCCCAGAAACGACAGGCACAGCACGGCAGCACCGGCCATCAGCGGGCCAAAGCCAGGCTGCGTGCCGTCGCCCAGCAGCGGCGACAGCAGGTCTACCGGTTGGCCAGCCAGTGTCTGGCAAGACAGCGCCACGAACACACCAATAAAGACGATCTGCGCGCCGACGATCAGGTTGCTGGCCTTGGCCACCGAGTGGATACCGACCACATTGAGCACGGTGACCAGTGCGATCGAGGCGAGGATGATGGTCCAGGCCGGGATAGCCGGGAAGGCAATGTTGAGGAACAGGCCGATGAGCAGGTAGTTGATCATCGGGATGAACAGGTAGTCGAGCAGCAGCGACCAGCCGGCCAGGAAGCCGACATTGGGGCCGAAGGCCATGTTGGTGTAGGAGTATGCCGACCCCGCGACCGGGAAGCGCTTGACCATGAAGCTGTAGGACGTGGCGGTGAACGACATGGCCAGCAGGGTGACCAAGTAGGCACCAGCGGTCCGACCGCCGGTAATTTCGGTGACGATGCCGTAGGTGGTGAAGATGGTCAGCGGGACCATGTAGACCAAGCCGAAGAACACCAGGGCAGGAAGCCCCAGCACGCGACGCAGTTGTGGGGTGCCGGTGGCGGCGTTGGAGCTTTCAAGACTGCCCATGGAGAGTTGCCTGCTTTTATCTTTATTGGCGGTTTTTTATCTGTTTTATCCCGCCCCATCAACGAAAGATTCGCTAATGACAACTATAAATGCAGATTTTAATCGGCCCTTGTTGCCTCGTTAGCACTGGGCTTGCCAGGTTTTTGCCTGGTGCAAGGCCGGGCTTGCGCCAAAGTGCTTGCGGTAGCTCGCGGGCGCAATGCCCACGGTGGTGCGAAATGCCACACGGAAACTCTCCACCGAGGTGAAGCCGCAGGCGTCGGCGATATCACTGGTGTTGCCCGCAGTGCTTTCCAGCAGCTCGCGGGCCCGGGTGATGCGCTCCTGTTGTAACCAGGCCTTGGGTGCCAGGCCGGTGGTCTCCTTGAAACGGCGCAGGAAGGTGCGTTCGCTCATCGCGACCTTGGCAGCCATCTGGCAGATGCTGATCGGTTGCTGCAGGTTTTCCCGCGCCCACTGCAGCACGCGGCTCAGTTCGTTGCGCGGTGCCTTGCTGACCGGCATGGGGATGAACTGGGCCTGGCCACCGGTGCGTTGCGGCGCCATGACCAGCCGCCTGGCCACGGTGTTGGCGACGTGGGTGCCATGGTCGCGTGCCACCAGGTGCAGGCAGGCGTCGATGCCGGCAGCGCTGCCGGCTGAGGTGATCAGCTGCCCAGCGTCTACATACAGCACATTGGGGTCGACTTCGATGTCTGGAAAGCGCGAGGCCAATTCATGAGCGAATTGCCAGTGGGTGGTGGCACGCTTGCCATCGAGCAAGCCGGTGGCCGCCAGCACGAACACGCCCGAGCAGATGGACAACAACCGCGCGCCGCGCGCATGGGCATCGCGCAGCGCATCCAGCAGCGCGGCGGGTGGCGTCTGATGGCGGCAGCGCCAGCCAGGCACGATGATGGTCTGTGCCTTGGCCAGGCCCTCCAGGCCGGCATCAGCCATGATGCGTACGCCACCAGCGGCATGCATCGGGCCGTCATCGACAGCGACCACCTGATGCCGATACCAGGGTATTTCCAGCTCCGGGCGACGCAGCCCGAAGATCTCGACGGCGATACCGAATTCGAAGGTGCACAGCCCTTCGTAGGCCAATGTGGCGACCAGGCCTGACGTCTCGCTCATTTGGCGGAAACTTCCCATTTGTTGACGGTAAACGCACTGTAGCGAACCAGTTCACATTCCTACAATCCCCGTCCACATAACCCATAAAAACCGTGGGGCTGGCCGCATCCGGCGGCTTGAACTCGCGGGCTTGCGCCTGGTGTGTCTGATGTCGAATTTCCTGTTTCTGCTCCGGGGTCAGCCATGGCCATCCTGGTGAAGAAGCGTGCACGGCCGTCTACCGTGCAGGGATAGCGACAGATTGCATCTAGCTGAGTAATTGCTTGAAGGAACGAGCGATGATGCTGATGTCACTGTTGTTTGTCGTGGCCATGGCCAAAGCCTGTGGCTACTTGCTGCAGCGGGTGGGGCAGCCGCAGGTGGTCGGTGAAATGATTGCCGGCTTCCTGATCGGCCCGGTGGTGCTGGGGCAGTGGTTCCCAGGCCTGCAGGCGGCCTTGTTTGACCCTGCAGGCACCTCACAGCTCAAGGCCTTGAGTGAATTTGGCCTGCTCTTGTTCATGTTCGTGATCGGCGCGGAATTCCGCTTCCCCGGGGGTGAACGTAGCGGTGGTGCCAAGGCCATGGTCGTCGGCCTGTGCAGCATTGTGCTGCCGTTTCTGCTGGGCGCTGCGCTGGCGCCTTGGCTGTATGAGCGGTTTTCTTCCCCGGCGGTTTCGCCACTGGCCTTCACCCTGTTCATCGGCACGGTTTGTTCGGTAACCGCGTTCCCGGTGCTGGCTCGCATCCTCAAGGAGCACGGCCTGCTCGCCTCGCAGGAAGGTGCGGTGGCGATGCTTGCCGCAGCGATGAGCGATGTTGGCGCCTGGCTGCTGCTGGCGCTGGTGGCAATGGTGCACAGCAATGACGGCGACCTGCTGATGCTGATGGCGCGGGTGGGTGGTTTGCTGCTGCTGGTGGGCTTCTCGCTACGGGTACTGCGCCCGGCCTTGGCCCGCTGGCTGGCCGGCAGGCCTGGCTTCGGCCAACCGCAAGTGCTGCTGGTGCTGCTGGGCGGTGTGATGCTCTATGGCAGCCTGACCCACTGGCTGCAGGTGCATGCGGTGTTCGGCGCGTTCCTGTTCGGCCTGTGCCTGCCCCGTGATGAAGCCCTGCTGCAAATGATCATCGAGCGCCTTGAACACCTCGCGCTGATCGTGCTGATGCCCTGTTTCTTCGCCTTGGCCGGCTTGAGCACCACGCCTGGCGTATTTGCCGACACCGGCCTGGGTGCTCTGGCGCTGGTACTGCTGGTGGCTGTGGCCGGCAAGGTGGTTGGCAGCGCCCTCGGCGCACGGCTGGTGCGTTACCCCTGGCGCACGGCGCTGAGCATCGGCGTGCTGATGAACACCCGCGGCCTGATGGAACTGGTGGTGCTGAAGATCGGCCTGGACATGGGCCTGATCAGCCCGCAGCTGTTCACCCTGCTGATCGTGATGACCATCGTCACCACCCTGATGACCGGCCCTCTGCTCAACCTGCTCAACCGCCGCCAGCGCCCGCTGCTGGCCGTGCAGCAACCCTGAATACCCATAACAACTACAAGGCGCGTGCACCAGGACGGCGCGCCTGCTTGCCAACACCCAAGGAGCTTTGCCGATGGATGTACTGGAACAGCAACTGAGCCAACACTTCGAGGCCATCCTGGCCGATGAAACGCGGATGAAGCAGATCCGCAACGCGTTCCGGCGCAATGGCTACTTCAACTTCAAGGATTTCACCTTCTTGCCGCGCGGCCTGCTGCAGGACGTGCACGGCGAAGTGCACAACCTGCTCGACAGCCATTCGGTGCGCCGTGATGTCACGGTGGCCTCGACCGGCAACACCTACCGCAAGATGTACAACGTCAACCAGCCGGAAATCAAAAGCGGCGGCAGCCTGATTCCGGCGATCTACGAGTCGCCCGCCGTACGCCGCTTCCTCGGCAATATCGCCGGTGATGACGTGGCGTCGTGCTGGGAGCAGGAACAGTACCTGATCACCAAGCTCAGCCACCCGGGCGATACGCACGGCTGGCACTGGGGCGACTACCCCTACACGCTGATCTGGATCATCGAGGCGCCGGAAGATCCGGCCATCGGCGGCGTGCTGCAGTGTGTGCCGCACAGCGAGTGGGACAAGGAAGACCCGCAGATCTGGCAGTACATCCTCAACAACGACATCAAGTCGTACCACCACCTCAAGGGCGATGTGTACTTCCTCAAGTCCGACACCACGCTGCACCACGTGGTGCCGATCCAGCAGGAAACCACGCGCATCATCCTCAACACCTGCTGGGCCAGCGCCCATGACCGGCGCACCGATGTCGCCCACGAGAGCATCGATGTGATCTGGGGCACCGAACACCGCGGCGACGCCTGATGCCTTCGCCTGGCGCAGGCCGAGGTGCCGCGCCGGGTTTCAGCCAAATTCTCTTACTACTCTTGCAAGGAAACGCACATGTCCATCTCCCAGGAAACCTTCCAGTCCGATTCCGCCTACGTCGTGCGCAGCGGTGATGTTTCGCTCGAACTCGAACTGTTCATGAACGAGCAGATCGACAGCATCCTCAAGCACCGCGCCACCGAGCATCCGTTTTTGAATGTTTACGCCGCCGAAGGCCTGGATGCCGAGCAGAGCAAGGTGCTGTACCTGGAGACCCTGCACTATTTCAAGTTCCTGCCGTTCTACGTCTGCGGCATCTCCACCCTGACCCGCGACGAGGCGGTGCTGCGTGCCATCGCCTTCAACGCCCGTGACGAGCTGGGCGAAACGCACTCGCACTCGGACCTCTACCGTAAATTCCTGCTCGACAAGGGCATCAGCGCCGAAGAAATCGACGGTTACAAGTGCCTGCCCAGCACCCAGGCGTTGAACGACGGTATCTGCGCGCTGTACACCACCCCGCCGCTGCAGAAGGCGCTGGGTGGCCTGTTCGCCGATGAGGCGATGTCGGCGTCGATGGTATCCAAGTACAACGATGGCCTGGTCAAGGAAGGCATGAGTGCCCAGCAGCGGTTCTTCTGGACCCTGCACATGGAAGTCGAAGTCGGCCACTCGAACGCGGTCTTCAACATCATGGAGAAGCACCTGCAGACCCCGGAGCAGCGCGCGTTGTTCGTCGAAGGCATCCAGCAGTACCTGCACCTGATGGAAGTATTCTGGGACGGCATCGCCCGCAAGCTCGGTAAAGGGCTGTCGGCATGACTGCACGCAACGACGCCAGCGCCGGGGCGGGTATCGCCTACGGCCTGGGCGCGACCTTGCTGTGGGGCTCGTACCCGTTGTGGTACAAGCCGCTCGGCCAGCTCGACGCCTACCACCTGTTGTCGTGGCGGATCGTCTTCGCCGAGTTGTTCCTGGTTGCCCTGCTGCTGGTCAGCGGGCGCCTGGGCAAACTGCGCGCCACCTTGCCGACCGTTCGCGTGCAGCATGTGCTGACCGTAGCGGCTGTGCTGGGCCTGTGGTGGCTGATGTACATCTACGGGATCATGACCGGGCGTGTACTGGAGGTGGCCTTCGGGTACTTCCTCAGCCCGATCATGAGCATGGCGGTGTCGCGCCTGCTGTTCAAGGAACGCCTGAGCAAGCTGCAGGTGCTGGCCATCGGCCTGGCGGTGATCGGCGTGACATTGATGGCGTTCGAGCTGCTGAACCTGCGCTCGTTCCCGTGGATCGCGCTGATCATCGGCTCCTGCTACTCGTTTTACGGGATCTTCAAGAAGAAGGTGCCGGGCGACCCAGTAGTGATCCAGACCCTGGAAATCATGGCCTTACTGCCGTTCGCCCTGGTGTTCCTGGCGTATGCCGGGGCGCAGGGCCTGGGCCACCACTTCGGCCAGGCGGCGGGCACCGACCTGCTGCTGGCCGCGACCGGGCTGATCACCGTGCTGCCGTTGTGGTGGTACAGCCTGGCGGCCAAGCAGCTGTCGATGGTGACCCTGGGCTTCCTGCAGTTTGTGCCGCCGATCTGCAACTTCCTGCTGGCCGCGTTTGTGTACGGCGAGCAGGTCTCGGCGCTGAAACTGGTGGCGTTCCTGTTCATCTGGGTGGCGTTGGGCGTGTTTACCTGGAACTCGGTGCGGGCTCAGCGGGCTGCGGTGCAGCCGGCAGGGGTGAAACTGCGCACGGCGTGAGTGGTTGCCGGGGGCCGTGCCTGGCCCCCGGCCTTGATTGATCAAGGAGTCATGATGAAAAAAATCGCTGTGGTGGGATGCACGGGTGCCGTTGGCCTGACCATGCTTGAGTTGCTCGGCCCGACCCAGGATGAGGTCGTGTGCATGGCTTCGCCACGTTCGGCGGGCAAGCACCTGCAGGCGGGAGGGCGCGACTACCTGATCGAGCCGTTCTCGGTCGAGGCCTGCGCGGCCTGTGACGTGGTGTTTCTGTGTGTCTCCGGCGACTTCGCCCTGGAATATGGCGAGCAGCTGGCGCAGTCCTCGGTGGTGATCGACAACTCGTCGGCTTATCGCTACCACAAGGATGTGCCGCTACTGGTACCGCCAATCAACGGCAAGGATTACGACGGTGAGTCGCTGATCGCCAACCCCAATTGCTCGTCGGCCATCGCCTTGATGGTGCTGGGGCCGCTGCACCAGGCATTCGGCCTGGAAAGCGCGATCATCTCCACCTACCAAGCCGCCAGCGGCGCGGGGCAGCCGGCGATGCTCGAGCTGCGCGAGCGGGCCGGGCGCTTCGAGGACTATGGCCTGGACAACGGCAGCGAAAACTTCGCGCACAACCTGGCGTTCAACGTGATCCCGCAGGTCGACCGCTTCGAGGACAACCTCTACACCCGTGAGGAAATGAAGGTGGTGTGGGAGTTGCGCAAGGTGCTCAACGAACCGCGCCTGGCCATCAGCACCACGGCGGTGCGCGTGCCGACGCTGCGTTCGCATGCCGAAAGCCTGACCTTGAAGTTCAAGCAGCCGATCCAGTCGCTGGAAGGTGTTCGTCGCCTGCTGGCTGATGCGCCGGGCGTGGAGGTGGTGGACGACCCGGCCGCAGGCCGCTACCCGATGCCAATGACCTCCACCTACAAGCACGCGGTGGAGGTGGGCCGTATCCGCTTCAACCTGATCTACGGCCAGTACGGCCTGGACCTGTTCATCAGTGGTGACCAACTGCTGCGTGGGGCCGCGTTGAACGCGTTCGAAATCATGCAGATGGTGAAACGCTGAGGGCTGGGCTCAGCGCATTTCGGCGCGCAAGGCCGCGATGCGCTGATCCTTCTCCAGCCACAGCTGGTTCACCCAGGCCTGGATGGTCTGGCGGAACGCCGGGTCGTTTTCGTAATCCCCTGCCCACAAAGCCGGGTCCAGTTCGCGTACCTGAATGTCGATAATCACTCGGCTGATGCTGCCATTGAGCAGGTTCCAGAAGCCGGGTGCCTGGTCGCCAGGGTAAACGATGGTCACGTCCAGCAATGCATCCAGCTGTTCGCCCAGCGCCGCCAGCACAAACGCCACGCCGCCCGCCTTGGGCTTGAGCAGGTAGCGATAGGGCGACTGCTGCTCTACGCGCTTGGCTTCGGTGAAGCGCGTGCCTTCAAGGTAATTGACCACGGTCACCGGCTGGCGCTTGAACAGCTCGCAGGCGGCTTTGGTGATTTCCAGGTCCTTGCCCTTGAGCTCTGGGTGCTTCTCCAGGAAGGCCTTGCTGTAGCGCTTCATGAACGGGTAATCCAGGCCCCACCAGGCCAGGCCCAGCAGCGGTACCCAGATCAGCTCTTTCTTGAGGAAGAACTTGAAGAACGGCGTGCGGCGGTTGAGGCTTTCGATCAGTGCGGGAATGTCGACCCAGGTCTGGTGGTTGCTTACGGCCAGATACGAGGTGTCCTTGCGCAGGTTCTCGACGCCGCGGATGTCCCATTGGGTAGGGATGCACAGGGCGAAGATGGCCTTGTCGATTTCCGACCAGGCTTCGGCGACCCACATCACGGCAGCGGAGGCATAGTCACGCCACCGGCCCGGCAGGACCAGTTTGAGCAGGGCGAAGACCAGCAGCGGGCAGATCATCACCACGGTGTTGATCAGCAGCAAGGTGGTCGTGAGAATGCCGGTAAGCAGGCGACGCATAATGAAACTCTTGTTGTGAGATATAAACGGGCCGCAATGATAAGCAGCGCCGCGACCTACGCCAAATGTCCAATGCCCAACGGCGGGGACAAATGTTTCACAGTATGTTGTTTACCCTAGTGGCAGCGAACCTATCCTGCTTGCACAGTCTAAGCACTGACCACCCTCAAGGAAGCCTGCCTGTGAAACCACTGCTTGCCCTGTTGTCGCTGTTGGCGCTGCCGGTAATGGCCGCAGAACCCACGCTTTACGGCCGCTACGAGAACATTGCCCTGCCGGAGCTTGGCGAAACCCTGAAGGCCAAGATGGACACCGGTGCCTACACCGCGTCGTTGTCGGCCAAGGACATCGAGCTTTTTACCCGCGATGGCGAGGACTGGGTGCGCTTCCGCCTGGCGACCAAGGACGCCGACGGCAAGGTGTACGAGCACAAGGTTTCGCGCATCAGCAAGATCAAGAACCGCGCCGATGAAGAAGAAGAGGGCGATGCGCCCGAGCTTTCGCGCCGGCCAGTGGTCGACCTCGAGCTGTGCCTGGGCGACGAGAAACGCACCGTGGAGGTGAACCTGGTGGACCGCAGCAGTTTCAACTACCCGCTGCTGGTGGGTGCCAAGGCGCTGCGCGAATTCAAGGCTGCTGTTAACCCGGCCAAGCGCTTTACTGCAGGCAAGCCTGACTGCTGATTGATCTTGGGATTAAACTCCAGCTTTGTTCTCGCAAGGCTGGACTGCCATGCCCCACATTCTCATCGTCGAAGACGAAGCCGCCATCGCCGACACCCTGATCTATGCCCTTCAGGCCGACGGCCACAGCACCGAGTGGGTGACGCTGGGCAGCGCGGCCCTCGACCAGCAACGCCAGCGCCCGGCAGACCTGGTGATTCTCGACATCGGCCTGCCCGACATCAGCGGTTTCGAAACCTGCCGCCAACTGCGCCGCTTCAGCGAAGTGCCGGTGATGTTCCTGAGCGCCCGCGACGGTGAGATCGACCGTGTGGTGGGCCTGGAGATCGGTGCCGACGACTACGTGGTCAAACCCTTCAGCCCTCGCGAAGTGACGGCCCGTGTACGGGCGATCCTAAAACGCATGGCCCCGCGTGCCGAGCCCGCAGGCGAAACGGCACTGTTCCAGCTCGACACCCTGCGCATGCTGATCTGCTACCGCGGGCAGCCGCTGGCCCTGACGCGCCACGAGTTTCGCCTGCTGCAATGCCTGCTGGAACAACCGCAGCGGGTATTCAGCCGCGAACAGTTGCTCGATGCACTGGGAGTGGCCTCCGACGTGGGTTACGAGCGCACCATCGACAGCCATATCAAGAGCCTGCGCGCCAAGCTGCGCCAGGTGGCGGCTGATGCCGAACCCATTCAGACCCACCGCGGCCTGGGTTACAGCTACAGCCCGGAACAGGCCTGATGCGCCTGGGTATACGGATTTTCCTGGTGTATTTCCTGTTCGTCGGCCTGGCGGGCTACTTCCTGCTCAACACGGTACGCGAGCAGATTCGCCCAGTGGTGCGCCAGTCTTCGGAAGAAACCCTGGTAGACACCGCCAACCTGCTGGCGGAGATCCTGCGTGACGACGTCAAGGCCGGCACGCTGGCGCACAGCCGCCTGCCTGAAGTGCTCAAGGCCTATGGCCTGCGCAGCCCGGGCGCACAGATCTGGGGCCTGGAGAAGAACCAGGTCAGCCACCGCATCTATGTCACCGATGCCAAGGGCATCGTGCTGCTCGACTCCAGCGGCCAGGCCCTGGGCAAGGATTACTCACGCTGGAATGACGTCTACCTGACCCTGCGCGGCCAATACGGAGCCCGCTCCACGCGCAGCGTCGAGGAGGATGAAAGCACCTCGGTGATGCACGTGGCTGCTCCGATTGTCGACGAGGGCAAGATCATCGGCGTGGTCACCGTGGCCAAGCCCAACAGTTCGTTGCAGCCGTACATCGACCGCTCCGAGCAGCGCCTGCTTGGCTTGGGGCTTGGGTTGATCGGCATGGGCCTGTTGATTGGCGCGGCGCTGTCCTGGTGGCTGGCGCGCTCCCTGCGCAAATTGGCGCGGTATGCGCAGGCGGTCAGCGAAGGTGAGCGCGCGGCACTGCCGCACTACAAGGGTGGCGAGCTGGCGCACCTGGCCAATGCGGTGGAGCGCATGCGCACTCAGCTTGAGGGCAAAGCCTATGTCGAGCGCTACGTGCACACCCTGACCCACGAGCTGAAGAGCCCGCTGGCGGCAATCCGCGGTGCTTCCGAGCTGCTGCAGGGCGATATGCCCGCCGAGCAGCGGGCGCGCTTTGCCGGCAACATCGAACGCGAAAGCGAGCGGCTGCAACAGATGATCGAGCGCTTGCTCAACTTGGCCCGGGTCGAGCAACTGCAGGCGCTGGAGGATGAGCAGCAAGTGGCCTTGGCGGCGCTGATCGACGAGCTGCTGCTCGCGCATGCAGCGCGTATCGACGCCGGTGGCTTGCAGGTACGCCAGCGGGTGCCGGCTGGGCTGTGGCTATTGTGCGATCCGTTCTTGATGCGCCAGGCGCTGGCCAACCTGCTCGACAATGCACTGGATTTCACGCCAGCGGGTGGGGCGTTGATGTTCGAGCTGGAGCGCGATGGTGAGCGGGTGGCGCTGAGCGTGTTCAACCAGGGTGAAGCGATACCGGCCTATGCCATCGGCCGAGTCGCCGAGCGGTTCTATTCGCTGCCTCGGCCGGGGAGTGGGCGCAAGAGCACGGGTTTGGGGCTCAACTTCGTGGCCGAGGTGATGCAGCTGCATGGTGGGGCACTGGCGGTGAACAACGTCGATGGCGGTGTGCAGGTACGGTTGTGGCTGCCGGAGCGGCGTATCAGCTGAAGGGCCGGGGCCGCTGCGCAGCCCAATCGCCGGCAAGCCAGCTCCCACAAGGCTTGCAGCGTTGCGGTTCATGTGGGAGCCGGCTTGCCGGCGATGGGCTGCGTAGCGGCCCCAAAAACACCGAATCTCCACACAACTTCCCTAAAGCCTCCACGCAAGGCGCAGACACTGCGCCCACTGCCACAGGAGGCCCCATGAACAAGACCCTCGGTTTCAAGCTCGGCACCATCGCCCTGCTCATTTTGCTGCTTTTGATCCCGCTGCTGATGATCAACAACCTCATCGACGAGCGCCAGAGCCTGCGTGACAGCGTGCTGCGCGACATTGCCCAGAGCGCCAGTTTCGACCAGCAGATCAGCGGCCCGCTGCTGGTGGTGCCATACCGCAAGTTCCAGCGGCGCTGGATCGACAAGGACGGCCAGAGCGTTCAGGAGACCAGCACCATCGCAGGCCACTTGTACTTCCTCCCGGAAACCTTCGACGCTGACTTGGGCGTGGACACCGAGCTGCGTGCGCGTGGCATCTACCAGGCGCGGCTGTTCCACGCCAAAGGGCGCCTTTCGGGCCGCTTCAAGCTGCCGGAACGCTGGGGCATCGACAAGGACTTCGACGACTACCGCTTCGACAAACCGTTCCTGGTGGTCGGCATCAGCGATATCCGTGGCATCGAGAATGCCCTGGAGCTCAACCTCGACGACCAGCGCCTGGCGTTCGAGGCGGGCACCGGGCTGGACTGGCTGCGCAGCGGCGTGCACGTTGCCCTGCCACAGCTGGATGGCCAGCAGGCCCGTGAGTTCAGCTACGGCTTCGACTTGGCGCTACAGGGCACCGGGCAACTGCATCTGCTGCCGGTGGGGCGCACCAGCAGCGTCGACATGCGCGCCAACTGGCCACACCCAAGCTTCGTCGGCAGTTACCTGCCCAACCGCCGCGAAATCGACGACAAGGGCTTCAGCGCCCATTGGCAAACCTCGTTCTTCGCCACCAACCTTGAAGACGCCCTGCGCCAGTGCGCCGGCGGCGGGCAGTGCGCGGACTTCAGCGAGCGGACCTTCGGCGTGAGTTTCGTCGACCCGGTGGACCAGTACCTCAAGAGCGAGCGGGCGATCAAATACGCCTTGCTGTTCATCGCCCTGACCTTTGCCGGCTTCTTCCTGTTCGAGGTGCTGAAAAACCTCAGTGTGCACCCGGTGCAGTACATCCTGGTGGGGGTGGCCCTGGCGTTCTTCTACCTGTTGCTGTTGTCGTTGTCCGAGCACATTGGCTTTGGCTTGGCGTATGGCCTGTCGGCGTCGGCCTGCGTGCTGCTGATCGGCTTCTACCTGAGCCACGTGTTGCGCAGCCTGGGGCGCGGGGTGGGCTTTGCGGCAGGGTTGGCGGCGCTGTACGCGATGCTGTATGGGCTGCTGAGCGCCGAGGACTATGCGCTGCTGATGGGGTCGTTGCTGTGCTTTGGCTTGCTGGGCGTGTTCATGGTGCTGACCCGCCGGCTGGACTGGGCGCGGGTGGGGAGGGCGGCATGAGGGAGGATAGAGCGATCGGGCGGTGGTTGGCCCAGCGAATCGGGGAGTTGTTTCCTGTAGTACCGGGTTGAATGCTTCGCGGGTAAACCCGCTCCTACAGATACAGCGCAAACCTTCGGGTTGGCGCAGAACCTGTGGGAGCGGGCTTGCCCGCGAAGAGGCCCGTCAGGCCACCGGCGCAGTAGCGACCATCGAAGGTCGTTTGGCCACCTCGGCATACCACGCCGCCAACCCAGGTTGGCGCTCACGCCAGCCAAAATCCGGCTGACGCAAATCCAGGTACCCCAGCGCACAGGCCACACCAATCGCAGCCAGATCAAAGCCTGAAATCAGCTCCGCCAGGTGCTCCTGCTCCAGGTTGGCCAGGCTACGGCTGATCTTCTCGCCCTGCGCCGCCAACCAACCGTCCCAACGCTTGTCTTCTGGCCGCAGGAAGCTCTCATAACGGCTCGACACCGCCGCATCCATGATCGCATCCGCCTGCGACGCCAAGGTCATGCGCCGCCATCGGGCCGAGCCCTCACGGGGCAGCAACGGCAAGCCGACATGCTGCAGGTCGAGGAATTCGCAGATGACCCGGCTGTCATGCAGCACGGTGCCGTCTTCCAGGCGCAGGGCCGGGATCTTGCCGATCGGGTTGCCCTGGTTGAGCTGAGCATCACCGCTGACCGGGCTGACGTTCACCGGCTGCAGCGCCACGCGGTCAAGCTGGCCGGTTTCGTGCAGCACCACCATGACCTTGCGCACGAACGGCGACAGCGGCGAGTGGAACAGGGTCATCGTGCTCATGGCTCAGTTGCCCTGCAGGCTGGGTGGCAGGCACACGCCGGTGCCGCCGATGCCGCAGTAGCCCTCGGGGTTCTTGGCCAGGTACTGCTGGTGGTAGGCCTCGGCGAAGAACACGGTCGGCGCCTGGTCGATTTCGGTGGTGATCTCGCCGAAACCGGCCTTGTTCAGCTCGGCCTGGAAGGCATCGCGGCTGGCTTTGGCTTCTTCGAGCTGCTGGGGGCTGGTGCAGAAGATCGCCGAGCGGTACTGGGTGCCGACGTCGTTGCCCTGACGCATGCCCTGCGTCGGGTTGTGCAGCTCCCAGAACATCGCCAGCAGCTCGCGGTAGCTGACCTTGTCCTTGTCGAACACCACCAGCACCACTTCGGTGTGGCCGGTCAGGCCCGAGCAGACTTCTTCGTAGGTCGGGTTGGGGGTGAAGCCGCCGGCGTAGCCGACCACGGTGCTGACCACGCCTTCACGCTGCCAGAAGCGGCGTTCGGCGCCCCAGAAGCAGCCCAGGCCGAAGATGGCGAAGTCGATGCTGCCTTCGAAGAACGGGCCGAGCAGCGGGGTGCCTTCGAACACGTAGTGGAACTCGGGCAGTGTCATGGGTGTTTCGCGGCCAGGCAGGGCCTGCTCCGCAGTAGGCATGACGTTTTTGTTCACCAGGATTTCCGAACGCAGGACCATGGCCGTTCCTCTGTATGTCAGATAGATAAGTGTTGGCCTCTTCGCGGGTAAACCCGCTCCCACAGGTACTCCACAGCTTTCAAAAACTGTGGAGTACCTGTGGGAGCGGGTTTACCCGCGAAGGGGCCCGAATGGACTCTATAGTGCCCGAGGATTACGCAGCTGTCAGTCCATTGGACCGCGCGGGTAGCGCTTGAGTTTTTCCGCAAGCTCACGCCCGGGAATCGGCCGGTCGAACAGATAGCCCTGCCCCACATCGCAGCGGTGCCGGCGCAGGAATGCCAGCTGCTCCGGCGTCTCGATCCCCTCGGCCACTACCTTGAGCTTGAGGTTGTGGGCCATGGCCACCACCGCCGAGGTGATTTCCATGTCGTCCTGGTTGTCGGGGATCTCGTTGATGAAGCTGCGGTCGATCTTGATGATGTCGATCGGGAACTTCTTCAGGTAACTCAGCGACGAGTAACCGGTGCCGAAGTCGTCCATGGCCAGGGTCAGGCCCAGGGCCTTCAGCTCATCGAGCTGGCGGTGGGTGTCTTCGGTCGCTTCCAGCAGCAGGCCTTCGGTCAGCTCCAGCTCCAGCAGGTGCGGGGGCAGGTCTTCTTCCTTGAGGATCGAGCCGATCGAGGCGACCAGGTCCGGGTCGGAGAACTGCTTGGGCGAGAGGTTGATGGCCACGTGCAGGTTGCCCATACCGGCCTCGCGCAATTGCTGGCTCATGCGGCACGACTGGCGCACCACCCATTTGCCGATGGGGATGATCAGGCCGGTTTCTTCCGCCACGCTGATGAACTGGTCCGGGCGGATCATGCCGCGTTCGGGGTGGTTCCAGCGCAGCAAGGCTTCCAGGCCAAGCAGGCGACCGCTGCGCAGGCACAGCTTGGGCTGGTAGAACACCTCCAGCTCGTTCTGGGTCAGGGCGCGGCGCAGGTTGTTCTCGACGAATAGCTTGTAGCTGGCTTCGGCGTTGAGGACTTCGGTGAACACCTGCACCTGGTGTTTGCCGTTGGCCTTGGCCTTGTGCAGGGCCAGGCCGGCATTCTTCATGAATGTGGTCGGGTCGCTGCCGTGCAGCGGCGCACAAGCCAGGCCCACCGAGGCGGTGACGTTGATCAGCTGATTGTCGACGAACATCGGCTTGTCGAGGGTGCGCAGCAGTTGCTGGGCGACGCCTTGGCCGTCTTCCAGGCTGGTGTCGTCGAGCAGCACGGCAAACTCGTTACTGGCAAAGCGGGCCAGCACACCGCCGACGCTCAGGCTGTTGCGCAGGCGCCGGGCCAGGCTGATCAGCAGCTTGTCGCCCGTCTGGTGGCCGAGGCTGTCATTGATCCGCTTGAAGTTGTCGATGTCCACCAGCAGCAGGCAGATCGGGCTTTCGCCGTTGCGCGCGAAGCGCTCGTCGAGGCTGCGGATGAACGCCGGGCGGTTGCCCAGGTTGGTCAGGTTGTCGGTGTAGGCCAGGCGTTCGATGCGCTGCTGGGCCAGCTTGGTCTGGGTGACGTCTTCGTAGATGCCGATGTAGTGGGTCAACTCACGGTTGTCGCCATACACCTTGGAAATCGACAGCTGGCCCCAGTAGGGCTCGAGGTTCTTGCGCCGGCTCTTGAATTCGCCCTGCCAGCTGTTGCCCATGGCCAGGCTGGACGGGGTATCGAACAGCAGCTCGCTGAGGTTTTCCAGCGCCGGCAGTTCGGCCAGGTGGTGGCCCTGGACCTCGTCGGTGCTGTACTGGGTGATCGCGGTGAAGCTTGGGTTGACGTACTCCACCACGCCGTCGCGATTGACCAGCAGGAAGGCGCTGGCGCTTTGCTCCACGGCGCGCTGGAACAGGTGCAGGGCGCTGGCGGCGGCGCGCCGGTTGTGGTTGGTGATGACCTGGGCAAACTGGTCGGCCAGCTCACCGGCAAAGGCGATTTCGTCCGATTGCCAGGCGCGCGGCTGGCCAGTCTGCTCCAGGCACAGCACGCCGACCACCTGGCCATCGACGCGAATACTGGCATCGAGCATGGCGTTGTTGTCGGCGTACAGGGTCGCGGCCAGTTCACGGGTGCGCGGGTCGTGGTTGGCGTTGTGCGCATCGATGGCACGGCTGGCGTGCAGCGCATCCAGGTAGTCGGGGAAGCGGCTGGCATCGATCGGTTCGGGCAGGCGGTGCACCTGCTCATTGCGCAACCAGGCGCTGATCGGTTCCAGGCGCTGGTCTTCCAGGTGCCAAATGCTGGCGCTGTCGACCTTGTAGATCTCGCAGGCACTGCGGGTAATCAGCTGGGCGGCTTCGAGCAGCGAGTTTTCTGCGCTGTAGCGCTGGCGGGCGAGGCGCAGGATCAGGTCCTGCTGGCTACGCACGCGCTCCAGGTGTTCGAGTTGTTCCTGCTGAGTGCGTTGGTTGAGCTGCAGGGCCAACTGCAGGCGGTTGTTGCGTGACTCGAGGTCATTGGCGTCCAGGTCCGCTTCGTCATCGGGCTGGTCGTCGAGTACCGTCAGGAAGCCGCGCAGCAGATGGCGGTTGTGCTGCTTGTAGGCCTCACCGGCCTCGAGCAGGCGCAGCGAGCGCGGTTGGGCATGCAAGGTGTAGCGCACGCGGTAGTAGCCACGCGCTTGCAACTGCCGCTGGATCTCATCGTGCAGCTTGTAGCGCGCTTCTGGCTCCATGAGGCTGGCGTACGGCGAGTCGATCAGTGCGCAAAGCTCTGACGCTTGCAGGCCGAACTGGCGCTCGCAGGCCGGGTCGATGTAGAGCATTGCCCAGGTGGCTTCGTTGAGCCTTTCGAAACGCAGCATGCCGAGCCGCGAAGGCACGGGGAGCTGCGTGACGACCTCGGCCGCCACACGGCTGGCGGCATCGGGTTGGCTTTTCATCGAAGACTCGCTTGAAGAGGGTGACGCGGCCTGGACGGCGGCGTATCTGGCAAGGTTGCATCATGTCCCGAAGGCTGGCAAGCGGCCATGAGGGATGTCATGTATATGTTTTCGGCCGCTGGGCTGGAAACTGTAGCTTGCCGGACAATCGGGCAAAAAAAAGCCCCGCCAAATGACGGGGTTGAGGTACGAGCGTGGCAGCTCGAAAAGGGTGCCTGCCCCCCAGAGGGAGGCAGGTTGGCTGCGTGTTACAGCAGCAGGGTGCGGATATCCGCCAGCACGTCGCCCAGGCGCTTGGTGAAGCGCGCGGCGGCAGCGCCGTTGATCACACGGTGATCGTAGGACAGCGACAGCGGCAGCATCAGCTTCGGCTGGAAGGCCTTGCCATCCCAGACCGGCTGCATGGTCGCCTTGGACACACCGAGGATCGCCACCTCAGGCGCGTTGACGATCGGCGTGAAGCCGGTGCCGCCAATGTGGCCGAGGCTGGAGATGGTGAAGCAGGCACCTTGCATGTCGTCGGCCGACAGCTTTTTGGTGCGCGCCTTCTCGGCCAGTGCAGCGGCTTCGGCAGCCAGTTGCAGCAGGCTCTTCTGGTCGACGTTCTTGATCACAGGGACCAGCAGGCCGTCCGGGGTGTCCACGGCGAAGCCGATGTTCACGTACTTCTTGCGGATGATGGCTTTGCCGCTTGGTGCCAGCGAGCTGTTGAAGTCCGGCATTTCCTTGAGCAGGAACGCGCTGGCCTTGAGCAGCAGTGGCAGCACGGTCAGCTTGACGCCAGCCTTCTCGGCCACGGCCTTCTGCGCAACGCGGAAGGCTTCCAGCTCGGTGATGTCGGCGGAGTCGAACTGGGTCACGTGTGGCACGTTCAGCCAGCTGCGGTGCAGGTTGGCGGCACCGACCTGCATCAGGCGGGTCAGGGCCACTTCTTCCACTTCACCGAACTTGCTGAAGTCGACGGCAGGGATTGGCGGGATGCCAGCGCCGCCGGTTGCGCCGGCAGCTGCCGGTGCTTCCTTGGCCTTGAGCATCATCGCCTTGACGTAAACCTGCACGTCTTCTTTCAGGATGCGACCGTGCGGGCCGGTGGCCGCGACAGCGCCCAGGTCGACACCGAATTCACGGGCCAGCTGACGAACGGCCGGGCCTGCGTGAACCTTGGCGTTGCTGCCAGCAGCCGGGGCGGTAGCAACCGGAGCAGGGGCAGCAGCCGGGGCGGCAGCGGCAGGTGCGGCGGCCGGAGCAGCCTCAGCCTTGGCCGGTGCAGCCGCGGCTGGAGCGGGTGCGGCAGCCGGTGCGGCGCCAGCCACTTTCAGCTTGAAGATCAGGTCGCCAGTGCCGACTTCATCTTCCAGCTTGCACAGGACTTCTTCGACCACGCCAGCAGCAGGCGACGGGATCTCCATGGAGGCCTTGTCGGACTCCAGGGTGATCA
>Ga0213827_1000452_pt1 | contig 34268 bp, 31 predicted proteins | sample MC6MC0898MG_FD_180669 | JGI IMG/M metagenome (GOLD analysis project Ga0213827, IMG submission 180669) | Enriched soil aggregate microbial communities from Iowa State University, Ames, United States - MC6-MC0898-MG | ecosystem: Environmental > Terrestrial > Soil > Unclassified | place: USA: Iowa...
ACCAAGCTGCGCCTGGCGCTGAACCTGAACAAGCACGACAGCATCGGCCAGGACCTGGTCGCCATGTGCGTCAACGACCTGGTGGTCTGCGGTGCCGAGCCGCTGTTCTTCCTCGACTACTACGCCACCGGCAAGCTCAACGTCGACGTGGCCGCCACCGTGGTCACCGGCATCGGCGCCGGCTGTGAACTGGCTGGCTGCTCCCTGGTTGGCGGCGAAACCGCCGAAATGCCGGGCATGTACGAAGGCGAAGACTACGACCTGGCAGGCTTCTGCGTTGGCGTGGTGGAAAAGGCCGAGATCATCGACGGCTCCAAGGTCGCGACCGGTGACGCCCTGATCGCCCTGCCGTCCTCTGGCCCGCACTCCAACGGCTACTCGCTGATCCGCAAGATCCTCGAAGTGTCCGGCACCGACATCGAGAACACCCAGCTCGACGGCCAGCCGTTGACCGACCTGCTGATGGCGCCGACCCGCATCTACGTCAAGCCGCTGCTGCAACTGATCAAGCAGACCGGCGCGGTCAAGGCCATGGCCCACATCACCGGTGGCGGCCTGCTGGACAACATCCCGCGCGTTCTGCCGAAAAACGCCCAGGCCGTGGTCGACGTAGCCAGCTGGCAGCGTCCAGTGGTGTTCGATTTCCTGCAGGAAAAAGGCAACGTCGACGAGCACGAAATGCACCGCGTACTGAACTGCGGCGTTGGCATGGTCATCTGCGTGGCCCAGGACCAGGTCGAAGCTGCCCTGAATGTGCTGCGTGCAGAAGGCGAGCAGCCATGGGTCATCGGCCGCATCGAACAAGCCGCTGAAGGCGCTGCGCAGGTCGAGCTGCAGAACCTCAAGGCACACTGATGCCGAGCAAGCCCTGCAATGTAGTGGTACTGCTGTCGGGTTCCGGCAGCAACCTGCAAGCCTTGATCGACAACAGCCGCGGTGAAGATAGCCCGGTACGTATCGCCGCGGTGGTTTCCAACCGCGCCGATGCCTACGGCCTGCAACGCGCCGCGGCGGCAGGTATCGCCACCGCCGTGCTGGACCACACCGGCTTTGACGGCCGTGAAGCTTTCGATGCGGCGCTGATGGCGCGCATCGACGGCTTCGCGCCCGACCTGGTCGTGCTGGCCGGTTTCATGCGCATCCTCAGTGGCGGCTTCGTGCGCCACTACCAAGGCCGCCTGCTCAACATCCACCCGTCACTGCTGCCCAAGTACAAGGGCCTGCATACCCATCGACGGGCACTGGAGGCAGGCGACGCCGAGCATGGCTGCAGCGTACACTTCGTCACCGAGGAACTCGATGGCGGCCCTCTGGTCGTACAGGCTGTGGTACCGGTAGCGTCAGGCGACACTGCTGAAAGCCTGGCCCAACGGGTGCACCATCAAGAACACCAGATCTACCCGCTGGCAGTGCACTGGTTTGCCGAGGGGCGCTTGCGCCTGGGCGAACAGGGTGCATTACTGGATGGCCAGCCACTGCCGGCCAGTGGTCATTTGATCCGACCCTAGGAGAATTTATGCGTCGCGCCCTGCTCTTGGCTCTCGCCGTGCTCGCCCTGCCCCTCCAGGCAGCCGATCTGAAGCCCTTCTCGGCCAGCTACACCGCCGACTGGAAGCAACTCCCCATGAGCGGCACTGCCGAGCGCAGCCTGGTCAAGAATGCCAACGGTACCTGGGACCTTAACTTCAAGGCTTCCATGATGATCGCCAGCTTGACCGAGCAAAGCACCCTGCGCATGGACAACGACACCCTGCTGCCGCAGAAGTACCACTTCGAGCGTGGCGGCCTGGGCAAAGCCAAAAAGGTCGACCTCACCTTCGACTGGACGGGCAAGAAAGTCACCGGCAGCGACCGTGGCGATGCCGTCAGCCTGCCGCTCAACCGCGGCGTGCTGGACAAGTCGTCCTACCAGCTGGCGCTGCAACATGACGTGGCCGCTGGCAAAAAGAGCATGACCTACCAGGTGGTCGACGGTGACGAAATCGACACCTACGACTTCCGCGTGCTGGGTACCGAAAAGGTCACCACCAAGACCGGCCAGGTGGATGCGGTGAAGGTCGAGCGCGTGCGCGACCCAAGCCAGAGCAAGCGCATCACCGAGCTGTGGTTCGCCAAGCAATGGGACTACCTGCTGGTGCAACTGCGACAGGTCGAAACCGATGGCAAGGAGTACGTGATCGTGCTGCAAGATGGCACGGTCGACGGCAAGTCGGTGAAAGGCAACTGATCCGCCTTAGCCCGCAGCATCCGGAGCCCCGCCCAGTGCGGGGCTTCTTTTTGCCCGCCTAACATGAAACTTGTTTCATCACCGTTTTATTTACTTAGCCTGCTATCAAACTCTATAAAGGAGGTGTGCGACACAATGTCGCAACCAACCTAGCAGTGGAGTTTACCGATGACAGTCCAAGTAACCGAACGCGACGAATCGAAAATGTCCCACGAAGGCCTGGCCGCTGGCGTGCGGATCTGGGATGTGCACCAGCAAGGCCAATTGGTGGGGATGTTCCACAATGAACACGAAGCCCATCAGTACCGGGTAGAGCTTGAAAACCTGGAAAACCAGCGCAACACGCACTGACACAGTCTTCCAAAAAAAACCCCGCCTAGGCGGGGTTTTTGCTGCTTACCACATCAGATCGTCAGGGATCTTGTAGGCGGCGTACGGGTCATCTTCGTCCGCTTCCTCGACATGCGTGTTGAGCAGCAGGATGCGATGAGGGTCGCGCTCCTGGATCTTCACCGCCGCTTCACGTGGGATCACTTCATAACCACCGGCATGCGACACGATGGCCAGCGCGCCGTTGCTCAGCTTGGTGCGCATCAGGGCGTTGACGGCAAGGCGCTTGACCTTCTTGTCGTCAACGAAGTTGAAGTAGTCCTCGGTGGTGAGCTTGGGCAGGCGGGTCGCTTCGATCAACTGTTTGACCTGCGCGGCACGGGCTTTCTGCTCGGCCTTCTCCTGCTGCTGGCGGTTCAACTCCTGGTCACGCTTGGCCTTCTCGGCCATGGCTTCCTTGGCCAGGCGCTGCTGGGTGTCGTCGACTTCGACCTGGCCCTTGTGCTCCAGACGTTTTTGTTTCTTCTCGGCCTTGTTGGTCTGGGACACCTGTTTCTGGTTGACCAGACCGGCCTTGAGCAATTGATCGCGAAGGGAAAGACTCATGGATGTTCACTCACTTATGCAGCCACTCAGCCGCAGCTGGGCAGGTTCTTTTCCTGACGTTTGGCTTCCCCCCAAAGGGCGTCCAGTTCGTCAAGGTTACAATCTTCAATGGGCCGACCGCTGTCGCGCAATGCCTGTTCGATGAAGCGAAAACGCCGTTCGAACTTGCGGTTGGCGCGGCGCAGGGCGTTTTCCGGGTCGTGCTTGAGGTGGCGGGCCAGGTTGACGGTGGCAAACAGCAGGTCACCGATTTCATCCTCGAGGGCATCGGCATCGCCGTCGGCCATGGCCTGCAGCACTTCGTCGAGCTCCTCGCGGACCTTGTCCAGCACCGGCAAAGCGTCTGGCCAGTCGAAACCGACAGTGGCCGCACGCTTCTGCAGTTTGGCCGCCCGCGACAGCGCCGGCAATGCCGACGGCACATCATCGAGCAAAGACAACTGTTCGGGCTCGCTTTTTTCGGCACGTTCTTCGGCCTTTATCTCCTCCCAGCGCGACTTGACCTGGGCCTCGCTCAGGCTGGGGGTGTCCAGCGGCGCGTACAGCTCGCCGGTGGGGAATACATGCGGGTGGCGGCGGATCAGCTTGCGGGTGATGGCATCAACCACCCCGTCGAACTCGAAACGCCCCTCCTCCCGGGCCAGCTGGCTGTAGTAGACCACCTGGAACAGCAGGTCACCCAGTTCGCCCTGCAGGTGCTCGAAGTCGCCGCGCTCGATGGTGTCGGCCACCTCGTAGGCTTCTTCGAGGGTATGCGGGACGATGCTCGCGTAGTTCTGCTTGAGGTCCCACGGGCAGCCATACTGCGGGTCGCGCAGGCGGGCCATGAGGTGCAGCAGGTCTTCGAGGGTGTAGGTCATTTAAGCAGGTCCTTCGGCGGTGCGCCCTTCGCGGGCAAGCCCGCTCCCACAGGTACTGTGCACATCTTGTAGTTTGCACTCAACCTGTGGGAGCGGGCTTGCCCGCGAAGAAGCCACCTCGGTCTCAAGGGGTACGATTACGCCGCGTTTCGATGATATTCGGCAACTGCGAGATCCTGCCCAGCAGGCGCCCCAGCGCATCCAGGCCGGGAATCTCGATGGTCAGCGACATCAGCGCGGTGTTGTCTTCCTTGTTCGAGCGGGTGTTGACCGCCAATACGTTGATCTTCTCGTTGAGCAGCACCTGCGACACGTCACGCAGCAAGCCTGGGCGGTCGTAGGCACGGATGACGATGTCGACCGGGTAGGTCTGCACCGGTATCGGCCCCCAGCTGACCTGGATGATCCGCTCCGGTTCACGCCCCGCCAGCTGCAGCACCGAGGCGCAGTCCTGGCGGTGAATGCTCACGCCGCGGCCCTGGGTGATATAGCCGACAATGGCATCGCCCGGCAGCGGCTGGCAGCAGCCGGCCATTTGCGTGAGCAGGTTGCCGACGCCCTGGATCTGGATGTCGCCACGCTTGCCGGTACGCGTGCCGGTTGGCTTGCGCGGCACCAGCTCGATCTGCTCGATACGGTCAGGTTCAAGCAGCTGCTGGGCAGCGTTGACCAGGTGCGCCAGGCGCAGGTCGCCGGCACCGAGCGAGGCGAACATGTCCTCGGCGGTCTTGACGTTGGTCTTTTCGGCCAGGCGCTCGAAGTCCACCTGCGGCAGGCCCAGGCGGCTGAGCTCACGCTCGAGCAAGGTCTTGCCGGCGGCGACGTTCTGGTCGCGTGCCTGCAGCTTGAACCAGTGGACGATCTTCGCCCGCGCCCGCGAGGTGGTGACATAGCCCAGGTTGGAGTTCAGCCAGTCACGGCTCGGGCTGCCGTGCTTGCTGGTGATGATCTCCACCTGCTCGCCGGTCTGCAGGCTGTAGTTGAGCGGCACGATGCGCCCGTTGATCTTGGCGCCACGGCAGTTGTGGCCGATCTCGGTGTGCACCCGGTAGGCGAAGTCCAGCGGCGTGGCGCCCTTGGGCAGGTCGATGGCGTGACCGTCGGGGGTGAAGATGTAGACCCGGTCCGGCTCGATATCGACCCGCAGCTGTTCGGCCAGGCCGCCGATATCGCCCAGTTCCTCATGCCATTCGAGCACCTGGCGCAGCCAGGAGATCTTCTCTTCGTAGTGATTGGAGCTGGGCTTGACGTCGGTGCCTTTGTACCGCCAGTGGGCGCAAACGCCGAGCTCGGCCTCTTCGTGCATGCCGTGGGTACGGATCTGCACTTCCAGCACCTTGCCCTCCGGGCCGATTACCGCAGTGTGCAGCGAGCGGTAGCCGTTCTCCTTGGGGTTGGCGATGTAGTCGTCGAACTCTTTGGGGATGTGCCGCCAGAGGGTGTGGACGATACCCAGCGCGGTGTAACAGTCGCGCACCTCTGGCACCAGCACACGCACCGCGCGCACATCGTAGATCTGGCTGAATTCCAGGCCTTTGCGCTGCATTTTGCGCCAGATCGAATAGATATGTTTCGCCCGGCCGCTGATGTCGGCGTTGACGCCGGTGGCCAGCAGCTCGTTCTGCAGCTGGTTCATCACGTCGCTGATGAAGCGCTCGCGGTCCAGCCGACGCTCATGCAACAGCTTGGCGATCTGCTTGTACTGATCGGGTTCGAGGTAGCGGAAGGACAGGTCCTCCAGCTCCCACTTGATGTGGCCGATGCCTAAGCGGTGGGCCAGCGGCGCATAGATGTCGAACACCTCGCGCGCCACACGCAAGCGCTTTTCGTCATCGGCGGACTTCACCGCACGAATCGCGCAGGTACGTTCGGCCAGCTTGATCAGCGCCACGCGCACATCGTCGACCATCGCCACGAGCATCTTGCGCAGGTTCTCGACCTGCGCTTGCGAGCCCAGCACCAGCGACTGGCGCGGGCTGAGGCTGGCGCTGATGGCGGCCATGCGCAGCACGCCGTCAATGAGCTTGGACACTACCGGGCCGAAACGCTGGCCGACCTCGGCCAGGGTGACTTTGCCCTCACGCACCGAACGGTAGATGACCGCCGCCACCAGGGAATCCTGGTCCAGCTTGAGGTCGGCGAGGATTTCGGCAATTTCCAGGCCTGCCTGGTAACTGGAGGTACCATCGGCCCACGAATGCTTGGCCGGGTTGCCCTTTTTCTCGATTTCCTGGGCGAACTCGCAGGCCTCTTTGAGTGCCACGCGATCCAATGCCGAATCGACGCTCACCACGTGATCCAGCCATGCTTCGAGATTGATACTGCCGTCGGTGTTGACCGGCTGGTGCACTCTCACCTGTACCATCTTTGCTTTACCTTTCCATACAGCGCACCACGCGGGTGCGCTGGCTATCACCGTGTGGCTTCCATTCCATGGAAACCGCACCAAGGGGCCAGTTGGCTAGCCCGCTTCGAATAACGCCATGGCTTCGACATGCGCCGTCTGAGGAAACATGTCGAGAATCCCGGCCCTTTTTAACCGGTACCCTTGGCCGACCAGCACCTGCGCATCTCGCGCCAGCGTGGCCGGGTTGCACGATACGTAAACCAGCCGCTTGGCCTTGAGCCGTGCGATGCCTTGCACGACCTCGAAAGCACCGTCGCGTGGTGGATCCAAGAGTACCGCAGAAAAGCCCTCGGCGGCCCATCCGGCGCCTGCCAAAGGCTGCGATAAATCGGCCTGAAAAAACTGCGCGTTATGCACATTGTTGTCTCGGGCATTGGCCGCAGCCCGGTCGACCATGGCCTGCACACCTTCCACCGCCACCACTTCACGCGCCTGCCGGGCCAGCGGCAGGGCGAAGTTGCCCAGGCCGCAGAACAGGTCCAGCACACGCTCGTCGGCCTGCGGTGCGAGCCAGGCCAGGGCCTGCTCGATCATCGCCGTGTTGACCTGGGCGTTGACCTGAACGAAATCGCCCGGGCGCCAGGCCAGTTCCAGCTGCCAAGGCTCCAGGGTAAAGCCGAGTTTAGCGTCGGCATCCACCGGCGCCGGCTCACCTTCGCCCTGCAGCCAAAGCTGTGCTTTGGCTTCGGCGCAAAATGCCTGCAGCCGCGCCAGGTCATCAGCTGGCAACGGTGCCACATGGCGCACCAACACTGCCTCGGCGGTGCCGCTGAACAGCTCGACATGGCCGATGGCCTGCGGCTTGCTCAGCGAGCGCAGCACCGTTGGCAAATGCCGCAGAATGGACTGCAAAGGCTGTACCAGCACGGCGCAGTCGTCGATGGCGACGATGTCCTGGCTGGCCTCGGCACGCAAACCCACCTCCAGCTGGCGCGCTTTGACATCCCAGCGCACCGCAACACGCGCCCGGCGCCGGTAGCCGAATTCCGGCCCGCTCAGCGGCGCGGCCCACTCCTCGGGTTGCACGCCGGCAACCCGCTGCAGCTGTTCGGCCAGAGTGCGCTGCTTGAGCGCGAGTTGCCCCTCGTGCGGCAGGTGCTGCAAGTTGCAGCCGCCGCAGCGCTGGTAATAGCGGCACGGCGCCTCGCGGCGCTCCGGGCTGGCCTGCAGCACGCGCTCAAGGCGCGCCTCGACCACCTTGCCGCGGGCGTTGAGCACACGTGCCTCGACCGCTTCACCCGCGAGGGCACCACTGACGAACCAGGTACGCCCGTCATGGAAGGCGATGCCACGGCCGTCTCCGGCCAGGCGCTCGATATCCAGGCGCTGTTTTTTGCCCACGGGGACCTGGGGCGCACGGTTGCCGCCGGCCGGCTGGAAGCGCAGGCCGCTGTTGCTTTTCTTCTTGGACATTTAGCTCGGGTCAAAAAGGCCGGTGGACAGGTAACGGTCGCCACGGTCACAAATGATCGCGACCATTACCGCGTTTTCCACTTCCTGGGACAGGCGCAACATGGCTGCGACCGCACCACCGGAAGACACACCGCAGAAAATGCCCTCTTCACGGGCAAGGCGGCGGGTAATGTCCTCAGCTTCTTGCTGGGACATGTCCATCACACGGTCAACGCGGGTGGCGTCGAAGATTTTCGGCAGGTATTGCTCGGGCCAGCGGCGGATGCCCGGAATGGCCGAGCCCTCCATCGGCTGCAGGCCAACGATCTGCACCGCCGGGTTCTGCTCCTTGAGGTACTGCGAGCAACCCATGATGGTGCCCGTGGTGCCCATGGAGCTGACGAAATGGGTGATGGTGCCCTGGGTCTGCTGCCAGATTTCCGGGCCGGTGCTGTTGTAATGGGCAATCGGGTTGTCGCCATTGGCGAACTGGTCCAGGACCAGGCCGCGGCCTTCGGCCTGCAGCTTCTCGGCCAGGTCGCGGGCGCCTTCCATGCCCTCTTCCTTGGTCACCAGAATCAACTCCGCGCCGTAAGCGGTCATTGCCGCCTTGCGTTCAGCGGTGGAGTTGTCGGGCATGATCAGGATCATCTTGTAGCCCTTGATCGCCGCCGCCATGGCCAGGGCGATGCCGGTGTTACCGGAAGTGGCTTCGATCAGGGTGTCGCCGGGCTTGATCTGGCCGCGCAGTTCGGCGCGGCTGATCATCGACAGCGCCGGGCGGTCCTTCACGGAGCCTGCTGGATTGTTACCTTCGAGCTTGAGCAGGAGGGTATTGCTGGTTTCTCCAGCGATGCGCTGCAGGCGAACCAGGGGCGTATTGCCGACGCAATCGGCGATGGTTGGGTACTGCAAGGTCATGGCGTATTTCACAATCCGGACGGCAGGGGCGCCTATCATACCGGCAAACCCTTCGCGGCCATATCACGCAATATGTGGTGAATATAGCTACAAGCTATAAGGCTTTGATTCCCTGCTGTACCGGTGGGAGCCGGCTTGCCGGCGATGAGGCTGGAACATGAAGCGGCAAACGCATGCATAGCCGCAGCCCCCGCTCGCCATTCTCTGCCCACAAAGTCCCGCCCTGGCGCTGGATCGCACTGCGCGCAATGCTCAACCCCAAGCCGAAACCGCCATCACCGGGACGAGAACCATCAAGCCGAGAAAACGGCGCAAAGATCCGCTCCAGGTCTTCTTCGGCCACGCCGCCACCTTCATCTTCAAGCCATAGGCGCCAATAGCCACCGTCGCGCTGCCCGGCCAGGCGAACCAGGCCGTTTTCCGGCGAATGGCGGATGGCATTGCGCAGCATGTTCTCCACGGCCTGGGCCAGGTGGTTGAGATTGCCCTGCACCCAGCATTCGGCCGGCAGCTCGCAGCGCAGCCGCGCGGGCGACCAGCCACTTTCGTAGCTGGCATCCTCGGCCAACAAGTCCCACAGCGCCTGCACCTGGATCGGCTCAAGGTTCATCGGCGCGCGTTCGGCATCCTGCCAGGCAAGCTGCAAGGTGTTCTCGACCAGTTGCTGCATGCAGTCCACTTCGCGGCCCAGCCGCTCACGCAGGCGCTGCAAGTCGGTTTCACCGTCGCAGGCCACGCGCAGGCGGCTGAGCGGTGTGCGCATTTCGTGGGACAGATCGCGCAGCAACTGTTGCTGCATGGCCACCGTGCCCTGCAGCCGTTCGGCCATCTGGTCGAACGCGCGGGCCAACTCACCCAGTTCGTCATGCCGGGCGATGGTGCGTGAGTCCAGGCGTGCCGAGAGCTGGTCGGCGCGCCAGGCATTGGCCTGTTCGCGCAACTGGTTGAGCGGCACGATCAACATGCGGTACAGCCCCACGCACAGCAGCAAGGTGAACAGCCCGGGGATGATGCCGTTGGTCAGCACACGCCACAGCAGGCGGTGCTGGCCCGGGTTGAAACGCTCCGGCAGCTCGATCACCAGCATGCCCTGCTGGGGCGCCCCCGGGAACGGTATGCGCAACCAGGGCTGGTCGATGCTGCGCCGGCTCATGGGCCAATCGACGCCGCGCAGGCGCGTGAGCCGCTGCATGATCTCGGGGCCGAGGGTGGCACTGTCGAGGGGGCGCAGGTTGATGTCGAGCACGCCTACCCAGCCATGCTCACGCTGGTGCATGGCCGCTACCCAGCGGTCCAGCCCCGCTCGCCCACCGCTGCGCCAGGCCTGCTCGGCATCGCTGGCGTAGTCGCGCAGCACCTGGCGGGCAGGCTCGGCGAGAAAGGCGTTCTGGGTTTCCACGTGGCGGCCCCAGGTGTAGCTGAGGCCGATCATCAGCAGGCAGAAGCCCACCAGCAGGATGGACAGCTTCCAGAACAGCGAGTGGCGGTCGAGCATGGCTTACTCCGCCTCGCCGACGCTTAACACGTAGCCCTTGCCCCATACGGTGCGGATTTGCCGTTCCTGGTAGCCGATGCCCTTGAGCTTGCGGCGGATCTGGCTGACATGCATGTCCAGGCTGCGGTCATGCCGTGAATAGCCACGCTGCAACACGTGCTGATAAAGGAAGGGCTTGCTCAACACCTCGTCGACGTTGCGATTGAGGATGTCGAACAGGCGATACTCGCTAGGGGTCAGGCCGGCCTGGCGGCCATCGAGACTGACATCGCTCAGTGCATCGTCGAAACGCAGCTCGCCGTTGGCGGCCTCCTGCGGCGGCTGATGCCGGCGCTCCAGGGCCACGCGGCGCAGAATCGCCTCGATGCGCACCTGCAGTTCGACCATGCTGAACGGCTTGGGCAGGTAATCGTCGGCACCGCGCTGGAAGCCGCTGATTCGGTCGGCCTCGGCGCCCAGCGCCGACATCAGGATCACCGGCGTGGCGCTACGGCGGCGCAACTGGGCCAATGCATCCAGGCCGTTGAGCCCAGGCAGCAAGATATCCATCAGGACCACATCGAAGGCCTGCCGGCCGGCCGTTTCCAGGCCTTCAAGGCCGTTGCGGCACCACGTCACCTGAAAGCCGCCGCGCTGCAGCTCTTCGTGCAGGTAGGCGCCCAGGACCGGATCGTCCTCGATGGCGAGGATACTGGATGTGTTAATAGCTACGGGATTCATTGGCAACTGCCATGCATTCTCAATTACGCGATTATTGAGCATGCTCACCGCCAGGGCAACCGCCCAGCGACCAACGCTGCGCAGTAGTGTCGAAAACAGTTACAAAAAGGTGCATTAGTGAGGCAGGCGGAGTAACTTTCCGCTTTGCTCCGTCGCCCCGGTGACGGCATCCAGGCACATCACAGGAGGCGAGTGTGCTCGATCGTTTGGGAATCAGAAGCCGAGTACTGCTGCTGGCACTGCTGCCTGCCAGCTTGATGGCTCTGGTGCTGGGCAGCTATTTCACCTGGCTGCAGCAAGACCAGTTGCGCACTCAACTGCTGCAACGCGGCAAGATGATCGCCGAGCAACTGGCACCGCTGGCCGCGCCTGCCCTGGCCCGACAAGCGCCTGCGCAGCTGGAACGCATTGCCGCGCAAACCCTGGAGCAGGCCGACGTGCGCGCAGTGGCCTTCCTCGCCCCGGACCGCAGCCGCCTGGCCCACGCCGGCCCCAGCATGATCAACCAGGCACCCAGCGGCGGCACCGGCACCCAGTTGCTGCAGCGCACTGGCAATGACGCCACCCGCTACCTGATGCCGGTGTTCGGCCACCACCGCGACCTGGCCACCGATGCCGTGCCGGCCGAAGCCGAGCGCCTGCTGGGTTGGGTCGAGATCGAGCTGTCGCACGACGGCACACTGTTACGGGGCTACCGCAACCTGTTCACCAGTGTGCTGCTGATCCTCGCCTGCCTGGTGCTCAGCGGCCTGCTGGCGATGCGCATGAGCCGCACCATCAACGACCCGATCGCGCGCATCAAGCATGCGGTCAACCAGTTGAAGGACGGCCACCTCGAAGAGCGCCTGCCGGCCATGGGCAGCCACGAACTGGACGAGCTGGCCCGCGGCATCAACCGCATGGCCGAAACCCTGCACAGTGCCCATGAAGAGCTGCAGCACAGCATCGACCAGGCCACCGAGGACGTGCGCCAAAACCTGGAAACCATCGAGATACAGAACATCGAACTGGACATGGCGCGCAAGGAAGCCCTGGAAGCCAGCCGCATCAAGTCGGAGTTCCTGGCCAACATGAGCCACGAGATCCGCACTCCGCTCAACGGCATCCTCGGCTTTACCCACCTGCTGCAGAAAAGCGAGATGACCCCGCGCCAGCTCGATTACCTGAGCACCATCGAAAAGTCGGCCGACAACCTGCTGGGGATCATCAACGAGATCCTCGATTTCTCGAAGATCGAAGCCGGCAAGCTGGTGCTCGACAGCATCCCGTTCAACCTGCGCGACCTGGTCCAGGACACCTTGACCATCCTCGCCCCTGCCGCCCACGCCAAGCAGCTCGAGCTGCTCAGCCTGATCTACCGCGACACCCCGTCATCGCTGGTCGGCGACCCGCTGCGGCTCAAGCAGATCCTCACCAACCTGGTGAGCAACGCCATCAAGTTCACCCGCGAAGGCACCATCGTCGTGCGTGCGATGCTCGAGGACGAGCAGGAAGACAGTGCGCAACTGCGCATCAGCGTGCAGGACACCGGTATCGGTCTGTCACCCCAGGATGTGCGCACGCTGTTCCAGGCGTTCAGCCAGGCCGACAACTCGCTGGCTCGCCAGCCAGGCGGCACCGGCCTGGGCCTGGTGATCTCCAAGCGCCTGATCGAACAGATGGGCGGTGAAATCGGTGTCGACAGCACACCCGGTGAGGGCTCGCAGTTCTGGATCAGCCTGAGCCTGCCGAAGGCGCACGACGATATCGAGCTGCCGCCACCACAGCCGCTGCTGGGCCGCCGTGCGGCCATCGTCGACGGCCATGAGCTGGCCCGCCAGGCCCTCGAACATCAACTCGAGGACTGCGGCCTGAGTGTCAGCCTGTTTGCCTCCTACGAGCAGTTGCTGCAGGGTGTGCAGGCAGGCTTGCAGGCGGGCATGCCGTTCGAGTTTGCTGTGCTCGGCGCCAACCTGGGCAACCTCTCGCCCGAACAGCTGGGCCAGTACAACCAGCAGCTGGAGCGCCACCAGTGCCAGTGCGTGGTGTTATGCCCGACCACCGAGCAGGCGCTGTACCACCCTTTCCTGCCCAATGGCCATGGCCAACTGCTGTCCAAGCCTACCTGCACGCGCAAGCTGCGCCGCCTGCTGCTGGAGCTGGTGCAGCCACGCAGGCCGCTGGGCGAACCGGAGCGTGGCCACAATGGCCCTCGCCAGCCGAAGATCCTCTGCGTCGACGACAACGCCGCCAACCTGCTGCTGGTGCAGACGCTGCTGGAGGACCTGGGTGCCGAAGTGCTGGCGGTCGACAACGGCTATGCCGCCGTGCAAGCGGTGCAGAACGAACCCTTCGACCTGGTGCTGATGGACGTACAGATGCCGGGCATGGATGGCCGCGCCTGCACCGAGCAGATTCGCCTGTGGGAAAACACCCAGAGCGGCAGCCCGCTGCCGATCGTCGCCCTCACCGCCCACGCCATGGCCAACGAGAAACGTGCCTTGCTGCACAGCGGCATGGACGACTACCTGACCAAGCCGATCAGCGAACGCCAACTGGCCCAGGTGGTGATGAAATGGACCGGCCTGAGCCTGGGCGCAGGGCCGCTGGAGCGCGTTGAAGAGCAGCAGGCCGAGGGCCAGGAGTTACCGGTGCTCGACCCTGAGGAGGGTTTGCGCCTGGCGGCAGGCAAACCGGACTTGGCGGCGGACATGCTGAGCATGTTGCTGGCATCGCTGGCGTCAGACCGGGAAGCCATTCGTGCAGCGCGGGAGGCCCAGGACCACCACATGCTGATCGAACAGGTGCATCGCCTGAACGGCGCCTCGCGCTACTGCGGCGTGCCGCAGCTGCGCGCGGCCTGCCAGCGTAGCGAGACCTTGCTCAAGCAGGAGCATCCGCAGGCGCAGCAGGCGCTGGATGAGCTGGATGGGGCGATCGGCCGGTTGGCAGAGCAGGCGCGGCAGAGCGCCTGACCGCCATGGCCCCATCGCCTGCAAGCAGGCGATGGGGCGGGTGCAGATCAACATCCCTGCCCGGCCAGGTGGCTACAATCCCCCAACCACCGCAAAGGAAGCCCGACCATGCGCGCACTGTTGTTCAGCAGCCAGCACTACGACCAGGAAAGCTTCACCGAGGCCGCTCAGGCCAGCGCCCTGGACCTGCATTTCCAGTCCGCCCGCCTGACCCTCGACACCGCCGCCCTGGCCCAGGGCTTCGAGGTGGTCTGCGCCTTCATCAACGATGAACTCGACGCGCAGGTGCTGCAGTGCCTGGCCACCGGCGGCACGCGCCTGATCGCCCTGCGCTCGGCCGGTTACAACCACGTCGACCTGGCCGCCGCCCAGCGCCTGGGCCTGGCGGTGGTGCGCGTGCCGGCCTATTCACCGCATGCCGTGGCCGAACATGCGGTGGCGCTAATCCTCGCCCTCAACCGGCGCCTGCACCGGGCCTACAACCGCACCCGCGAGGGCGATTTCACCCTGCATGGCCTCACCGGCTTCGACCTGCACGGCAAAACCGTCGGCGTAGTCGGCACCGGCCAGATCGGCCTGGCCTTTGCCCGGATCATGGCCGGCTTCGGCTGCCAGCTGCTGGCCTACGACCCCTACCCCAATCCGCAGCTGCTGGCATTGGGGGCGCGCTACCTGGCGCTGCCCGACCTGCTACGCGAGGCGCGGATCATCAGCCTGCATTGCCCGCTGACCGAACACACCAAGCACCTGATCAATGCGCAAAGCCTGGCCCAGCTGCAGCCCGGCGCCATGCTGATCAACACCGGCCGTGGAGCGCTGGTCGATACCCCAGCACTGATCGACGCGCTGAAAAGCGGCCAGCTCGGCTACCTGGGCCTGGACGTTTATGAGGAAGAAGCCCAGCTGTTCTTCGAGGACCGTTCCGACCTGCCGCTGCAGGATGATGTACTGGCGCGTCTGCTGACCTTCCCCAACGTGATCATCACCGCACACCAGGCCTTTCTGACTCGCGAAGCGCTGGACGCCATTGCCGCCACCACGCTGGACAACATCATCCGCTGGGCGGCGGGGAATCCGCAGAATCTGGTCACAGGTTGATGCTAGGATACGCGGCATTTCTGGAGGACCCATGGTCGAGCACGATTTCCGCTACACCCTTTTCAACCCGCAACACACCTTGATCGAGTGCCGCGCCCTGGTGCCAGGCCGCTACCAGGTGACCGGCAACGGTGGTTCGATGCACAAAGGCGACACCTTGCTGGTGACCCTCAAGGGCAGCAAGGACCTGGCCATGCGCCTGACCGTAGAAAGCGTGCGCCACCTGATCAACCCGCGCGGCCAGTGGGTGGCCGTGGCCAGTGGCCCGGTCTTCAACGAGCTGGAAATCCTCAACTGGCAGGCCGAGTGCGACAGCTGTGACGCGGTGCTGGACTTCGAGTTTGCCGTGGACGCCAAGCTGGGCAAAAAAGCCCGTCAGCCGGCTGCCACCGCACGCATCGCCGAGCTGGGCTGGGCCAGCCGTGGCGACAAGCACCTGTGCCCGAAATGCCAGGAGAGCGCCGCGTGAAGAATCTGCTGACCGGCGTGCTGATTGCCACCGGCCTGCTGGGCTGTGCCGCCGAACCGTCAAAGCTGCAGCAAGAGCGCAGCTATGTGCTGGAATGGATCGGCGAACGCCCGCTGATCGACTACAGCCACCTGACCCTGACCCTGGCCAGCGATGGCCGCGCCTATGGCAATGCGGGCTGCAACCATTGGTTTGCGCCTTATACGCTTGAAGGCGAGCACCTGAGCTTCGGCAAGGTCGGCAAAACCCGCAAGCTGTGCGCACCGGCGTTGATGGAGCAGGAAAAGCACTTCCTGCAGGCGCTGGAGACCGTGCAGCGCTGGGATGTATCGCCTATCGAGCAGATGCGCTTCTGGCCGGCCGAGGGCAAGCCGCTACGCTTCTGGCCTGAAGAAGGCTGAAGCTCATTGGGGCTGCTTCGCAGCCCTTCGCGGGCAAGCCCGCTCCCACAAGGACCGCATCAAACCTGTGGGAGCGGGCTTGCCCGCGAAGGGCCGCACAGCGGCCCCAACTGGATCAAGCGCCCTTGAGCGCCTTGATCTTGGCTTGCAACCCTTCCAGGGTCTGCTCGCCCATCAGTTGCTCGCGCACCTTGCCCTTGTCATCGATGATGTAGGTCACCGGCAGCGCTTCACTGCGCGGCAGGTCGTAACGCTCGGCCGGGTCCTGGGCCAGCACGGTGAAACCGATGCCGAGAGTGTCGGCAGCCTGCTTCAGCTCCTGCCCCTGCAAGCCGTCGAAGTTCACCCCCACCACCTTGATACCGTCGGCCGCCCACTGCTTGGCCGCCGTGTTCAGTTCCGGTACCTCGGTTCGGCACGGGCCGCACCATTCGGCCCAGTAGTTGAGCACCAGCCAGTGCCCTTCGATTTGCTCGGCCTTTACCGTCTTGCCGTGTTGGTCCACGCCGTAGTCGGCACCGCAACCACCGAGCAACAGGCTCGCGGTGATGGCCAGTACTGCTGCCAAACGCCTTGCCATGGGTCAATCCTTATCAAGTTTTCAAGCAAATGGGTCAGTCGCTACGGTTAGAATAGCCGCCACACCCAGCTGGATGCGACCCGACATGACTGACCTGACGCTCTATCATAACCCGCGCTGCTCGAAATCCCGCGGCGCGCTGGAACTGCTCGAAGCACGCGGCCTGGCACCGACCATCGTGCGCTACCTGGAAACCCCGCCCGACGCCGCCACCCTCAAGGCCTTGCTTGGCAAGCTGGGCATCGCCCCGCGCCAGCTGCTGCGCACCGGCGAGGACGAATACAAGGCACTGGAGCTGGCCAACCCGGCCCTGACCGACGCGCAACTGATCGACGCCATGGCGCAAAACCCCAAGCTGATCGAGCGTCCGATCCTGGTTGCCGGTGACAAAGCGGTGATCGGCCGGCCACCGGAGAAGGTGCTGGAGATCCTGCCGTGAGCGCGCCCTACATCCTGGTTTTGTATTACAGCCGCCACGGCTCGACCAGCGAAATGGCCCGGCACATCGCCCGCGGTATCGAGCTGGCCGGCATGGAAGCACGCCTGCGCACGGTGCCCGCGATTTCCACCGAATGCGAAGCCGTGGCCCCGGACATCCCGGCCAGCGGCGCGCTGTATGCCACCCTCGACGACTTGCGCCACTGCGCCGGCCTGGTGCTGGGCAGCCCAACCCGTTTTGGCAACATGGCCGCGCCGCTCAAGTACTTCCTCGACGGCACCAGCAGCCTGTGGCTTGGCGGTGAACTGGTCGGCAAGCCGGCCGGCGTATTCACCTCCACCGCCAGCCTGCACGGCGGCCAGGAAACCACACTGCTGTCGATGATGCTGCCACTGATGCACCACGGCATGCTGGTAATGGGCCTGCCGTACAGCGAATCGGCACTGCTCGAAACCCGCGGTGGCGGCACGCCTTACGGCGCCAGCCACCATGCCGGTGCCGACGGCAAGCGTGAGCTGGACCAGCACGAGATCACCCTGTGCCGCGCCCTTGGCCAACGCCTGGCGAGCACCGCCAAGGCCCTGGAGGCTGCGCGTGGCTAAGAAGCCCAAGGTGTTGCCGCCGATGGAATGGCTGGCACCGCGCCTGCGTCTGACGCGAGCGTTGAGCCTGGCGTTCTTCTTTGGCCTGATTGCACTGCTGGTAGTGAACAATCTGTGGTTCGCCAACCTTCACGGGGCGCGGGTCGAGGTGATCCTGGCGATCGAGCTGGTGCCGCTGCTGTTGCTGCTGCCGGGCATGCTGCTGGGCAGTGCCCGGGCGCATGCCTGGACCTGCTTTGTGGTGAATATCTATTTCATCAAAGGGGTGTTGGCGGCGTTCGACCCCGCGCGAGCGGTGTTTGGCTGGGTTGAGGTGCTGGTGAGCCTGGGGTTGTTCATCGCCGGCTTGCTGTATGTTCGCTGGAGGTTTCAGTTCGAGCGGCGCATGGCGGGCGAAGGGCAGTAACTTCTTCGCGGGTAAACCCGCTCCCACAGGTAGTGCACAGGCCTCGAGAGCGGTGCGGTCCCTGTGGGAGCGGGTTTACCCGCGAAAAGTCCGGCGCAGAATTTCAATGGTTGACGGTATGCGCCAGCATCACCGACAGCTGGCACAGCGGCCGCCCGCTCTCGGCATGCCATTGGTTGAACGCCTGCTGCACCAGCGCCAGGTCGCGCTGGCTGGTCGGCTGCTTGTCGATCACCTTCTGGGCAATCAGTGCGGCGGCCATGTCATCGGTGGGGATAAACGTGTCCTTGCCGACCATGCGCAGGAAGCGCGGCGCCGACAGCCCACCCATCTGGTTACCATGCTTGGCCAGGTACTTCCACAGCCCGACGATATCGGTCACCGGCCAATCGGCGATGAACGCACCGAAACTGCCCTTCTCCTTGGTGATATCCAGAATCATCTGCGCATTGCGCGGCACGCTCTTGAGCTTGCCCAGGTGGCGGATGATGCGCTCGTCCTGCATCAGCCGCTCCAGGTGCTCGGCGCCCATCAGCACGACCTTTTCCGGGTCGAAGCCAAAGAACACTTGCTCGAACGCCGGCCACTTGGCATCCACCAGGCTGTGCTTGAGCCCGGCGCGGAACACGCGCAGGGCCAGGGTCGACAGGTAGCGGTCGGCACTGATGTCGCGCAACTGCGCCGGCGTGCGCGGCTGCGGCAGGAAGGCCTCGAGGGCCTGGGCCGAGCCGAAGCGGTTCAGGCAGAACTCATGCAGCCACTGGTAATCGCGCATGGGTTCAGATGTTCAACACGTCGAGGAAGCGCGGGGTGGCGCTTTCGTCGATCTTCAGGCTGGTGAAGTCGAACAGGTTGCGGTCGGCCAGCTGCGACGGCGCAACGTTCTGCAAGGCGCGGAAGATGCTTTCGGTACGGCCCGGGTGCTTGCGCTCCCATTCCACCAGCATGTCCTTGACCACCTGGCGCTGCAGGTTTTCCTGCGAACCGCACAGGTTGCACGGGATGATCGGGAATTCCTTCATGTCCGAGTAGGCCTGGATATCCTTCTCGTTGCAGTAGGCCAGCGGACGGATCACCACGTTGCGGCCGTCGTCGGCGCGCAGCTTGGGCGGCATGCCCTTGAGCGAGCCGTTGAAGAACATGTTGAGGAAGAAGGTTTCGACGATGTCGTCGCGGTGGTGCCCCAGAGCCATCTTGGTCGCGCCGATTTCGTCGGCAAAGGTGTACAGGGTGCCACGGCGCAGGCGGGAGCACAGCGAGCAGGTGGTCTTGCCCTCGGGTACCAGCTCCTTGACCACCGAGTAGGTATCCTTCTCGACGATGTGGTACTCGACGCCCAGCTCTTTGAGGTAGGCCGGCAGCACGTGCTCGGGGAAGCCTGGCTGCTTCTGGTCCATGTTTACCGCGACGATCTCGAACTTGATCGGTGCCACCTTCTGCAGGTGCAACAGAACGTCGAGCATGGTGTAGCTGTCCTTGCCGCCGGACAGGCAGACCATGACCTTGTCGCCATCCTCGATCATGTTGTAGTCGGTGATGGCTTCGCCGGCGAGACGACGCAGGCGTTTTTGCAGTTTGTTCTGGTTGACCGAGAGGGTGCCCATAGCGCTTGAATCCGCGAGGTGTGACAAAAGCCGGCTATTTTACGCACAAACCACGCGTACCTGTAGGGATTCCGATAAAGACTTCAAGGGAATCAGCAGCGCGCCTGACAGCGCAATTTGCTCTAAAAAGCACGGTTTGTGCGGGTAACGACTTCCTATACTGCGACATAAGGCCACATTACCGCTTTGCTTCGGTGCCCTGGCCTCGAGCCGCTTGCGCTCCATCTGGGGGGCGATTGGCAACACTGAGAGGAGTGACCGGCATGATTCATCACGTTGTGGGGCTGTTTACCCATCCCGACCAGGAATGGCGGGAGATTCGTGGGGAAGAAGAAAGCATCAGCCACATGTACCTGACGCACACGCTGATATTGGCGGCGATTCCCGCCATTTCGGCATTCATCGGCACTACCCAGGTCGGCTGGGTGATTGGTAACCGCCCGGCAGTGATGCTGACAATGGAAAGCGCCTTATGGATGAGCATCATGTCCTACCTGGCAATGCTCGCCGGGGTGGCGGTAATGGGCGCGTTCATTCACTGGATGGCCCGTACCTACGACGCTACACCGTCCATGGCGCAATGCATCGCCTTCGCCACCTACACCGCAACCCCGTTGTTCCTTGGCGGCCTGGCAGCACTCTACCCACACCTGTGGCTGGGTATGCTGCTGGGGACTGCGGCCATCTGCTACACCGTTTACCTGCTGTATGTCGGCTTGCCGACGTTCATGAACATACCGTCCGATGAAGGCTTCCTGTTCTCCAGCTCGGTGCTGGCGGTGGGCCTGGTCGTACTGGTAGCGATCATGGCTGCCACCGTGATCATCTGGGGACTGGGCGTGGGGCCCGTCTATACCAACTAGCGTTTAGAAAACACATAGATCCAACACTGGGGCATCAAACCAGAAGCCGCCGCAAGGCGGCTTCTGGCTGTGTGCTGACCGGTGGCTCGGCAGGCCGCCAATGCTTGCGGCATAATGCCCGGTCAGGAGAATTACCCCGTCATGCCCGAGCTGCTCAAACAACGCGTCGAAACCTGTTACCAGCAAGCCGAAAGCTTTTTCAAACGCCCCTTCCCACGCCCGGAAGTCAGCTTCAAGCTGCGCGGCCAGAAGGCGGGCGTCGCCCACCTGCACGAGAACCTGCTGCGTTTCAACCTGCAGCTGTACCGCGAAAACCAGGAAGACTTCCTGCGCCAGACCGTTGCGCACGAAGTGGCGCACCTGGTGGCCCACCAGCTGTTCGGCGACCGTATCCAGGCGCATGGCGAGGAGTGGCAACTGATCATGCGCGGGGTGTATGAGCTACCGCCCAATCGCTGCCACAACTATGAAGTGCGCCGCCGCGTGGCGACCCGCTACATCTACCGTTGCCCGTGCCCGCAGAGTGACTTTCCATTTACTGCGCAGCGGCACAAGCTGGTGAGGCAAGGCAGGCGGTACCTGTGCAGGCGGTGTAAAGAGATTCTGATTTACAGCGGCGAGACCCGGGTTGAATGATAGGGCCGGTACAGAAACAAGAAAGGCGACCCGCGGGTCGCCTTTCTCATGCCTGCATCACACTCAACGAACCGGGGCTTCTGCAACACCCAGGTCATCGGTCGGCAGGTTCAGTTCCAGCGGCGCACCACCGGAAGCCAGCTCCGAGGCCAGCTTGTCGTTGTCCATCTCCTTGACCCACTTGGCCACGACCACGGTAGCCACGGCGTTGCCGACCAGGTTGGTCAGGGCGCGGGCTTCGGACATGAAGCGGTCGATACCGAGGATCAGCGCCAGGCCGGCAACTGGCAGGTGGCCAACAGCCGACAGGGTTGCAGCCAGGACGATGAAGCCCGAACCGGTAACGCCAGCAGCACCTTTGGAAGCCACCAGCAGCACCAGCAGCAAGGTGATCTGGTGGGTGATGTCCATGGTGGTGTCGGTGGCCTGGGCGATGAACACCGCGGCCATGGTCAGGTAGATCGAGGTACCGTCAAGGTTGAACGAGTAACCGGTCGGGATCACCAGGCCAACCACCGACTTCTTGGCACCCAGGCGCTCCATCTTGGCCAGCATGCGCGGCAGGGCCGACTCCGAGGACGAGGTGCCCAGCACGATCAGCAGCTCTTCACGGATGTAGCGGATCAGCTTGAGTACGCTGAAGCCGTGAGCGCGGCAGATGCCGCCCAGCACCACCAGCACGAACAGCAGGCAGGTGATGTAGAAGCAGGCCATCAGGTAGCCCAGTTGCACCAGCGAGCCCACGCCGTACTGGCCGATGGTGAAGGCCATGGCGCCGAAGGCACCGACCGGGGCCAGCTTCATGATCATGTTGATGATGTTGAACATGACATGGGCGAAGCGGTCGATCAGGTCCAGCACCGGCTTGCCGTAGCTGCCCAGGCGGTGCAGGGCGAAGCCGAAGATCACCGAGAACATCAGCACTTGCAGGATGTCGCCATTGGCGAACGCGCCAACCACGGTGTTAGGGATGATGTTCAGCAGGAAGCCGACGGTGGTCTGCTGCGCGCCAGCGGCGGCGTAGGCGGCCACGCTGCTTGCGTTCAGGGTGCTCACGTCGATGTGCATGCCAGCGCCAGGCTTGACCACGTTGACGACCACGAGGCCGATGATCAGGGCGATGGTGGAGACGATTTCGAAGTACAGAAGCGCGTAGCCGCCGGTCTTGCCGACCGATTTCATGCTCTGCATGCCAGCGATGCCGCTGACCACGGTACAGAAGATGATGGGCGCGATGACCATCTTGATCAGTTTGACGAAGCCATCACCCAAGGGTTTGAGGGCGACGCCGGTCTCTGGATAGAAGTGGCCGAGCAGAATGCCGATGGTGATGGCAACGATCACCTGGACATACAGGGATTTGTACAGCGGCTGACGTGTCGTCATGGCTAATTTTCCTCAAGTGTGCCGGCTTCACCCTTCCCAGGGTGTTGGGGCACCTGAATCGCTAACCCTCCTGCACCCGGAGGGATTTGTCTTTGTGTTCGAGCTGCCTGGGCAGGCCTCTGCCAACTCAGATAGCAAGGGCGATGCCAAAACGCCCATGAAGGGTGCAAAGGCCGAGTTTGCGAGGGGTAAATGCCCAACGAAGGGGCGAATTGCCTGAGGAAAGATGGCGGATTTCCGCCCGGTGGCGGGATTTGTACAGGAGGCATGGCGGGAATCCGCCCACCCCGCAGGCATCAATCCAGATGAAAAGTGATGCGGAAGGCGGCCCCGCCCAGTGGTGAGTCATCCAGGCTCAGCTCAGCGTCATAGCTGTCGACGATATCTTTCACCACCGCCAGGCCAATTCCCTGCCCCGGGTGCTGGCGATCCAACCGTTCGCCGCGCTCGAGAATTCGCTCACGCTGGTCGGCGGGCACACCCGGGCCATCATCCTCCACGCACAACGCCAGTTGCCCGGGCGCTTGCAGCAAACTGACCCGCACCTGCCCCAGGCTTAGCCGGTAGGCGTTTTCCAGCAGGTTGCCCAGCAACTCCAGCAACGCGCCCTTCTCCATCGGCACCTGGGCCTGGGCGGGCACCTCCAGCAGCATCTCGACGCGCTTGTCGCGGTAGACCTTGGCCAGGGTGCTGCACAGGCTTTCCAGCACCGGGCGCAACTGCACGCTGTGGCGCACCAGGCCGCTCTTGCGCAGGCTGGCACGCTGCAGCTGGTAGTCGATCTGCTGGCTCATGCGCTCGATCTGGCTCTGAAGCACCCACGCCTGCTCGCGCTCATGGTCGCGCTGCTGCATGCTCTCCCCCACGCCCTGCAGCACTGCCAGTGGCGTCTTCAGGCTGTGCGCCAAGTCACCCAGCGAGTCACGGTAGCGCTGGCGCTGTTCGCGCTCGCTGCGCAGCAGGCGGTTGAGCGAGCCGGTCAGGCGCAGCAGTTCACGGGGATGTTCGGTACTCAGCCCATCGCGCGCGCCGGACTCCACATCGTCCAACTCGCGGCTTAACCGCCGCAACGAACGCAAGCCCCAGGTCAGCCCGGCCCAAAGCAGCGCCAGCAAGGCCAGCAAGGCTGCGCCAAAGCCGAGGTAGAGTTTTTCGCGCAGGCCATCGAGGGTCTGCTTGTACTCACGCACCGGCTGCAGGGCAACGATACTGTAGGCGGCGCTCTGGCCACCGAGCAGCTTGATTTCCACGTCATAAACGAAGAATTCTTCACCGTCATCCTGGTGCATGCGGGCGAACTCGTTGCCGCGCCCGTCATAGCGCGGCTGATAGTTGATGTGCTGGTCGGCGGTGGCGCGCGAGCGCCAGACCAGCTTGCCCTCACGGTCGAAAATGTAGCCGAGCAGGCCGGTATAGGGCAGGTTGTAGCGTTCGTCCGGCAGCAGCGCAGGCATCTGCAACTGGCCATGCTCGATGCGCGCCGCGGAAATCAGCGTGGTCACGTCCGAGGCCAGGCGCTGTTCGATCGACTCCTGAAGGGCGAGGCTGAAGGCCTTCTGCAAAGCCGGCAGCAGCGCCAGCATGAACAGCACCGCCAGCACCGCCGCCGCGAGCATCAGGCGCACCCGCAGCGATCGGATCATCGGCAGCGCTCGGTAAACAGGTAACCCAGGCCGCGCACGGTATCGATCGGCTTGAAGCCGTGCTCGCCTTCGAGCTTGCGACGCAGGCGGCCGACAAGCACCTCGATGACGTTGGGGTCACGCTCCTCGTCGCCGGGGTACAGCTGCTCCATCAAGCGCTCCTTGGCCACCACCTGCTGGTGATGACGCATGAGGTATTCGAGGATGCGGTACTCGTAGGCGGTCAGCGCCAGCGGCTGCTCATCGAGGCTCGCCTGCTTGCGGTTGAGGTCCAGCACCAGAGGGCCGGCGGCGATGGTTGACTGGGTGAAGCCGCTGGAGCGGCGCAGCAGGGCATTGAGGCGCGCTTCGAGTTCTTCGAACTGGAAGGGTTTGACCAGGTAATCGTCGGCGCCGGCGGCCAGGCCTTCGACCTTGTCCTGCCAGTTGCCGCGGGCGGTGAGGATGAGAATGGGGTAGGTCTTGGCCTGGCTGCGCAGGCGGCCGATCAACTCCAGGCCGCTCATACCGGGTAAGCCCAGGTCGATCACGGCGAGGTCGAAGTGGAATTGTTCGGCCTGATACAAGGCTTCTTCGGCATCGGCCACGGCTTCGACCACATGGCCGCTTTCGCCCAGGCGCGTGTAGAGGTGGTGCCTTAACAGGGCTTCGTCCTCGACCACCAGCAGTTTCATGTAACGCTCCTTTCATGCATTGCCTGGACTGGCCTCATCGCCGGCAAGCCGGCGATGAGGCCAGTAGAGGATAACTCGACTCGCTCATCAGAACTTGTAGTTCGCCGACAGGTAAGTCTGGGCGCTGCTGGTCAGGCGCAGGGTGCCGTCTTTCGGCCCACCGCTCTGCCCCACCTCGGTGGCTGCGTTGGTGCGCAGGTAACGGTAGCCCAGCTCGACCGACGCCTTGTCGGTAATCTCCTGAATCACGCCGGCTTGCAGGCCAACCGCGTAGCCATAGTCGGTATCCCGGCTGGCGCCTGGCGAGTCCTGGGTCAGCTTGGTCATGCCCAGGCTACCGCCGCCGAACAGCTTGGTGGTATCACCCACCGGCAGGAACAGGTCGTAGCTGCCCAGCAGGTTTTCCTGGCGCAGCTTGAGGCCGCTGTGGTCACCCGAGACGTTGTCGTAGGTCATGTAGTAGCGACCCTGATCATTGATCTTACCCAGCCGCACGCCCCAGGTATCGTCCTTGCCAATGATGCCGTCGGCGTTCAGGTTGTCGGTGTTGCGCTGCAGCAGGCCCGACTTGCGAACCTTGTCGCTGGTCTGGCCGTAGGTCAGGCTGGCGAAGTTGTCGTCAGCGGCCTGGGCGGTGGTGATGCCAGCGGCGCAGACGGCCATGGCGGCAAGCAGGGTGTTGAAGGTTTTCATGGCGTTGTACTCCAGTTGAATGCGCTGTTTCGGTCTGGAAGCTAGAGTAAGCAGGACGCCCTGAACCGCGGCTGAACCCTGGCTGAACCTCGGCTGAACGAACCGTTTGCAAAACAAGGAGTAGTGAACATGCGTGCCCTGCTGGCTTTGACCCTGATGTGCAGCGCCGCTCTTGCCCAGGCGGAAGTAGTGACCCGTGAAATCCCTTACCAGGACGAGGAAGGCAAGCGCTTCGTCGGCTATTACGCCTATGACGATGCGCTGGACGACAAGCGCCCAGGTATCGTCGTGGTGCATGAATGGTGGGGCCTGAACGACTATGCCAAGCGTCGCGCACGTGACCTGGCGGCCCTGGGCTACAAAGCGCTGGCCATCGACATGTACGGCGACGGCAAGCACACCGAGCATCCGCAGGATGCCCAGGCCTTCATGGCCGAAGCGATGAAGGACCCGGCCGCGGCAGCCGCGCGTTTCGACGCAGGCCTTGAACTGCTGAAAAAGCAGCCGAACGTCAACAAGCACCAGCTGGGCGCCGTGGGTTACTGCTTTGGCGGCAAGGTGGTGCTCGACGCGGCGCGGCGCGGCGAGAAGCTCGATGGCGTGGTGAGCTTCCACGGCGCGCTGGCAACCCAGACGCCGGCCAAACCTGGCGTGGTCAGGGCCGACATACTGGTCGAACACGGCGCGGCGGACAGCATGGTCAACGACGCGCAGGTCGCCGCGTTCAAGGCGGAAATGGACGCAGCCCAGGTCAAGTATGAGTTCGTCAGCATCCCCGGGGCCAAGCACGGCTTTACCAACCCGGATGCCGACCGCTTGAGCCATGGCGAGCATGGCGGGCCGGACATTGGCTACAACAAGGCTGCGGACGAGCGCTCGTGGGCAGACATGCAGGCGTTCTTCAAGAAAGCATTCGAGTAAAGGCCGCCGGGGCCGCTTTGCGGCCCCATCTCCCACACAGCCACGTCGGCTGGCACAATACCCGCCATGAACAGATTGCCTTCCTGCTGCGACCCACTCCAGCACCACTGGCCCCTGCCCCGCCCACTCACAGGCGCGGTACTGGTCAGCTGCGCCTTCGACCCCAACCGCCTGGCCGCCGACGACTTCCAACGCGCCGGCATCGTCCCCAGCGCCAGCCTGCAACGCTCGGTGGCCAAGCGCCAGGCCGAGTACCTGGCCGGGCGCGTCTGCGCCCGTGCCGCACTGCAACACCTGGATGGCCGCGACTACGTGCCTGGCACCCATGAAGACCGCTCGCCGATCTGGCCTGCCGGCATTCACGGCTCGATCACCCACGGCAAAGGCTGGGCCGCCGCCGTGGTTGCCGCCGAAGGTAGCTGCCGGGGCCTGGGCCTGGACCAGGAAACACTGCTCGACGCCGAGCGTGCCGAACGCCTGATGGGCGAAATCCTCACCCCGGCGGAGCTTGAGCGCCTGGACGGTACGCAGCTGGCACTGGCGGTCACCCTGACGTTCTCGCTCAAGGAAAGCCTGTTCAAGACCCTCTACCCCCTGACCCGCCAGCGGTTCTACTTCGAGCACGCCGAAGTGCTGCACTGGTCGGCCGATGGCCTGGCGCGCCTGCGCCTGCTCACCGACCTGTCGGCCGAATGGGGCCACGGCGCCGAGCTGGAGGGCCAGTTCTGCGTGCAGGATGGCCACCTGCTCAGCCTGGTCAGCGTTTAAGCGTTACAGTGGCGCCTGCTCGCGTGGCCAGTTCAGGCTGAAGCAGGCACCGCCCAGCGCTTCACTGCGGCCCACCGTCGCCCGGCCTGCGTGCCAGTAGATGATCCGCCGCACGATCGACAAGCCCAGGCCATGCCCGCCAGAGGCCCGTGTGCGGCTGTCGTCCAACCGGGTGAAGGGCGTGAAAATGCGGTCCCAGTACCCTTCCGGGATGCCGGGCCCGTCATCTTCCACATCGATGCGACAGCGCTGCTGGCCTAGCTGATAGCTCAGACGTACCTCGGAGCCCGCATGGCGCAACGCATTGCCGACCAAATTCTGCAAGGCGCGGTGCAGGTAGCGCAGCTCGGCCTCCACCCAGGCGCCTTCGCCGTCCTGCAGCTGGCAGTTGCCGCGCACCAGCCGGACAGCCGTGTTGAGCGGCGCCAGCTCCTCGATCACCCGGTCGAGCAAAGCATCCAGGTCGATGCGCTGGAACTTGAGTGCTGGCGCGCCCTGCTCCAGGCGGGCATAGGTCAGCATCTCGTCGACCAGCTTGTCCAGGTCCTGGATATCACCGTCCATGCCGGCCAGGTGTTTGGCTCGCGCCTGTTCGGTCGGCGCGCTTTCGATCATCTCCAGGCCAAAACGCAAACGCGCCACTGGCGTGCGCAGCTCGTGGGACACTGCCCGCACCAGCTCGCGCTGCATGTTCAACGAGCGCTGCAGGTGTTCGGCCATACCGTTGAACGCCGCCGCCAGCCGCCCCACCGAGTCGGCATCGCCCGCAGGCACACGGGTTTCCAGGCTGCCTTGGGCGATGCGCGTGGCGGCGATCTCCAGGCCCGACACCCGTCGCTCCAGCTGGCGCACCAGCAGGTACACCACCAAGCCGATCAGGCACAGGCCAAGGAAGGCAATCAGCACCAGCAACTGCGGCGGATACGGATTGAGCTGGTAAAGCGGGCCGATCTCCAGCACCCAAGGTGAGCCCGGCACACCGGCAAACACGCGTATGGAGTCGCCATCCTTGCCCAGCGCCATGACCGTGTCGCCCTCCTCTACACGGCGCCGCTGGTCGTCGTCCAAACCGACGCGCTCCAGGCGCTGCAGGGCGACACCGAAACCAAAGCCCTTGTTCTGCCTCAAGTCCGCCAGGCGCTGCTGCTGTTCGGTCACCGGGTAGCGCACCAGTTCATCGGTCAGCAAATAAAGGGTGGCCCGCGCCAGCTGTTCGCTGACCTGCTTGACCTCGGCCACCAGCAGCAGGTCTTCCTGGCCGACCTTGCGCAGCACCTGCGCGGCATGTGGTCCGGTCTTCTCTACTACCACCAAGGCTCGATACAACCGCGCGCGCTGGCCGCCATCCAGCGTGCGCGCCGACATGGGCTGCAAGCCCAGCGGCACGCCCAGCAGGCGCTCCCACATCAACAGCGAGCGTTTGCGTTCGGTTTCATTCTGTTGGGCGAGGTTGTCGACCATCAGGCTGAACGTGCCCTGGGCCAGCCGTTCGCGGTGCTGGGCGGCACGCACCTCGTTGACCAGGTGCAGGCTGAGCACGCCGAGCAGCGCCACCAGTACCAGCACCGCGAGCATGCCGCCGTAGATACGCAGGAAGATCGAGTTGTTCATGGGGTGTCGCCGACGAACAGGTAGCCCTTGCTGCGCAGGGTCTTGATCAGCCGTGGGTGGATGGGATCATCGCCGATCTTGGGGCGGATCTTGGAAATGCGGACATCGATGGAGCGGTCTTGGCCGTCGTAGCCAACCCCACGCAGGGCGGTGAAGATCTGCTCGCGCGACAGCACCCGCCCGGCGTTGCTGGCCAGCAGCCAGAGCAGGTCAAACTCGGCGCCGGTAAGCTCGATCAGCTGTTCACCGAGCCTGGCTTCGCGCAGGCGGTTGTCGATGCGCAGCGCGCCGAAGGCCAGGTCCAGGCGTTTGTTATCTGCCGGTTCGCTGCGCCGCAGCAGGGCCTGGATACGCGCCAGCAGCAGGCGTGGGCGCACCGGTTTGCACACGTAGTCGTCGGCGCCCAAGTCCAGGCCTTGCACTTGGTCGAGTTCGTCGCTGCGGGCGGTGAGCATGAGGATGGGGCCCGCATATTGGCCGCGCACCCGGCGGCAGATGCTCAGGCCGTCTTCGCCGGGCAGCATCAAGTCGAGGATCACCAGGTCAGGCTGGCTGTCGACGATGCGCCGGGCGGCGCGGGCACCATCGCCCTCCACCGCCACCTCGAAGCCGTTGGCCTGCAGGTACTCGGCGGTGAGCTCGGCGAGGCGTTGGTCGTCTTCAACGATCAGGATGCGGGGGGTGGGTTGGTCCATGGCGCTTGCCTTTTGTTGTTATTTTCTGCTGTGTGCGGCGGCCTCTTCGCGGGTAAACCCGCTCCCACAGAAATCGCGCCGCTTGCCGAAGCTGCACAGTACCTGTGGGAGCGGGTTTACCCGCGAAGAGGCCGGCACAGGCAACCTGAATCTCTGATCACTGCAATTATCTCTTTAACCAAAGAGCAATATCCGCCCCGGATACTACGTCCGCCACCGGCCACTGCCAACCCGCCCGGCGGCACCCTCGACTGAACCGTTTTTTGTGATAGGGTTCGCCCCCGAAAAAATCTGCCCGGGGGCAGCGACCATGAGAAAGATAGTGCAAACCACTTGGCACTAGGCCTACAGCGATTACCCACTATTCACTCACAAACTACGCACAAGTTATCCACAGGCGCTCGCCTTGCAAAGACCCCTGGACCGCATTATCTTGTATCCCCAGCGCAGCGAACCACTAGATGTTGGGTTTCGCGCAAAAATCACAAACACAAGTCAGCAGGCAAATTCAAGCAATTTTTCTGCCTGAACTTCAGGTGATTTCAGCAGCCAAACCGCTCCTGCGGAGGCGACCGAGGCAAGCTCCTTTGGGCCTTGTTCGGGTATGAGTGTTGCAGGCAACGCCAGGCACTCATCAGCAACAGTTTTTGGGCCATGGCCCAGAACCTTTGACTTCGGCCAGGGAGCGGCAAGCTATTGCCCCTTATTCCTGAGTCTGTCCCGAAGTCGGTACGCCCGAGCGGGCGGATGCGTGCGCATGCCGCATCCCCGCCCGGGCCATCGAACAAGTGGACGGAACGGTGGGCGCCCAAAAGGCGCCTGAACAATATAGAAACTGTGGAGACACCCACCCATGCAAACCGACACAACTCGCGAGAACCCGCAGGCTCAAGCGCCGCAGGCCGCCGATTCCAACCAGGATCTGGCTGCGACCGCTCCGGGCCAACTGCGCGTGATCAAGCGCAACGGCACTGTCGTCCCCTACACCGACGACAAGATCACCGTGGCCATCACCAAGGCGTTCCTCGCAGTTGAAGGCGGCACCGCCGCTGCCTCGTCGCGCATCCACGACACCGTCGCGCGCCTGACCGAACAGGTCACCGCCACGTTCAAGCGTCGCATGCCATCGGGTGGCACCATCCACATCGAAGAAATCCAGGACCAGGTCGAACTGGCCCTGATGCGTGCCGGCGAGCAGAAAGTCGCCCGTGACTACGTGATCTACCGCGACCAGCGCGCAAAAGAGCGCGCCACCCGCGCCAACACCGACGCCGTGGTCGAGCCGCACCCAAGCATCCGCATCACCCTGGCCGACGGCAGCCTGGCGCCGCTCGACATGGCCCGCCTGAACACCATCATCAGCGAAGCCTGCGAAGGCCTGGCCGAAGTCGATGGCGACTTGATCCAGCGCGAAACCCTGAAAAACCTGTACGACGGCGTGGCCATCAAGGACGTCAACACCGCCCTGGTGATGACCGCCCGTACCCTGGTCGAGCGCGAGCCGAACTACTCGTTCGTCACCGCCCGCCTGCTGATGGACACCCTGCGTGCCGAAGGCCTGAGCTTCCTCAGCGTTGCCGACAGCGCCACCCACCACGAGATGGCTGACCTGTACGCCAAGGCCCTGCCGGCCTACGTTGCCAAAGGTATCGAGTTCGAGTTGCTGAACCCGGCCCTGGCCGACTTCGACCTGGTAAAACTGGGCAAGGCGATCAACCACGAGCGCGACCAGCAGTTCACCTACCTGGGCCTGCAGACCCTGTACGACCGTTACTTCATCCACAAGGATGGCGTGCGCTTCGAACTGCCGCAGGTGTTCTTCATGCGTGTGGCCATGGGCCTGGCGCTGGAAGAGAAAGACAAAGAAGCCCGTGCGATCGAGTTCTACAACCTGTTGTCGTCCTTCGACTACATGGCTTCGACCCCGACCCTGTTCAACGCCGGCACCCTGCGCCCGCAGCTGTCGAGCTGCTACCTGACCACCGTGCCGGACGACCTGTCGGGCATCTACCACGCGATCCACGACAACGCCATGCTGTCGAAATTCGCCGGTGGCCTGGGCAATGACTGGACCCCTGTGCGTGCACTGGGCTCCTACATCAAGGGCACCAACGGTAAATCCCAGGGCGTCGTACCGTTCCTGAAGGTGGTCAACGACACCGCCGTTGCGGTCAACCAGGGTGGCAAGCGCAAAGGCGCTGTGTGTGCCTACCTGGAAACCTGGCACCTGGACATCGAAGAGTTCATCGAGCTGCGCAAGAACACCGGTGATGACCGTCGTCGTACCCACGACATGAACACCGCCAACTGGATCCCTGACCTGTTCATGAAGCGCGTCTTCGATGACGGCAAGTGGACCCTGTTCTCGCCGAACGAAGTACCTGATCTGCACGACCTGACCGGCAAGGCCTTCGAAGAGCGTTACGAGTACTACGAAGCCCTGACCGAGTACAACAAGATCAAGGTGTTCAAGACCATTCAGGCCAAAGACCTGTGGCGCAAGATGCTCTCGATGCTGTTCGAGACCGGCCACCCGTGGCTGACCTTCAAAGACCCGTGCAACCTGCGTTCGCCGCAGCAGCACGTGGGCGTGGTCCACAGCTCGAACCTGTGCACCGAGATCACCCTGAACACCAACAAGGACGAGATCGCGGTCTGCAACCTGGGCTCCATCAACCTGCCAAACCACATCAATGATGGCAAGCTGGACACCGCCAAGCTGCAACGTACCGTGAACACGGCTGTGCGCATGCTCGACAACGTGATCGACATCAACTACTACTCGGTGCCGCAGGCGCGTAACTCGAACCTCAAGCACCGCCCGGTCGGCCTGGGCATCATGGGCTTCCAGGACGCACTGTACCTGCAGCACATCGCCTACGGTTCCGACGCTGCCGTCGAGTTCGCCGACAAGTCGATGGAAGCGGTCAGCTACTTCGCCATCCAGGCCTCTTGCGACCTGGCCGACGAGCGCGGCGCTTACGAGACCTTCCAGGGTTCGCTGTGGTCCAAAGGCATCCTGCCGCTGGACTCGCAACAGATCCTGATCGAAGCCCGTGGCCAGAAGTACATCGATGTCGACCTGAACGAGACCCTGGACTGGGCGCCGGTACGTGCCCGCGTTCAGAAAGGTATTCGTAACTCGAACATCATGGCCATCGCGCCGACCGCGACCATCGCCAACATCACCGGCGTATCGCAGTCCATCGAGCCGACCTACCAGAACCTGTACGTGAAATCGAACCTGTCGGGCGAGTTCACCGTGATCAACCCGTACCTGGTTCGCGACCTGAAGGCTCGCGGCCTGTGGGACTCGGTCATGATCAACGACCTGAAGTACTACGACGGTTCGGTGCAGCAGATCGAGCGTATCCCGCAAGAGCTCAAAGACTTGTACGCCACCGCGTTCGAAGTCGAGACCAAGTGGATCGTCGATGCCGCCTCGCGTCGCCAGAAGTGGATCGACCAGGCCCAGTCGCTGAACCTGTACATCGCTGGCGCTTCGGGCAAGAAGCTGGACGTGACCTACCGCATGGCTTGGTACCGTGGCCTGAAAACCACCTACTACCTCCGTGCCCTGGCCGCGACCAGCACCGAGAAGTCGACCATCAACACCGGCAAGCTCAACGCCGTTTCCAGCGGCGGCGACAGCGCCCCGGTCCAGGCCGCCGGCCCGGCACCTGTGCCGAAGGCTTGCGCGATCGACGAGCCGGATTGCGAAGCCTGCCAATAAGGCTTTCGCACCGCTGAGGTGAACATGCCGCCTCAACCGCCTTCGGGGGGTTGAGGCGGTATTTTTTTGCGGCTGTAAAGCCTGCTGCGGGCTGCTACACGCAAGGCCACCAATAGGTGCTGACCGAGATCAAAACACCATATGCAGTGTCGAGTAAAAAAAATCACACAACATATAGGATCAGATCTCGTTTAGGGCTAGACTCACACCCCGTGGTGAAACGCCCGATTTCAAGTGAACGGATGCACGCAACGCCGGTCGAAAAATTACCTTCGCATGGCCCTTGCGCCGCCCCGATTCACCCTGAATTCCGGTATACTTCGCGCCCCCAAAAAGGGTTGAGCTAATGATCGACTGCGAGACGCAAGCGCCGCTTGCCCAAGCCGCACGTTTTATCGTGGCCGTACAGCTTTCAAGCGCCTTGGCCCCTCGTTCGAGGGTAGGACAAGCGCTGACTCGAACAACTTCAAACGTGACGAGAGCCCGCTCTCACTGCCTGCCGTAACGCCTGATGGGCCTTGCGTAGTACTGGCATCACCTCAAAATCCAACCGGTTGCCACAAGCAACCCTCAAGCAGGAGCCAAACCATGCTGAGCTGGGACGAATTCGATAACGAAGACGGCGAAGTAGCCGCCAAAGGCAACACCCCTGCGCAGGCCGCTGCCGCCGCGACCCTCGACAAGCTCGACAGCGCTGGCGGTGCCGCCGCCCTGGAAGCCCGTGCTGCTACCGCTGCTGACTCCGAAGCGGTCAAACGCGCCAAAGCCGCCCTCGACGCCCTCGACGTCGCCGAAGGCCTGGCCGAGCTGGAAGGCTCCTCGGCCCGCGTCGCCGTTGACGAAAAGCGCATGATCAACTGCCGCGCCGACCTCAACCAGCTGGTGCCCTTCAAGTACGACTGGGCTTGGCAGAAGTACCTGGACGGTTGCGCCAACCACTGGATGCCGCAAGAGGTCAACATGACCGCCGACATCGCCTTGTGGAAGAGCCAGGACGGCCTGACCGAAGACGAGCGCCGCATCGTCATGCGCAACCTCGGCTTCTTCTCCACCGCCGACTCGCTGGTTGCCAACAACCTGGCCCTGGCCGTGTACCGCCTGATCACCAACCCGGAGTGCCGCCAGTACATCCTG
>Ga0213827_1000459_pt1 | contig 33758 bp, 28 predicted proteins | sample MC6MC0898MG_FD_180669 | JGI IMG/M metagenome (GOLD analysis project Ga0213827, IMG submission 180669) | Enriched soil aggregate microbial communities from Iowa State University, Ames, United States - MC6-MC0898-MG | ecosystem: Environmental > Terrestrial > Soil > Unclassified | place: USA: Iowa...
TCAATACGCTGCGCAAGATCGTCCAGGAAGTTAACTCCGCCAAGGATCTCAAGGCGGCATTGGGCATTATTGTATTGCGCGTCAAAGAGGCGATGGGCAGTCAGGTCTGCTCGGTCTACCTGCTCGACCCCGAAACCAACCGCTTTGTGCTGATGGCCACCGAGGGCTTGAACAAGCGCTCGATCGGCAAGGTCAGCATGGCGCCCAACGAAGGCCTGGTGGGCCTGGTGGGCACGCGTGAAGAACCGTTGAACCTGGAAAACGCCGCCGACCACCCGCGCTATCGCTACTTCGCCGAGACCGGTGAAGAGCGTTATGCCTCCTTCCTCGGCGCGCCGATCATCCACCACCGCCGCGTCGTCGGCGTCCTGGTCATCCAGCAAAAAGAGCGGCGGCAGTTCGATGAGGGTGAAGAAGCCTTCCTCGTGACCATGAGCGCCCAGCTCGCCGGCGTAATCGCCCACGCCGAAGCCACCGGTTCGATCCGCGGCCTGGGGCGCCAGGGCAAGGGCATCCAGGAAGCCAAGTTTGTCGGCGTACCGGGTTCGCCGGGCGCGGCGGTCGGTACCGCGGTGGTCATGCTGCCACCGGCGGACCTCGATGTGGTGCCGGACAAGACCATCACCGACATCGACGCCGAGCTGGGTCTGTTCAAGACCGCCATCGAAGGCGTGCGCGCCGACATGCGCGCCTTGTCCGCCAAGCTGGCGACCCAGTTGCGCCCGGAAGAGCGCGCGCTGTTCGATGTCTACCTGATGATGCTCGACGATGCCGCGCTGGGCAGTGAAGTCACCACCGTGATCAAGACCGGCCAGTGGGCCCAGGGTGCGTTGCGCCAGGTGGTCACCGATCACGTCAACCGTTTTGAACTGATGGACGACGCCTACCTGCGTGAGCGGGCCTCGGACGTCAAGGATCTTGGCCGCCGCCTGCTGGCTTACCTGCAGGAAGAGCGCCAGCAAAACCTGGTCTACCCGGAAAAGACCATCCTGGTCAGCGAAGAACTGACGCCGGCCATGCTCGGCGAGGTGCCGGAAGGTACGCTGGTCGGCCTGGTCTCGGTCCTGGGTTCCGGCAACTCCCACGTCGCGATCCTGGCGCGAGCCATGGGCATCCCGACGGTGATGGGCCTGGTCGACCTGCCGTATGCCAAGGTCGATGGCATTGAACTGATCGTCGACGGCAATCGGGGCGAGGTCTACACCAACCCCAGCGACGTGTTGCGCAAGCAATTCGCCGAGGTGGTCGAAGAAGAGAAGCAACTGGCCCTGGGGCTCGACTCCCTGCGCGACCTGCCTTGCGTGACCCTCGACGGCCACCGCATGCCGCTGTGGGTCAACACCGGCCTGCTGGCGGACGTGGCACGGGCGCAGAAGCGCGGCGCCGAAGGGGTGGGCCTGTATCGCACCGAAGTGCCGTTCATGATCAATCAACGGTTCCCTAGCGAAAAGGAGCAGCTGGCGATCTATCGCGAGCAACTCGCCGCCTTCCACCCGCAACCGGTGACGATGCGCAGCCTGGACATCGGCGGCGACAAGTCACTGTCCTACTTCCCGATCAAGGAAGACAACCCGTTCCTCGGCTGGCGCGGGATTCGCGTGACCCTCGACCACCCGGAAATCTTCCTGGTCCAGACCCGCGCCATGCTCAAGGCCAGTGAAGGCCTGAACAACCTGCGCATCCTTTTGCCGATGATCTCCGGTACCCATGAACTCGAAGAAGCCCTGCACCTGATTCACCGTGCCTGGGGCGAAGTGCGCGACGAAGGCACCGATGTGCCGATGCCGCCGGTGGGCGTGATGATCGAAATTCCAGCGGCGGTCTACCAGACCAAGGAACTGGCGCGGCAGGTGGACTTCCTGTCGGTCGGCTCCAACGACCTGACCCAGTACCTGCTGGCCGTGGACCGCAACAACCCACGGGTCGCGGACCTGTACGACTACATGCACCCAGCGGTGCTGCAGGCCCTGCAGACCGTGGTGCGCGATGCCCACGCCGAAGGCAAGCCAGTGAGCATCTGCGGCGAGATGGCCGGTGACCCGGCAGCGGCCGTGCTGTTGATGGCGATGGGTTTTGACAGCCTGTCGATGAACGCCACCAACCTGCCGAAAGTGAAGTGGATGCTGCGCCAGATCAACCTCAGCTGGGCCAGGAACCTGCTGGCCGAGCTGATGACCATCGACAACCCGCAAGTTATCCACAGCTCGTTGCAACTGGCGCTGAAGAACCTCGGCCTGGCGCGGATGACCAATCCGGCGGCGATCAAGCCCCTCTGAAACGGGGGGGCATCGCAAGCCTGCCCGCGATGCCCCCGTCCAGGCGACACCCCCTCAAAGCCTGATCTGCACTTCCCCAAGATGCCCGCCATACGGCCCGAAACTGCGCTCCACCATCACCCGTGAACCGTCGGCCTGGACAATCAACGCGGTACTCGCGCGGGTGCCATAGGTGGGGCTGGCAATAAACACGCTGGACAGCAGGCTCTCCGTCGCCAGCCCGACCCCGGTATCCGGCAAGTCACCGAATGGAGCCGTCTGTGGATCACCCAGCAACGCCAGCAGCGCCTGCGGCTGCGGATCATCGAGTACTTCGGCCAGTGCCGCCTTGGCCTTGAGCAGCTTGGGCCAGGGGGTATCGAGCCCGGCGTTGGACAATCCGTAGATCCCGGCCGCCAGTTGGCTCGGCGCGGTCTCTTGTGCGTTGTAGTGCCAGAGTTCCTGACGATTGCCGACCAGCAGGTTAAAGCCGGCATATTCCAGCGATCTGCCGACAACATCGGTTAAATACTGAGCAATGGGCAGTTCGCCGGTGAGGAACCGCGCCACCAGTTCACCCCGGGATTTGCGCGCCGGCGGCTGGTGTGGATTGCGGATGTTGGTCAGGGCGGCAAAACGTCCGTCTGCGCCAATGCCCAGCCAGGTACCTCCAGCCTCCAGGTCGCGTCCGGCATGCACCTGCGGTGCTTCCGGCCATGCCGCCAGCGGCAGGCTGGGGCGGGCATAGAACTCGTCACGGTTGGCCGCGACGATCAAGGGAGTGGCGTGATCCGGGCGCCAGGCAAAAACAATCAGGCACATAAGGTGGTCCTTGTGTGTTTTTCTGCCCACTGTACGCAGACATCGCTCATCGATCCATCGTCATCCACAGTGGAGCCTGGGGCCCCGCATCCGTTACCATGCGGCTGCTTTTTTGCGAAGCGGACAAGGACGATCATGGAATTTTTGCTCTATCTGGCGCTGGGCGCCTGTGCAGGCGTACTGGCCGGGCTGTTTGGGGTGGGTGGCGGGATCATCATCGTACCGGTGCTGGTGTTCAGCTTCACTTTGCAGGGTTTCGATGCGTCGGTGCTGACCCACCTGGCCGTCGGCACTTCGCTGGCCACCATCATTTTCACCTCGATCAACGCGGTGCGTGAGCACCAGCGCAAAGGCGCGGTGCGCTGGCCGATCTTTGCCTGGATGACCCTGGGGATCCTGCTCGGGGCTGGCTTCGGCGCGTTGACCGCCGAGGCGATTTCCGGTCCGCACCTGCAGAAGATCATTGGTGTGTTTGCCCTGGTGATCGCGGTGCAGATGGCCCTGGAGCTCAAGCCCAAGGCCAGTCGCACGGTTCCCGGCAAGTTCGGTCTGACCGTGGCCGGTAGCGTGATTGGCTGGGCCTCGGCGATCTTCGGGATTGGTGGCGGCTCGCTGACCGTGCCATTTTTGACCTGGCGCAGTGTGCCGATGCAGCAGGCCGTGGCGACATCGTCCGCCTGCGGGTTGCCGATCGCCTTGGCAAGTGCATTAAGTTTCATGATTCTGGGCTGGCATGATCCCTTGTTGCCCGCTCATAGTCTGGGTTTCGTTTATTTGCCGGCGCTGCTGGGCATTGCCCTGACCAGCATGGTCTTCGCCCGCTTTGGCGCGCGCTTGGCCCACCGGTTGTCGCCGCGATTGCTGAAGCGGCTGTTTGCCGCTTTGCTGTTGTGCGTGGGCACCAGTTTCCTGCTCTGAGGCAGGGCGCAATCCTGGCTTAATCCCGGCGTGGCAGGGTCGCGCCAGGAATTTTAGGTTTCAACTCTAACGAGGAGTCGCAATGCTGCCTTACCCGCAGATTGACCCGGTGGCCCTGGCCATTGGCCCGCTGAAAATCCACTGGTACGGCCTGATGTACCTGGTCGGCATCGGCGGTGCCTGGCTGTTGGCGTCACGCAGGTTGAACCGCTTCGATCCGACCTGGACCAAGGAAAAGCTCTCCGACATGGTCTTCTGGATGTCGATGGGCGTGATCGTCGGCGGCCGCCTGGGGTATGTGCTGTTTTACGACCTGAGTGCCTACCTCGCCAACCCGACCTTGATTTTCGAGGTATGGAAGGGCGGCATGTCGTTCCACGGTGGTTTCATCGGCGTGATGCTGGCGGCCCTGTGGTTCGGCAAAAAGAACGGCAAGTCGTTCTTCCAACTGATGGACTTCGTCGCGCCGATGGTGCCGATCGGCCTGGGTGCCGGGCGGATCGGCAACTTCATCAACGCCGAATTGTGGGGCAAGCCGACCGATGTGCCGTGGGCCATGGTCTTCCCGTCGTTCAGCGACCCGGCCCAGTTGGCGCGCCACCCGTCGCAGCTGTACCAGTTCGCCCTCGAAGGCGTGGCGTTGTTCGCCATCCTCTGGCTGTTCTCACGCAAGCCGCGCCCGACCATGGCGGTCTCCGGGATGTTCGCGCTGTTCTACGGTATCTTCCGCTTCATCGTCGAGTTCTACCGTGTGCCGGACGCCCAGTTGGGCTACCTGGCGTGGAACTGGCTGACCATGGGCCAGGTACTGTGCATCCCAATGATCGTTGGCGGTCTGTTCCTGATCTGGCTGGCCTATCACCGCGCACCCAAGGCACCGGCTGTCCCGGCCGCCTGACGCTTTATATTCGAAGCGCAGGGCCGCGAGCCCTGCCTTCAAGGACACAGGTAATACATGAAGCAATATCTCGATCTGGTCGCCCACGTCATCAAGAACGGCACCAAGCAAGCCAACCGTACCGGCGTCAACACCATCAGCTTCCCGGGTGCGATGCTGCGTTATGACCTGAAAGAGGGTTTTCCGGCGATCACCACCCGCAAGATGGCCTTCAAGTCGGCCATCGGCGAGATGTGCGGTTTCCTGCGCGGGGTTAACAACGCCGCCGAATTCCGCGCCCTGGGCTGCAAGGTCTGGGACCAGAATGCCAACGAAAACGCGCAGTGGCTGGCCAACCCGTTCCGCCAGGGCGCAGACGATCTGGGCGAGATCTACGGTGTGCAATGGCGCAAGTGGCCGGCATACAAGCAGATCCCCCTGAGCAACCCGGCCGCCATCGAGCAGACCCTGGCCCAGGGTTACCGGCAGATTGCCGAAGGCGAGGAAGACGGCCAGGCCTACGTGGTGCTGTACAAAGCCATCGACCAGGTTCGCCAGTGTGTCGATACCATCATCAAGGACCCGGGCAGCCGGCGTATCCTGTTCCACGGCTGGAACGTCGCCCAGCTCGATGAAATGGCCCTGCCGCCGTGCCACCTGCTTTACCAGTTCCACCCGAATGTCGAGACCAAAGAGATCTCTTTGACCCTCTACATCCGCTCCAACGACCTAGGGTTGGGCACGCCGTTCAACCTCACCGAGGGCGCTGCGCTGCTGAGCCTGATCGGTCGCCTGACCGGTTACACGCCGCGCTGGTTTACCTATTTCATCGGCGATGCCCACGTCTACGAAAACCACCTGGACATGCTCAACGAACAGCTCAAGCGCGAGCCGTTCCCGATGCCGCAACTGAAAATCGCCGATCGCGTGCCGGAGTTTGCCAAGACCGGGGTGTACCAGCCAGAGTGGCTGGAGCTGATCGAGCCGGGTGATTTCTCGCTTGAGGGCTACGAGCACCACGCCCCAATGACCGCGCCGATGGCGGTCTAACGCCTGACATCGTCCCCTGTAGGAGCGGGCGCCCGCTTGCGGCTTGCTCGCGAAAAACGTCAACGAAAACGCGTGCATTCAGAATAAACGCGGTGTCTTTGAGTTTTTCGCGAGCAAGCTCGCTCCTACATTTGTTTTGTGGTGGCCTTAGTGGCCGTGGCTGCGGCCTACGTGGGAATGCTCCACTTCCGTTGCGACCACTCCGCCACTGACTTCCAGCCGCTGCAAGATCCCGCACTGTTCGATATCCGGCCCTTCGCTGCAGCGTTGGCGCAGGTCGATGAGTTGCGCCTGCAGGGCGAGCAAGCCGTCGATCCGTGCCTTGACGTGGTGGATGTGTTCGTCGATCAGCGCATTCACGCTTTCGCACTGGTCCTGTGGACTGTCGCGCAGGCCCAGCAGGCTGCGGATTTCTTCGAGGGTCATGTCCAGGGTGCGGCAGTTGCGGATGAAGGTCAGGCGCTCGGCATGGGCCTGGGTGTAGACACGGTAATTGCCGTCGCTGCGGGCCGGTTCCGGCAGCAGGCCTTCACGCTCGTAGTAGCGGATGGTTTCGACGGCGCAATCGGTCAGTTTCGCCAGTTCTCCGATCTTCATCGCGACAATCTCCAAATGGGTGCTTGACCCTATAGTGGCTACAGGGTCTTTACTTGGCAACAGGCACCTACATGGACGCGACCTTATGAGCGACTCCCAGCACACCCACAAACCTGGTACTGCGCATGCGCACAGTCACGGGGAAAAACTTCAGCCGGTAAAAAAACACGATCACGCCAGCCATGGCGGCTCCTGCTGCTCGAGCGCCGCAGCGCCGGCACTGGTCCGGATCAGCGAGGCGCCCACCGACGGCGCGCGCCTGAGCCGCTTCCGCATCGAGGCCATGGACTGCCCGACGGAACAGACGCTGATCCAGAACAAGCTCGGCAAACTTTCCGGCGTGCAGCAACTGGAGTTCAACCTGATCAACCGGGTGCTGGGTGTGACCCACGACCTGCCGAGCACGGCGCCGATCATCGACGCGATCAAGTCGATCGGCATGCTGGCCGAGCCGATCGAAGACGGCGCGCAGGCGGCTGACAGTCGCGCGGCACCGGTGAAAAAGCCCTGGTGGCCGCTGGCGCTTTCCGGCGTCACGGCACTGGCCGCCGAAGTGATCCACTTCACCAACGCTGCGCCGACCTGGGTGGTGGCGCTGGTCGCGCTGGTGTCGATCCTCAGTGGCGGTCTGGGCACCTACAAAAAGGGCTGGATTGCCCTGAAGAACCTCAACCTGAACATCAACGCCCTGATGAGCATCGCGGTGACGGGCGCAGTGCTGATCGGCCAATGGCCGGAAGCGGCCATGGTGATGTTCCTGTTCACCGTGGCCGAGTTGATCGAGGCCAAATCCCTCGACCGCGCGCGCAACGCCATCAGCGGCTTGATGCAGATGACCCCGGAGCAGGTCACGGTGCAGCAGCCTGATGGGACATGGGTTGAACGTGAGGCTAAAAGTGTCGAACTTGGTGCGTTGGTGCGGGTGCGCCCGGGTGAGCGCATTGGCCTGGACGGCGAAGTGGTCGCCGGCAACTCGACCATCGACCAGGCGCCGATTACCGGAGAAAGCCTGCCAGTCGAGAAGACGCTGGGCGACAAGGTGTTCGCCGGCACCATCAACCAGGCCGGCGCGCTGGAGTACCGAGTGACCGCCGCCGCCAACCACTCGACCCTGGCGCGGATCATCCACGCCGTGGAAGAAGCCCAGGGCGCGCGTGCGCCGACCCAGCGGTTTGTCGACAGCTTCTCGAAAATCTATACCCCGGTGGTGTTCGTCTTTGCCCTGGGTGTGGCGCTGATTCCACCGTTGTTCATGGGCGCCGCCTGGTTCGACTGGATCTACCGCGCGCTGGTACTGTTGGTGGTGGCGTGCCCTTGTGCGCTGGTGATCTCCACCCCGGTAACCATCGTCAGCGGCCTGGCGGCGGCTGCGCGCAAAGGCATCCTGATCAAGGGTGGCGTGTACCTGGAGGGCGGCTACAAGCTCGACTTCCTGGCCCTGGACAAGACCGGCACCATCACCCACGGCAAGCCGGTGCAAACCGACTACCTGGCGCTCGACCCCACGGTCGAGACCCGCGCTCAAGTGCTGGCCGCCAGCCTCGCTGGACGTTCCGACCACCCGGTATCGGGGGCCATCGCCAAGGCGGCTGTGGATAAGCACTTGACCCTGTTCGCTGTGGATAACTTCGCAGCCCTGGCCGGCCGTGGTGTGCGCGGTGAGATCGACGGCCAGGTCTACCATCTGGGTAACCATCGCCTGGTAGAAGAACTGGGCCTGTGCTCGCCAGCGCTGGAAGAGCGCCTCTTCGCCCTGGAAGAACAAGGCAAGACCGTGGTCCTGTTGCTTGATGCCTCGGGTCCGCTCGCCCTGTTTGCCGTGGCCGACACGGTCAAGGAGTCCAGCCGCGAGGCCATTGAGCAGTTGCATGCACTGGGGGTGAAAACCCTGATGCTGACCGGCGACAACCCGCACACGGCACGGGCGATTGCCGCCCAGGTGGGCATCGACCAGGCCCAGGGTGACTTGCTGCCGACCGACAAGCTCAAGGCGATCGAGGCCTTGTATGCCCAGGGGCACCGAGTCGGCATGGTGGGTGACGGGATCAACGATGCGCCGGCGCTGGCCCGGGCCGAGATCGGCTTTGCCATGGCGGCGGCCGGTACCGATACCGCCATCGAGACCGCTGATGTCGCCCTGATGGACGACGATCTGCGCAAGATTCCCGCGTTTATCCGCCTGTCACGCCAGACTTCCCATATCCTCACGCAAAATATCGCCCTGGCCCTGGTCATCAAGGCGATCTTTCTTGGGGTAACCTTCTTCGGACTGGCCACCATGTGGATGGCCGTGTTTGCCGACATGGGCGTGGCCCTGCTGGTGGTGTTCAACGGTCTGCGCCTGCTGCGCAAATAAATCAAGAGAGGCTGATGTGCTGAGTGCCGAGCTGAAGGCTTTTTACATGGTCGCGCGTTTGGGCAGTATTACCCTGGCGGCGAAAAAGCTCGGCCTGAGCCAGCCCACGGTGACTACCCAGATTCGCCACCTGGAGAGCCAGTACTCGGTCGAGTTGTTCTACCGCGGCGGGCGCCGGCTGACTGTCAGCGAGGAGGGCGCGCGCCTGCTGCCCATGGTCAAGACGCTGCTGCAGCAGGAAGCCGACATCGAGTTTTTCCTGCGCAACAGTGGTCAGGTCCAGGGCGCATTGCGCATCGCCGCGACTGCGCCGTATTACATCCTCGACCTGGTGAAAACCTTCCGCGAGCGTCTGCCCCAGGTAGACGTTTCGGTGGAGATCGGCAACTCCCAGCAGGTCCTCGAAGCGTTGGAGGACTACCGGGTGGACCTGGCCGCGTCCTCGCAATTGGTGGAAGACGCCCGCTTGATCCGCCGGGTGCTGGGCACCGACCCGTTGGTGCTGGCGGTGCACCGCAACCATCCGCTGGCGGTGCACGATCACGTACCGCTGAGCGCCTTGGCCGGGCATACCCTGTTGATGCGCGAGAGCGGCTCGACCACCCGGCGCCTGACCGAAGAGTTGCTCGCCAGTGCCGGGGTGGGTTTTGGCCCCTTGCTGGAAATCGGCAGCCGCGAATCGATTCGTGAGGCGGTGCTGCGCAATATCGGCATCAGCATCATCGCCCGCCAGGAAGTGCCCCATGACCCGCAACTACGGGTGTTGAGCATCGAGAACGCGCCGCAGATCGCGGAATACCTGTATTGCCTCAAGGAGCGCAAGAATGCCCGGTTGCCAGCGGCGTTTCTTGGCTTGGCGCAGGAAATGGCGCCGGCCTAGGGTGTTCATTGCAGGTGTCGGCGCCCCGTTTGCTCGCGATGACTGTCTCACTTGAACCCAAATCCCCGAATACCACTATCAGCGGTTTTTGCCTCACTGCCACATGAACTACGCATTCGCTCCCTAGGATGGCCGACATCTGCTTGATGAGGTCCGTCCATGAATCACTCGAATGCAACTGCCCAGGTTTTTCCCGGCACCCCGATGAAGGTGCGCGGTATCGAGAAGCGCTTCGGCGCTTTCACCGCGCTGGATAACGTGTCGTTGGATGTGCAGGCCGGTGAGTTGGTCTGCCTGCTCGGCCCCTCGGGCTGCGGCAAGACCACCCTGCTGCGCTGCATTGCCGGCCTGGAGCGTCAGGATCGCGGCGAGTTGTACTTGGGTGATCGTGATGTTTCCCTGCTGGCCCCACAGGCGCGGGACTACGGGATTCTGTTCCAGTCCTACGCGCTGTTCCCCAACCTCAGCGTCGAAGCCAACATTGCCTACGGCCTGGCGGGCAGTGGCCGCGAGCAAGTGCGTCAGCGCGTGGCGCAGATGCTCGAGCTGGTAGGCCTGACCGGCAGCGAAAAGAAGTACCCCGGCCAGTTGTCTGGCGGCCAGCAACAGCGCGTGGCGCTGGCCCGGGCCTTGGCGCCGGCCCCCTCGCTGTTGCTGCTGGACGAGCCGATGTCGGCCCTCGATGCCCGGGTTCGCGAACATCTGTGCACCGAGTTGCGCCAACTGCAGCGCAGTCTGGGCATCACCACCCTGATGGTGACCCACAACCAGGACGAGGCCATGCTGATGGCCGACCGCATTGCCGTGATGAACAACGGCAAGGTCGAGCAGTACGCCACCCCGCAGGAAATCTATAACCGCCCGGCCACCCCATTCGTTGCCGAGTTCGTCGGCCAGGGCAACTGGTTGCCGTTCCAACGCAGCAGTGACAGCCACGCCCAGGTCGGCGGGATGCCCGTGCGCCTGGCCGAAAACAGCGCCAAGGCAGCGTCCGGGCGGCTGTTCTGTCGTCCGGAAGCCGTCAGCGTCAACCCGCTGGTGCATGAGGAAAACCTGTTCCCGGCCAAGGTGCGCGAGATCACCTTCCTGGGCAATCGCTGCCGCATGAGCTTCGAGCTCAACCATCTGCCGGGTCATGCGCTGCTCGCCGAGCTGGCGCCTGAAGCCATGCCGCGCCTCGGTGCCCAGGACATCATGGTCGCCTTGCCACCGCGCAGCCTGCAGGTGTTTGCCTGATGAGCGCGCAGATGACCCTGCCGATACCGCACAAGCAGGTTCGGCAGACGTCCCGGGCCCAGATCGGCGACCGGTTTTTTGTGCTCGGCGGCAAGGTCCTGCTCCTGTGCCTGCTCAGCGTCGCGGTGTTGATGCCGTTGCTGGCGATCTTCTGGCGCGGCTTTAGCAGCGATGCCGGGCAGGGCGGTGGCCTGGTCGCCGCCCGCGAGCTGCTGACCAGCGCCAACTTTCACTGGTTGCTCGGTAACAGCCTGAAAGTGTCCCTCAGCGTCGCGGCCATTGTGGTCCCGCTGGCCTACCTGTTTGCCTACGCCCTGCAGCGCACGCTGATTCCTGGCAAGGCCATCTGGCGCGGCCTGTCGCTGCTGCCGTTGATGGCGCCGTCGATGCTGCCGGGGATCGCGTTGGTGTACCTGTTCGGTAACCAGGGCCTGTTGCGCGGGCTGCTGGCGGACAACATTTACGGTTTCTGGGGCATCGTGCTGGGCGAGGTGATCTATACCTTCCCCCACGCCTTGATGATCCTGCTGTCGGCGTTGTCCCTGGCGGATGCCCGGCTGTTCGACGCCGCTTCAAGCATGGGTGCCAGTCCGTCCAGGGCCTTTCGCAGCATCACCTGGCCGGCGACGCGCCAGGCGGTGTTCGCCGCGTTCTGTCTGGTGTTCACCCTGACCATTACCGACTTTGGCGTGCCAGTGGTGGTCGGTGGCGACTACCAGGTATTGGCGCTGGAAGCCTACAAGGCGGTGGTCGGCCAGCAGCAATTCGGTCGCGGTGCGCTGATCGGCATGGTCCTGTTGGTGCCGGCGCTGCTCAGCTTTGCGGTCGATGCCTGGTTGCGTCGCCGCCATGGCGATTCCATGAGCGGCCGGGCGCAAGTCTTCCAACCGGCGCCGTCGCGACTGCGTGATGGCTGTTACCTGGGCATCGTGCTGGTGATCTGCGCCGCGCTGTTGCTGGTGTTCGGCATGGCGGTGTACTCCTCGCTGGTGAAGTTCTGGCCGTACAACCTGTCGTTATCGCTCAAGCACTATCAGTTTGGCGACACCGCCGGTGGTGGCTGGCTGGCCTATGGCAACAGCGTGAAGATGGCCCTGTGCACGGCGTTGATCGGCAGCGGGCTGATCTTCACCGGCGCCTACCTGATGGAAAAAACCAAGGGCCAGCGTGGCCTGAACCTGGCGCTACGCATGCTCAGCTTTGTGCCGATGGCGGTGCCGGGACTGGTCCTGGGCTTGGGTTACGTATTCTTCTTCAACCTCAACGGCAACCCGCTGCATGTGCTCTACGGCACCATGACCCTGCTGGTGGTGTGCACCATTGCGCACTATCTGACCACCGCCCAAATGACCGCCACCACTGCGCTGCGCCAGCTCGACGCGGAGTTCGAAGCCGCCGCGCTGTCGCTCAAGGCGCCGCTGTACCGCCACTACCTGCGCGTCACCGTGCCGATCTGCCTGCCGGCGTTGCTGGACATCGTGCGCTACCTGTTCGTCTCGGCCATGACCACCGTCTCGGCGGCGATCTTCCTCTACAGCCCCGACACCATCCTCGCGGCGGTGGCGGTGCTGAACATGGACGACGCCGGCAACGTCGGCGGCGCGGCCGCCATGTCGACCCTGATCCTGTTCACCTCGGCGGGCGTGTCCTTGCTCCTGGCCTGGGCTTCGCGCGGCTTGCTGCGGCGCTCCCAGGCCTGGCGCCAAACCGCGCCCGGCAACTGAATCGACTCAACCCCACAACCCTCTGATCCGCACCTGAAAGGAACCGCACCATGTTCAAGCCCTTGGCTCTAGCCGCTGCTGTCCTCACTGCTTTCAGCATGAACGCCTTCGCCGCGAAAACCGAACTGACCGTCTACACCGCGCTGGAAGCCGAACAGCTGAAAACCTACAAGCAGGCGTTCGAGGCGGCCAACCCGGATGTCGAGATCAAGTGGGTGCGCGACTCCACCGGCATCATCACCGCCAAGCTGCTGGCGGAAAAAGCCCGTCCACAGGCGGATGCGGTCTGGGGCCTGGCGGCGTCGAGCCTGGCGATCCTCGATCAGCAAGGCATGCTGCAAAGCTACGCGCCGAAGGACCTGGGCAAGATCGGCGGCAACTACCGCGATGCCGCCAACCCGCCGGCCTGGGTGGGCATGGACGTGTGGGCTGCGACCATCTGCTTCAATACCGTGGAAGCCGAGAAGCAGGGCCTGAGCAAGCCGGTGAGCTGGCAGGACCTGACCAAGCCTGAATACAAAGGCAAGATCGTCATGCCCAACCCGGCGTCCTCGGGTACCGGTTTCCTTGACGTCAGCGCCTGGCTGCAGACCTTTGGCGAGAAGCAGGGCTGGCAGTACATGGACGACCTGCACCAGAACATCGGCCAGTACGTTCACTCCGGTTCCAAGCCCTGCAAGCTGGCGGCCGCCGGGGAGTTCCCGATCGGCATTTCCTTCGAATACCCGGCCGTGCAGTTGAAGCGCCAGGGTGCACCGCTGGACATCGTCCTGCCGAAAGAGGGCCTGGGCTGGGAAATCGAGGCCACCGCCGTGATCAAGGGCACGCCCCATGAAGAGGCCGCGAAGAAACTCGCCGACTTCTCCGCAAGCACCGCGGCCATGGAGCTGTACAAGGAAAACTTCGCCGTGCTCGCCCAGCCTGGCATCGCCAAGCCGCAGACCGAACTGCCGGCCGACTACGAGCAGCGCCTGATCAAGAATGACTTCGCCTGGGCCTCGAAAAACCGCGACGAGATCCTGGCCGAGTGGCGCAAGCGTTATGACGGCAAGTCCGAGAAAGTGGCGGCCAAGTAAGCTCTTCATCGGCTGATTGGGCTTCATCGCGAGCAGGCTCGCTCCCACAAGGGAATGCATTTCCCTGTGGGAGCGGGCCGGGCGGCGCTCCGCTTGCCCGCGAAGGCGGCTTTGAATTCAGGACATATCTTCATGACACAACACAACGACCTGCTGATCGTCGGCGCCGGCATTCTCGGGCTGTCCCACGCCTATGCCGCGGCCCGGCGCGGGCTCAAGGTCAGGGTTTTCGAGCGCAGCGCCACGCCCCTGGGGGCCTCGGTGCGCAATTTCGGCCAGGCCCTGGTCACCGGTCAACCGCCCGGGCAGATGCTCGAACTGGCCAAGGCCAGTCGGGATATCTGGGGCCAATGGGCGCAGCTCGCCGGCTTGCAGCTCAAGCGCAACGGCTCCTATCTGTTTGCCCGCACCGAGGCTGAAGAACAGCTGTTGTCAGCCTTCTGCGAAGGACGCGCGATCGAGCACGGTTACCGCGTCGAACTGCTGCGCGGCGCGGCGTTGCGTGATTTGTATGGCGGCCAGTTCAGCCATCACCGCGCGGCGTTGCATGGCCTGGACGATCAGCAGCTGTATTCCCGCGAGGCCCTCCCGGCCTTGATCGACTACTTGCGCCGGGAGCTGGCGGTCGAGTTTCACTTCTCGACCCTGGTGCGCGACGTCGAACCCGGGCGTGTGCACAGCACTGCGGGCAGCTTCAGCGCCGAGCAGATCATTGTCTGCTCCGGTCACGATTATCAAACCCTGTTGGCCGAACCCATTGCCGCGCTCAAACCGCAGGTGTGTCGCTTGCAGATGCTCCGCGCCCGGCCGCTGATCGACCTCAATCTGCAACACGCCTTGCTCACCGGCTTGAGCTGCGTGCACTACGGTGCCTTCGCCGACCTGCCGCAAGCCCAGGCGGTGCGTGCGCAGATTCTGCGGGAGTCCCCGCACCTGCATGAGCAGGGCATTCACCTGCTGATCAGCCCGACACCCCATGGTGAACTGATCATTGGCGACTCCCACCATTACGGCAGCGACCCGTCGCCGTTCAATGCCGAGCAGGTGGATGACTGGATGATCGAACTGGCCGAGCAGACCCTGGGGTGCAAAGTGCAGGTGGTCGAACGCTGGCAGGGCGTCTATGGTGCTCAAGGGCCGACGCCGTTTTCCTTCCTGCAGGCCGCACCCGGCGTGCATGCCGCACTGATGCACACGGGCGTGGGCATGAGCGTAGGACCGGCGATGGCCGAATCCAACGTCGGCAGATTATTCGGAGAGCACTGATGGACCGCACTGAGCAGGTGATCGCCGAGGTGTTCGGCTGGTATGAGCGTTTCGGTGCCAGCGATTACATCGGCGAACCGGTGTCGCAGATCGAGCATATGTCCCAGGCTGCCGAACTGGCCATGGCCGAAGGCTTCGACGATGAAGTGGTGCTGGCGGCGTTCTTCCACGACATCGGGCACATCTGCGCCGGGAATGCCGAGAACATGGGGGGCTTCGGGGTGGTCAGCCACGAACGCCTCGGCGCCGACTACTTGCGCCGCCTGGGTTTTGGCGAGCGCATGGCGCGACTGGTGGAGTATCACGTGCAAGCCAAGCGCTACCTGACGCTGACCGAGCCGGGGTACTACGAGCGCCTGAGCGAAGCCAGCCGTCGTACGCTGGAGTATCAGGGTGGGGTGATGACCCCTGCCGAAACCGAAACGTTCAAGCAAGACCCGCTGTGCGCCGTGAGTTTACGCATGCGTCAGTGGGATGAGCAGGCCAAGGAGATGAACGTGCCGGTGATCGATCTTGAGATCTTGAAAGTGAAGGCGTTCGCAGTGCTAGCGGCCTGACCCTCATTTGGAGCATGAGATGGGACGATGGGAGGTCAGCAGCTGTAGTTGATTCCTACAGGTGTTGGCGATAAGGCTGGCAGGCTTTTCGCGTGGGACCGACTAGTTTTGTTGGCCCTTTACGTAAGAGAAACAGCCATGCGTTATTTGAAAATTACCGCTCAGGATCGCAGCGCAAATCATCGTGCAGACACAGTCCTTATGCATTTCTTCGAATCTGCGGAGTGCGGCGACGACCAATTGATCCACAAGGCCTATGCGCTGGATATCATGGCGGATGGCAAGGTTGATTTTCTGGTTGGCGACGTCAATAACGACGGTAAGGAGGACACCCGGGATGAACGCCTGTTAAAGACCTTCGCAAACGCCTATTTGCAACTGAACTGGTTTAACGCGGGCGATACCTGGGCACGTTACTTGAAAATATTCGTCGAGGACTTTGCCCAGGACGGCTCTCCCGATACCGTGCGCCTGCATTTCCACGAAGGGCTGGGCAAGCCGAGGGATGAAACCATCGCCTATACCGCCTCGGCTTACGACACCAACCATGATGGCAAACTGGATTCGCTGATTCACTTCGACATGAACAACGACGGCACCACCGGTGTAGCGGATCGACGACTGGTCACGCTGCTGAGCAATGCCTATTTAAAGTTCAACTGGAAGTAGCAGGTCGGCGTAGGCGTTCGAGATTCAAGCCTCGTTCACCTTCTGCGCCAACACCTCGATCTGCTCCTGTCGTTCGGCCTGGCTCAAGCGTGCATGAGGGTTGAGTGACGACCATTGCGGATGCGCCCGGGCCTTGTTCAAGGCTTCGGGCAACTTGCCTTCGCGCCAGCTTTTATCCTGCGGCGTATTCACCTTGATGCTGTCCATCGCGGCATGTCCGCGTTGATCGAGTGCGTGCACCAGTTGCCGCTGACGCAACGCCAGCAGGCGCAGCACGCTGTCGTCGACCGTCAGCTCGCGTTGGCCTTTGATCTTGCCCAGCAATCGGCTGCCGTAACTGCGCGCGGTTTGCAGGGCGCCGCCGGCAATCGCGCCGGCCAATGCCGCTGCGCCGAGGGTCAGGCCGCCGACCAGCAAGTCCACACCGGCACCGGCCGCCGCCCCCGCCGCGATCCCGCTACCGACTCGTACCCCCAGTTGCTTGAGGGTTTCGGGGTTGAACAAATCATCGCCCCAGCGGCCATCCAGCAGGGGTAGATCACTGGCGGCGGCGTCCTGTGGGCGGAAGGCGTAGAGCTTGAGCAGCGCTTCGACGCAGCGTTGTTCGCGCTGGCGGACGGCTTTGCGCAGCTCAATGATGGCCTGCTGTTCCTGCCCGGCGTCACTGGCCACGCTGCGCCGGCAGGCGGCGCAGTCGATCAGCAGCTCGGCGATCAAGCGGGCAGCGCTTTGCTGGCGCGCCAGGCGTTGCGCCTGTTGGTCGGCGATCAGGCGCTCCAGTTGCCCGCGCGAGTTCTCCAGCATTAGTGCCAGGCTTTCATAGAGCCGGCGTTCGCCGTCTTCCGGCGGCGCGACACTGTCAAACCGCACCAGCGCATGCAGCCCCAGGCGCGCCAGGGCTTCACGCCAATCCGGCTCGCGATGCTCGGCGCTGCTGACGAAATTCAGCACCGGCAGCAGTGGTTTGCCGCAGCTGGCCAGCACCTGCAGTTCATCGCGGTACTTGGCCAGCACCGGTTCGCGGGCATCGATCACATACAGGCCGGCGTCGGAGGCCAGCAGTTGGCGCAGGACTTTGGCTTCCTGCTCAAAGCGCTGGCGCGCCTCGCTGCCATCGAGGAAGCGCGCCAGGCGCTCAGGGCCGTCGAGGCGTTCGCCGGGGCGTTCCAGGTGTTCGAGGTAGTCGAGCAGGGCGATCGCGTCTTCCAGGCCGGGCGTGTCGTAGAGCTCCAGCAGGGCCTGGCCATCGACCGACAAACGCGCGCCTTCGACATGCCGGGTGGTGCTGGGGCGATGGGACACTTCGCCAAAGCCGACATCCCGGGTCAGGGTGCGCAACAAGGAGGTCTTGCCGACGTTGGTGTGGCCGACCACGGCGAGCTTCAGCGGTTTTGCTTGAGCGTCAGTCATGACCCGACTCCAGCCAGTTCATCGGTGCGCAATCGGCGAAGGGCAAGCCCAATTGCTGCAGGGCGGCATGCCAGTCTCCCAGTCGATCGGCGTCCAGCGCCTGGCCGGCCGGTGCTTGCAGCAGCCAGACGCGGGTGGCGCTGGCGCTCTGGGCCAGTTCGGCGATCAGCGCCAGGCTGCCGCGATCCGGGGAGCGCCGGGGGTCGCACGCGATTAGCAGGCGGGCCGGCGGGAAGCGGGTCAGTTGCTCGAGCAGTTTTTGCCGCGACTCGCGGCTGTCGAGGATCCCGGCATCCTTGACGTTCTTCGCCAGGACCGGCGGCCACGGGCGCTGGTCGTCCAGCTCGATGGCCACCAGGAGCGCGCCGTCACTGTGCAGGGCGCCGCTCGCGCTTTCGACCTGATGCAGGCGCTCTGGCGCGGCATCGCTGACGCCGAGACGCTCGCTGCTGGGCATCAGGCGTTCACGCAACTGGGCGTAGCCGGGCAATTTCAGGTCCAGCTGCAAGCCCGCGCGGCCACGACTCCAGCTCCACAGGCACAGCAAGGTCAACAGCAGGCGCGGCAATGCGCCGTACACCAGCAGCACGCCGACCAGCCAGCCGGCCCAGGCCTGGCGGGCGCTTTCAATGTTCAGGGCGGCGTCACCGCTGGCGCGGATCATCGCCTCGGTGGGCACGCTGAACCCCAGCAGCGCGGGCAGGGCGCCGAGGGCCTGGGTCAGGGCGACGAAGGTTTCGCCGCTGAGGATGGTGGTCTCCCAGACAAACCCGTAGCGCCGGGTCGCCATCAGCGTCAGGACCATGACCAGGGCGCTGAGCATCACCACCAGCCACAGGCCATTGACCAGCAGACCCAGCAGCCAGCGATTGAGTTTGTGCCGTTGCAGCAACAGCAGCAGGGCCGGCGCCAGGTGGGCGGCCTTGGCATCGCGGGCGAGCTTCTCACTGAGCCACAGCCACAGGCGCCCGAGGGTGGCGCCGTAGTCGGCGGCGAGGATCAGCCCCGACGCCCAACTGAGCAGCAGAATCAGGTTCAGCCCGAGCAGGCTGCCCAGGGCCCAGAACACATTGACCGGGGCCTGTCCATCGCCCAGGGCGGCGAATGCCAGGCCGGCGCCACTGAGAATAGCCAGCACGGCCAGGACCAGCAGTGCCAGGCGCGCGCCTTGTAGCCAGTGGCGCAGGGCAGCGCTCAGGCCATCGCGCTCGGCCAGCCAGCGCGCACGGGCCTGGATGCGGCTCGGCAGGTCGCCACCGGCATTGCGGGCCAGGCGGTTGGCTTGCGAGTCTTCCAGGGCGCCGGCGTGTTCCTCGCGCAGGCGGATGGTTTCGGTCAGCCAGAGTGTGTACAGATCAGTCACGCGTCGTTCCGTCGCTTAAGTGAGTGCTGAGCATAACCGCTGTCGCGCTTATCGGGGAAAGCCCGGCTCTGGTATCCTCGCCGGCATGAAAAAAACTCTCCCTTTGAGCCTGATTGCAGCCCTCGGTGAAAACCGCGTGATCGGCGTCGACAACAGCATGCCCTGGCACTTGCCGGGGGATTTCAAATACTTCAAGGCCACTACCCTGGGCAAGCCGATCATCATGGGTCGCAAGACCTGGGATTCCCTCGGCAGGCCGTTGCCGGGGCGGTTGAATATTGTCGTCAGCCGCCAGGCCGACCTGCAGCTGGAAGGCGCCGAGGTCTATCCGTCGCTGGAAGCCGCCGTCGAGCGAGCGCAGGCGTGGGCGCTGGAACAAGGCGTCGATGAGTTGATGCTGATTGGTGGCGCGCAGCTGTATGCGCAGGGATTGGCCCAGGCCGATCGGCTGTACCTGACCCGCGTGGCGCTGAGCCCCGAGGGTGACGCGTGGTTTCCGGCGTTTGATTTGAACCAGTGGACGCTGGTGTCGAATGTGCTGAATCCGGCCGAAGGCGACAAGCCGGCGTACAGCTTCGAGGTCTGGGAAAAAGCCTGAAAGCATTGCCAGCAGGCTGGCTCCCACAGTGGGTTTGAGGTGAAACACGGATTGTGTGAACACCAAAAATCCCTGTGGGAGCCAGCCTGCTGGCGATGAGGCCCGCTCAGACGCTAAAGAATTTAAGCGTGCGCCAGCTCCGCATGCTCATCCGCCTGCAGCAGTTCTTTATCGGTCTGCTGCATGATCTGGCTGGTGATTGCGCCAGCGGTCATCGAGCCACTGACGTTCAGCGCCGTACGGCCCATGTCGATCAGCGGTTCAACCGAGATCAACAGCGCCACCAGTGACACCGGCAAGCCCATGGCCGGCAACACGATCAGCGCGGCGAAGGTGGCGCCACCGCCGACCCCGGCCACCCCGGCCGAACTCAAGGTCACAATCGCCACCAGCGTCGCGATCCACAGCGGGTCGAGCGGGTTGATGCCCACGGTTGGGGCGACCATCACCGCCAACATCGCCGGATAGAGACCGGCGCAGCCGTTCTGGCCAATGGTCGCACCAAACGAAGCGGCGAAGCTGGCGATCGACTGCGGGATCCCCAGGCGACGGGTTTGTGCTTCGATGCTCAGCGGGATGCTCGCGGCGCTGGAGCGGCTGGTGAAGGCGAAGGTCAGTACCGGCCAGACCTTGCGGAAAAAGCGCAGCGGGTTGATCCCGGCCAGCGCCACCAGCAGGCCGTGGACCACGAACATCAGGCCCAGGCCCAGGTACGACACCACCACGAAACTGCCGAGCTTGATGATGTCCTGCAGGTTGGAACCGGCGACCACCTTGGTCATCAGTGCCAGCACACCGTAGGGGGTCAACTTCATCACCAGGCGCACCAGGCGCATCACCCAGGCTTGCAGGGTGTCGATGGCGTTGATCACTTTCTGGCCTTTTTCCACGTCATCCTTGAGCAGTTGCAGGGCTGCAATACCGAGGAAGGCGGCAAAAATCACCACGCTGATGATCGAGGTCGGCTTGGCCCGGGCCAGGTCGGCAAACGGGTTCTGCGGGATGAACGACAGCAGCAACTGCGGCACATTCAGGTCGGCAACCTTGCCTGCGTAGTCGCTCTGGATGGTTTGCAGGCGCGCCATTTCCTGGGTGCCGGCCACCAGGCCTTCGGCGGTCAGGCCGAACAGGTTGGTCAGGCCGATGCCGATCAGCGCCGCGATGGCGGTAGTGAACAGCAGGGTGCCGATGGTCAGGAAGCTGATCTTGCCCAGGGACGAAGCGTTGTGCAGCCTGGCAACAGCACTGAGGATCGAAGCAAATACCAGGGGAATCACGATCATTTGCAGCAATTGCACGTAACCGTTACCCACCAGGTCGAACCAGCCGATGGACGCTTTGAGCACCGGGTTGCCGGCACCGTAAATCGTGTGCAAGGCCACGCCAAACGCCACGCCCATGACCAGTGCCAGCAGCACTTTCTTGGCCAGGCTCCAGGGGGTGTGGCGGGTTTGTGCCAGGCCAAACAGCAAGGCCAGGAACACCAGCAGATTGAGGATCAGCGGCAGATTCATCGAGACTCCAAAAAAGACTTGTGCCAATCGCCTCGCGGGGCGATTGCGAACCGGCAAGCCTAACAGCTTGAAATCTATTGAATTAATATCAAAAACGCATGGTGACTGTCGTTTTTGGAATAAGGAGCTGACGCTGTCGGTTATGCCGGTGACGGAATCAGCACGCAAGCGGTCGTGCCCAGACGAGGACGGTCATGCAGATTTGTTAGCGTCGATGGCTTTCATTCAGGGAGAAATGCACATGAAAGTCGCCACGCAAGTGTTAGCCGTCGCCATGTGCCTGGGCCTTGCCGGCCAGGTGTTCGCCACCGATCTCAAACATTGGCCCCAGGATCAGGCCAAACAACTGGACGCGATGATTGCGGCCAACGCCAACAAGGGTAACTACGCGGTGTTCGACATGGACAACACCAGTTATCGCTACGACCTGGAAGAGTCGCTGTTGCCGTTCATGGAAAACAAGGGCCTGATCACCCGCGAGAAGCTGGATCCCTCCCTGAAACTGATCCCGTTCAAGGACACCGCCGAGCACCAGGAAAGCCTGTTCAGTTACTACTACCGGTTGTGCGAGCTCGATGACATGGTCTGCTACCCCTGGGTCGCCCAGGTCTTTTCCGGTTTCACCCTCAAGGAACTCAAGGGCTACGTCGACGAATTGATGGCCTCTGGCAAACCGGTGCCCAGCACTTATTACGAAGGCGACGTGGTCAAGACCATCGAGGTCAACCCACCGAAGATATTCACCGGGCAAGCCGAGCTGTACAACAAGCTGATGGAAAACGGTATCGAGGTCTATGTGATGACCGCCGCCTCGGAAGAGCTGGTGCGCATGGTCGCCTCCGATCCCAAGTATGGCTACAACGTCAAACCGCAAAACGTGATCGGCGTGACGATGCTGCTCAAGGACCGCAAAAGCGGCGAGCTGACCACTGCGCGCAAGCAGATCACTGCCGGCAAGTATGACGAGAAGGCCAACCTGGGCCTGGAGCTGACCCCATACCTGTGGACCCCAGCGACCTGGATGGCCGGCAAGCAGGCCGCCATCCTGACCTATATCGACGAGTGGAAAAAACCGGTGCTGGTGGGCGGCGACACCCCGACCAGCGACGGCTACATGCTGTTCCACAGCGTCGACGTGGCCAAGGGTGGTATCCACCTGTGGGTCAACCGCAAGGACAAATACATGGCCCAGATCAACGGCATGATGGCCAAGCATGCCGCGGCCCAGGCCAAGGAAGGGCTGCCGGTGACGGCGGACAAGAACTGGGTGATCGTCAAGCCGGAGGAGATTCAGTAACACCCTGGAGCCTGGTTCGTTGCATTGCAGCGAACCAGACCGCTATCGGCAAAAACATATCAATTGCGAATCACTCGCATCTTCTGCTAGCGTGCGCGCTCCTGAACGACTCTTCCGATCAAGGTAGTGCTGTGTCCTCCTGGAATACGCAGATCGCGCGCCTGTTCGCTGAACAGAAGAAAGCCCTGGAAGCGTTCGTCACCCGGCGCACCGGTAGTGCCCAGGTGGCGGCCGACTTGACCCAGGAATCTTTCCTGCGCCTGGCGCGGCTCGAATCCGGTGAGAAGATCGACAATCTGCCGGCCTTTCTCTTCACCATTGCCAGCAACCTGGTGCGCGACCATCAACGCCAGGCGATTCGTCGTGAGCGGGTGGAGGCGGGTGAGCCCAGCGACGAACTGCCTTGCGGCAATCCATCGGCGGTGGAGTTGCTGTCGGCGTTGCAGGAGCAAACGCTGCTGCACGATGCAATTGCCGCACTCCCCGAAGCGACTCGAAACATCTTCCTGCTCTATCATGTCGACGAATGTTCCTACCGCGAGATTGGCGAGCGTCTGGCAATCAGTCCGCGGAGTGTCGAATACCAATTGCGTCGTGCGCTGATCGATTGCCGGGCCTATATCCAGGCGCGACTGACCAACGACAAGCGAGGCGCGCGACCATGACTGACGCGCCTGTGGCTGTGGAAACCCTGATGACCGAACCCGCTGCACCGGACCGCGATGACCTGTTCGCCGAAGCGTCTGGCTGGTATTTCCGCCTCCAGGCCGAAGATGTGACGACGGCCGAGCGCGACCACTTCTCCTGCTGGCTGGCCCAGGGCGCCGCGCAGTATGAGGCCTGGCAGGAGGTGCAGTTGCTGCTGGGCAGTCTGCGCGAGCCGGCCCGGCGGATGCGCGAGGCCGAGCAGGCCCGTTGGAAAAAACCTGCTGGCCAGCGTTGGCTGCCCAAGGCCTGCGCGGCTGCGGTGGTGCTGATGACAATCGGTCTGCTGGCGGCGCAAACCCCTTGGCTGGATCGCTGGCGCGCCGACTATGCCACTGGCACCGGGGAAACCCGGCGGATCGAACTGGCCGATGGCTCGCGGCTGCAACTCAATACTGACAGTGCCGTGCAGATCCACCTGAGTTCCGGTCGGCGCCAGGTTCGCCTGTTGCGCGGCGAAGCCTGGTTCGAGGTCACCAGGGATCCGACCCGGCCTTTTGTCGTCGAGTCCGGCACGGGGACGGTGACAGTTGTCGGCACTCAGTTCAGCGTTGCCCAACACAACGCCCGCACGCAGGTGCAGGTGGCCCAGGGCAAAGTGGCAGTCAGCGCTGGCGACGGGGCGCCGGTGTACCTGGAGCCGGGCAGGGCGGTCGAGTATCAGGACCGCCGATTGAGCGAGGTCCACGGCTTCGATCCGGCCGCCGGGTTTGCCTGGCGGCAGCGGCAACTGGTGTTTCGCCAGCAGCCGTTGGCCGACGTGGTTGCGCAGTTGAACCGCTATTGGCCCGGCCGCACCCTGGTGCTTGGTGATGAGCTGCGCGAACGGCGGGTGTCGGGGGTATTCGATATCGATAAACCCGAGGCCGTGCTCAAGGCGCTGGTGCATACCCTCAATCTGCAGGCCGAGCGCTACACGCCGTATCTGCTGGTGCTGCGCGCGGGTTGAACGCGATCCGCCCGACCTTTTGTAAATAATTCTCAAAAACTTTCAGGGTTTCTCCAGACGCGGTCGTCCTTGATCACAGACGCGTAAATAATAAGCACTCTCAAGTAGTGCGGCGCTGAATCACCGACTTCGATCATTGGGGAAACACTCATGGGACATCTGACCGCCACGCGCCGCCTGCCTGGCCTGCCGACTTTGCTGACGCTGGCCATCGGCCTGGCCGTTGGCGCAGCGCCGTTTTACCTGCAGGCGGCGACCGCTGAGCAGGCGCAGGTCTATCGCTTCGAGATTGCCGGGCAGTCGCTAGATGGTGCGTTGATGGCGTTTTCCTCGGTAACGCGCCTGCAGGTGCTGGTGTCCGCCGACGTCACCCAAGGCGTGCAGTCCCCTGGGGTCAAGGGCAGTTTCTCCCGTGATCAGGCGCTCTCGCATTTGCTCGCTGGCACCGGCCTGGTGGCCAGCTTCATCGACGATGACAGCGTCACCCTGCACCGACCGCAGAGCAGCGGTTCGGCGCTGGAGCTGGGGGCGACAAAAATCGGTGCCCAGCGTCTGGGGACGACAACCGAAGGCAGCGGTTCCTACACCACCGGCGCTGTGACCATCGGCAAGGGCACCCAGAAGCTCAAGGATATCCCGCAGTCGGTCAGCGTCCTGACCCGCAAGGCCATGGATGACCAGAACATCAGCACGCTGACCCAGGCCATCGAAGCGGTGCCGGGGCTGGCGTCGGTCAAGTCCCCGGGGCCGGGCATGTTCATGTTCTCCCGGGGGTTCGACATCGAAGCGCTGCAATATGACGGCGTGCCGGTGCCACGCAACGTCTATGCACTGGGCAGCTACATCACCGAGAACATGGTGATCTACGACCGCATGGAAGTGCTGCGCGGCGCTGCCGCTCTGTTGCAAGGCGCCAACAGCCCGGGCGGCGCGATCAATCTGGTGCGCAAGCGCCCGCAGGCGGCACCGACCGTAACCCTGAGCGCCAAGGCCGGCAGTTGGGACCGCTACGCCTCCCAGGCGGATGTCGGCGGACCGTTGAATGAAGCCGGCACCGTGCGCGGCCGCGCAGTGGTCAACTATGAGAAGGGCCACTCGTTTTCCGACTCTGTATGGAACTGGGAACAGACCGTGTATGGCGCGCTGGATTTCGACCTGAGTGAAGACACCACGCTTGGTGTCGGTTTCAGCAACAAGAAAAGTCATGGCCGACCGTACTACATCGCCTTGCCGCGCTACACCGATGGCAGCGCGGTCAACCTGCCGCGCTCCACCTACACCGGCGCCACCTGGAATCGCTCGGAGAACGACCAGACGGCGGTGTATATGGATCTGGAGCACCACTTCAACGACAGCTGGAAGCTCAAGGCGTCAGCGACGGCGATGAACGAGTCGAATGAGGCGACCTATCAGTTCACCACCGGCGCGATCACCCCTGGCACTTCGAGCGGTTCGCGGTTCGCCGACTATTCCACCGACTTCTATGGCAAGAACCGTGGGCTGGACATCTACATCAATGGTGATTTCGAGGCGTTGTCGTTCAAGCAGAGCGTGATGCTGGGTGGCAACTACTCCAAGTACACCACCGATGACAGCTACGCTCGTGCATTTTCCCCGGGCGTCGACATCTTCAATATCGACCACCATCGGCCCTTCCAGAGCTTCGACAGCATCGCCGACAAGGCCAACCTGGCCGTCAGCACCTACGATGTCCGGCAGAAAGGCCTCTATGGTTCGTGGAATATCCACCTGACCGATCCACTGACCCTGGTGCTGGGCGCGCGCAGCAGTTGGTACGACTTCGATTTTGCCCAGGACAACTATTTCGCTCGTGAAGAGGTCGACGGCGGCGAAAAGAGTTCGGTCAAGGCCAGTGGCAAGGTCACGCCTTACACCGGCCTGATCTATGCGCTCAACGATCAATGGTCGGTCTATGGCAGCTACGCCGAGGTGTTCATCCCGCAGGTCCAGATGACCCAGCAGAAAACCGGCCTGCCACCGGTTGAGGGCAAGAACTACGAAGTGGGCATCAAGGGCGAGCTGATGGACGGCCAGCTCAACGCCTCGCTGGCGATGTTCCGCTATATCCACGAAAACCGCGCAGTGACTGACTTCACTACCGACATCGAAGGCCCCAATGCGTGCGGTGGCTGGTACTGCTCGACGGCGTCGGGCAAGGTGCGCAGCCAGGGCATCGAGGCAGAGTTGAGCGGCGAAGTGCTGCCGAACCTGCAACTGACCAGCAGCTACACCTACAACACCACCAAATTCCTCAAGGACACGGAGCTCGAAGGCAAGATCTACAGCACGGCTACGCCGATGCACATGCTGCGGGTGTGGAGTGATTACCGCCTGCCGGGTGAGTGGGAGCGGGTTCGTCTCGGTGCGGGGGTCAATGCCCAGAGCAGCACCTTGAGTTTCGAGCGCGCCTTCGAACAGGCCGGGTTTGCCATCTGGAACTCGCGAGTGGCGTATGACGCCAGCGACGAAGTGACCCTGGCGGTGAACGTGAACAACATGTTCGACAAGAAATATTTCATTCCCTCGTACGCCCAACTCGCCGGCAACAACTACTACGGCGACCCGCGCAACATGATGTTCAGTGTGACCTACAAGCCACAGTTCTGAATGGCCTGACGCTTTCGTTCTCGAGCCAGCGTCTACAAGGACTGCACACACAAAAATGCCCCGCATCAGGCGGGGCATTTTTGATTCAACGGCTAACGATCACAGCCCGTCGAGCATCGCCTTGTTGCGCACGGCGCCCTTGTCGGCGCTGGTGGCCAGCAGGGCGTAGGCTTTCAGTGCGGTGGTCACTTTACGTGGGCGCACTTCAACCGGCTTCCAGCCTTTCTTGTCCTGCTCGACGCGGCGTGCCGCCAGTTCTTCGTCGCTGACCAACAGGTTGATCGAGCGGTTGGGAATGTCGATCAGCACTTTGTCGCCATCCTGCACCAGGCCGATTGCGCCGCCGGCAGCGGCTTCTGGCGAAGCGTGGCCGATGGACAGGCCCGAGGTGCCGCCGGAGAAACGGCCGTCGGTGAGCAGAGCGCAGGCTTTGCCCAGGCCCTTGGATTTCAGGTAAGAGGTCGGATAGAGCATTTCCTGCATGCCCGGGCCGCCTTTCGGGCCTTCGTAACGGATGATCACGATGTCGCCGGCCTGCACTTCATCCGCGAGGATGCCGCGTACCGCGCTGTCCTGGCTTTCGAAGATCTTCGCGTTGCCTTCGAATACGTGGATCGACTCGTCGACACCGGCGGTTTTCACCACGCAGCCGTCCAGGGCGATGTTGCCGTATAGCACGGCCAGGCCGCCTTCTTGCGAATAGGCATGCTCGACACTGCGGATGCAGCCGTTTTCACGGTCGTCGTCCAGGGTTTCCCAGCGGGTCGATTGGCTGAATGCGGTCTGGGTCGGGATGCCCGCCGGGCCGGCCTTGAAGAAGTGGTGTACGGCTTCGTCGGTGGTCTGGGTGATGTCCCACTTGGCGATACCTTCGGCCATGGTCTTGCTGTGCACGGTCGGCAGGTCGGTGTGCAGCAGGCCGCCACGGGCCAGGGAGCCGAGGATCGAGAAGATCCCGCCGGCGCGGTGCACGTCTTCCATGTGGTACTTCTGGATGTTCGGCGCGACCTTGCACAGTTGCGGCACGTGGCGCGAAAGGCGATCGATGTCCTTCAGGTCGAAGTCGATCTCTGCTTCCTGGGCGGCGGCCAGCAAGTGCAGGATGGTGTTGGTGGAACCGCCCATGGCAATGTCCAGCGTCATGGCGTTCTCGAACGCCTTGAAGTTGGCGATATTGCGCGGCAATACCGAGTCGTCGTTGTCGCCGTAGTAGCGTTTGCACAGTTCGACGATGGTGCGCCCGGCTTGCAGGAACAGCTGTTCGCGGTCGCTGTGGGTGGCCAGTGTCGAGCCGTTGCCTGGCAGCGCGAGGCCGAGGGCTTCGGTCAGGCAGTTCATCGAGTTGGCGGTGAACATGCCGGAGCAGGAGCCGCACGTTGGGCAGGCGCTGCGCTCGTACTCAGCGACTTTCTCGTCAGACGCGCTGGAGTCGGCGGCGATGACCATGGCGTCAACCAGGTCCAGGCCGTGGGAGGCAAGCTTGGTCTTGCCGGCTTCCATCGGACCACCGGAGACGAAGATCACCGGGATGTTCAGGCGCAAGGCGGCCATCAGCATGCCGGGGGTGATCTTGTCGCAGTTGGAGATGCAGACGATTGCGTCGGCGCAGTGGGCGTTGACCATGTACTCGACGGAGTCGGCGATGATCTCGCGGCTCGGCAACGAATAGAGCATGCCGTCGTGACCCATGGCGATGCCGTCATCGACCGCGATGGTGTTGAATTCCTTGGCCACGCCGCCAGCGCGTTCGATCTCGCGGGCAACCAGTTGACCCAGGTCCTTGAGGTGGACGTGGCCCGGTACGAACTGGGTGAACGAGTTGGCAATGGCGATGATCGGCTTTTTGAAGTCGTCATCTTTCATCCCCGTGGCGCGCCACAGAGCGCGAGCACCGGCCATGTTGCGACCGTGGGTGGATGTTTTCGAGCGGTAATCAGGCATGAAGCACTCCGGGCGGCTAAACAGGTATCAAAAGGGAAGTGAGCTTCTATTGACGTCTGGAACACTCAGAAATAGCCGGGTGTCCGGAAGTTGCCGAGAACTTTGCGGGATCGCCGCGCGCTTCAGCTTGAGCTCATAAACCCGCCGGGGGATGACTGGCGATGAATCGTTCGATTCTACACCGTCTTTCTGTAGGAGCGAGCTTGCTCGCGAAAAACCCACAGGCGACGCGGGTTACCTGGTAGCGCTGCGTTATCGTTGGCGTTCTTCGCGAGCAAGCTCGCTCCTACAGAGACGGAAATATTCAGAACCGTTGTTTAAAGACCAGTAGGCCCGGCACCTTCTACCGTTTCTATTCCCATCACGGAAGAGGACGAAGGAATGTCCACTCAGCAAAACGCCCATCGACTGCGCACCGGGCGCTATTCAGAATCGGGTCGCATTTATCTGATCACCGCTGTTACCCACCAACGGCAATTGATTTTTCAGGATTGGCGCATTGGTCGCGTTCTCGTCAGGGAATTCAGGAAGGCTCAGGAGGACGGTGAAGCGACTTCGTTGGCTTGGGTCGTCATGCCTGACCATTTCCACTGGCTGGTCGAATTGCATAACGGTGACTTACCGAGATTGATGCGAATCACCAAGTCGCGAAGTGCTCACGCCATCAACAAGGCAAGAGGTTCCGTTGGGGGGCTTTGGCAAAAAGGTTATTTCGATCGGGCATTGCGCCGGGAGGAGGATTTGAAGGCCGCGGCGCGCTATATAGTCGCCAATCCTTTACGTGCAGGTCTGGTCGAGCATATCGGCCAGTACCCATTGTGGGACGCCATCTGGCTGTAAGACCCCTCCTAGTAGGAGTGGGCGCCCGCTTGCGGCGTGCTCGTGAATAACGCGAACGCTGGCTCACCAGCGAAGGCGATGTATCGGATACACCGCCTGCGCCAGCGCCAGTCTTAGCTGTTGGGCAGCAGACGGCAGGTGATGCTCTTGATGTAGCGCGTCTCGGCAATCGCCGGGTGCACCGGATGATCCGGGCCCTGGCCGCCGCGTTCCAGCAGCTGGATGTTGCGGTCCAGGTGGCGGGCGCTGGTCAGCAGGATGTTCTGCAGGTCATCTTCGGGCAGGTGCATCGAGCACGAGGCGCTGACCAGGATGCCGTCCTTGTTGAGCAGGCGCATGGCTTGCTCGTTCAGGCGGCGGTAGGCACCTTCGCCGTTCTTCATGTCTTTCTTGCGCTTGATGAACGCCGGCGGGTCGGCCACGATCACGTCGAAACGTTCTTCGCTGGCTTTCAATTCCTTCAGGGCTTCGAACACGTCGCCTTCGATGCAGGTCATCTTGTCGGCGAAACCGTTCAGCGCAGCGTTGCGCTCAACGCCGTCGAGGGCGAAGGCCGAAGCGTCGACACAGAACACTTCGCTGGCGCCGAATGCGGCAGCCTGCACGCCCCAACCACCGATGTAGCTGTACAGGTCGAGTACACGCTTGCCTTTGGCGTACGGGGCCAGGCGGGCGCGGTTCATACGGTGGTCGTAGAACCAGCCGGTTTTCTGGCCTTGAATGACCGGCGCTTCGAATTTCACGCCGTTTTCTTCCAGGGCAACCCACTCCGGCACCAGGCCGAACACGGTGTCGACGTAGCGCTCGAGGCCTTCGGCGTCGCGCGCGGCGGAGTCATTCTTGAACAGAATGCCGCTCGGCTTGAGCACTTGGGTCAGTGCGGCGATGACGTCGTCTTTATGGGTTTCCATGGTCGCCGAGGCGATCTGCACCACCAGGATGTCGCCGAAACGATCGACTACCAGGCCCGGCAGCAGGTCGGAATCGCCGTAGACCAGGCGGTAGAACGGTTTGTCGAACAGACGCTCGCGCAGCGACAGGGCGACGTTCAGGCGGTGCACCAGCAGCGACTTGTCCAGAGGCAGCTTGATGTCGCGCGACAGCAGGCGGGCGCAGATCAGGTTGTTCGGGCTCATGGCGACGATGCCCAGCGGCTTGCCACCGGCGGCTTCCAGGATCGCCTGGTCGCCGGCCTTGAAGCCGTGCAGCGGGGTGGCGGCTACGTCGATCTCGTTACTGTAGACCCACAGGTGGCCGGCGCGCAGGCGACGGTCGGCATTGGCTTTGAGGCGCAAGCTTGGCAGGGACATGACGTCGCTCCAGAAAAAAGAGCGGGAGTATACCCTGTTGTGCAGCCGTTGGCGGGGTCACCGGATGGACTGCGGGAGTGGTTTGAGGTGTCGGCCACCTGCGCTTAAGGGTTAGAATCGCCGCCTGCCCAGAGTGAGTACTTATGTCCCAAGAGCTATCTTCCGAACAGATTCAGCAGGCCCTGCAAGGCATCAGTGTTCCGCCTCAACCGCAAATCATGGTGGATTTGCAGATGGAGCAGTACATGCCCGACCCGGACCTTGAAGTGATCGCGAAGTTGATCTCCCAGGACCCGGGTCTCTCCGGCGCGCTGTTGAAAATCGTCAACTCGCCGTATTTCGGCCTGAGCAACAAGATTGCCTCGATCCAGCGGGCGGTGAACCTGCTGGGCAGCCGCTCGGTGATCAACATGATCAACGCGCAGTCGATCAAGGGCGAGATGAATGACGACACCATCGTCACCCTCAACCGCTTCTGGGACACGGCGCAGGACGTGGCCATGACCAGTCTCAGCCTGGCCAAGCGCATCGGCTCGCAAGCGGTGGACGAAGCCTATGCCCTGGGCCTGTTCCACGACTGCGGCGTGCCGCTGATGCTCAAGCGCTTCCCCAACTATATGGCGGTACTGGAGCAGGCCTATGCCAACGCCGGCGTCGATTGCCGAGTGGTGGACACGGAAAACCATGCCTTCAACACCAACCACGCGGTGGTCGGCTACTACACGGCAAAGTCCTGGCGCCTGCCGGAACATGTGAGCCACGCCATTGCCAATCACCACAACGCCCTGGCGATCTTCAGTGACGAGTCCTCGCGCAACAGCCAGTTGAAGAACCTGCTGGCGATCCTCAAGATGGCGGAACACATCTGCGCCTCGTACCGGGTGCTGGGCAACCAGACCGAAGACCACGAGTGGGACAGCATCGGCCACCTGGTGCTCGACTATGTCGGCCTGTCGGACTACGACTTCGAGAACCTCAAACAGACGATCCGTGAGCTCGGCGCGCACCATTGAGCGCCGGACCTTTCCTGAGCCGAGTACGCCATGCCTGAATTGCCGGAAGTCGAAACCACCCGCCGTGGCATTGCGCCCTACCTGGAAGGCCAGCGCGTCAGCCGGGTGGTGGTGCGCGAGCGGCGCCTGCGCTGGCCGATCCCCGAGGACCTCGATGTGCGCCTTTCCGGGCAGCGCATTGTGCTGGTGGAGCGCCGTGCCAAGTATTTGCTGATCAACGCCGAGGTCGGCACCTTGATCAGTCACCTGGGCATGTCGGGGAATCTGCGCCTGGTGGAAATTGGCCTGCCGGCGGCCAAGCATGAACATGTGGACATCGAGCTGGAGTCCGGCCTGGCCCTGCGCTACACCGACCCGCGTCGTTTCGGGGCGATGCTCTGGAGCCTTGACCCGCTCAACCACGAACTGCTGCTGCGCCTGGGACCGGAGCCGCTGACGGACCTGTTCGACGGCGAGCGCCTGTTCCAGCTGTCACGTGGGCGTTCGATGGCGGTCAAGCCGTTCATCATGGACAACGCGGTGGTGGTGGGGGTCGGCAATATTTATGCGAGCGAAGCGCTGTTCGCCGCCGGGATCGACCCGCGCCGCGAGGCCAAGGGCATCTCCCGGGCGCGTTACCTGAAGCTGGCGATCGAGATCAAACGCATCCTGGCCGCCGCCATCGAGCGCGGCGGCACCACCTTGCGCGACTTTGTCGGCGGAGATGGCCAGCCGGGCTATTTCCAGCAGGAACTGTTCGTCTATGGCCGGTGCGGCGAGGGCTGCAAGGTCTGCGGGACAGAGCTTCGCGAGGTCAAGCTGGGGCAGCGGGCGAGTGTGTTTTGCCCCAGGTGTCAGCGATAAGCCCTTACGCCTTGCCGGTAATGATCCGGTACTTTTCCATCAACTGCTCTTCAGTTTCCGGGTGGGCTTCGTCCAGCGGGATGCAATCGACAGGGCAGACCTGCTGGCATTGCGGCTCGTCGTAGTGGCCAACGCACTGGGTGCACAGGTTCGGATCGATCACGTAGATCTCTTCGCCCTGGGAGATGGCGGCGTTCGGGCACTCGGGTTCGCAGACGTCGCAGTTGATGCAATCGTCGGTGATGATCAGGGACATTGGGGACTCCAGCCAGGGTCGTGGGCCCGGGCATCTGAAAACTAATGCGCACAATTGTGCCGCATTGACGCTGTAGGAGCGAGCTTGCTCGCGAAAAACGTCAGGGCGCTGTGTACTTTCTGATAGCGCTGCGTAATCGTTGACGTTTTTCGCTGGCAAGCCAGCTCCTACAGTCGGGGTCTATTTCTTGAACCTGAGTGTAAGAGCATCGGCCACGGCCGGGTGGACGAATTTGGTGATATCGCCGCCCAGGGCTGCAATTTCACGGACCAGCGTCGAAGATATAAACGAATAGCGCTCGGACGGCGTCAGGAACAGGCTTTCCACGTCCGGGGCCAACTGGCGGTTCATGTTGGCCAGCTGGAATTCGTACTCGAAATCCGACACCGCACGCAAACCACGCAGGAATACATTGGCATTCTGCTCTTTGGCGAAATGCGCCAACAGCGTCGAAAAGCCGACGACTTCGACGTTCGGCAGATGCTTGGTGACCTCGCGGGCCAGCTCCACACGCTGTTCCAGGGGGAACAGCGGGTTTTTCTTGGGGCTGGCGGCGACAGCAATGATCACATGGTCGAACAGGCGCGCGGCGCGTTCGACCAGATCGCCATGGCCCTTGGTAATAGGGTCGAAGGTACCTGGGTACAACACTCGGTTCATCGCGTCGTCCTGGCGGGAATCCGTTGGGGAGTCGGATGGTATCGCAGCCTTCCCGGTCGGCCAAGTCGCCATTGGGCTAAGAGCGCACTATAGACCCGGCGAATAAGCAGTTTTTTCATGGGTTTCGCAGGCGTTCGGCCAGTGCGCT
>Ga0213827_1000460_pt1 | contig 33738 bp, 26 predicted proteins | sample MC6MC0898MG_FD_180669 | JGI IMG/M metagenome (GOLD analysis project Ga0213827, IMG submission 180669) | Enriched soil aggregate microbial communities from Iowa State University, Ames, United States - MC6-MC0898-MG | ecosystem: Environmental > Terrestrial > Soil > Unclassified | place: USA: Iowa...
CGCCACCCAGGAAGAAATCGCTCACAAGCACATCCACGGTGAAGGTGGCCATCACCACTGATTTTCTGCGCTAAGCTCAGAAAGTCGCCAGGCGCTCGGACAAGCCGACACGCCTCCCGCGGGAGGTGAACGGCTTGGACGAGCGCCTTTTTAGTGGGCGCAATTCGCCCCAGCGACACCTGGGAACCTGAGAGGGGATTCATCATGAGTGCATTTCACGACCTGACGTTGAAGGCGCTGAACGGCCAGGACCTGCCCTTGGCACCGTTCAAGGGCCAGGTGGTGCTGGTGGTCAATGTCGCCTCCAAGTGTGGCCTGACGCCGCAATACGCTTCGCTGGAAAAGCTCCATCAGCAGTTCAAGGGCAAGGGCTTCAATGTGCTGGGCCTGCCCTGCAACCAGTTTGCCGGCCAGGAGCCTGGCAGCGAGAAGGACATCCAGGAGTTCTGCAGCCTCAACTATGGTGTGAGCTTCCCCCTGGGCGCCAAGCTTGAGGTCAACGGGCCGCAGCGTCATTCGTTGTATCGCCTGCTGGCCGGCGAGGGTGCCGAGTTTCCGGGTGACATCAGCTGGAACTTCGAAAAATTCCTGGTGGGCAAGGATGGGCGCGTACTGGCCCGCTTCGCGCCGCGTACTGCACCGGATGACCCGACGGTGGTGCAGGCCATCGAGAAAGCGCTGGGTTGAATATCCAAGGGGCTGCCAAGCGGCCCCGGCGATACTGCAGAATCACCCAGATCAATAATGCTGGGCCAACCTTTCCACTGCTCCTAACCTCAGCGCATTTCCTCACCCTGACGGAAGCGCCCCCATGTCCACCCATCCCCTGTTCAAGCCGTTCACCCTTGGCGCACTCGAGCTGCCGACCCGTGTCGTCATGGCACCCATGACCCGTACCTTCTGCCCCGGTGGCGTGCCCCACGACGGTGTGGTCGAGTACTACCGCCGCCGCGCCGCCGCCGGGGTAGGCCTGATCATCACCGAAGGCACCACGGTTGGGCACAAGGCTGCCAACGGCTACGCCAATGTCCCCCGTTTTTATGGTGAGGATGCACTGGCTGGCTGGAAACGTGTGGTCGATGCAGTGCACGCCGAAGGCGGCCGTATCGTGCCGCAGCTGTGGCACGTCGGTGCGGTGCGCCGCCTGGGTACCGAGCCTGACGCCAGCGTGCCGGGCTTCGGCCCGAGCGAGAAGGTCAAGGACGGCCAGGTGCAGGTGCATGGCATGACCCACGACGACATCCGTGAGGTGATCGCAGCGTTCGCCGAGGCGGCCCGCGATGCCCAGGCCATCGGCATGGACGGCGTGGAGATTCATGGCGCCCACGGCTACCTGATCGACCAGTTCTTCTGGGCGGCCAGCAACCGCCGCGACGATGAGTACGGCGGCGATCTGGCTGGCCGTTCGCGCTTTGCCATCGAGCTGATCCAGGCTGTGCGGGCAGCTGTAGGGCCGGGCTTCCCGATCATCTTCCGCTTTTCGCAGTGGAAGCAGCAGGACTACAGCGCACGGCTGGTGGACACACCCGAGGCGCTGGCGGCGTTCCTCAAGCCACTGTCCGACGCGGGTGTGGATATTTTCCACTGTTCCACCCGCCGGTTCTGGGAGGCGGAATTCGAAGGCTCCGAGCTGAACCTGGCCGGTTGGACTCGCGCACTGACGGGCAAACCGACCATCACGGTGGGTAGTGTCGGGCTCGATGGCGAATTCCTGCAGTTCATGGTCGCTACCGACAAGGTGGCCCAACCCGCCAGCCTGGAAGGCTTGCTGCGGCGTCTGGGCGATGAGGAGTTCGACCTGGTGGCGGTAGGTCGGGCCCTGCTGGTGGATGCCGAGTGGGCGCAGAAGGTGCGCGACGGGCGAGAAGCGGACGTGTTGCCGTTCAGCCGCGAGGCGCTGGCGACGTTGGCTTGATTTCCAGGCCGGGGCCTGCGGGCTCGCGGCCCGCACGTACCGTGTGGCAGGCGGCGTAAAGGTGCGCCTCGAACTGCTCGATTATCGCCGGCCAGCCTTGGCGGCTGGCATGCTGGCGGGCATTGAGGCGCACTCGGCGCAAGGTTTCGCTTTCCTCCAGCAGCCAGCAGGCCGCATCGATGAAGGCGGCCTGATCACCCGGCATGGCCAGCGCGCCGCTGTGGCCATGACGGATGTGCTGGGCGGCGGCGGCTTCGTCATAAGCGACCACGGCCAGCCCCGAGGCCATCGCTTCGAGCACCACATTACCAAAGGTTTCGGTCAGGCTCGGGAACAGGAACAGGTCGCCGCTGGCGAAGTGTTCGGCCAGCGCCTCACCGCGCTGGGTACCGCAGAACACGGCATCCGGCAACTGCTGTGCAAGGGTGGCGCGCTGCGGCCCATCACCGACCACGACAAGGCGCAGCCGCCGCTGTGGATAAGTGTTCTGCAAGGCTTGCAGGCACGGGCGCAGCAGGCCCAGGTTCTTTTCTGCGGCCAGGCGCCCGACATGCAGCACGGCGATATCTTCCGGGCCGAGCCCCCAGGCATCGCGCAAGGCCTGGCTGCGCCGGGCCGGGTTGAACAGCCCGGCATCCACGCCACGGGCCATCAGCACCAGGCGCTCGAAGCCGCGCCGCTGCAGTTCAAGGCGCTGGCTGGCGCTGGGTACCAACGTAGCAACGCTACGCCGGTGAAACCAGCGCAAGTAATGCGTAAGCAGACGTGCCAACAAACCGAGGCCGTATTGCCCGCAATACTGCGGGAAATTGGTATGAAAACCGCTGACGACGGCCACGCCCAGGCGCCGCGCTGCTCGCAACGCACTCAGCCCCAGCGGGCCTTCGGTGGCGATGAAAAGCACATCCGGGCGGTGCCGGCGCCAGCGGCGCAACAGTGTGTGCATCGATACCTCACCCCACTGCAGGCCCGGGTAGCCCGGCACGCCCCAGCCACGGCACAAAAGCAAGTCAGGGGCATCACCTGCAGGCTGTTCACCCACCTGCCTGGGCCGCACGACTTCCACGTGATGCCCGCGCTGGCGCAACCCATCGCCAAGGCGCCCAAGGGTATTGGCCACGCCGTTGATTTCGGGCGGGAAGGTTTCGCTGACGAGGGTGATGCGTAGGGCAGGTGTGTTCATGACAAAAAGTTTCCGCCTGCTGCGTTGCGCTCATGTGACAGCCTGGTGATGCGCAGATGACGCGTATAACGTCTGCGTGAATATTTCCGTGCCGTGCACTCAAGAACCGACCCTGGGCAGCCGATGGAGATGCATTCGATCAGGTGATGCGCTCCGGGAGCGGTGATGTTCAACAACAAGCTCAAGCAAGAAATCCAGCAACTGCGCGAGGAGCTGTTTTCCGTCGAGCAGGTCAAGAACAGCCTGGACAGCGAAATGCTGGTGCTCCAGCTCGACCCTCAGGGGCGTATCGAGATGGTCAACGGCAACTTCGAGAAAGAGATGCGCTACCGCCCCGAGCAACTGATCGGGCGTCACATCGAAGACATCGTGGCGGCCCATGTGAAGCAGCTGGACTTCCATCAGCGCATGAAAAACGCCATCACCCGCGGTGAGCACCTCAATGGCGCCTTCCGCCTGCTGCGTGGTACCGGTGAAGAGGCCTGGCTGCGCTCGATCCTGCAACCGGTAAAGGGCAGCGACGGGCGCATCAAGTACTTCACGATGCACTCCAGCGACCTGACCCGCACCATCGAAGCCTCACGCGAACACGAAAGCCTGATCAAGGCGCTGATGCGTTCTACAGCCGTGATCGAATTCAACCTGGATGGCCAGGTGCTGACCGCCAACGACCGTTTCCTGCAAACGGTCGGGTATAGCCTTGAACAGGTGCGCGGCAAGCATCACCGCATGTTCTGTGAACCGGAGGAAGCCAACTCGGCAGGTTACCAGGCGTTCTGGGACAAGCTGCGCCGCGGCGAGTACGTGGCCGATCGCTTCAAACGGATCGATGCCCATGGCCGCACGGTATGGCTGGAGGCGTCCTACAACCCGATCATGGATGCCCATGACGTGCTGTACAAGGTGGTCAAGTTCGCCACGGTGATTACCGACCAGGTCAATCAGGAGCAGGCCGTGGCGCAGGCAGCAGACATTGCCTACAACACCTCGCTGGAAACCGACAGCAGTGCCCGCAAGGCCACCGATGTGGTGACCCAGACGGTTGAGGTGATGCGTGGCCTGGAAGGTTCGATGCAGGATGCCGCCGAAGGCATTCAAGCGCTGGACAAGCAGTCCAAGGTGATTGGCGCGATCATCAAGACCATCAGCGACATCGCCGGCCAGACCAACCTGCTGGCGCTCAATGCCGCCATCGAGGCCGCCCGGGCCGGTGAGCAGGGGCGTGGTTTTGCGGTAGTCGCAGACGAAGTGCGCCAGCTGGCTTCACGTACCAGCACCGCCACTGAAGAAATCGCCAAGGTGGTACAGCAGAACGAGCAGTTGGCCCAGGCGGCGGTGGATATCATCGACACCAGCAAACGCCAGGCCGAGCAAGGGCTGGCGCTAGCCGCAGATACCGGTGGCGTGATCGTCGAGATTCAGGAAGGGGCGAAGAGGGTGGTGGATGCAGTCGGGCAGTTCTCAAGCCAGCTCAGCCACTAGGGTTTGTAACTGTAGGCGCAGGCAAGCCAGCGCCTACAGTGACGGCGTTACACAGTTTTGGTACAGCGCCTACTCAGCCTTGCAGCTGTTGATAAACATCGCTGGCGATGGCCGCGAAGGTTTCAATGCTAGCGAACCTGCTATCGATGCGGTGTTCGTCCTGGAAGGAGAACGCCACACCAAATACACCGCTGAACTCATCTGTGATCACAGGATGATTGTTTTCTAGAACTGCGTTGGCAATAAAGGTTGGCAATGCAGTACTGCTGGTGACAATCCTGTCGACGGGATTGTTCACGCTGTTGATGAACAGCTGATCGGCAGGTATGTCGATGCCTTGCCCCTGCAGTGCTTCATCGAGTCTCCAGGTTGCCTTGTGCTTGAGCACTTCGAACCCGTGCAAATGTGCCGGTATGTCGGTAAGGTCCAGATAATCTCTATCTTCATTCATGATCAAGTGCCTTTTTCAAGTACTCATCCGAGCGGGCGGTTATTGATGCATGAGTCTGCGTTCAACGCGTGTGTGCAGGCCCATGCACTCTCACATTTGCGCGTCAGGCAATGGGTGGCATTTCCATCATCCGGTCGAACGTTTCCTGCAAGGCGGCCCAGAAGTTACCGTCGCTGTCGAGCATGCGCTCGCCGCCGCTGTCATCCGAGTACTCAACGCTTTCCGGCTTATGCAGTGCTCCGCTGATCAATGCCCATGTCAGGAAGTTAATGGCAGAGCGCTGTTCGGCAAACTCATCGTTGCTGTAGATGAACCAGTTGGTTGCAGATTCCAAATCATGTTTTGCAAGCGTCTCCTTGAGGACGTTGTAAACGCGTCCCTGGATCTTTTCGAATGCTTCGTTTTCTTCATTCGTGAGCGACGGCCCTTCCAAGCCTACTCGCCCGCGTAGGCCTAGTGGGCCTTTCGGATCTATTGGGCCCGTTGCTTCAGGTTCTTCAAGCTCTTCTGGGGCCGGTTCTGCTTCTGGCTCCAGTACTACCTCATCGACCTCTTCAGGCGCTTCTGGACGATCAAGAGTCTCAGCTTCATCCTGAATTTCCTTTTTGATGTCATCGTCGTCAATCATTGGTTTACTCCTGTAGAGAGAAACACCAAATGGTGTTCGACGATGATTTAGCCTGTCGAAGATAACGGGGGTGGTGTAAATAATTATTCCCTGGTGCGGTCGACGGCTTGTCCTTCCCTGACCCAGAACAACGTGGCCCCGGCCACCGCCGCTGGCATCATCAGCACGTTCACCCCTGGAATCATCAACGCCAGGTAGGTGATACCGCCGAAGCCCAGCGACTGCCAGCGCTTGCTGCGCAGCCAGGCGAGCATGTCCTGCCAGCTCATCTGGTTGTTGTCCGCCGGGTAGTCGATGTACTGGATGGCCATCATCCACACACCGAACATCAGCCACAGCGGCGCGGCAATCACGTTCACCACTGGGATGAACGACAGGATGAACAGCGCGATGGCCCGTGGCAGGAAGTAGCCGAGCTTGCGCATCTCGCGGCCGAAGGTACGGGGCACCATCGCCACCAGCTCACCCCAGCTGAACGCCGGGAAGTGGTCTTCGCCACGCACCACGACTTCGACTTTTTCGGCCAGGAAGCCATTGAATGGCGCAGCGAGGATGTTGGCCACCAGGGTGAAGGTGAAGAACACCATCAATACCAGCAAGGCGACGAACAGCGGCCAGAGGATGTAGCTGAGGAAGCTCAGCCAGTTGGGCAGGGTCGGCATCAGGGCATCGAGCCACAGGCCGAACTGGTGGCCGGCGAAGTAGATCATGCCGCCGAACAGCAGCAGGTTGATCGCCAGGGGCAGCAGCACGAACAACCGCAAATTGGGGCTCAGCACCAGTTTCAGGCCTTCGCGCAGGTATTGGGGGCCAGAGAGGACGGGGGCTTGCATCGAGATACTCCGCAGAGAAGGGAAAACGCGCTGACCTTACCGGCTTTGCCGCGCCGACGAAAGGTGAGCAAGGGTTGGGAAACCGGCTGTAACAAAAGCCTTGGAGCCCCTGACAGAGGTGAAATTCACATATAGAGGATGCCTATGAGGTGGATTGTCGAAGGATATTTCCTTAATCTTTGCCACCTCGCTACAGTGCGCTCAACTTTACGGTTTCTGGACCTGCGCGTTGTAGCCTTCCCCAAGTGCTGCGTGGGTCCTTTTTAATTTCCAGCTGGCGCAGCCGGTCTACCGATGCCGGCCCCTGCGGCCCGCTCGACAGGAGTTCGACATGTCTGAAGTACGTCATTCGCGCGTCATCATCCTCGGTTCCGGCCCTGCCGGTTACAGCGCCGCGGTGTACGCCGCCCGCGCCAACCTCAAGCCGCTGCTGATCACCGGCATGCAGGCCGGTGGCCAGCTGACCACCACCACCGAAGTCGACAACTGGCCGGGCGACCCCCATGGCCTGACCGGCCCGGCGCTGATGCAGCGCATGCAGGAACACGCCGAGCGCTTCGAGACCGAGATCGTCTTCGACCACATCAATGCTGTCGACCTGGCCAACAAACCGTTCACCCTGCAAGGTGACAGCGGCAAGTACACCTGCGATGCACTGATCATCGCCACCGGTGCCAGCGCGCGTTACCTGGGCCTGCCTTCGGAAGAAACCTTCATGGGCAAGGGCGTTTCGGCCTGCGCAACCTGCGACGGTTTCTTCTACCGCAACAAGCCGGTCGCCGTGGTCGGTGGCGGCAACACTGCCGTTGAAGAGGCGCTGTACCTGGCCAACATCGCCAGCAAGGTGACCCTGGTACACCGCCGCGAGACCTTCCGTGCCGAGAAGATCCTGGTCGACAAGCTGAACGCCCGTGTTGCCGAAGGCAAGATCGAGCTCAAGCTCAACGCCACCTTGGACGAAGTGCTGGGTGACAACATGGGTGTGACCGGCGCGCGCCTGAAGAACAACGACGGCAGCAGCGACGAAATCAAGGTCGACGGTGTGTTCATCGCCATTGGCCACACCCCGAACACTTCGTTGTTCGAAGGCCAGTTGACCCTGAAGGACGGCTACCTGGTGGTCCATGGCGGCCGTGAAGGCAACGCCACCGCCACCAACGTCGAAGGCGTGTTCGCCGCAGGCGACGTGGCTGACCATGTCTACCGTCAGGCCATCACCTCGGCGGGTGCGGGCTGCATGGCGGCGCTGGACGTCGAGCGTTATCTGGACGGCCTGGCCAACGCCTCGTTCTGATTCAGGCATGAAAAAAAACCGGCCATCTGGCCGGTTTTTTTATGCCTTTGATGTGCTGCGGCTGTGCCGGCCTCATCTCGGGCGAGCCCGCTCCTACAGGCTCAGACGCATCGACAGGTCGACTGCCTTCACATCCTTGGTCATGGCGCCAATCGAGATGTAGTCCACACCCGTCTCGGCAATCACACGCAGGGTGCTTTCGTTGACTCCGCCACTGGCCTCGAGCTTGGCCTTGCCGGCAGTGATGCGTACCGCTTCGCGCATTTCGTCCAGGCTCAACTCGTCAAGCATGATGATGTCGGCACCGGCGTCCAGCGCCTGGCGCAGCTCGTCCAGGCTCTCCACCTCGATTTCCACCGGTTTGCCCGGGGCGATGCGGTGCGCCGCCGCGACGGCTTCGGGCACGCCGCCGCTGGCAGCGATGTGGTTTTCCTTGATCAGGAAGGCGTCGTACAGGCCGATGCGGTGGTTGTGGCACCCGCCGCAGGTGACCGCGTACTTCTGCGCCAGGCGCAGGCCGGGCAGGGTCTTGCGGGTGTCTAGCAAATGCACCTGGGTGCCCTCGACCAAGTCTGCGAGCGAGCGCGCACGGGTGGCCACACCCGACAGCATCTGCAGGAAGTTCAGCGCGCTGCGCTCGCCGCTGAGCAGCGAACGGGCCGGGCCTTCAAGGTGGAACAGCACCTGATTGGCCGTGGCGCGTTCGCCATCGACCACCTGCCAGTGCACCGCCACGCGCGGGTCGAGCTGGCGGAACACGGCATCGACCCAGGCGGTGCCGGCAATCACGCATTCTTCGCGGGTGATGATGGTGGCCTTGGCCAGGCGCTCGGCCGGGATCAGCTGTGCGGTGATGTCGCCACTGCCTATGTCTTCCAGCAGCGCGCGGCGCACGTTGGCTTCGATCTCGGCGGTCAGGTCGGCAAGGCGTAGGTTCGGCATGGTCGGCTCCACAAGCTAGGTGCCGCCGATTATAGGGCAGGGGGGCGTGGTGTACAGCCGCCTTGCGGCACACCTTTGGTCAGGTCGCGTGAGCATTTTGCAAAAAATACAGTCATTTACCCGCAAGCCAAGTGCTGCTGGCGGGCGTCGGCAATTTTACCGATAATGGCGCCCACTATTTGGCGTCATAGCTTTGACGATCCGTCGCCCTATCAAACACGTCACCCTGCAAGGAGTTCGGGATGCATGAAGAAGGCAAGGTGGTGTCCCTGGTGGCCGCCATCGATCGTGGCGCGCGTACGCCCTTGCCTTGCCTCCCGGTGCTGCTTTTGCAGGTGCGCGACAAGGCCGCCCTGCAATTGCGTCAGGGCCTGCTGGCGTTGTTCAACAACGCCGACAATACCTTGTTCGAGATGGCCGACAAAGCCGCCGAACGCGCCGACCAGAACCTGTATTTCGAAGCCATGCGCGACTTGCGCCTCAAGCGCAAAAGTATCGAGCGCGGCTTTCTCGACAGCTTTCACGGAAGCTTTGCGCGCATCTGCCAGGCCGCCCCTCCGGGTTTCATGGCCGCGACCGATAGCCTGCGCAACACGGCGCAACGCGAGCGTGCAACGACCATCGACGGCATGGTTGCACGCGTGCTGGCGCGTGACGGTGTTGCCCTCGGCCAACTGAGCCTGCGCTTGCAGGCCCTGCTCGAGTGCCCCGTGGATCCGCAGCGCAACCCGCTCGGCCCTGCTGCGCTGTGCGGGTACTTCCTCGAAGCCGGGCGTAACCTGGGGGTGGGCCTACGGGTCAAACTGATCCTGCTGAAGCTGTTCGAACGCTATGTGCTGCGTGACATCGACGTGCTTTATGGCGATGCCAACCAGTTGCTGGCTACCGCCGGCGTGCTGGCAGAACTGGCGCCGGCGCCACGTCGACGAGTTGCGGACCGCCGCCTGGGCGCGCGGCGGGTGCCCCCAGGCGACGCGCCGGGCGATACCCTCGGCGCGGACGATGCCGGGCAGGCTTTCTTCGCCTCGCTGCAGGGCTTGCTTGCACCGGCGCGTGGGCGCATCGCACCACGCTTGCAGCGGGTCGCCACGGCCCAGCCGATCAGCAACGCCGACCTGCTGCGCCTGCTTTCGCACCTGCAGCACTATGTGCCGGCCACCCTCGATGAGGACGGTTTCGATCTCGGCCAGCAACTCGAACAACTGCTGCTGCGGGTCAGTGTGCGCAGTGGCACCCGTCGGCGTATCGCCCCGGCCGACGAAGACACGATCAACCTGATTGGCCTGTTGTTCGACCACATCCAGGGCGACGACAACCTGCCGGCCAGCCTGCGCGCGCTGATCGTTCGTCTGCACATCCCCCTGCTCAAGGTGGCGCTGCTCGACAAGGGGCTGTTCAGCCGCGCCAGCCACCCGGCCCGTCGCCTGCTCAACGAGATCGGCGACGCGGCGATTGGCTGGGAGAGCGGCAACGAAGACTTGCGTGACGGCCTGCACCTGCGCGTGGAACACATCGTCCAGCGCCTGCTCAATGACTTCACCGACGACTGCGCGCTGTTCGCCGAACTGCTGGAAGACTTCCTCGCCTACAGCCAGGACGAACGCCGGCGCAACGAGTTGCTCGAACAACGCACCCGCGACGCCGAAGAGGGGCGGGTGCGTGCCTTGCAGGCCCGCCAGCAGGTGCAGCAGGCACTCAACCAGCGGTTGCGCGGGCGTGTGCTGCCCGAGGTAGTGGTGCAGATGCTGGTGCAAGCCTGGAGCCAGGTATTGCTGCTGGCCTGGCTGAAGGAGGGTGAGCGTTCCCCGGCGTGGGTCAAGGCGTTGGCCACCATGGATACGTTGCTTGCCAGCATCATTCCCCACCGTGACCCGCAGGCACTCTTGCAGCAGGTACCGGGGCTGCTCAAGGCCCTGCGTGAAGGCCTTGCCAGCGTGGCATTGGATTCGGTGGCGACGCGCGACTTTTTCCAGCAGCTCGAGCAACTGCACCTGCGTGCATGCGCGGGGCCCCGACAGCCGTCTGCCGAGGTGGCCGAGGTGCTGGTGGCCGAAGACATCGTGCTGGCCATCGCTGACGAGGCCGCATGCGCCCCGCTGCACCCACCCGGGGACTACGTTGCCCATTTGCGTGCGGTGCAGCGGCTGCGCATCGGTAGCTGGGTGGAAGTGCTCGACGAGGATGAGCCGCTGCGCTGCAAGCTGGTGGCGCGCATGGAAAGCAGCGACCGCCTGGTGTTCGCCAAGCGCAACGGGCTGCAGGTAAGCCAGTGGACCGTGGCAGGCCTCGCCCAAGCGCTACGTCGCGGCGAAGCGCGGGTGCTGGATGATCGCCTGCTGTTCGAACGGGCTTTGGATGCCGTGCTCCAAGGCTTGCGGCAAAAGCAGGTGCATTGACCCACGGCTGCAGGATTCACATGCACAGCGCCGCACTCGCAGGGCATACTGCGCTCGTGTACCCGGCGCTTTACAGGATCTGCCCCATGCAATTGGACCGTGCCACCGGCTGGTTCCACGGAAACGGAATCACCCACTGCCCTTCGCCGAATTTCAACGCGCGCCCCGAAGGCGAATCGATTTCGCTGCTGGTGATTCACAACATCAGCCTGCCGCCGGCCTGCTTTGGCAGCGGCAAAGTCCAGCAATTCTTTCAGAACTGCCTGGACCCCAACGAGCATCCCTACTTTGCCAGCATCAGCCACCTGACCGTGTCGGCGCATCTGTTCGTCGAGCGTGACGGCGGGGTGACCCAGTTCGTGTCGTTGCTCGACCGTGCCTGGCATGCGGGCGTGTCATGCTTCGACGGGCGTGAGGGCTGCAACGACTTTTCCATCGGTATCGAGCTGGAGGGCACCGATGACCTGCCCTACAGCGATGCCCAGTACAGCGTGCTTGAGCAACTGACCCGGCAGATCCAGGCGGCCTGGCCGGCCATCGACATGGGCCGCATCCAGGGCCATAGCGACATTGCCCCGGTGCGCAAGACCGACCCGGGCCCTGCATTCGACTGGCCGCGATACCGCGCCGCCGTGCAAGCCAACGAGGACAAGGCATGAGTTTTCTGGTGTTGATACTGGCGCTGTGGTTCGAGAAATTCTCCGCCCTGCGCCATCAGGTGCAACGCGATGGTTTTTTCGTCGGTGAACTGGTGCGCCTGGAGCGCAGCGGCAAGGTGCACCCCTGGTGGAGCCTGGCCATTCTGGTGCTGGCCCCCGTGGCGGTGCTGGTGCTGCTGCTGCATGTGCTCGACCCGGTGGCTTATGGCTTGCTTGCCCTGCCGGTGCACCTGCTGGTGCTGATCTACAGCCTGGGCCGCGGGGATGCCAAGGCCGCCCTCGGGCCGTTCCGCGATGCCTGGCGGCGTGGTGACGACCAGGCGGCGCTGCATGTGGCCGAGCGTGACCTGGGGTTGGTGGCCGAAGAGCCCCATGGCTTGTTGGTGCGGGTGCAGGGTTACCTGTTGTGGCAGGCGTATCAAAGCTTCTTTGCGGTGATCTTCTGGTACTTCGTGCTCGGCCCGGGGGCGGCGCTTGCCTATCGCTTGTTGGCGTTGACCGCCGATAACAGCCACCAACCTGCGCTCAAGGCCCGTGCCGAACAGTTGCGGCACATCATGGACTGGCTGCCGGTGCGGGTGCTGGCCGTGAGCTTTGCCTTGGTCGGCAATTTTGTCGCTGTGACCCGTGTGATGCTGCACGAACTGCTCAACTGGCACATCAGTGCCGCGCACCTGGTGGCCAGGGTCGGACGGATTGCCGACGACATCCCCGACGAAGAGGAAAGCCTGCGTGGGCTGGGCCGGCTGGACAGCCTGTGGGAACTGCTGCTGCGCTGCGCGGTGCTGTGGTATGCCGGGTTTGCGCTGTGGACGGTGCTTGTGTAGGGGCGGCCTTGCCGGGGCGCCCCACAAGGCCGCTCCCGCACCTTCCGGCTTCTGGTTAACCTTAAGTTACAAACCTCCGATTCGTTCTGCGCTATACAGGTGGCCTAGTGCTACCCCTCGCAGAACAAAAAGAATCCAAGGAGGTGCCAGTGAAGCGTCTGCTCTACCCGGCCATCGCACTGATGAACCGGCTGAGCTTCGGCCAGAAGTTCAGCCTGATCAGCGTCCTGTTTTTCCTGCCGATGCTGGTCACCAGCAGCTACCTGATGCGCGACGCGTATCAGCAGTACCAGGCCACCCGTGCCGAGTTGCAGGGCATTGACCCGCTCAGGGCCAGCCTGGCATTGCGGGCAGACCTCGAAACCCTCGGCAACCTCCTGCAGATCAACGCCGTGCTCGGCCAGTCGGGCCAGGCCGGTGACCTGGAAGCTCGCATTGCCACGCTGCAGGGCAAGGCCCAGGCGCAGTTGCAGGCATTGCAAGGCCATGACTCCGTTCCCCAGGCCAAGCTCGAAGAGCTGGCGGGAGCCTTCGCCACCGCCGCGGCCGAAACGTCCTTGCAGAACAAGGTCGCCCTGGTCGAGCGGTTGCTGACTCAAGCCCAGGTGCTGAACAAGCTGATCGCGAGCCAATCCGGTTTGAGCCAGGACAGCCAGGCTTCGCTGCGCCAGCTGAGCGAGTTGCTGGGCACTGCCACAGCCCAGGTCACCCAGGCCTTGGGGGAGGGCCGGGCGATGGGCGCGATTGCGCTCGGCAGAGGCTTCATCGACTCGTCCGGTAGCGCCCGCTTCGAAGACTTGCTGCAACGGCTGGAGCGGTTGGCAGCAGACTATGGGCTACGTGTGGATGACGCCCTGGCCAGTGATTCAGGGCTCGGAAAAAGCCTGGCGAATGTGGCCGAGGCGAGCAGGATTTCGGTCAAGCAAGCGGCTGCGTTATTTGAAGAGCAGGTGGTGGTCGCGCAAACCCTGGATGCGCCTTGGCCTGAATTTTATCAACAGGCCAGCGCGTTGATCGCCGACACCTATCGATTGAATGAGGCGATCGTTGGGTATCTGCAAGAGCAATTGCAGGCGCGCCTGGCCCAGCAACACCTGCGCATGCTCGCCTTGGGTGCAGTGCTGGCGGGCGTATTTGCGCTGATTCTCTATTTGTATGGCGGCTTCTACGTATCAACCCGGACGACTTTGCGCAGGCTGAGTGGCGCGATGGACAAGGTGGCGGCGGGTGACATGACCGTCAGCTTCCAGGCCCACAGCCGCGACGAACTCGGTGAACTGGCCCAAGGCTTCAGTGAAACCGTACGCCGTATCCGCAGCCTGATCGACCAGGTCGGCCACACCGTGGTGGCAGTCGAGGAGCAGGCCGGTCAAGTGCTGGCGGTGTCGGCGCGCAGCAATCAGGCCGTCAGCGGCCAGCGCGAACAGATCGAACAGGTCGCCACGGCGATGAACCAGATGAGCGCCACCGCGCAGGAAGTGGCGCGCAGCGCCGCCTTGGCCGCCGATGGCGCGCAGCAGGTCAATCGCGAGAGCGCCAATGGCCGCACGCTGGTGGAAAGCCAGCAAGGCAGCATCGGCCGCCTGGCCGCAGAAATCGACCAGACCGTGCTGGCGATCAATCAGCTGGCAGATGACAGCCGGGCGATTGGCCAGGTACTGGAGGTGATCCGCAGCATCGCCGAGCAGACCAACCTGCTGGCGCTCAATGCCGCCATCGAGGCGGCGCGGGCCGGTGAGCAAGGGCGTGGATTTGCCGTGGTCGCCGACGAAGTGCGTACCCTGGCCAGGCGCACCCAGGATTCCACCGCGCAGATCGCGCTGATGATCCAGCGCTTGCAGGACGGCGTCGGCGCGGCGGTACGGGCCATGGGCAGTAGCCATCAGATGGCCGCCGGTACGGTTGATGAAGCGCGGCAGGTGCAGCAGGCGCTGGGCAACATCCTGGGTGCGGTCGAAGGCATCGTCGAGCAGAACCAGCAGATCGCTGCAGCGGTCGAACAGCAGACGGCGGTGGCCCATGACATCGACCAGAACATAGTCGCGATCAACCGGGCAGCGCAGGACACGACCCAAGGGGCTTGCCAAACCGAGGATGCCAGCCGGGCATTGTCGGGGCAGGTGATGGAGTTGAAGCGGTTGATCGGGGCGTTCAGGGTCTAGTCAGGCATTGAGAAATGTGGGCGCGGGCTTGCCCCGCGAAGAGGCCCGCCCTACCAACCAAACAACTCACAGGCATTCTTGCTAGTGGCCTCAGCCAACAGTTCCGCCTCGATGCCGATCACCTCGGCCAGTGCCTGGGCGATCTCGGGCAGATGCTCGGGGCTGTTGCGCTCGCCGGCAAACATCACCGGCGCCATGTCCGGTGAATCGGTCTCCAGCACGATGCTTTCCAGCGGCAAGCGCGGCAGGGTCTTGCGCAAGCGCAAGGCTTGCGGCCATGTCCCTGCACCGCCAAGGCCAAGGCGAAAACCGAGCTTGATGTACTCCCGCGCTTCTTCATAACTGCCGGCGAAGGCGTGAATGATCCCCGCCCTTGCCGGCTTGTAGCGCTTGAGCGTGGCAATCACCTGCGCATGGCTGCGGCGCACGTGCAGCAGGGCGGGCAGGTCGAAATCACAGGCCATCTGCAACTGTGCTTCGAACAGCGCTTGCTGGCGCTGCTTGTCCAGCGTTTCGACATAGTAGTCAAGGCCGAACTCGCCCACGGCGCACAACCGCGGGTCACCGCGCAGGCGTTCGAGCCACTCGCGCAAGTGCACCAGGTGCTCGGGGCGATGCTGCTCCAGGTAGATCGGGTGCAGCCCCAGCGCGGCATGAATGCGCGCATCGCTGCAGGCCAGGTCCCAGACCCGCTGGAAGTTCGCCTGATACACACCCAATACCACCATACGCTCCACCCCGCGCGCCGCCGCGTCGGCCATGAGGCGCGGGCGGTCGGCGTCGAAGTCGGGGAAGTCCAGGTGGGTGTGGGTGTCGATCAGGCGCATGTTCAGGCCGCCGGGATGCGTTGCTTGAAGGTGCGACCGATGGCGTGCACGCCGGGTTCGTAGCGCTTGTCTTCGATCGCCGCCAGGGCCAGTTCCAGGGCGGTAGCGGCGATCAGGCCGTGTTGCTGGGCCATGGCGTTGACCGGCAGCGGCAGGAAGTCCAGCAACTGGTTGTCACCGAAGGTGCCCAACTGCAGCTGGCGAGAATCGGCCGGGCGCGCTTGCAGTGTGTCGAACACGCCCTGCAGCAGCACATAGGACGTGGTCACCAGGGCATCCGGCAGGCCGCCCAGTTCGTCGATCAGTTGCTGCATCAGGCGCTGGCCGCACTCGCGGCTGAACGCCTCGCCCTGATAACGGCGGACATCGCCGGCGAATCCTTGCACCGCTTCGTCAAAACCACCGGCGCGGGCCTGGCTGACCGACAGTTCGGGGCGCGCACCGATCAGGGCGATGCTCCGTGGTGCGGTGGCCAGCAGGCTGTCGGCCAACTGGCGGCTGGCATCGCGGTCGTCGCTGATGACCGAACAGAAATGGGCCGGGTTCAGGCGCCGGTCGATGGCAATCACCGGCAAGCCGTTGTCCTGCAGCTCACGGTAGCTGTCATCCTCTGGTGGCAGGCAGCTGGCGACGAACAAGGCATCGCAACGGCGGGCACGGAACAGCTGCTGCAACTTGCGCTCACTGTCGGGCTGGTCATCGCTGCTGGCGATCAGCAACTGATAGCCACGGGCGCGGGCGCCTTGTTCCAGCTGCTTGGCGATGCGTGCGTAGCTGGGGTTCTCCAGATCCGGGAGAATGAAGCCCAATGTGCGCGTGTGCCGGCTGCGCAGGCCCGCCGCTTGCGGGTTGGGCGTGAAGCCATGGGCCTCGACCACCGCACGCACGCGCTCGACGGTGCTGTTGCTGATGCGCTGCTGTTCGGCCTTGCCATTGATGACGTAACTGGCAGTGGTCACGGACACACCGGCCAGACGGGCGATATCGCTGAGTTTCACCGAATTTTCCTTGTTATTACCGGGGCTGGCTGTACAACCAGACCACGTAGTTTGACCCGGGCTGGCCGCCACGCGCAGACGACCATTGTCGCAATTGTCCGACAGGATGGGGCTTTTTCCCCGGAAGATTATCGAGTAACGTGGCCGCTTGGTCAGATTAAACGTTTCAGCTATTAATTTTTCTGCCTCGACGGCCGTTTGTGCAAGGCCGTTGAACTGGCTGAATACGTGAATTTCACAACAATACCTCAGTACCCGGCGCAAAAGCGCAAACCGGGGCTGCAAAAGGAGAAGGTCATGCTCGAGCTCGCCAATGAGCAGATAGCCATGGGCCAGACGGCCGCCGACAAGGCCGAGGCATTGCGCCTGCTGGCCGACCGACTGGTTGCCGACGGCCTGGTTGCCGAGGGGTATCTGCAAGGTTTGCAGGCGCGCGAGGCGCAAGGTTCGACGTTCCTTGGCCAGGGCATCGCCATCCCCCACGGCACCCCGCAGACCCGCGACCTGGTTTATGCCACGGGCGTACGCTTGTTGCAGTTCCCCGACGGTGTGGACTGGGGCGACGGCCAGATCGTCTACCTGGCCATCGGTATTGCCGCACGCTCCGACGAACACTTGCGCCTGCTGCAGTTGCTGACCCGCGCCCTCGGTGAGACCGACCTGGCCGAGGCCCTGCGCCGCGCTAGCTCCGCCGAAGCGCTGCTGAAGCTGCTTCAAGGCGCGCCCCAGGCGCTGGCGCTCGATGCCCAGCTGGTAGGCCTGAACCTGCCCGCCGAAGATTTCGACGAGCTCGCCTGGCGCGGTGCCCGGCTGTTGCAGCGGGCCGGTTGCGTCGACAGTGGTTTTGCTGCCGTGCTGCAACAGGCCGAGCCACTGCCCTTGGGCGAAGGCTTGTGGTGGCTGCACAGTGAGCGCCAAGTCCGTCAGCCTGGCCTGGCTTTCATCACCCCGCAGCAGCAGCTGCGTTATCGCGACCAGCCCCTCAACGGCCTGTTCTGCCTGGCCAGCCTCGGTGCCGCCCACCAGGCACTGTTGGAGCGCCTGTGCGAAGTGCTGATCGAAGGGCGCGGGCAGACGCTCTACCAGGCCACCAGCAGCCGTGCCGTCCTTGAAGTGCTGGGTGGTGAGGCCGCTCCCGACTGGCCCAGCGTGCGCATCGTGCTGGCCAACCCGCATGGCCTGCATGCCCGCCCGGCGAAGATTCTTGCGCAGCTCGCCAAAGGTTTTGCGGGCGAGATCCGCATACGCGTGCTGGACAGCGCGCAGCCGGCAGTCTCGGTCAAGAGCCTCAGCAAGCTGCTGAGCCTGGGTGCACGCCGTGGCCAGGAACTGGAACTGCTCGCCGAGCCTGCTATTGCCAGCGATGCCCTGCCGGCCTTGCTGGCAGCCATCGAACAAGGCCTGGGCGAGGAAATCGAACCCTTGCCGAACACCGCTGCGCCGGTTGCCGCCACGCCTGTCGAGGTGCTTCAAGCGCCTGCCGCCGGGAGCCGTATCCAGGCCGTGGCTGCCGCCCCGGGCATTGCCAGTGGGCCGGCGCATGTCAGCGTCGAGCGTGACATCGACTACCCGCTGCGGGGCGAATCGCCGACCCAGGAGCGGCTCAAGCTGCGCCATGCGCTGGCGGCGGTGAACGCTGAGCTGCAGGCCTTGGTGCAGCGCAGCGACAAGGCCATCGGCGAGATTTTCGTCACCCATCAGGAAATGCTCGCCGACCCGGCGCTGGCCGACGACGTCGAGCTGCGCCTGGCCCAGGGCGAGAGCGCTGCGGCTGCGTGGATGGCCGTCATCGAGGCGGCAGCGCGCCAGCAGGAAGCGCTGCACGATGCGCTGCTTGCCGAGCGTGCTGCCGACCTGCGCGACATCGGCCGCCGGGTGCTGGCGCAGCTGTGCGGTGTGCAGGCCCAGGCCGAGCCCGAGCAACCTTACGTGCTGGTGATGGGCGAGGTCGGGCCTTCCGATGTCGCCCGGCTTGATCCAACGCGGGTCGCCGGCATCGTCACCGCTTATGGCGGCGCCACGGCGCACAGCGCGATCGTCGCGCGGGCCCTGGGCATCCCTGCGGTGGTCGGCGCTGGCGCCGGGATCTTGCTGCTGGCGCCGGGCACGCCACTGCTGCTGGACGGCCAGCGTGGTGTGGTCAGCGTTGCGCCAGCGGCGGACGAGTTGCAACGTGCCCTGGCCGAGCGCGACCAGCGCGAACAGCGCCTGCAGGCCGCCTGGGCCCAACGCCACGAACCGGCGGTCAGCCGCGATGGCCATGCCATCGAGGTATTTGCCAACATCGGCGAGAGCAGCGGCATCGACAAGGTGGTGGAGCAGGGCGCCGAAGGCGTCGGCCTGCTGCGCACCGAGCTGATCTTCATGGCCCACCCCCAGGTGCCCGACGTTGCCACCCAGGAAGCCGAGTACCGGCGGGTGCTCGATGGCCTGGGCGGCCGGCCGTTGGTGGTGCGCACCCTCGATGTGGGGGGCGACAAGCCGTTGCCTTACTGGCCGATCGACGCTGAGGAAAACCCCTTCCTCGGTGTGCGTGGCGTGCGCCTGACCCTGCAACGCCCGCAGATCATGGAAGACCAGTTGCGCGCCCTGCTGCGCGCCGCCGATCAACGGCCTTTGCGGATCATGTTCCCCATGGTCGGCCAAGTGCATGAATGGCGGGAGGCGCGGGCAATGGTCGAGCGCCTGCGCGAGGAAATCCCGGTCGCCGACCTGCAACTCGGCATCATGGTCGAAGTGCCGTCCGCCGCCTTGCTGGCGCCGCAGCTGGCCCGCGAAGTGGACTTCTTCAGCATCGGCACCAATGACCTGACCCAGTACACCCTGGCCATCGACCGTGGCCACCCGAGCCTGTCGGCCCAGGCCGACGGCCTGCACCCGGCGGTGCTGAACCTGATCGACATGACCGTGCGCGCCGCCCATGCCGAGGGCAAGTGGGTGGGCGTGTGCGGTGAACTGGCCGCCGACCCGCAGGCGGTGGCGGTGCTGCTGGGCCTGGATGTCGATGAACTCAGCGTGGCTGCCCGCAGCATTGCCGAAGTCAAAGCCCTGGTGCGCCAGGCCGAATATCAGACGGCCCGCGCCCTGGCGCGCGAGGCCCTGCAACAGGACAGTGCCGCGGCGGTTCGCGCGCTGGTGGAGCGTTACTGAATGGCCAAGATCCTTACCCTGACCCTGAACCCGGCGCTGGACATCACCGTCAGCCTCGACGCCCTGCGCCCTGGGCACGTCAACCGTGCCCAGGAGCAGCACAGCCATGCCGCAGGCAAGGGCTTGAATGTCGCCCAGGTGCTGGCCGACCTGGGGCATGAGGTGACCGTCGCCGGCTTCCTTGGCCAGGACAACCTGCAGCCGTTCGAAGCGCTCATCGCATGGCGCGGCTTTGCCGACTGTTTCGTCCGGGTGCCGGGCGAAACCCGCAGCAATCTCAAACTGGTCGAGGCGGATGGCCGCGTGACCGATATCAACGGGCAAGGCCCAGACGTTGATGAAGCTGGCCGCGCCGCCCTGGAACGCCTGCTGGCGCAGGTAGCCCCCGGGCATGACGCGGTGGTGGTGGCCGGCAGCCTGCCGCGCGGGGTGAGCCCCGAGTGGTTGCGTCAGTTGCTCGGGCAGTTGAAGGCCCAAGGCCTCAAGGTTGCCCTCGACAGCAGTGGCGAGGCCCTGCGTGCCGGCCTGCAGAGTGCCCCTTGGCTGGTCAAGCCGAATACCGAGGAGTTGGGCGAGGTGCTGGGCGTCGCTGTCGACAGCCCTGCCGAGCAACTGGCAGCCGCACGGCAACTGCTGGCCACCGGTGTCGAGCACGTGGTGGTGTCGGCCGGCGAGCAGGGCGTCAGCTGGTTCGCCGCTGCCCAGGCGCTGCACGCCCAGCCGCCGCAGGTGCGGGTCGCCAGTACCGTGGGGGCGGGCGACTCGCTGGTGGCGGGTATGGTCCACGGCCTGTTGCTGGCCGAAGCGCCTGCACAGACCCTGCGCCGCGCCACCGCCATCGCGGCCCAGGCCGTGACCCAGGTCGGCTTCGGTATCCGCGACCGCGAACAATTGGCGCGGCTGGAAGCCGCCGTGCAACTGACAGAACAACAAGAGGGTTGCCGATGAACATTGCCATTGTCACCGCCTGCCCCAACGGCCAGGTGTCCAGCGTGCTGAGTGCCCGCCTGCTGGCGGCTGCGGCCCAGCGCCGTGGCTGGAGCACGAGCGTGGAAGTGCAGGATGCCGAGCATCCCGAACGGCAGCTGACGCCCGCGCAGATCGCCGATGCCGACTGGGTGCTGGTGATCAGCACCGGCCCGGTGGATCTGGCCCGTTTTGCCGGCAAGCGCCTGTACCAGAGCACTCCGTCGCAAGCGCTGGCCGACCGTGAAGGCTTCCTCGACGAGGCAGCTGCCAAGGCCCAGGTACAGGCAGATACCGATCTTGCCGAGCCGCCGCTGGCCACGGCTGGGGTCAAGGTCGTCGCGGTCACCGCATGCCCGACCGGCGTCGCGCACACGTTCATGGCCGCCGAGGCCTTGCAGCAGGCTGCGCAACAGCTGGGCTACCAGCTCACTGTCGAGACCCAAGGCTCGGTGGGCGCCCGTAACCCGCTGTCGGCCCAGGCCATCGCCGAAGCCGATGTAGTGCTGCTGGCTGCCGATATCGAAGTGCCCACTGCCCGTTTTGCCGGTAAACGCATCTACCGCTGCGGCACCGGCATCGCCCTCAAGCAGGCGCGTGCCACGCTGGACAAGGCCCTGGCCGAGGCCAAGGTGGAGAGTGCAGGTGATACTGTGGCCGCAGGCAGCGCTGGCAAGCCCGAGAAGGCTGGTGTCTACAAACACCTGCTGACCGGCGTTTCGTTCATGTTGCCGATGGTGGTGGCGGGCGGCTTGCTGATCGCCTTGTCGTTCGTATTCGGTATCGAAGCCTACAAGGAGCCGGGCACCTTGCCGGCCGCGCTGATGCAGATCGGCGGGGAGGCGGCATTCAAGCTGATGGTGCCGCTGCTGGCCGGTTACATCGCGTGGTCCATCGCCGACCGCCCGGGCCTGGCCCCGGGCATGATCGGCGGCCTGCTGGCCAGCACCCTGGGTGCTGGCTTCATCGGCGGTATCGTCGCGGGTTTTCTGGCCGGCTACAGCGCCAAGGCGATCGCCCGCTGGGCGCGCTTGCCGAGCAGCCTCGAAGCACTCAAGCCGATCCTGATCATTCCGCTGCTGGCCAGCCTGTTCACGGGCCTTGTGATGATCTACGTGGTTGGCCAGCCGGTGGCGGCCATGCTCGTAGGCCTCACCCAGTTTCTCGACAGCATGGGCACGACCAACGCCATCCTTCTCGGGCTGCTGTTGGGCGGCATGATGTGCGTTGACCTGGGCGGGCCGATCAACAAGGCGGCCTATGCGTTTTCGGTCGGGCTGCTGGCATCATCGAGCTACGCGCCGATGGCGGCGACCATGGCTGCGGGTATGGTGCCGCCAATCGGCCTGGGTATCGCCACCTTCCTGGCCCGCCGCAAGTTCGCCCAGAGCGAGCGCGAGGCAGGCAAGGCGGCATTGGCGCTGGGGCTGTGCTTTATCTCGGAAGGGGCAATCCCGTTCGCCGCAAAAGACCCGCTGCGGGTGATCCCGGCGAGTATCGCCGGTGGCGCGTTGACCGGCGCGCTGTCGATGTATTTCGGCTGCAAGCTGATGGCGCCGCATGGCGGGCTGTTCGTGCTGTTGATACCCAACGCCATCAACCATGCGTTGCTGTACCTGCTGGCGATCGTCGCGGGCAGCCTGGTGACGGCTGTGGTGTATGCGGTTATCAAGAAGAGTGAGCAGGTTGAGATGGCGGTGGCGCCGGTGAAGGGCTGAAGCAATCTGGTGGTATCACCGGCCTCATCGCCGGCAAGCCGGCTCCCACCCAGTTCCCCACTGTTCTCCAGGCACGTGGCGTACCTGTGGGAGCCGGCTTGCCGGCGATAGAGCCGAAACAGGTGCCCGCTATCGCCCATGCTTGCGCCGCAACGGCACCAGCAAATCTCCCAGCCCGTTGTGATCCACTTCGTGCATCAAGGCCAACAACCCACCCAGCTCACCCGCCGGGAATCCCTTGCGGGCGAACCACGCCAGGTAGTCACCCGGCAGGTCGGCAATGATACGTCCCTGATATTTGCCGAAGGGCATGGTGCGGATGACCAAGAGTTCGAGTGTTTCCGGTTTCATCGGCAGCGCCTGGCAATGGAAGTGCGCCGACCATACTGCAATCTGCACGAGCGCCCAAGCGGCAATCATGCAGAACACCGTTTTCCGACCTTGCGCTATTACTCGTAAGCAGTTGTTTTATAAGCATTATTTTTAATTTCGGAATTTGGCACGAAGGCTGCTCCTGTTTACATGACTATCACCTGCCAAGGAGTTTCGCCATGAGCAACCCCAACAAAGACGTGATCGACGTACTCAACGACCTGATCGAGTACAGCAAGGACGGCGAGAAGGGTTTCAAGGCTTCGGCCGATGACGTGAAAAACCCTGAGCTGAAAGCGTTCTTCGTGCAGCGTGCCGGCGAATGCGCCAATGCTGCAGGCGAACTGCAGAGTGAAGTGCGTCGCCTGGGCGGCGACCCGGAAACCTCCACCAGCATCAGCGGTGACCTGCACCGTGGCTGGGTCAACCTCAAGTCGATGGTTACCGGCAAGGACGAAGAGGCGGTGCTCAACGAAGTCGAGCGCGGTGAGGACCATGCCCTCAAAGCCTACAAGGAAGCCCGTGAGAAACTGGTCAAGCTGGGCCGCTCTGTGTCTGACCCAAGCTATGCGGTGGTAGAGAAACAGCTGCAAGGCGTGCAACGCAACCATGACCAGGTGAAGGCACTGCGCAACGCCGCACGCGCCCGCTCCTAGTCAGCAGGGCCCTCTACCCGGTTGCGGCCATTGGCCTTGGCCCGGTAGAGGGCTTCGTCTGCGGCACCCAGCACCGTCGCCAGGTCGTGTTGGGTGCCAGGGATGTAGACGCCAATGCCGATACTCACGGTGACCGAACGGGCATCATCGGCAAACGGCGCCAAGTCCTCCACGCTGGCACGAATACGCTCCGCCAGCCGTAGCGCGCCGGCCGCTTCAGTCTCCGGCAATATCACCTGAAACTCCTCCCCACCGTAGCGTGCTGCCAGGTCCGCCGGGCGCCGTATGCAGTGTTCGATTGCCTTGGCCACTTCGCGCAACGCGTGGTCACCACCAGCGTGGCCATGGCGCTGGTTGAACGCCTTGAAATGATCGATATCCACCATCAGCACCGCCAAGGGTTTGCGGTTGCGTTGCGCGCGCGCCCATTCCAGGCGCAGTACATGGTCGAGCCGACGGCGGTTGGCCAAGCCGGTCAGGCTGTCGGTGGCGGCCAGGGTAGCGAGGCCCTGTTCCGCTTCATGGCGGCGGCGCAGTTCGCGGCCCAGCAGCAGGCTCAGCCAGAGAATGCCAATGCACAGCACGCCTGTGGCTACGCTGACCAGAATCGCCGTGCGCCGCCAGGACTCGAACACTTCATCGGCGGAGTGGACCACCATCACGATCAGCGGCAGGTCGGCAACGCGGGAAAACGTATAGACGCGCTGGGTTCTGCTGTTGCTCGAACGCGCGGTGAAGCTGCCGCTGTGTTCGTTGAGCACGCGCTTGAAATTCGGCCGCTCGCTGTAGTTGCTGCCGATCATCGGGTCTTGTGCGCGCGAGGGTTGGCGGGCGAGCAACTGGCCGCTGGTGTTGAACAGGTTGATGCTGCTCTCCTGGCCGATGTCCAGGCGTTGAAACAGCTCGCTGAAATAGGACAACCGCAATGCGCCTGCGGCCAGCCCGGCGAATTCGCCGTTGGCCCCGGAGATACGCCGGCTGAAGCTGATGCACCAGTCCAGGTCGCCAAGCCTGGCCCTGAACGGCGGGCCGACCAGCAGGCCGAGGTTGGGGTTGTGCAGGTGGGCCTGGAACACCCCGGTGTCAGCGAAGTTGGCCTTGCGCGGCACGCTACTGGTGGAGTCGCCCACCACGTCGCCTTGCTTGTCGAGCCACAGCACGTCGCCGCGCTTCTTGTCCACGAAGGCTTCATTGAACAAAAGGCGCTGGCGCAACGGGCCGGGTATTTCCGGCAGTTCCTTGCGCCCGACCGCCCAGATCAAACCCTGCAGGGACTGATCGTAAAGCTCGGCATTGCGCAAGATATCGCTTTCGATCAGCTGAACGATGTTGTTCGAAGCGCGGATGGCCGACTGCTCGACACTGTCGCGCTCGCGTGCCAGCAGGTAGCTGACGATCGCCACGATAGCGAGCACGGCAAGGCAACTGCCCAGGTTGAGGATCAGCTCGGGGTGCGACCTGTAGAGTGCGAGACGCGGTAATCGAGTGGGCATGCGCGCTACTGCTGAGGCAGGGCCATTTGCGGCGGGCGACATTCTAGGGAAGTGGTGATTGTCGGACAAGATTTGTCCGACGGAATCGCGCTGATCGCAGGCCGCCGCAGGCCCGGTGGGCGCTGGCGTGCCGGCGAAACGGGGGCAGAGCCCCCGCCTGCGATCTCAGATCAGAACACGTTCAACGGGTAATCGACGATCACCCGCAGTTCGTCGTTGTCGCTGTTGCTGTCGATCGACGCATAGCCCTGGCTGCCACGGTGGGCGGCGTAGCGCACCAGCACCGACAAGTCCTTGAAGTCGCCTTCCTGGAACACGTACTTCACGTCCAGGTCACGCTCCCAGTGTGTGGCGTTCTTGCCATCGGCGCGGTAGTAGTCGTAGTGGGTGTTGTTCTGGTCGGCCTTGGTCAGGTCCGCCTCGCCGCGCGAGTACGACACGGTGGTGCTCAGGCCCGGTACGCCGACACCGGCGAAGTTGTACTCGTACTGCAGCTTCCACGAACGTTCGTTGGGTGCGTTGAAGTCCGAGTACATGCGCGAGTTGTCCAGGTACACGCTGTCGCCCAGGTTGATGTAGTCGAACGGCGTGTCGCCGTTGACGCGCTGGTAGGCGGCGGTGACGCTGTGATAACCGGCGTTGACGGTGAAGTGCAGGCTGTAGGTGTTGTTGTCGATCTTGCCCAGCAGCGCCTGGCCGGTGTCCTGGGTATGGTAGAAGTGCACGCCCGGGTTCAGGCTGACCATGTCGTTGACCACGTAGGTGTAGTCGAAGTCAGCGTAATACTGGTTCCAGATGTCCTTCAGCTCGGCGGCGTACAGGTTGGTGGTGATGTTCTCGGTACCGCTCCACGACGCGCCCGCCCAGTTCAGGTGCTTGCTCTTGTCGTGTTCATCCAGCGACCCGTAATAGGTGTCGATACGGCGGTGGCCACTCTGGTTGTACGGCTTGGTGAAACTCACCTGGCCGCCTTCGAGCAGCAGGCCATCGACGCTGGTGTTGGTCAGGCTCACGCCGCGGAAGGTCTGCGGCAGCATGCGGGTTTCACCGCCGGCGATCACCGGGTTGGTGAGGAACAGGTCACCGGCCTTGAGCTCGGTGTCGAACGCCTTGAGCTTGACCGCTGCGCCAGCAGTGGAGAACGAGTGCGGGGCCGCGCCCAGTTCACCGTCATCTTTAATATGCTCGGGCAGAATGCTGGTGCCGGCATAGCCACCACCGCCGTCGAGCTTCAGGCCGAGCATGGCATGGGCATCGAGCCCAAAGCCGACCACGCCTGGCGTGTAGCCGGACTCGAAACGTGCAACCGCACCCTGGCCCCACTCGCGCTTGTCGCGCACGCCAGCGTTGAGGTTGTTGCGGTTGAAGTAGGCATTGCGCAAATGCAGGTTGAAGGATGAGCCTTCGATGAAGCCATCAGCCTTGTCTTCATCTGCCTGGGCGGCGAAGGGCATCGTTGCAGTCAATGCAATGAACAACGGGGTAAAACGAAACGCGGAAGGCACCGGTACTAGCTCCTTTGGTCTGACGGTGTGGCAGTTTTTATTTTTGAATGTGCAACTTTCTTGTTAGAGACGTAACGGCCGGGCTGATCGTTAAAGCACATAAAAAAAGCCGCTGATTGGCAGCGGCTTTAAAAGGCTAACATATCGGCACCGGTGGTGCCCATGGCATAGCCGAGGGAAAACGGGAGCGGTAGCGGCGCGCGATCAGCTGTCGGCATTGGCGTCGCTGGAGACTTTCGAAGCGGTCTGTTCTGCGTCTTTGCCTGCGTCGGCCTGGTGTGCGACGGCCTCGCGGGCTTCCTGGTGAACAGCTGCAAGTTCTGCATTACGGGCAACGAAAGCCGGGGATTCTTCGGCCATGGCCAGGGGCGACAACAACAGGGAAGACAGAACGAAAACGCTGGCAATACCCATACTGTTGGACATTTGAAACTACCTTCTTGCGCGGGCAAGTGCTAATGAGGACAGGGCTAAAGTTAGTCTCTTCAGCGCCTGGGAAACAGCACCCGGCGCGATAAGCACTGTTGCGCAAAAGGTAACGATTGTGGGGAAAATACTCAGGCTTTTGCCGCTAACCTGCGTGCTTGAGCGTTCGGCAGGCGAATACCGAACGTGTTGGCACCCGCTTCGCTGCGCACAAACACCTCCCCGCCATGCATCAACGCAATCGCCTTGACGATCGCCAAGCCCAACCCATGGTTGCTGCCGCCATTATTGCTGCGCGCGGCATCGACCCGATAGAACCGCTCGAACAGCAGCGGCAGGTGCTGGTCATCGATCGCCGGCCCTGGGTTGCTCACGGCAATGCTCACCTGCTCCGGTCCATTGTCGATATGCACCCGGATCACCTGGTTCGGCGCCGTGTGCTGCACGGCGTTGTTCAGCAGGTTGATCAGCGCACGGCGCAGCTGGGCTTTCTCGATGGGGGCCTGGGCATCGCCGCTGACGCTGACGCTGACCTGGGCGTCTTCGAGGATGTAGTCGAGGTAGTCGAGGGTGGTTGCCACTTCTTCGGCCAGTGACGCCTGGGTCAAGGCGGTGGCCTTGCTGCCTTGGTCGGCGCTGGCGAGGAACAGCATGTCGTTGATGATGCTGCGCAGGCGCTCCAGTTCTTCCAGGTTCGACTGCAGTACTTCGAAATAGTGTTCGGCGCTGCGGCCACGGGTGAGGGCGACCTGGGTCTGGCCGATCAGGTTGGTCAGCGGCGAGCGCAATTCGTGGGCGACGTCGGCGTTGAAGGCCTCCAAACGCGAATAGGCGTGGCTGACCCGGTCCAGCGCGGCATTGAAGGCGCCGGCAAACTGCGCCAGTTCCGGTGCCAGGTCGACGGTCTGCAAGCGGCCGTTCAGGCGTGGCGGGGCCAGGGCCTGGGCTTCATTGGACAGCGCCAGCAACGGGCGCAGGCCGATGCGGGCTACCCAGTAGCCAAGGATCGAGGCCAGCAGGACGCCAAGCACTGCCAGGCCGACGATGGCTACCAGCAGGCTGTGTTGGGCCTGCCAGAAGGTTTCGGTGTCGATGGCGATCAGAAACCGCAGCGCCGGGCGATCGCCCAGGGCCGGCAGCTCGCTGACCAGCACTTTGTAGGGGTACAGGTGGTCGGGCAGGTGCAGGTCGCGCATGCCCGGCGGGCCTTCGGCAAAGGCGCGCACCAGTTCGCTGGGGCGGCCGTATTCGAAGGCGGGGTTGCTGCCGACCACCCAGAAGCGGATGCGCTTGTCTTCTTCGCTGAGCAGGTTGAGCTTGTTGCTGACCTTCGCCCAGTGTTCGGCCGTGCCAAAGCGGTTGAGGGTGGATTCGAGCACGCTGTAGCGCGCATCCAGCTCGGCCGCCGGCAGCAGGTCGAGGCTGCGGTCGACCTGGCGGTACAGCGCCGAGCCGATCAGCAGGAACACGCCCAGCGCTACCAGGATGAACAGCGCCGACAGGCGCAGTGCGATGGAGTTAACCGGCACGGTTTTCCAGGACATAGCCCATGCCTCGGATGGTATGCAGCAGCTTGTTGTCGAACGGCCCGTCGAGCTTGGCGCGCAGGCGCTTGATCGCCACTTCGACGACATTGGCGTCGCTGTCGAAATTGATGTCCCAGACCAGCTCGGCGATGGCCGTCTTCGAAAGGATTTCGCCCTGGCGCCGGGCCAGCACGCTGAGCAGCGAGAACTCCTTGGCGGTCAGCTCCAGGCGCTGGCCGGCGCGGCTGGCCTTGCGCGCCATCAGGTCGATCCACAGGTCGCCCACCTGCACCTGCAGCGGCTCATGGCTGCTGCTGCGGCGGGTCAGGGCCTGCAGCCGGGCGACCAGTTCGAGGAAGGAAAACGGCTTGCCCAGGTAGTCGTCGGCGCCTTCGCGCAGGCCGTGGATGCGGTCTTCGACGCGCTCGCGGGCGGTGAGCATGATCACCGGCGTCTGCTTGCGGGCACGCAGCGCGCGCAGCACGCCATAACCATCCAGCCCCGGCAGCATCACATCGAGCACGATTACCGCGTAGTCGCCTTCCAGCGCCAGGTGCAGGCCGTCGATGCCGTCGCGCGCGAGGTCGACGGTAAAGCCCTGCTCGCTCAGGCCGCGATGCAGATAGTCGGCGGTTTTCTCTTCGTCTTCGATGATCAGCACGCGCATGGTCTTGTCTCAGTGGGTACTTGGCGCTGCCGCCGGTGCGGGCTGGCGGCGGTGGAACAGGCGCTCCAGGGCCAAGTATATGACCGGGGTGGTGAACAGCGTCAGCGCCTGGCTCACCAGCAACCCGCCGACCACCGCGATACCCAACGGTTGGCGCAGCTCAGAGCCGGTGCCGAAGCCGAACATCAGCGGCACCGCGCCCAGCAGTGCCGCCAGGGTGGTCATGATGATCGGGCGGAAGCGCACCAGGCATGCCTGGCGGATCGCCTGCTCGGGCGTCATGCCGTGGTGGCGCTGGGCTTCGAGGGCGAAGTCGATCAGCAGGATGCCGTTTTTCTTGACGATGCCGATCAGCAGCACCACGCCGATCAGCCCCATGATGCTGAAGTCCTGCCCGCTGGCCCAGAGCAGAATGATCGCGCCCAGGCCGGCGGAGGGCAGGGTGGAAATGATCGTCAGCGGGTGGACGAAGCTCTCGTAGAGCACGCCGAGGATGATGTACACCGCCACCAGTGCGGCGAGGATCAGGTACGGCTGGCTCGACAGCGAGCTCTGAAACGCTTGTGCGGCGCCCTGGAAGTTGCCGGCGATGGAGTCGGGCATGCCCAGCTCGCGCTGGGTGCGCTCGAGGATCTGCACCGCATCGCCCAGGGCTACGCCGGGGGCCAGGTTGAACGACAGGTTGGCGGCCGGGAACAAGCCATCATGGCTGATCGAAAGCGGCCCGGTGCTGGGCGCCGCGACATGCGCCAAGGCCGACAGCGGCACCATCTCGTTGGTCAGTGGCGAGCGCAGGTAGAAGAAGTTCAGGCTTTCGGCCTTGCCGCGTTGCTGGGCGTCCAGTTCGAGGATGACCTTGTACTGGTTGGTCTCGGTCTGGAATTCGCTGATCTGCCGCTGGCCGAAGGCGTCGTACAGCGCCTGGTCTACATCGGTGGTGGTCAGGCCGAAGCGCGCCGCGGCCTGGCGGTCGATGTCGATGCGGGTGACGCTGGCGCCCAGTTGCAGGTCGTTGGACAGGTCGCGTAGTGCCGAGTTTTCGCGCAGGCGGTCGGTGAGGCGCTGTGTCCACAGGTTGAGCGCGACGCCGTCGTTGCTCTTGAGCACGTACTGGTACTGGGTGCGCGAGGGGCCGGAGCTGAGGTTGATGTCCTGGCCGGCGCGCATGTACAGGACGATACCCGGCACCTGGGCGAGCTGCGGGCGAATGCGGTCAATCCATTCGCTTGCCGACACATCCCGTTCGCCGCGTGGTTTCAGCGAGATCCAGAAGCGGCCGTTGGCGATGGTCTGGTTGCTGCCGGTGACCCCGACCGAGTGCGAATAGGCGCGCACGGCAGGGTCGTTGCCGATGATCTTGGCCAACGCCTGGTGCTTCTCGATCATCGACGGGTAGGAAACGTCCGCGGCAGCTTCGCTGGTGCCGAGGATGAAGCCGGTGTCCTGCAGCGGGAAGAAGCCTTTGGGAATGCCGACGTAGCCGGCAACTGCCAGCGCCAGGGTGATGCCGAAGGCCCCGAGGGTCATGCGCCGGTGGGCCAGTGCGCGGTCCAGGCCTTTTTCGTACCAACGCAGCAGGCGCGGGCCGAAGCCCCCCTCGTGATCGCCAGGCGGGCGGCGCATGAGCAGTGCCGAAAGGGTCGGGGCCAGCGTCAACGACACCACCACCGAAATCAGGATGGTCGCCGTGGCCGTCAGGGCGAACTCCTTGAACAGCCGGCCGACCACGCCGCCCATGAACAGCAGCGGAATGAACGCGGCGATCAGCGAGAAGCTGATCGACACTACCGTAAAGCCGATTTCGCCGGCGCCCTTGAGTGCTGCCGTGCGGCTGTCGTCGCCGGCCTCCAGGTGGCGGTGGATGTTCTCGACCACCACAATCGCGTCATCCACCACGAAGCCGACTGCGATGACGATGGCCACCAGCGTCAGGTTGTTGAGGCTGAAGCCCATCACGTACATCAGTGCGCAGGTGGCGATCAACGACACGCCCAGCACGCTGGACACGATGAAGGTGGCCGACCACTGGCGCAGGAACAGCGCCATCACGCCAATCACCAGCGCAACGGCGATCATCAGGGTCAGTTCAACCTCGTGCAGGGAGCTGCGGATGGTCTGGGTGCGGTCCTGCAGCACCGACACTTCAACCGAAGCTGGCAGCATCTCCTGCAGGCGCGGGAGGGCGTCGAGCACCCGGTCCACGGTGTCGACGATATTGGCCCCAGGCTGGCGGAAGATCACCAGGTTGAGCCCCGGCTGGTCGCCGGACCAGGCTTTGACGTAGGCATTCTCGGCACCGTTGATCACCTTGGCCACGTCCTTGAGGTGGACCGGCGCGCCATTGCGATAACTGACGATCAGCTGTGCGTAGTCTTCGGGGTGAAACAACTGGTCGTTGGCGGCGATGGTCGACACGCTGTGCTCGCCATAAAACGCGCCTTTGGCCAGGTTCAGGCTGGTCTGCTGGATGGCCTGGCGCACGTCGGCCAGGGTCAGGCCGATGGCTGCGAGCTTCTCGGGCTGTGCCTGCACCCGTATCGCCGGGCGTAGTTGCCCGGTGATATTGACCAGGCCGACCCCGTCGATCTGGCTGAGCTGTCGCGCCAGCAGGGTTTCGGCGTAGTCGCTGAGTTCGTTGCCGGGCATCTGCGCCGAGCTGACGGTGAGGATCACCACCGGGCTGTCGGCCGGGTTGACCTTGCGCCAGGTGGGCGGGCTGGGCAAGTCCTGGGGCAAGCGGGCGGTGGCGGTGTTGATCGCCGCCTGGACTTCCTGGGCCGCGGTGTCGATGTTCTTGTCGAGGGTGAACTGCAGGATCAGCGTGGTCGAGCCCAGCGCGCTGCTGCTGGTCATCTGGGTCATGCCGGGGATGGCGCTGAACTGCACCTCAAGCGGTGTGGCCACCGATGAGGCCATGGTCTCGGGGCTGGCGCCAGGCAGTTGCGCGGTCACCTGGATGGTGGGGAAGTCGGCCTCGGGCAGGGGGGCCACCGGCAGGCGCGGAAACGCAATGGCGCCCAGCAGTACCAGGGCGAAGGTCAGCAGCAGGGTGGCGATGGGGTGGTCGATGCACCAGGCCGAAACGCCGTTGCGGGTGTTCATGGCTGGCTCCTGCGGTCGGCCATTTCGGCAGGGGCGGGCGCGTCCGGGGTGATCTCGATCCTGGCGCCGGGCTTGAGCCGCGACTGGCCATCGAGTACCAACTGATCACCGGCCTTGACCCCGGCGACGATGTTCAGCGTGCTGTCCTGGTACAGCACCTTGACCGGCACGCTGGTCACCTTGTCGCCGTCCACGCGGTAGACGAAGTGGCCATCGATGCTGCGCTGCACCACCGTGGGGGGCACCACCAGCGCGTTTTCGTCAACTGCCGTGCGCAAGCGCAGGGTGACCAGTTGCCCTGGCCACAGGCGACCGTCCTTGTTGGCGAACTCGGCCTTGACCCGTACCGTGCCGGTGTTGGCCGAAATCTGGTTGTCGATCAGCGCCAGGTGGCCTTCACCGAGCAGGTTGCGTTCGCCATCGGCGTCCATGTAGGCCTGCACCAGTGCCGGTGTGGGTGCCTTGAGCAGGGTTTGCAGGGTGGGCAGCATCTGCTGCGGCAGCGAGAACTCGACCGCAATCGGGTCGATCTGGGTCACGCTGAACAGGCCTTGGGTATCGCTGGTGCGTACCAGGTTACCGGGGTCGATATTGCGGATGCCGACACGCCCGGTGACCGGTGAGCGGATCTGCGTGTAGGAAAGCTGCACTTCGGCATTGGCGATGGCGGCCTGGTTGCCTTTGACCGTGGCCTGCAATTGGTTCACCAGCGCCTGCTGCTGGTCGAGGGTCTGCTTGGATATGCCGTCATCGGTGCTGAGCAGGCGGTAGCGCTTGAGGTCGACCCCGGCCACCTGGATCTGAGCCTGGCTCTGGCCGAGCTGGGCGCGGGCCTGATCGAGGCTGGCACGGATGCTGCGGTCGTCGAGGGTGGCGAGCAGGTCACCCTGCTTGACCCACTGACCTTCCTTGACCAGTACCTGGGTCAGTATTCCCTCGACCTGCGGGCGAACCTCGACGCTGTGCAGCGACAGCACCGAGCCGATGGCGCTGGCGAAGCGCGGGACGTCCTGCTCGGCGACACTGACCACGCGCACCGGGATGGCGGCTTGCGCGCGGGGCGCTGGCGCCTGGTGGCGCTGGCCGTACCAGATGGCCAGTGCTACCAGGGCCAGTAGTGCCAGGCCGGCGAGAAGGAGAGAGCGGGAAGGACGTCGCATCGGTGCGGGCACCTTGGCCAGGGGATAGGAAACGGTTGTCGGTACTCAAACTTATAGCCCCCGTACCGGGTCGGCAGCGTGACCGCTGGCTGACAGGGCTGACAGGTTGGTGCCAGTCGAGGTTTTGCGCGCCCGCGCGGCGCTCGATTTACGCCACACCCCAAAACTCAAGGCATGCACCCAGCAACCCCTCAAAAACCGATAAATGCGTAATACACCGGCGGTTCGTCCGTCGTTTGCAGCCCGAGCCCCTGGAGCCTCGCCGCTAGCTCATCATCCTGCACATGCAACGTCCACCGGCAATCATCAGGCTCAGGCACCTGCCCAAGCGCCCGAGCAAACGCCCCCATCTCCGGCAGATACGCAGTAAACCCGTTCCCCTTCAACGCACTGGTCGTCA